>Ga0102943_1000063_pt1 | contig 67798 bp, 55 predicted proteins | sample SalPonC_black_MG_FD_78174 | JGI IMG/M metagenome (GOLD analysis project Ga0102943, IMG submission 78174) | Salt pond soil microbial communities from South San Francisco under conditions of wetland restoration - Salt Pond MetaG... | ecosystem: Environmental > Aquatic > Marine > Intertidal zone >...
AACAATACTTTGTAATTGGTATCTTTGCCTTCCATATTAAACCATATCCATGAAAGACCTGCTCAAAGAAGCCTATGATCCGGAAAGATTCCGGGAATTGGGCCATCAGCTCATCGATCAGTTAGCCGATCATCTGTCGGCGGCCCAGGCAGGGGATGATCCCCGTGCGATTGCCTGGAAGCCAGCTGATGCCGCCTATGAATACTGGAAAAAGGACGCAAGACAAATGCCTGACCCGGCCCCGCTCTCCTTATTTGAAGAGGTTTTAAAGCAATCTGTACATCTCCACAATCCCCGTTACATGGGGCATCAGATCAGCCCACCCGCGCCGGTTACGGTCCTGGCTGGTTTGTTGGGTGATTTTATGAACAACGGTATGGGCGTCTATGAAATGGGGGCAGCCGCTACGGCCATCGAGCGCGTAGTGATGAAGATGCTTGCCCGCCGGCTCGGCTTCGGGGAGGCGGCTGATGGCGTACTGACATCGGGGGGCAGCCTGGCCAACCTGACCGCCTTGTTGGCGGCGCGCAGTATCAAGGCCGAAGAAGTATGGCGTGAAGGCCATCGTGAACCTCTGGCGCTCCTGGTTTCAGAAGAAGCGCACTACTGCGTTGATCGCGCGGCCCGCATTATGGGCTGGGGCGAAGAAGGCATCGTTAAGGTGCCGGTCGATACACAATTCCGCATGCGTACGGAGCTGCTACCCGAATATCTCGAACGCGCCGGAGCCGCCGGCCGTCGGGTCATTGCCGTCGTGGGCAGCGCCTGTTCTACGTCTACCGGATCATTTGACGACCTGGAGGCGATCGCAGATTTTTGTGAACGGGAAGACCTGTGGTTCCATATTGACGGGGCGCACGGAGCGCCGGCAGCCTTCTCCCAAAAGTATGCTTCCGTGGTGCAGGGCATAGCACGGGCGGATACCGTCGCTATGGACTTTCACAAGATGCTGATGACGCCTTCGGTGACCACGGCCCTGGTTTTCCGGAATGGGGCCCACAGCTATGATACTTTCCATCAGCAGGGCCAGTATCTCTGGAATCGCGATGAAGAGGCCGAATGGCACAACCTGGCCAAACGCACCTTCGAGTGCACCAAGCTCATGCTGAGCGTTAAGGCCTACAGCCTGCTGCGTACTCACGGCTGGGAACTGATTGATCAGTATGTCACCACCGTTATCGACAACGGGCGGCACATGGCTGATCTGATCCGAAAGCGCTCTAATCTGGAACTGGCGATCACTCCACCTTGCAATATCGTCTGTTTTCGTTATCACTCTGAGGGGATAACTCCTGCACAGTTGGATGAGATCAACGAAGGTCTGCGCCAGCATTTATTGGAAGACGGGCGTTTCTATATTGTCAAAACCAAGCTTAACGGACACACCTGGCTGCGCTGCACGTTGACCAACCCCTTTACGACGGATATCCATCTGAAGGAATTGCTGAGTGAAGTGGAGAAAAAGGGTGAATTTCTGCTGGAGAGGAAAAAAGAGGAAGTTTGAAGGAAGAAGGTATCCAGTTGGCAGTCGCCAGGGCTAGCGGAGCTAAGCGGGGGTTGTACGTCGTTATTCCGAAAGCCTGCCCTGGCCAGCACCCAGCATCCAGAAAAAAAACCCTGCGCCGGCGTTCGCCGGACAGGGTTTTCTGATTAGGTGTTCTCTGAGGGCGTATGCAACAAGTTTAATCTTCCAGTACTTCGTGGACCAGGTCGGCGGCTTCCTGCAGGGCGATGGCTGAATGGACGGCCAGCCCTGATTCATCGATCATCTTTTTAGCGATGTCGGCATTCGTGCCTTGCAGGCGAACGATGATCGGCACTTCGATATTGCCGAGATTTTTGTAAGCATCGATGACGCCCTGAGCCACGCGGTCGCAGCGGACAATGCCGCCGAAGATGTTGATCAGGATAGCTTTGACGCTGGGATCCCGCAGGATGATGCGGAAGGCTTGTTCTACGCGCTTGGCGTCAGCGGTGCCTCCTACGTCGAGAAAATTGGCCGGTTCGCCGCCGGAGAGTTTAATGATGTCCATCGTGGCCATGGCCAGTCCGGCGCCGTTGACCATACAGCCGACATTGCCGTGCAGGTTGATATAGCTGAGGCCGTAGTTTTTTGCTTCTACCTCGGTTGGGTCCTCCTCGCTGGTATCGCGCATTTCTGCGAGGTCGGGATGGCGAAACAGGGAATTGTCGTCGAGGGTAACCTTACAATCGACGGCGAGTATGCGATCGTCACCGGTGTGCAGGCAGGGGTTGATTTCGAAAAGGGAGGCATCGGAGCCGACAAAGGCTTTATACAGGTTAGTAATAAATTTGACCATTCCCTTAAAGGCTTTGCCGCTGAGGCCGAGATTGAAAGCTACTTTGCGGGCCTGGAAAGAACGAAGCCCCAGGGCCGGGTCAATGTATTCCTTATGAACGAGATGTGGTGTTTTTTCCGCTACCTCTTCGATATCCATTCCCCCTTCTGTTGAGTAAATAATGACATTGCATTTCCGCTCGCGATCCATCAGGATCGAGACGTAGATTTCTTCGTTGGCATCAAAATCAGGGGCGTAGGCATCTTCGGCAATGAGAATTTTTCGCACCAGTTTGCCGGGGCCTTCCATACCTCCCGGCGTCTGTGGAGTTTTGAGCATCATACCGAGTATGTTATCGGCGTGTTCTTTCAGCTCGTCGAGGTTTTTCGCCAGCTTGACGCCGCCGCCCTTGCCCCGGCCGCCGGCGTGGATCTGGGCTTTGACGACCACCGTGTCATGGCCGGTTTCTTTGCGGAGTTTTTGGTAGGCCTCTACGGCTTCTTCCACGGAAGTGGCTACGTAGCCCTCCTGGATGTTCACCCCGTAATCTTTTAGTAATTTTTTACCTTGGTATTCGTGAAGGTTCATATTGGAAGCAGAATTTGATTCGGATTTGTAAGATCGCCCCAAAAGTAATAAAGAGTTTTGATATAACTAAGGATTGGGGGATGGAAGGATCAGAGGATTGAATAGGCGATGAATTTTTTATTTGCAAAAAACACCTAACTTTAGTGATGCCGGAGCATTCCGGTATTCAAGCAAACGCGAAGTTACCTTTATGGAAAAAAGTGTATCAGTCAACGGGAGATTCAATTCTGAGGATCCGCAGGTCAAGCAATACGTCAAGGACCTCAACAGTTCCTGGAAAATGCGTCTGTACTTTTGGAAGAAACTGCCCAGCCTCATTTTTTGGGGCGCCAGGGTTGCCAACGCAAGTCCCCAGCGTTGTGAAGTAACCCTTCCCTACGGCTGGCGTACCCAGAATCCGTTCCGTTCCATTTACTTTGCCGCACAGTGCGGCGCGGCAGAACTGTCGACTGGTCTGTTGGCGACCATTGCCATCCAGGGGCGTGGACCTGTCTCCATGCTGATTACCGGCGTGGAGGCTGAATTCGTTAAAAAAGCAGATTCAAAAACTACCTTCATCTGTACGGAAGGTGACAAGATCCTGGAGGCGGTGCAGCGGGCCATCGAGAGTGGAGAAGGGCAGGAGGTGGTGGTCAATAGCACGGGGGTGCAGGCTAGCGGCGAGGTCGTTTCCCGCATTCGCTTTCGCTGGTCATTCAAAAAGAAATAAGAAATAAGAAATCCGAAAGCTGGAAAATTTCGGATTTCTTATTTCTCATTTTCCATCATTCCATAATCACGATACGTTGATTCATCCGGCCTGCTTCCGTGGAAAGGGAGAGCAGATAGACGCCCGGGGTAAGCCCATCGACGGGGATCGCGAGGCGGTTACTACCGGAGCTGAAGCGTTCCCGCCGCAGATGCCTGACTTGCTGACCGGAGATACTGAACAGGTTCAGGTCCGCTTCGAAACGCTGGGAGGTGCTGAGCTGTAAATAAAGTTCCTGATCGCGCTTCACAGGATTCGGACTGATGGACCAGTTTTCCAGAAACCCGATGGTACTTACAGCAGTGCTTTGGCTAACGGTGAAAGATTGAACCGTGGAAGTGAGTTCGGGGCAGGTAGCGTACTCATTGAATGGGCGGACCCGCCAGAAGTATCGCCGGCCTATCTCCAGGCCACTTGCATCGAAGAAATTATCTGTTACGGTTGCCTGTATTGGCTGTATGGAGAAGGAGGGAACCCGGCCAACCTCGACAATATATTCTTTAGCACCGGCAACGGCTGTCCATTCCAGTCTGACCGTTCCATCTCCGCCCGGGGCTTCTTCGCCGTCGTTGGGAGAAAGAAGTTGGGGCGCATTGTCAATGCTTTGCGGCGAGAAAGAATGCCCGCGCAGGTAATTGCGGCCGCTGGAAGCCAGGTCGGCACGCATCAGCCTTTTTTGTTCATCTGAAAAGAAGAATTCGGAAGGAGAACAACCCCGGAGAAAATAGCTCATAATATTAGCCTCGGCCGGGTCGATGAGCACGCTGTCGGGATCCCGCGCGCCAAGAGTATAATCACAGCTGGGATATCCAAAGCCGTTGTAATCGGGGGGCGTATCACAGATGTAGTCGCCGGCATTTTCACAGTTGCTGCCGTCCATTCTTTCAGTAGGCACACCGTCGGGGGCAATAGCGGGAGCCGGGTTGCCCACACTTTCGGTCCAGGGCTCGGAATCCCAGCCGTTATGGGTATGCAGCAGGCTGAAGAAGTGGCCTACTTCGTGGGTGAGCGCTTTGGAAGAGCCGCCCAACTGGCTTTGGTTGATCACCACCAGGTCGTTGAAAGGTGAATAATAGCCGAGTACGACGCTGTTGTCATCATCGTTGAAATCGGCATTGCCCACGACAAAAATATTCATGGCATTTCGATCGCGGTTAAAGGCCATGATGGTGTTTTCCGTCTTTATCGGATCGTTGAAAACGGCAGTATTATTGAGAAAGTTGAACCCGTCATTGATGAACAGTTGAATGTCGAATTCTGCCAGAATGCTGTTCATAAAACAGAGCTCGTTCAGCACCTTTTGAATAGAAGGTCTTCCTGATCCGTCGTTTCTGGCGACCAGGTGAAACTTGGTTGGAACGTACTGTGTAGAACGCAGACTTACTGGATTAGCATCGGCATGGATTTTATTTTTCAAAAGACGTTCGGACAGTTTTTTGGCGATCTCTCCGGAAGTGCCGCAGACGACCTGCTCCTGGCTGTGTAAAGCGGACAGGCTGCCCAGCATCAAAAATAAAATAAAGCAAAAGGTTCTATTCATTGTACAATATGGTTTAAATCTATTCTAAGTCGCGTACTGGTATTTTGCTTAAAGCGAGACAAAAGTAGTAAATAAAATTGCGTTACAGTTGGATAAAGAGCGACAAATCTTCGGTTACTATGCCCCCAAAGCTGTTAAAATTAGCTACTTTTGCAGCATACTGAAAATAGGGTGAAGAGAGTGAACATAGGGATGGGTGTTTCTTTTAAGTATACGCACAAGGCTGAGTGATGTTCTTGAGGCTTCAGTAAAAAAATGTCTGTTGGTGACAAATATGCTAAAACAGCTCAACTCCTGAAAGGAAGAAAAGAACTCTTTCGTCTGAAAGAGATAAAGCCCACAGTGCAAAGACCCTTAAGTCCATAAATTGAACTATAAACACCAAATTATCGCTATATTATGAGTAAAGTAACTGTTGTTGGAGCCGGAAACGTCGGCGCCACCTGTGCCAATGTCTTGGCCCATAAGGACCTCGTCAAGGAAGTTGTTCTGCTGGATATCCAGGGGGACCTGGCTCGCGGCAAAGCGCTGGATAGCTGGCAGCAGGCTCCCATCGATTACTATAGTACCCACCTGATCGGTACGGAAGATTACAAAGAGACGGCGGACTCTGATATCGTCGTCATTACGGCCGGGGTGCCCCGCAAGCCCGGAATGAGCCGCGATGACCTGATATCGACCAATGCCAAGATCGTGAACGGAGTCACCAAATCCATCATGGAGCACTCTGAAAATCCGATCATCATCGTGGTGTCCAATCCCCTCGATGTGATGACCTATGCCGCCCACGAGGCATCCGGGTTGCCCTCCAGCCGCGTATTCGGTATGGCCGGCATCCTTGATACCGCCCGTTACCGGGCTTTCCTGTCCGAAATTCTACATGTTTCCCCCAAAGATATCCAGGCCTTGCTGCTGGGTGGTCATGGGGATACGATGGTACCTCTTCCCCGGTATACGACTGTTGCCGGTATTCCCGTCACCGAGTTAATCGATGAAGAACGCCTGAACGGGATCGTAGACCGGACGAAGAAAGGGGGAGGCGAACTCGTGCAGCTGATGGGCACTTCCGCCTGGTATGCCCCCGGCGCTGCCGCGGCGCAGATGGTGGAAACGATTTTGCGCGATGAAAATCGTATTTTCCCCTGCTGTGTTCTGCTCAACGGTGAGTACGGCCTGAGTGATATTTACCTGGGCGTACCGGTGAAACTGGGCCAGGAGGGTATTGTCGATATCATCGAGCTGAAACTCAATGACCAAGAAAAAGAACTGCTCAACAACTCCGCTGACCACGTGCGGTCCGTTATGGAAGTGTTCGACAATATGGAAGTCTGATACCCTGCCGACAGTAAGCCATCTTCACTCCGGCAGCTGCCAGTTGCCGGAGTGATTTTTTTGTCAATACCTGGCATTTTTTCAAATTTTGTCATCTTCAGTTGAAATTTTCTGACCGAAATCTTACCTTTCAACAAAGTGTACGAACGCCGAAAGCTTATTCTGCAGGAGCACTAAACTATTTTCTTTGCCTTGGCGTTTTACATTTCATCGTTGAAGTGTTGTTGCCCAGCGGGGCGTTTTCACAGGCATGATAAACTTTTCACTCATGATCGCAGCAAAAGCGGATGCAGAGATTTTAAACCATATGGTCACTAACGAGGGGGAGTCTCTGAGTGCCTTGTCCAAGAAGTGCCCCATCCTCTTGATCTTTCTGCGTCACTTCGGATGCACTTTTTGCCGGGAAGCCCTGGCGGATATTGCGGGTCGCCGGGAGAAGCTCGAGGCCGACGGTGTGAAAATTGTCTTTGTCCACATGACCGACAACGAGACGGCAGAACGTTATTTCAATCGCTACGACCTGGAAGACGTCACTCATATTAGTGATCCGGAGCGGAAATACTACCAGGCTTTCGGCCTGGTTAAAGGTAATTTTACACAATTATTTGGTTTGCAATCCTGGATTCGCGGCTTCCAGGCAGGTGTAATGGAAGGTCACGGCGTAGGCCCCATGCTTGGTGACGGTTTCCAGATGCCGGGGGTCTTTGTCATCAAGGATAATGAAATCAAAGATAGTTTTATCCACAAATTAGCCAGTGACCGCCCTGATTATCTCAAGCTCGTGGAATGCTGCGGAATTGACTGAGCGACGTGCGATATCCGACACTTATTAATCACACCTCGCTGAGCTGAAAAAGAAATATTCTTGTGGAGCGCCTTGAACTTTTTTCAAGGCCTTCTTATTTTTAGTACAGTGGAAATTAAGGATTTTATCCGTCCGGCCGCTGACACTCCGTTTTCTCCGGGCAGGATGTCAAATTAAAGAATACGCAATGATTGGATGGCGATTTTCGGAATATACGCCCGGGCAGATGGGCAAGGCCAACTTTGAAAATCTGCTGAAGATATTCCAGGAATTATTGATCTACACGAGTGGTGATGTCAGTGAAGCATTATCCTGGCTGACCGAACTGGATAAGGAATACGGGCTGACCGATGAGGATTACGGCATGGCTGACTTTATTCAGGATCTCATGGATAAGGGATATATTCAGCAGGAAGGGCAGGGAAATCCCAACTTCGTTCCTTCCGCCAAGATGGAAATCGCCCTTCGCCGAAAGGCAATGGATGATGTATTCGATAATCTGAAAAAATCGAAGCGGGGCAATCACGATACCAAATTCGGGGGCAACGGCGATGAGTTCACCTCCGAGCGGCGTCCGTATGAGTTTGGTGACCAACTGCATAATCTCGCCATATCTGAATCACTGCGCAATGCACAGATCAACCACGGCATCGATGATTTCCAGCTTACGCAAAAAGATCTGGAGGTTCACGAAACCTTCTACCAAAGCCAGATGAGCACGGTGCTGATGATCGATATCTCTCATTCCATGATTCTCTACGGGGAAGACCGGATCACGCCGGCCAAAAAAGTAGCCATGGCGCTTTCCGAATACATCACCACCCGTTTTCCCAAAGATACCCTCGATGTGCTCGTTTTCGGGAACGACGCCTGGCAAATTGAAGTTAAAGACCTGCCTTATCTGCAGGTTGGCCCGTACCATACCAATACCGTTGCCGGCCTGGAGCTGGCTATGGATATACTCCGCCGTCGCCGCAACCCCAACAAGCAGATTTTCATGATCACCGACGGCAAACCTACCTGTATCAAAAAGGGAAAGCGCTATTACAAAAATAGCTTTGGACTGGACCGGAAGATTGTGAACCGCACACTGAGCCTGGCTATGCGCTGCCGCAAAATGGACATTCCCATCACCACCTTTATGATTGCCCGCGATCCCTACCTGGTCCGCTTTGTCGATCAGTTTACCAAGGCCAATAATGGAAAGGCCTTTTACAGCAGCCTGCAGGGGCTGGGTGAATTTATTTTCCGGGACTACAAGAACAACAAATCCAGAGGCGGACGATGAACACGGCGGCAATTTTCCCTGTAGCAGCTGCGTTACTGGAAGTAGAAAATAAAATAATACTATGTTGAAGCGCTGGATGAAAGGAATAATTGCCTTGTTGGTTTTGCCGCTGTGCTGGCAGCAGGCGGAGGCGCAGGAAGCCGGGCAGCTCTCTGAGGAAAGCAGGGTGTATATGAATGAGGTGGAAGACACGCTGGGCGTCCTAGGATTCACTATTATCAATGACTCCGTTCCGGAAGAACGCTTTGCCGCCTGCCGTAAAATGATTACCTCTCTGGTGCAGGTCCTTAAGGAAGAACACTCTTTCGAATATCCTTTTGACCGCTTAAAAAACGTATCTATCCAATATCCCCAGGATAGCAGTTTCCGGGTGTTTTCCTGGCAGTTATACGTGGATCAGAATGATTACCGCTACTACGGAGCCATACAAATGAATACGCCCGAACTGACGCTCTTTCCTTTGATCGATCGCTCTTTTCAGGTAGAAAAGGTAGAAAAGGAAATTCTGCCACCCGAAAAGTGGTATGGTTCGGTGTACTACAACATCAAACAGGTAGACGGCCCCAACGGCCGGTATTACCTGCTGTTCGGTTACGATGGCTTTGAGTTTTTCCGCAACCGGAAAGTCCTCGAGGTACTCACGTTCAACCAGGAGGGGAAGCCGCTTTTCGGTGCGCCGGTTTTTGAGATGCAGCAGGAAGGCAAGGCTCCGGAATTCAAAAACCGTCTTTGTCTGGAGTATTCTGCCGAAGCCTCGGTCAGGCTAAACTACGATGCCGCACTGGAGATGATCGTCTTTGATCATCTGATCCTGATGGGTGGGCAGTATGGAGAAGGTCCTGTTTATGTCCCTGACGGAAGCTACGAAGGTTTCCGTATTGAAAACGGTGAACTCGTTCACGTGAATAAAATCTGGGATCAGATGCAGGAAGAACCACCCCGGCCTATGCCGATTCTGGATCAACGCACCCGGGACATTACCGGCAATCGTCAATGAAAGTACAGGCCCACAGCATTTCCGTTCGCAAAACAGCTCACTACTATACGCTAGGACAGCCCGGTCCGCAAGTTCAATATTGCTGGATCGCCTGCCACGGTTACGGTCAGCTGGCCAAAAGCTTTGTTCATAAATTTACCGAAGTAAGCCGCGAAGATATCCTGGTGCTCGCACCGGAGGGATTTTCCCGCTTCTACTGGAAAGGCTTCTCAGGTGATGTAGGGGCTTCCTGGATGACCCGGGAAGACCGCCTCGACGAGATCGCGGATTATGTGCGTTACCTGCAAACTCTGTATGATCATTTTATTCCGCAGCTGGCGCCCGATGTCCGGATCATTCTCTTCGGTTTTTCCCAGGGTTGCGCCACTCATTGCCGCTGGATCTTACAGCACTTTCCCCGTTTTGATCACCTCGTCCTCTGGGCCGGCCTGCTCCCTGAGGATCTGGATTATCGCCCGCACCAGGATTACTTCGCTTCCAAAAAGCTCCATTTTGTCTACGGAATCAAAGATCCCTTCCTGACGGAGGAGCGATTGCAGGCCCACCGGCAACTAATTGAAGAACAGCAGCTGAATTTCAGAACGAATATCTTTGAAGGGAAACACGTGGTGGACCGGGCGGCTCTGCGAAAATTGGATGGGCGCATCCGGAAAGAAAAACTTCAAAATCACTAAATTAGGCCAAACCGGTTCCTCATCATAAAAGCCGCTATACAATATGAACAAACCGACACAGGTAATGACTGGCTTGTTGCTTATGCTCTTTTTAGCTACAGCCCTAATTCCCGGATTCTCTCAGGACTCAGCATCCGGCAAAGCAAAACCCTCGTTTAAAGACGGCGAAGCACAAATCGTCGAAGCTTTTAACACGCCGGACAAGTGGCTCCGGCACGATTTGTGGGTGGAAACCCCCTTTGATACCGATGGCGATGACAAGCCCGATCGCATGCACGTGAGTGTGACGAGACCTTACCAGACTGAGACAGCGGGCTTGAAACTCCCTGTAGTATATGTGTCGAGCCCTTACTTTGCAGGGACGGCATCTTCCACTCCCGGTCTCTTCTGGGAGGTCAGGCACGAGCTTGGCGCCACACCCCCCCAGCGTGTTCACCCTCAGGTTCAACGCAGAGGTGAACGTCCCATCATTTCGAATTCACATATCAACACCTGGGTTCCGCGGGGGTATATCGTAGTGCATTCTTCTTCTCCGGGCACCGGTTTGTCGCAAGGCGCGCCCACCGTAGGAGGCGACAATGAATCGCTGGCGCCCAAAGCAGTCATCGACTGGCTTTGCGGACGCATCCCGGGGTATACCAGTCCGGACGGAGATGAAAAAGTGGAGGCCTACTGGTCCTCCGGCAAAGTGGGTATGACGGGCACTTCTTACAACGGAACCCTGCCCCTCGCTGCCGCCACTACAGGCGTGGAGGGGCTGGAAGCTATTATTCCCATCGCTCCGAACACCTCCTATTATCATTATTATCGTTCCAACGGCCTGGTTCGGCATCCCGGCGGCTATCTGGGCGAAGACATAGATGTGTTGTACGACTTTATTCACAGCGGAGATGAATCCAAACGGGCTTATAATAACGCTACTGTCAGGGATGGTGAAATGGCGGAAGGAATGGATCGTATCACGGGCGATTACAACGAGTTCTGGGCCGGCCGCGATTACCTGAACGATATGGGACCCATGGAAGCCGCCCTGCTTATGTCGCATGGCTTTAATGACTGGAATGTCATGCCGGAACACAGCTACCGGATCTACGAAGCAGCTAAGGAAAAGGGTATTCCCGCTCAAATATTCTATCACCAGGATGGTCATGGCGGTCCTCCTCCGATAAGTATGATGAACCGCTGGTTTACCCGCTATCTGCACGGTGTGGATAATGGTGTCGATAAAGATCCGCGCGCCTGGATCGTTAGGGAATACGATGACCGGAACGCCCCTACACCTTACGAAGACTACCCCAACCCGTCGGCGGCTTCTGTGGAGCTGTTCCTCGGAGCCGGTGCTCCGGGCAGGGGGGCGTTAAGTATCGAGCCGGCCGCTGGCCAGCAAACGGAAACGCTGGTCGACAACTTTTCCTTTTCGGGTGCTACACTCGCCAAGGCAGAATATACCAACCACCGCCTGATGTATGTTACTCCAGCCTTGACGAAGGCCGTACACCTTTCCGGAAAGGCCGGCATCACCATTAAATTGGCGAGTAGTAAGCCGGCCGCCAATCTGTCGGTATGGCTGGTGGCACTGCCCTGGAAAGAGGGGAGAAATGCACGTATAACCGACAATATCATTACCCGCGGCTGGGCGGATCCGCAGAACTACCGTTCCCTGACCGAAAGTGAGCCCCTGGAACCGGGGAAGTTTTACGAGATGACTTTTGAATTGCAGCCCGATGACCAGATTATTCCAGCCGCTCAGCAAATCGGCCTGATGATCTTTTCCAGTGACCGGGATTTCACCCTCTGGCCCGACCCCGGCGCCGAACTGACTGTCGACCTGAACGCCACCCGCCTCACTCTGCCCGTAGTGGGCGGAAAGGAAGCACTGAAAAAGGCGATGGGGGAGTAGCCGGCTAAAAAGAAACACGGAAAAAGGGAACAGACGGGGAGTTAATGCATCCTGTCTCCCCTCAATTCCAGGGTTTTCATGATGTCGGCTTCATGCGCCAGGTATTCCCGCCAACGTAGCTGGACCCGCTCTTCCTCAAAATAGGTTTTGGCCAGATCGATGAAAAGCCGGTAGTGGCCGGCTTCGGAAACCATGAATTTGTGATAAAAATCCTTGAGCTCCTCATCGTTAATGTACAGTGAAAGCAAGCGGAATCGTTCGCAGCTGCGGGCTTCGATCAGGGCACAGATAAGCAGCCGCTCGAGGAGCCGGTCCTCGCGGCTGCCTCCTTTTTTCTGGAAGGCGAGCAGTTGGTTGACGTATTCATCTTTGCGCTGCCGGCCTAGTTGCAGTCCCCGCTTGTCCAATTCCTGCAGAACCAGGCGGAAGTGCCCCCATTCTTCAGTAACGATCGGAGCAATCTGCTTAACCATTTCTATCCTTTCAGGATAAGCCTGAATCAGTGAGATGCAGGAGGTGGCTGCTTTTTGTTCGCAATAGGCGTGATCGGTCAGGATCTCTTCCAGTGTTTTCTCGGCCAGGTTGACCCAGCGGGGATCGGTGGGCAGTTTCAATCCCAGCATTTTAACTTGCTGCAATTCCTTTTCTTTACTGTTCATAAACTTGTCATTAATCTTTTTCCAGACAGCGGATCTGATCGATGAAAAAATTGAGATAGTATACTTCGTATTCTTCAAAACCGCTGCTCCAATACATGCGGATATTATCGACTTCGCCTCTCTTCAGGCTATTGATAACACTTTGATTAATCGGATAGTGAACCTGGTAAGTGAGTAACTCCTTTTCCGTATCGTAGCTTCCCTGATCCATTTTGCCCGACTGCAGATACACCGATTTTCCATCCATCAACTTGACGATGAGGTAGCTGCCTTTTTCGATAAAACCATAGGCCTCCCGGGCATTGGGATAGGCGAAGGTGAATTCCAGCGACAGGTAGCGATAGCCCCCGGCCAGGGAAGTCATAAAACCTTCACATCGCAGGTAATCTTTGTCCTTAAGATAGAGGCGCAAGCGTTCGTCGGTGTGGGTGAACAGCAATTGCTTTTGCACATCGCGGCGCATCATACCGGTATATTCATCCACGCCTTCATAGCTGAGCTTACAGCTTTGCGCCGGAGGGTGGATCAATGTGTTAAACTGAAGGGACTCCCGGTCGGGACCTTTATCCAGGGCGGCAATTTCCTGGTAGAATTGTCCGCTGAGTTGATCCTGGTTGGCGTAGGGTTGGGAAGGGTCTTTTGTACTCAGGCGGGTTTCCTTGATGATTTCCTGATAGTTTCCCCGGGCAGCGAGTTCTCTGGCGCGGCTCGATTCGCCTAGTGCCTGTTGGGCTTCGCGGACGGCGGTTGCTTCTGCCTTGCGGGCGGCTTCCAACCTGATTCCGAGCAACTTTCGCTTTTCGCTGTCTGCCTGGCGGCGCTCGGCGTCAGTCAGTTTCCGTTCCAGCCGTTCGCGGTTGCGGCGCGCTTCCTCAGCCCGCTCATTGGCGATGGCTACGGCCGACTGTGCGATCTGTGATTTGCGGACGGCAATCTTCTGTGCGTCTTCCTGCGTTATAGGTATAGGTTCCTCGTACGGAACGACCTTACCGGTAAAAACCGGATATTGATTGAAAGCTTGGCGCGGCTGACTGGACGGATCGTCCTCCGGATCGAACAGCACTTTACTGCCCTGGTTGTACTGATGAAAGTATTGCCAGCGACCATCCGGATAGACAATGATCTTTTCGCCGCGTTCATTTTCCCGCAGCACGGGGTTGCTGGTGGATTGTTGAGCAGAAGTAACACATGCGGTAAACCAAAGACTACTCAATACGATAAGCCATGAAAATTTTCTACATTGCATATTGGTCGCCTGTTTTATTTTAGTCAGCGGGGTGGAAGCTTACATGTGAACCATGCATCACCAGAAAAATTCTGTAAGATTACAAAGTTAGGGAAATCTTACAGTATCCGTTATTGTTGAATTGAGTAAAAAAGGTAAAGGCATCCTAAATTTGATACATGCTATTACTGTTTAAGATTGGTTTTCTCCCGGTACGCATCTGGGATATTCTGGATATTTTGATCGTCGGTTATCTAATGTATCAGATATACCGGTTGCTGCGGGGCAATATTGCTTTCAATATCTTTATTGGGCTGGTAACGCTGTACGTTATCTGGTGGCTGGTGAATCAACTGGAAATGGACCTGTTGTCAGCCGTCCTAGGGCAGTTTGTCAGTGTAGGAGTGATCATCGTCATTATCATTTTCCAGCCGGAGGTGCGTCGTTTTCTGCTTTTTCTGGGCAATACGACTTTGCGGCAACGCTCCAATTTTCTCAACAGGATGATTGATCGTAACTTCGAGAGCAGTGAGCAGCGGGAGGAACAGGTGGAGGCCTTGAAAAATGCCATGCTGCGTATGAGCCGGCGCAAGACCGGCGCCCTGATCGTGCTGGCTCAGGACCTGAGCCTCGACGGTCTGATCAACTCCGGTGTGCAGATGGACGCCAGTATCAGCGAACAGCTGGTTGAGAGCATCTTTAATAAATCGAGCCCCTTGCACGATGGAGCGGTTATTATCGAAAGCGGAAAGCTGAAAACGGCCAGCGCTATTCTTCCGGTATCGGAAAATCCGAACCTGCCGAAAAGCGCTGGTCTGCGCCACCGGGCTGCCGTCGGTATTACGGAGAAGGCCAAAGTCGCCGCCTTCATTGTCTCGGAAGAAAACGGCAATATCTCCTACGCTTTCGATGGGCAACTGCGACGGAAGATCGGTGAGGAAGAACTGGAAAAACTATTGAAAAAACATATCGCCTGACCTCGTACTTTAAATTATGCAAATCCAACGTCTTGAAGAATTCCAGATTGAACAGGGGCTACAGGCCCAGCTAGGATATCTGTTGAGCGAATGCTTTCCCGATTACCCTGAAGATCGCTCCTTTTTCAGGCAGTTACCGGATTTTCGTTATCTGGCCTGGATGGATCAACAGCTCGTTGCCCATATGGGCGTAGAACACCGGATCATCAATAACGAAGAACAGCTACTGCGTATTTTCGGCATTATTGATCTTTGTGTGGCGCCAGCTTTTCAACATCAGAAACTGGCGAGCAGGATGCTTCATTTGCTGGAGCAACTCGCTGTTGACCACGGCATTGACTTCCTCGTGCTGGTAGCTAAAGATCACGACTTTTACACCCACAACGGATTTGAGGTAGTCGACAACCGCTGCCGGTGGCTGATGATTCATCAGGATCAGACCTTCGGCATCACTTCCCGTTCGTTGCATCGGAGCTTACTTGTCAAAGCGACGGGCGATAAGCAGTGGCTGCCGGGACTTACCGATTTCCTCGGCCACATTTTCTGAATGTTTTGTACATTAGTTTTCCTGATTAAAAAACAGCCATTTATATGCAGCAAGTGCAAGCTTTTATTGAGTCTAACAGAGATCGCTTTCTGGAAGAATTATTTGAATTACTACGCATCCCGTCCATCAGCGCCGATCCGAAATGTAAAGAGGATGTGCGTCGGGCCGCGGAATTTGTAGCGGACAGTTTGCGGAAAGCCGGGGTTGACGAAGCAGAGATATGCTCCACCGAAGGGCATCCAATCGTCTACGCTGAAAAAATAGTGGACGAGGCGTTACCCACCATTCTCGTCTACGGCCACTACGATGTTCAGCCTCCGGATCCCATGGAGTTATGGGATTCAGGCCCCTTCGATCCGGTTATCAAAAAAACGGAACTGCACCCGCAGGGCGCCATTTTTGCGCGGGGTTCCTGCGATGATAAAGGACAGGTTTTTATGCATGTCAAGGCATTCGAAGCGATGCAAAAGCAAAATGAGCTGCCCTGCAATGTGAAGTTTATGATTGAAGGAGAGGAGGAGGTAGGATCAGCCAACCTGTCGACTTTCTGCCGGGAAAACAAGGAGCGGCTGGCCTGCGATGTCATCCTCATATCCGACACCTCCATCATTGCCAACGACACGCCTTCCATCACTACCGGCCTTCGTGGCTTGAGTTATGTAGAAGTGACGGTCACCGGCCCTAACCGGGATCTGCACTCCGGCGTCTACGGGGGAGCTGTAGCCAACCCTGTGAATATACTGGCGCGTATGATTGCCCAGCTGCAAGATGATAACAACCGTATTACGATTCCCGGCTTTTACAATGATGTGGAAACGGTGAGCGAGGAAGAACGCCGGGCGATGAATGAAGCGCCTTTCGATCTGGAGGCCTACTGCCGGGATCTGCATATCGGTGCTATTCACGGCGAAGCCGGCTACACTACGCTGGAACGTACTTCCATTCGCCCCACCCTCGATGTCAACGGCATCTGGGGCGGCTATACCGGTGAAGGCGCCAAGACCGTGCTGCCCTCAGAGGCACACGCTAAAATCAGTATGCGCCTGGTACCGAATCAGGACCCGGATAAGATTACGGAACTGTTTAGCACCTACTTTAAAAGCATTGCTCCACCTTCCGTTACCGTGGAGGTGCATCCGCATCACGGGGGGCAGCCGGTGGTTACCCCTACCGATACGCCCGAATACCAGGCTGCTCACGAGGCTATGGCCCAGACTTTCGGCAAGGAACCTCTTCCACAGCGCAGCGGCGGCAGCATTCCTATCGTGGCGCTCTTCGAAGAGGTGCTTGGTGTCAAGAGTGTGCTTATGGGTTTTGGTTTGGACTCCGATTCTATCCATTCGCCCAACGAGCACTTCGGCGTTTTCAACTTCTACAAGGGAATTGAAACCATTCCCTACTATTTTTCCAACTATCGCAAACTCAAATCTTAATTAACCGCATTAACATGATTCAAAAGTATTATTACTTTTTACTGATGCTCGTTCTGCCGGGAGGAGCACTGCTTGGGCAGTCGCTTCAGCAACTGGTCGATCAGCAAGCCGCAGCTATTGAAGAAAAAGTAATTGAGTGGCGCCATTATATTCACCAAAACCCGGAATTATCCAACCGCGAGTTTGAAACCGCCAAATACGTAGCGAAATACCTGGAAGCGCTGGGTATGGAAGTGCAAACCGGCATCGCCCATACCGGGGTTGTCGGTATTCTGCGCGGCGCCAAACCAGGCCCGGTGGTGGGCCTGCGTGCGGATATGGACGCCTTGCCGGTGATCGAACGCACGCCGGTACCCTACGCCTCAGTCGTTAAGTCCACTTACCTCGGACAGGAAGTAGGGGTGATGCACGCCTGCGGCCACGATACCCACGTCGCTATGCTGATGGGCGCCGCCGATATACTGGCAGGGATGAAGGAAGACCTGAAAGGAACGGTCGTTTTTGTCTTCCAACCGGCCGAAGAAGGTGCTCCTCCCGGCGAAGAAGGCGGTGCCGAACTGATGATCAAGGAAGGTATACTGAAAGATCCGGCGGTGGACGTTATGTTCGGCTTACACATCAATTCAAAAACGGAAGTTGGTAAGATCCGGTATAAACCCGGCGGGACGCTGGCTGCTGCCGATCGCTTTGTGATTAAGGTCAAAGGTAAACAGTCGCACGGCTCTACTCCCTGGTCGGGGGTCGATCCGATCATCGTATCCGCTCAGATCATTCAGGGATTGCAGAATATTATCAGCCGGCAAACGGAACTCACCAAAGAAGCCGCGGTTATCAGTGTCGGCAAAATTCAGGGTGGTGTTCGTAATAACATTATTCCCGAAGAAGTCGAACTGATCGGCACCATTCGCACCCTTGATGTCGCCATGCAGGAGGAGATCCACCGCCGCATTCGTCAAACAGCCACCAATATCGCCGAAAGCGCAGGAGCTGAAGCCGAAGTGATGATCGACAAGGGCGTGCCGGTGACCTACAACGATCCGGACCTGACCACTCAGATGCTGCCGACGATACAACGCACGGCGGGAGGCGATAATGTCGTACTGTCAAACGCCATTACCGGAGCGGAAGATTTTGCTTACTACGCCCGGAAAGTGCCTTCGCTCTTTCTTTTTGTAGGGGGCATGCCGAAAGGTGAAAATCCGGCCGAGGCGGCGCCGCATCATACGCCGGACTTTTTTATCGACGACAGCAGTATGCAGCTGGGCGTCAGGGTTCTTTGCAACCTGACGCTTGATTATATGAACCAAGCTAACTGATTTTCATGCCTTTCATAAGCATTTTACCATGAAAAAAAGCGGGGTAATCCTGCTGTTCGGCTTACTCAGCTTACTGTACGGTTGCGGGGCGGAGCAGTCAAACGGTGATCAACAATCCCTTGAAGATATGACGGAACGATTCGACTGGCAGGGGCATCGCGGCGCCCGCGGACTGAGGCCCGAAAACACCATTCCGGCTTTTCTAAAGGCCTTGGAGTTTCCGGTGACTACCTTAGAACTGGATGTCGTCATTTCCCGTGACAGCCAGGTGGTGGTCTCACACGAACCCTGGATGTCGCACCATATTTGTCAAACGCTTGAGGGGAAACCGGTAACCCGAGAGCAGGAGGATTCGCTGCTTCTTTTCAAGTTGCCTTACCAGGTTATTCAGCGATACGATTGCGGAGGCCGTGGTAACGAAGCTTTTCCGGAGCAGGAAGCCGTTTCGGTGGCCAAACCCACGCTTGAGGCGGTGGTAGAAGCCGTGCAAGCGTACTGCCGTTCGAATGACCGGGAACTACCGGATTTCAATATAGAAATCAAAAGCAAGCCGGAATGGGATGGCGTCAAGACGCCGGAACCGGCTGCTTTTGCCCGTCTCGTCCTTGGAGAAGTCAGAGAACTGGGCATTGCCGACCGCAGCTGTATTCAGTCTTTCGATGTGCGCTCCCTGCAGGCGGTGCACCGGCAGGCGCCGGAAATAACCACCGCCCTGCTGGTGGCTAATCCCGGAGGGATCGACTCCAACCTGGAAGAACTGGGCTACGTGCCGGAAATCTACAGCCCTTACTACAAACTAGTCTCTGCCAACGTAGTCGATACGGTTCACGACCGCGGGATGCGCATCATTCCCTGGACAGTAAACGAGGTAGAGGAGATGGAGGCCTTGATCGAAATGGGGGTAGACGGGATCATAACCGATTATCCGAACAGGGTCGAGGAGGTGAGCGTGGAAGAATAGATGGAAGGATATTTGCTGTAAAGTATACGCCTTCGGATCTGTGGTGGTTTCACGGGCTTCCGCCCTTACCGGTTTTGCCAAGCCACAAAATAAAGCAATTTAACACCATAGGGCAATCCATTCTTCAAGCGGACCTGAACGAGGCCCTCACTCAGTACTGTTTTCCCAGGCAGACGAGGGCGAGCCGTATCTGGTAATACTCCAGCTTGCCGTCCAGCCCTTCGTAGATGTCTTTCAGGCCGGGTTTGTCCATGTATTTAATCAGCTGGTTGACTTTATCAGTTTTTTCCTCATCAATGAGCTGCTGGAAGTTGATATCGCGGCCGTCTTTGCGCAGGCGGGTCAAGTGGTTGATCACGGTATCGGGCGTGAGCTCTCGTTTCCGGGCGATTTCCTCCACGGCAAGGCCGCGGCGGTACAGTTCATGGGTGACCTGGTAGGTGGAGCCCTTTTCCCGGTTGGTATTGGCGTCCATAAAGTCGAGGATGGCTTCAATAAAAGTATGGCCGTACTGATGGAGTTTTTTCTCTCCAACCCCGGAGATGCTGCGCATCTGCTCGGCGTTGATGGGTTTTACGGCCGCCATTTCCTCAAGGGTTTTGTCATTGAAAATGATGTAGGGAGGCACACCCTGTTCCTGAGCCAGCCGTCGGCGGAGCTGCCGCAGTTCTTCGAAAAGCTCGTCGCGGACGCGCTCGCGTTTGCCGGGTCTTTTGACCTGTTGCTTTTCGGCTTCCTGTCGCTGTTTGACCGTGGTAAGTTTGACGAGGTCCACCTTTTCCCCTTCGAAGAGGACGCGCAGGCTGGCCTTGGTCAGTTTGAGGCGGTTATGGTCGTCGTAGGCGATTTCCAGATAGCCGAGGTTCAGTAACTGACGCAGGTAGAATTGCCATTCCGTAAAAGCGATATCCTTGCCGGCGCCGTAGGTTTTGATTTCCTGGTAGCCCCGTTCGAAGATTTCCCGGTGATTGGAACCTCTCAGCACGTTGACTAACATGCGTATACCGACGCCCTGCCGCAATCGGTAGAGAGCCGAGAGTGCTTTCTGGGCCGTGACGGTGCCGTCGAAGTATTCCGGCGGGTTTTTACAGACATCGCAGTTGTTACAATTGCCGGGGTGATCTTCTCCGAAGTAAGCCAGCAGGATACGCCGGCGACAGGCCAGCGATTCGGCGTACTCACGCATGCGATCCAGTTTGGCCAGTTGCAGTTGCGTATGATTGCTCTCGTTTTTTTGAATGATATCGCTCATCATATTTACATCGGCAAAGCTGTAGAAAAGCAGCGTGGCGGCGTCGGCACCGTCTCTGCCGGCGCGGCCGATCTCCTGGTAGTAGCTCTCCAGGTTTTTGGGCAGATTGTAGTGGATGACCCAACGCACGTTGGATTTGTCGATGCCCATACCAAAGGCGATGGTGGCGCAGATGATGAGTGTCTGGTCATTGATAAAGTCTTCCTGCACCCGGGAGCGTTCCTGACTGGACAGCCCGGCGTGATAGTGAGCGGCTGAGATGCCGGCGTCCCCGAGTTTTTCTGCCAGCTTTTCCGTGCTTTTGCGGCTGAGGCAGTAGATGATGCCAGGTTGATTGTCGCGTTTTTTTAAAAACTGCAGAATCTGCTCAAAGCGCTTTTGGCCGGGGCGCACCTCGAGGCTGAGGTTGGGCCGGTCAAAGGAGGCGATAAAAATCTCCGGATCTGTTAACTGCAGCTGCTCGGCAATATCGCTGCGCGTCAGTTTGTCGGCCGTAGCGGTCAGGGCAATAATAGGTATGCCCGGGAATTCCCGTTTCAGCATGCGCATCTGCGTATATTCGGGCCGGAAATCATGCCCCCAGGCGGAGATGCAATGGGCTTCATCGATGGCGAAGAGGCTGACATTGCTTTTTTTGAGCAGCGGCAGGAAGTTCTGCGAAAGCAGTTTTTCAGGAGAGACATACAGAATATCCAGCTCCTGGCGGAAAAAAGCATCTTCGGTCTGTTGCTGTTCCATTCCGCTGAGACTGCTATTGAGAAAAGCCGCCTTGACCCCGTTGGCCCGCAGCCCTTCCACCTGATCTTTCATCAGGGAGATCAGAGGGGAAACGACTACACAGCTTCCGGGCATCGTCAGGGCCGGAAGCTGATAACAGACCGATTTGCCGCCCCCGGTAGGCATGAGCACCAGGGAGTCTCTCCCTTCGTAAACAGCCTGGATAATTTCGGCCTGCATAGGCCGGAAGGAATCGTAGCCAAAGTACTTCTTCAGCGCTTGCTTTGCCGTAGAAATGTCCATAACCACAAAGATAAAGTCATTTGCCGGTTTGACCGGAAAAGGCATAGAAAATTAACCCGGATTATTCATGGCTTGGTAAGAAACCAATTCATAAATAATCCGGATTGATGAAATTACACAAAAAGGGACGTGTAGGAAAATGCCCGCAGGCTGGGAAGAAAAAATAACTCACGATGAGGGCTGGGTAAAAGCCCGATAGAAAATAACTGGGTAATGGGGTAGCCGGAAAGCGGCTAATGGGCCCCTCCCACAGCAGTTCAGGCAGGAAGAGCCCATGTTTTGTTTAGCACGCTTTCAGTGCTGTTTAAGCTACTAACAGACTACTATCTGTTATAATTAAAGTCTGGAGTTTAGTTTTACTTTGTCTTATTGTCCTATTCAGATTTTAAAAAGGGGGATTTCCCAAAGGGAGAGTTTGGAAAATCCCCGTGTTGTAAACACGCTTCTTGTTGATAGGTGAATAGGAAGGATAGATCTAAATGATCTAACTATAACGGGGTTTAGTAAAACTTTTCTTAACGTCTGACAGTACAAATATACGATGGGGAAGGGGGGGAAGAAACCCCATGTTCATGGGGTCCGGGTTGGAGCGTTTGATTAAAGAGGAAGACTGTTTCCAGGGTTGGTGGGCTGAAAAGCACTAGTGTGCCTCCGGCACTAAATACTTGACAATTTTCGCGGCCTCTTTTGGCGGTATCCTGCGTTGCTCGTTGGTCAGGTAGCTACGGCTATCTTCCCGCCTCTCGCCTTGGCTACCGCCAAAATAGCCTCCCGAAAAATTATCAATTACTTAATGCCCGAGGCACTGGGCATTCATATGATCATGCAACACTGCATCATGGCAGCCATAAAGAGTCCCATCCGCCAGGGTTTGAAGCGGCTTCGGATGAGGGTATAGTGCTCCGGCTGGCGTTGCTCTTCGCGAAAAAAGAGGATACCGGTCTGAAAGAGATCTATGGAGATGCGGACGCGTGGATGACGACGGATTTGATCCCAGGCCGTTTCCATTTCCTTTGACCAGTGGATGTCAGCCAAAATGAAAATACTTCCGGGATGAGTTTTGTGCAGGCAGCTTTCCACATAATTAACCGAGGCGCCCAGCCGGTGATCACCGTCGAGGAAGAGCAGGTCGATTTGCTCAAAATGAGCAAGGGCCTCGGGCAGCCGTTCCCGGAAGGAACCCACGAGTTGCGTAACGGAGCCGTGCGGTATAGCCTTCAGGTTTTCTCTGGCCACAGCCGCAGTTTGCGGGCAGCCTTCTATGGTTACCAGATCCGTTTTTGAATCGGCGGCGCTCAGGTACAGGGTGCTGATTCCCAGGGAGGTGCCCAGTTCGAGTATCCTTTGCAGCTGATATTGGTTCACCGTGCGAAAAAGCATTTTGCCTACGTCTGGAGAAACACTGGCGAAGCGTGCGATGCTGCTGACACTTCTAATCCGGCCTGGTCTGGCCTGAGAGCCGGCGCCGTGGTCCTTTATCTGCAGCCGGCGCCGGTCTTGTCGTAGCTGTTCCTGCAATTCCCGGATCTCGGAGAAGGCATAATAACGACGCCGGTCTTCGATCACATTTTCCAGAAATTCGGCAACGAAAGGGGAGTGGACATCATAGCGCGTCATAGATCGCCAGTAGTAGCGAACAAAACGCAAAAAGAAACGGATGTAAAACTTGATCAGTTGCATATTGAATTTACTGTCGCCAAATGTCGTAATGGACGGCCAATCTTCCAAACTTAAGCTCTCCCTATAAGGGTTTTAGAAATTTAATATGATTTTAACGCTTGGTGTGAAATTTGGTACAGCCTTTGTACGATATAACAAAAAGCGGTATTCTTGCAACTGAAAGAAGCTTGCAAGTGTTTTATTGATCGTTTTTCAAAAACCACAAGAATAGTAATTTACCCTCCCCCCATCATATTTTTTCTCATTATGGAGCGGTAAACGCCAACACAAAATTACGAATAATGAATTTTAGATTTAGTTTATTAGTACTGTTGCTTTTCGGTCTCGCCACAGGATGGACCCAGCAGCAGGATGCCCCGAAAGATTGGTTCCACCTGAATATGAGCGAGGACGGCTTCCCGGGAGTAAGTTCTCAGCAGCTTTACGCGAATGTTTTGAATGGCGTCGAAGGGCAGCCGGTCATCGTCGCCGTCATCGACGGTGGAGTTGACTATCAGCACGAAGATCTTGACGACATCATGTGGAAAAATGAGGATGAGATTCCCGGCAATGGGGTCGATGATGACGGCAACGGTTATGTCGATGATATTTACGGCTGGAACTTTATCGGCGGCAAAGACGGTGAGAATGTCCATTATGACAATCTCGAAGTTACCCGCCTGTATAAAAAGTACAAAGACCGCTTTGAAGATGTCGATATGGAAGAGCTGTCGAAAAAAGAACGCCGCCAGTACGATCAGTGGATGGAGTACAAAAAAGAAGTGGAGGAGAAACGCGAAGAGATGGAGCAAAACGTCACCATCTACGGCGGTATTTACGAAGCGGTAAAGGGACTGGAAAAAGAGTTGGGTAAGGAGAGCGGAAAGATCAGTCTGAAGGATATTCAGGATTTTGAATCCGATAATCCGCTGCTGAGCCGCTCCGCCATGATCGTCGCCAATATGATGTCGGAAGGCAACTCCTTCCAGGCTATTGTGAATGATCTGGAAAGCGCCTATGAGTACTTTTACAACCAGTACAATTACTACTACAATCCGGAATTTGAATCCCGGGATAAAGTAGGCGACAATTACGGCGATCCCACCGAGCGCTACTACGGCAACCCGGATATCAAAGGCCCCGATGCAGAGCACGGCACTCACGTGGCCGGCATCATCGCTGCCGAACGCGAAAACGACCTGGGTATTAAAGGCGTGGCCAATAACGTGAAAATAATGGGGCTGCGCGTAGTTCCCGATGGCGATGAGCGCGATAAGGATGTCGCCAATGCCATTTACTATGCCGTAGATAACGGCGCCAAGGTTATCAACATGAGCTTCGGCAAGGGATATTCTCCCTTTAAAAAGGTAGTGGACGATGCCATAAAGTACGCCCGTAAGAAGGATGTCCTGCTCGTACACGCTGCCGGCAACGACGGCAAGGAAAATTTCGAAGACAATAACTACCCCAATGACCGCTTCCTGAAAAAAGGACTGTTCGGCCCCCGCTACGCCGACAACTGGATAGAAGTAGGCGCCGTCAACTGGGAAGGAGAGGAAGAAATCGCCGCCGACTTCTCTAACTACAGCTCCGATAATGTGGACGTCTTCGCTCCCGGCGTGGATATCTATTCCACCGTTCCGGGTGACGAATACCGCGCCATGCCGGGTACGAGTATGGCCGCACCGATGATCAGCGGGGTGGCGGCGGTGCTGCGCTCTTATTTTCCCGACTTAAGCGCCGAACAGGTCAAGGAGATCATCCTTTCTTCCGTCGATAAGCAAACACAACGGGTGCGCAAACCCGGTAGTGAAGATATGGTGCCTTTCGGCAAACTCGCGCTGTCCGGTGGTATCGTCAACGTAGTGGAAGCGGTGCAGCTGGCTGCGGAAACCAAAGGTAAAAACCGCAAAAACGGCCGCTACTTCGGCCCCCACAGTGATAAGGAGATGAAAAAAGATAAGGATCAGGCTACTCCTTAAGGAAAAAACAAGACGAAAGTGAGCGCAAGACAGGGGAACCATCACCGGATGGTTCCCCTGTCTTCGTTGCCGGCAGCCTTTGCAGAACAGCATAAGCTCCCATCACCGAATCACGACCTCCTCGATATACTCCTCACCAATCTCTTCGTTGATCATTTTTTTGATTTTCTCACGGCCGTAGGTCAGTTCCTGGCGCAGGGGAGCTGAAGAAATATTCAGGTACAGCTTTTTATTGCGCACCTTGATATCGGTCGTATACCTGGAAATAGTGGCACCCATTACCTTTTCCCAAATCGATTTGACCTTGGTTTGGTGCAACTTGGGTTTAAGGCGGTAGGCTTCCACCATGGCTTGCAGGACTTCTTTCAGCGTATGTTCGTTCGATTTTTTCATGAGGTGATATTTAAGACGGGATGGCCTGGCCGTTTTCTACGACAAATTTACGATAATTAGCGCCCACTTGCCTAATGATTTCCTCCAGGCGCTGTTCGTGGGTATCGGTGATAAAGGTTTGCCCGAACCGGCGCGAGAGCAGCAACTGAATGAGTTGTTCTACCCGGCTGCGGTCGAGTTTGTCGAAGATGTCGTCCAGCAGCAGAATAGGGGCCTGCTTTTTATCTTGCCGGAGCAGTTCGTACTGAGCCAGCTTGAGCGCGAGCACAAAGGATTTGAGTTGCCCCTGGGAGCCGAATTTTTTCAGGGGATGCCCACCGATTGAAAACAAGAGGTCATCTTTGTGAATACCGACGGTGGTACGTTCCAGCACCCGGTCCTTATCGGCGGCTTCCCGCAGCAACTCGGCCAGGGGTGCTTCTTCGAGCCTGGACCGGTACACACAGTCGACTGATTCGCGTTCCCCGCTCAGCACCGCTACGGTTTCGCGCAGGTAGGGACGAAAGGCATCGATAAACTGTGCCCGCTGTTCGTGGATATAGGCTGCCGGTTCGAGTAGCTGTTGATCGTATATCTCAATCAGCGCGGGATTGAAGGTGCGGCTTTCGCCAAATTGCTTGAGTAGTGCATTGCGCTGACGCAACACTTTATGGTAGAGAATCAGCTGCTGTAAGTACTGATGGTCCAGTTGCGATAAAGTATTGTCAAGGAAGCTTCGCCGGGCCTCGCTACCCTCAGTGATAAGGTAGGTGTCATCGGGTGCGATAAATACGACGGGAATCAGTCCCACGTGATCCGAGAGGCGCCGGTAAGGTACATCGTTGCGCTCCAGTTCTTTGCGCCGGCGGGGTTGTACCTTAGCCACGATCTTCTCCTTGCGCTCATCTATACGGAAATGACCTTCCAACCGGAAAAAACCGGCATCGTGCTGTACGACATGAATATCCGGCAGGTTGAAATGACTTTTGCCCATACAGAGGTAGTATACCGCGTCCAGCAGGTTGGTTTTCCCCATGCCGTTCAATCCGACAATACAGTTGAGCGTAGGCGAACAATCCAGCCGCTGGGCCGTATAGTTCTTAAAATGAGTCAGTATGAGTCCTTCCAGATGCAAGGCGATAAGGGATAGTTTTTTTGAGCAGAGGTAAAAATGACAATCCTGTTTGGATTCTGCAAACAAGGTTCGCAGATAAACGTTCTATTGGTAACCGCGCTCAAGATACCGGCATTTTTTAATGCTTCCCTTTAAGCTGACAATTTTTTACGCTATCTTTGAGCGCAATTTTTTTTCAGAATCGCCTCACGCCGGCCCGCTTGCTTCAAAGTAAACGGGCCTATCCATAAAGAAAAAAGAACGCCAACATGAGTACTGCAACCGAGAAGAAAAAATCAACCAAGAAAAAAGATAAAAAACAAGAGTATAGTAAAGAGCAATACCTCAACTGGTACGAGCTCATGCTGCGCATTCGCCGCTTTGAAGAGCGGGCGTTACAAATGTACGGTCAGCAAAAAATCCGTGGTTTCTGCCATGTCTATATCGGGCAGGAAGCCGTAGCCGCCGGCATTGAGTCGGCGATTCGCCCCGAAGATGCCGTTGTGACGGCTTACCGGCAGCACGGAACCGCCCTTGCCCGCGGCGTGGGCGCCAGTGAAGCGATGGCGGAGCTTTTTGGTAAGAAAACAGGGGTCGTTAAAGGGAAAGGCGGATCGATGCACTTCTTCGATGCGAGCAAGCGCTACTTCGGAGGCAACGGTATTGTCGGCGCTCAAATCCCTATCGGTACGGGCATCGCCTTTGCCGAGAAATACAAAGAGACGGATAACCTTTGTGTAACCATGTTCGGTGACGGCGCCGCACGGCAGGGCTCCCTCCACGAGTCCTTCAATATGGCAATGACCTGGCAACTCCCGGTGCTGTACATCTGTGAGAACAACGGCTACGCCATGGGAACTTCAGTGAAACGCACCAGCAATGTCACCGAAATTTACAAGTTGGGCGAAGCCTATGATATGCCGAGCGAACCCATCGACGGCATGTCGCCGGAATCGGTTCACGAAGCTGTAAAGAAAGCAGTGGAACACATTCGCGCCGGAAAAGGGCCTTATTTTCTCGAGATCCGGACCTATCGCTACAAAGGGCACTCCGTTTCGGACCCGGCCAAGTATCGTACCAAAGAAGAGGTGGAAGAATACAAGCAAAAGGATCCGGTGAAAATCACGGAGAAGAGAATCCTCGAAAATAATATTGCTTCCGAAGAGGAAGTCAAAGAGATACAGGGTAAAATCAAAAATGAGATCCAGGAAGCACTGGATTTTGCCGAAGCATCCGATTACCCGGATCCCTCCGAGCTGTATTCCGATAACTACCTGCAGGAGGATTATCCTTTTATTAAGGATTGAAATTGAGCTCTGAAAAATTCCAGGTGGAAGCGCCATAAATTATCTTTCCTTCCATCCTGCTCAAAATAAGGCGTGGCCGGCAGTAGTAAATGCTGCCGGCCACTCGTTTTTTTGCCTGTCCCGGAATAGTAATTTTAGAGCTTAGATTAGGTCTGGAACAAAAAGTTTATTTACTTTTGCGGGGCTGAAAAAACAAGTTTAACTTACTTCAATAGGCTAACGATAAGAACATGGCAAGCAGGAAGAAAAATCAGAAAAAAGCAGAAGAAACGCTGGTGGACATTGTAGAGGTGCGGGACCAGGCACAAAGCTTTGTCGATCGCAATCAAAACATCGTACTGGGAGGATTGCTGGTGATCGTTCTCATTATCGGGGGTATTTTTGCCTACAGCAATTTTTACCAGCAACCCCGGCAGCAAGAAGCTATGGAGCAAATGTACCAGGCCCAGGTGCAATTTCAGCGCGATTCTTTCGCCCTGGCCCTGACCAATCCCGGCGGCGGCTATCTTGGTTTTCTGGATATCATCGATAGCTACGGCTCTACCGACGCCGGCAACCTGGCCAACTACTATGCCGGCATTTCCTACCTCAACCTCGGTCAGTTCGAAGCGGCTATCGACTTCCTTAACGACTTCGATCCGGCCGGCGATATCACGCCAATCATGAAGTACGGCGCTCTCGGCGACGCTTACTCAGAACTCAATGATCTTGAAAATGCGCTCGATTATTACGAAGACGCGGTAAGCGCCGGCGATAACGACATGCTGACTCCCTACTACCTTAAGAAAGTGGGAATGCTTCACGAAAAAAACGGATCCTTCGCGCAAGCTAAAGCTGCCTACGAACGCATCAAAGAGGAATATCCCTCTTCTTCGGTAGGGCAGGATATTGAAAAATTCATCATACGGGTTTCTGCTAAAGGATAGGCAGGGCGGAACCCGCACAGATACATGGTAAAAAAGGTAAGGACGGCCCGCAAACCCTCCTTGCCTTTTTTTGTTTCAAAAGGAAATTTTCTCTTTATTCAAGTTTCAAAATGAGATGCCTATGGCCAGCGCTGCAAAAAACCTGTCTAATTACGATGAAAGCACCATCCCTTCCGCCAAGGAACTGAAGTTCGGTGTTGTAGTATCGGAGTGGAATACCAAAATAACCCACGCTCTTTACGAGGGCTGTTTCGATACACTGATCAAACACGGTGCAATGGAGGAAAATATCCATACCATCCAGGTGCCGGGCTCTTTTGAACTGACCGCCGCCGCCAAAATGATAATGAGCAACCGCAAAGTGGATGCCGTCATTTGCCTGGGCTGCGTGATTAAAGGAGAAACCAGCCACAACGAATATATCAATCAGGCGGTGGCTACCGGTCTTACCAACCTGGGCATGGCCAGCGGTAAGCCCTGCATCTTTGGTGTACTGACACCCGATACCGAAGAACAGGCGCTGGACCGCGCCGGCGGCAAACACGGTAATAAAGGAGTGGAAGCTGCCGTCACCGCTATCCGTATGGCCGCCTTGTCCAGAACAATGACCAACCAGGATAAACGCATCGGATTCAAATCCCTGCGACCTTGATTCTGACCGGGCGCTGAAGTACGATTAGCCGAGCTTGTCACAAAGAACCCATAACTTCCATATGACGATTCATACCATCGATACCGGCTTTTTTAAGTTAGACGGAGGCGCCATGTTTGGCGTCGTGCCGCGACAGCTTTGGGAACGGCTGACTAGTCCGGACGATAAAAACAGATGCACCTGGGCCATGCGTTGCCTGCTGGTGGAAATACACGATCGCCGTATCCTTATCGATACGGGAATAGGGAACAAACAGGGCGAAAAGTTTCGCCGGCATTTTGAACCTCACGGCGAAGCTACCCTGCTGGGGTCACTGGCCGGGTTGGGCTTTGAGCCGGAAGATATCACCGACGTACTGCTTACCCACCTTCATTTCGATCACGTCGGCGGTGCGGTGCGGCGCAATGCCCAGGGCAACCTGGTACCGGCTTTTCCCAAAGCCACTTACTGGAGCAATGAGTCGCATTACAACTGGGCCTTTTCTCCTAATGCCAAGGAACGGGCTTCTTTCCTGAAGGAGAATTTTGTGCCGCTACGGGACGCCGGCGTCCTGGAATTTATTGAAGTTAGCGAAGAAGACGACGAATGGCTGCCGGGCATTCGCCTGCGCTTCGTATACGGTCATACGGAAGCTATGATGTTGCCAATGCTGGAAACGGCAAAGCGAAAGCTGATCTATTGTGCTGATCTTATTCCTTCTTCCTACCACCTCGGCTTACCTTATGTTATGGCCTATGATATTCGTCCGCTGAACACCCTGTCAGAAAAAGACCGCCTGCTTCGTGAGGCCTTACGCGATGACGCTATCCTCTGCTTCGAACACGACCCCGGGACTGCCTGCTGTTCCCTGAAAATGGATGATCGCGGCCGAATCGCGATGGACAAGGCGATGACCATGGCGGAAGTGATGTCGGAATGAAAAGCAAGCCGGTACGCCGTTCAGTTACCGGCGCCGAGCAGCACTATTGAGTAGGGGGAATCCAGCAGCACTTTCCCCTCGCTTACCGTAGCCGTTTTTCCGGAATAATAATCTTTTAATTCGCTTCCCTCCGGGAACACTTCGCGGATAGGCAGGGTCTTTACACCAGAAGGCAGGTCCAGGCCTACGATAACCCGGTCTGATAATTCGCCCTCTTCAAAAATACGGGAGAAGACATAGGGCGATTGCTGTAATCGCTCGTGGCGGCCGGCGCCGACAGCGAGATGCTCGCGTCGGAAGCGACCGAGTTTGCGCCAGTGGGTGAGTATTTCACGAGTGCTGAATTCACCGGCAGGGAGATTCTGTTCAATAGCATCCCAGTTCATGAAGGAGCGCAGGTTAGCGTCGCCTTTAGCGCTATCGATTTGCAGGGGACGTGCTGTTTCGTCTCCGTAATAGATCTGGGCGGCGCCCGGGGTCAGCATCAACTTGGTGGCGGCTTTCATAGGTCGCCGGCGCTCCCGGTCGAAAGGGGCGCCATCGTCGTGCGAACTGATGTAATTGAGGACGCCGACTCCTTCCAGCGGACCTTTTGTCAGGTTGTTTGCGTAATCCTGAAACAGGTTGTCGTAAGCTTTTTCTGCATCTGCTTTGAAAGCAAAATTGATGAGGCTTTCAAAGCCGTACCGGTAGTAATCGACCTCGCGGTCACCAAAATCATAAGGGCGTTCTCCGCCGAGGCCGTAGCCGTATACTTCCCCCATCATAAAAAACCCGGAGTCGTCGATTTTGGCATCCGGATGGGCTGCTTTCCATTCGCGCAGGGCAATCTCAGCTTCCCGTTTGAGTTCTTGCCACACCTCCTCTTCAACGTGTTTGGCGGTATCGGCCCGGTAACCGTCGATGCCGAATTCGCGCACCCAGTCGGTCAGCCATTTGATCAGATAGTAGCGGGGCGCCCGGGGGTAGCCCGTGCGATCAAAGAAGGCGTCGAGTTCCTGCAACTCCTGGTCCAGGCGTTCTTCAGCCGCCCATTTTTCGCGCAGAAAGGGAGGTAAGGCTACCGCTTCGGTGCGGCCGGTACGTATATCGGGCAGATTTTCCACCAGCGTGCATTCGACGGTGCTTTCATACCCTTGGTAGCTGCAGGGTGGTTGGGTGCGCACCCAGCTGTCGGGCCACTGCGGGTCCTGTGGGGTTACCGGTCCGGTATGATTGATGACCACATCCATCAGTATCCGGATGTCGCGTTGATGGGCGGCATCGACCAATGCTTTGAGATCGGCTTTGGAGCCAAAGTTGGGATCCAACCGCGTCCAGTCGCGGGCCCAGTAGCCGTGATAGGCGTATGTTTCTCCCTGGCCTTCATCTGTACTTCCCCGGATTTGCTCTACTACCGGTGTGAACCAGATGGCATTGACGCCAAGAGAATCGAAATAGCCTTCTTCGATTTTTCGCGTGATGCCGGCAATATCGCCCCCCATGAAATTGCGCAGATAGGCAGCCTCACGGCTGCGGCCAAGGGATAGGTCGTTAGTGGTATCGCCGTTGTAAAAACGATCGGTCAGCAGAAAGTATATGGTGGCGTTTTCCCAGAAAGTCTCGATCGTCACGGGGGCTGTCGAAACTGACACATCCGGCGCCTGAGGGCCTTCACAGCCTGCCCAGCCCAATAATATAAGGCAGCACAGAAGTTGTTTGAGGGGAGTGGTCTTGATTTTCATAAATTAAAATGCAAAGATTCACCGCCTTCCTTTTCCGGCTGCAGTAACTTTTACTACCGAAGCGGAAAGGGGATAGCGGATAAAAAGGGTTAACCCAGGTTATACCTCGATGGAAGCCGCCACATCATCCTTATCCTCCACTCGCAGCGTGAGCAGGGCTGCGAGCACCAGCGAGCCGCCGCCCATCAGCAGCGCGTAGATAGCGGAGCCGCCGAAAAACCTGCCGATGACAAATCCCAGCAGAGCCGCTGCCACCACCTGCGGAATGACGATAAAGAAATTGAAAACCCCCATGTAATACCCCATCTTTTCCTGCGGAAGCGAACCGGTGAGAATCGCGTAGGGCATAGAAAGAATGCTGGCCCAGGCAATACCGATACCTATCATGGAGAGCAGCAGCAGGTTTGGGTCTTTAATGAAAAAGATGGACAGGAAGCCCAGTGCGCCGGCTATCAGACAGATGGCGTGGGCGATTTTCCGGCTGGTGCGCTTGGCGAGCTCCGGAATCATAAAAGCAACGATAGCGGCGATACCGTTGTAGACGGCGAAGCAGACACCCACCCAGTTGGCCCCCTCATTGTACAGGAATGAGCTGGTATCTGAGGTGCCGTAAATGTGGCTGGTGACGGCGGCGGTTGTATATATCCAGAGGGCAAAGAGGGCAAACCAGGAGAAAAATTGCACCAGCGCCAGTTGTTTCATGGTGGGAGGCATATCCTGAAAATCATTGATAATGGTGATAAACCCATTTTCAGTCTGGCCGGTCTGTTGCATTACCCCGGCCAGACTGAGGAAGCCCCCCAGGGTGGCGAGGCCGACGGAGAAGATCATCAGTTCTTTGGCCATTCCGGCCTGAGTAAACCAGTAGGTGAGTAGCACGCCCGCGGCGATGAGCAGGATACCCTGCATCAATTGCCGGCGTCCGTTTTTGGCGTAAGCCTCTCTGCTTTTTTCCTTCTTGTCAAAACCCTCTTCTTCCTGATGCTCTATAAAACCGGCTCTTTCCTCCGGCGAATATTCCCGGGAGCGAAAGACCGTCCACAGTACTGCCAGCAGAAAGACCACCCCGCCGAGATAAAAGGACAGCTTAACAGAATCCGGAACGACCCCTTCCGGCGCCTCGTTGCTTACTCCAAACCAGTTGGTCAGCATCCAGGGTAGCATGGATGCGACCACCGCTCCCGTACCGATGAAAAAGCTCTGCATGGCAAACCCCATCGTGCGCTGAACGGAGGGTAGATTGTCGCCTACAAAAGCCCGGAAGGGTTCCATGGAAATATTGATCGATGCATCGAGAATCCAGAGCATGCCGGCAGCGACCCATAGTATTGGAGAGTTGGGCATGATGAACAAGGCCACGGAAGCGAGCAGAGCGCCGACCAGGAAATAGGGGCGGCGACGTCCCAGGCGCCCCCAGGTGCGATCGCTGAAGTAGCCGATGATCGGCTGCACCAATAATCCGGTAACCGGGGCGGCCACCCATAGAATGGGAATGGCTTCCACTTCAGCGCCCAGGGTTTCAAATATCCGGCTGACATTGGCATTTTGCAGCGCAAAGCCGAACTGTATACCCAAAAAGCCGAAGCTCATATTCCAAATTTCCCAAAAGCTCAGATGTGGCTTTGGTCGCAATGCTGCGGCTGCAGCGGTAGAGGAGGTCTGTTCCATGGCAATGTTTTTAAAACCGGCATTGAAAATAGGAAAAATTCCGAAGCCTGGCCTAAACCCGATCTTTTCATTTGTTAGACCACACCACAAAATCCCAGGGATTGAGATTGAGCGTCATATTGGGGGTGACCGTAATGGTGCTATTGACAAAGACATTGGTGTATTCTCCAACGCAGGCGTCACTTCTGAGGGCAACGTCCTGGATCTCATTGCTGAGGTTCAGAACGACGATGATCTTATGGCCGGCTTTCTCCCGGTAAAAGGCATAAATGTCCTCATCATTGTCGGTTTTGATCTTGACGGCAGGCCCGCCGGCAGCGCCATTCCAAAGTGCGTGATTGCGTTTTTTAAGATCGAGCAGGGTTTCATAAAAATCCACTTTCTCATAATTGCCCCACTCAATGGTATCTTTTTCAAAAAACTTCAGCGGTTTATCCAGCCCCGCTTCCTGTCCGCTATAGAGGAGAGGCATGCCGTTGAAGGTAAAAGCAAGTACGGCCATCGCTTCGGCGGCTGCTCCGAGGCGCTCTTTTACGGTGCCGTTCCAGCTATTCTCATCGTGGTTCGTAATGAATTGCATGTTGTAGCCTTTTTTGAAGAGGCGCCGGTTTCTGGCTAGCCATTCATCGATATCGCTGACCTTGGCTTCGCCCTGGGCGATGTTATTCATCAGGTGGTGGAAAGACCATGCGTAAGACATGTTGAACAAGCCGGCGTTGCGCAGTTCGGGAACCTCCGCTTCCGCGAGCATAAATAATTCCGGATGAAGGGAGCGCAGCCGGGGAATACAGGTTTGCCAAAAGTCGAGCGGGACCTTGTAAGCTACGTCTACCCGGAAGCCATCTATACCGGCTGTATCCAGCCAGTGGCGCATTTCCTCGATCATAGCCTGCCGCAATGCAGGGTTATCGTAATCGAGGTCGGCAACATCAGTCCAGCCTTCGGATAAGCCGGTTTCCGGATTGACCGGATCAACAATATTACCTTCCTCATCGCGGGTGTACCATTCGGGATGTTGCTCAATCCAGGGGTGGTCCCAGCCGGTATGGTTCGGCACCCAGTCGAGCAAAACCCGCATGTCCATATCGTGAATCTTCTCAACCAGGGAAATGAATTCCGCTTTGCTGCCAAAGTTGGGATTGACGGTCCGGTAGTTCGCAATGGCGTAATAGCTACCCAGCGATCCTTTCCGTTTTTTTTCACTGATTGGATAGATGGGCATAAACCACAGGACCTCAACGCCCATTGCTTTCAGGCGGGGCAGGTGTTTTTCAAAGGCGGCGAAGGTGCCTTCCGGAGTGTACTGGCGGATGTTGACCTCATAAATATTGGCGTTTTTTGCCCATTCCGGCCCAAAGAAGGGAGCGCTGTTTTGGGCTGTTTCTTCCTGGGTTGATGGTTCTTGCGGCGAGCAGCCCGGGAATATCAGCAGGAAAAGAAAGGAAAACACCGGTAAGAACATCGTTTGGTTCATAACAGCTTGATCTGGATGAAAAGACATTGATAAATCGCTCCGTCTACTGTATACCAAATTGCTGACGCGTGGGTTCCGTGAGCAGGTTCATTACTTTGACCGCGTAGCCTTTTTGGTTATACCTGGCGGTGCCCATCCAGGACATGTACTCCGTGTCATTGCTGACACCCTGTATCTGATATTCCCCGGTAAGGGCATCATTTTGGGCCTGCATGTGAATAATAGGAAATTCACCGCCGTAGTGCAGCGTCCAGGTGCCGGTAGTCTGGAAATCCTGCCAGTGCCCGGCCGTAAAGGTGCCGTCGCCGTTAAACTTGTACCATTTACCCCGGTTGGCCATACTTTCTTCGGGGTTGCCGGGAACGATGAAGTATTCAAAAACCCAATAATCACGCAGCAGCAGCTGGGCTTCCCGGGTGTCGGGAATAGGTTGAGGAGGAGCGACAGCTTTCTGCGGATCAGTTTGCGTGCTACCAGGTTGTTGCTCCGTTTCCTGTTCAGTTGTCTGGTTGCTGTTACAAGCAAAGAACAGGCTGCTTAAGGTAAACAGTAAAATGAACCTTCTCATAGAAACAGTAAGATTTTCGCTATTCATATCTAAATTATTTGATGCTTTATAACGCTCGACAAAAGTATCGTTTATTGATCAGCGGTCTCTAATGCACCGCTGCGTTCATTGTTTTCCGGTACGGTGTATTGCTTACCATAGAAAAGTACCTCCAGCGGGCTATCGCCTTTGTTCTCTATGTTCCACTCCCCTGTAGTTACGCGAAGCACAAGGGGCCTTTCCCGGAAGTGCAGGCGAAAATGATAAGCCTCCCACTGCCGGGGCAGGAAGGGGGCAAAGCTAAGCCGGTTTTCGGCTACCTGCATACCGGCAATCCCCTTGACAAGTGCCATCCAGGTTCCGCCCATGCTGGTGACATGGCATCCGCCGGCCGTATCGCCGTTGTAATTCTCCAGGTCCAGGCGTGCACTCCGGCGCAAATAGGTATACGCCAGGTTCTCCTTGCCGAGCCGGGCAGCCAGGATGGCGTGGACAGCGGCCGAAAGGGAAGACTCATGGACGGTGCGCGGCTCGTAGTGTTCGAAATTGCGCAGCAAGGTTTCGCGCCGGAAGGCTGCTTCAAAAGAAAAAAGCCCTTGAAGAACATCGGCCCGCTTTACGTATCCTGAGCGCAAAATCCGGTCCCAGGACCAGTTCCGGTAAATGGGACGGTCTTCCGTTTTCAGTTGGTCCACCGTCGGCAGGTTTTTTTCCAGGTAGCCGTCCTGCTGCGGAAAAATGCCGAGTTGTTCATCCCAGGGCAGGTGTATTTCCTCGACAATGCGTTGCCACTGGTTGGTTTCTGTATATTCATAGAAATCCAGGCGATCGCTCAGGGATTTCCAGGCTTCTGGGTATGCTGTGCGCAAATACTGCCAAACTTCCATGGTATACTTCAGGCACCAGGCGGCCAGGTAATTAGTATACCAGTTATTGTTGACGTTGGCCTCGTATTCATTAGGACCGGTGACGCCGTGTAGCACATATTTTTTGCGGCGGTCCGACCAATGCACGCGTTGGGCCCAGAAGCGGGCGATAGCGATTAGCTGCTCCATACCGAATTCCAGCAGATAATTCCGGTCACCGGTATAGCGAACATAGTCAAATATGGCGTAGGCGATCGCGCCGTTACGATGGATTGCCTCCAGGGCGGTTTCCCATTCCGTGCTGCTTTCTTCACCGTTAATGGTGATCATGGGATAGAGGGCCGCCCCGTCGCGAAAGCCCAGTTTTTCGGCGTTGGCGATGGCCTGTTCCAGATGGTTGTGACGATAGAGCAGCAGCTGACGGGCTACCTCTGTACCCCGGGTTGCCTGAAAAAAGGGCAGGCAGAAAGTTTCGGCACTCCAAAAGGTGCACCCGCCGTAGCGTTCGCCGGTGAACCCTTTCGGACTAATGCTGAGGCGCTGGTCTTTACCGTTATAGGCCTGCAGCAGGTGAAAAATATTAAAACGCAGGCCCTGTTGCATGGCCGTATCCCCCTTAATTTCAACATCGCACTGTTCCCAGTAGGCTGCCCAGGTGTTACTGTGGCTTTCCAGCAGAGCATCGTAGCCCGTTTGGGCTGCCGCCTTGACGGCCGCCTTACAGCGCTCGAGCAGGCCTTCCTTGGGGTGGTGCAGGGAGGAAAGGTTGGCGACGTATTTGAACAGTACCGTCTCCTGCTCTTCCTGACAGGGAAGGTCCACGCTACAGGCGACGTACTTTTCCCGGTGAATGCGATAGGAGTTGAAGTCATAAGGTTGGCCGTCCTGAGTAATGGCAAATTTCATACCCGTGCACACCTGGAACTCCGTCCCTCTGGTTTCCGAAACCAGATAGGCATGCGTACGCTTCACCTGCGTCTCGACCTCTACCCAGTAATGTTCCTCCACAAGTCGTTCTTCATTTTGTACATTCAGGTCAATGGAGGGGGTCAGGGTGAGGGTGCCGGAGAAGTTGACCGGGGTAACGGCATAACGAATAGCGCTGATTTCAGTATCGGCCACGCTGCAAAAACGAGTGCTTTTTACTTCCACTTCCTTACCGCTATGCATCCGGGCGTGAAAGCTTCTCTCCAGGAAACCGCGGCGCATATCCAAAATCCGGCGGAAGGAATATAGTTCGCACGCGGCCAGGTCGAGCGGCTCTCCGTCAATCTCTACCCGGATACCGATCCAGTTGGCGGCATTAGGCATCTTGCTGAAATACCGGGGTAACCCCTGCTTGTTGCTGTGCGAGGGAAGGGGTTCTGGGTAGTGAATACCTCCGATATAGGCTCCGGGCAGGCTGTCGCCGCTGAAGAATTCCTCAAAATTCCCCCTTATTCCCAGTTGGCCGTTCCCCAGGCTGAAAAGACTTTCCGATACCCTGTTGTGTTCGGGGATGAAGCCTTCTTCAATAACCAACCATTCATTCTGTTGAATGTGTTCTTTCATGCCCAAAACGAAATACAATAATGTTTGAAATCGCGCTACTGAAGGTTTCTGATTCAATCGATAACGCCTAATTCCTTTCCGACTTTTGTAAATGCCCTCACCGCCTTTTCCAGGTGATCGGGTTCGTGGGCGGCAGACAGTTGCACCCGGATCCGGGCCTGCCCTTTGGGCACTACCGGATAGAAGAACCCGATGACATAGATACCTTCTTCCAGCAGACGCTCTGCGAAGTCCTGAGAGAGCTGGGCATCATAAAGCATGATGGGAACGATGGGATGCTCGCCGGGAAGGATGTCAAAGCCGGCGCTTTCCATTTCACGGCGGAAATAGCGCGTGTTTTCCTCCAGCTTGTCGCGCAGTTCCGTGCTGCTGTTGAGAATGTCAATTATCTTGATGGAAGCGCCCACGATGGCCGGCGCCACCGTATTGGAGAACAGATAAGGACGAGAGCGTTGCCGCAGCATATCGACGATCTCTTTGCGGGCGGCGGTAAAGCCGCCGGAGGCGCCGCCCAGAGCTTTGCCGTAGGTGCCGGTAATGATATCGACACGGCCCATGGCATTGCGGTATTCGTGTGTGCCGCGTCCCGTTTTACCGAGGAAGCCGGTGGCGTGGCAGTCGTCCACCATAACCATAGCGTCGTATTTTTCAGCCAGATCGCAGATCTTGTCGAGCTGGGCGATGGTGCCGTCCATTGAAAAGACGCCGTCGGTGGCAATAAGGCGGCGCCGGGCGCCGCGGGCTTCCTTGAGCTTGAATTCCAGGTCCTCCATGTCGTTGTGCTTGTAGCGGTAGCGCTGAGCTTTACACAGGCGAATCCCATCGATGATGGAGGCGTGGTTAAGCTGATCGGAGATGATGGCGTCTTCCTTGCTGAGCAGCGGTTCGAAGAGCCCCCCGTTAGCGTCAAAACAGGCGGCGTAAAGAATGGTGTCTTCCATGCCAAGAAATTCAGCCGTTTTTTGCTCCAGCTCCTTGTGGATATCCTGTGTGCCGCAAATGAAACGCACGGAAGACAGGCCGAAGCCGTGGGTGTCGATGGCTTCCTTGGCCGCTTCCAGCACATCGGGATGAGAGGAAAGGCCGAGATAATTGTTGGCGCAGAAGTTGAGCACTTCCATGTCTTTATCAGTCTTGATCTCGGCGCCCTGCGGGGTGACGATAATGCGTTCTTCCTTATACAGGCCGGCGTTGCGAATTTCCTGTAATTCTTTATCGAGAGCAGGTTCTACATTTGAAAACATATTGGGCGAGATTTGAGTGTTTGTTAAATTATTTTTTCAGATTAACTGTTTTTCCGCTTTTTGCCGAACGGATCGCGGCGTCGAGAATTTCCATGACGGCCAGGTTGTTCTCCAGTGCTGACAGATCGGCCGGCTCGGGGATGACCGTTCCGCTTACAACTGCGGCCAGGTAGGCGAAGGGGTCGTCAAAGGGCGCGGCAAGAGCTTGCGCCTCCCGGGTGATGTGCTTCTCTTCTTCCTCATTATACAGAATTTCCATTTCCCGGCGGTCTTTATTGATAATGTATCCGGTTTTACCGTAAATCTCAATATCCTTTCGGCTGTAGGGCCAGTTCCAGGAGGCTTGGATGATACCCTGGGTTTCAGGGTAGGTCAGGATAATGGTGGCTTCGTCATCCACATTTGGGTATACGTCCGGTTTGATTTGTTGGGTTACTGCGGTCACTGTTTCAGGACGCCGGCCGTTCATCAGCCAGGTGATGAGATTGGCGCCGTAGCAGCCGAAGTCCATTAAAGCCCCGGCACCGTTGTATTCGGGGTCGGTCAGCCATTCCAGAAATTCGGCGTTGACGCCGATTTCCAGGGGTCCCTGATGACCGTCGTGTACGACCAGTTTGTGTAGCGGGCCGATCTTGCCCTCCTCAACGAGTTTGTAGGCTTCGTGATTGCTACCGTACCAGGTTGTTTCGTAATTGGTGAGCAGGTGAATGTCGTGCTGCCGGGCCAGTTTAGCCATCTTTCGGGCGTGAGCCAGGCTGACGGCCAGGGGTTTTTCCACCATTACGTGTATCCCGCGGGGTGCGCATTTTTCCACGACCTCCAGGTGCTCGTAAATGCTGTTGAAGGCGGTGACGGCTTCCGGATCGGTGGCATCGAGCATTTCCTGCAGAGAATCATAAACCAGATCCATGGAAAAGCTATGCCGTTCGGCGAAGCGTTGCGCCAGTTCCCGGTTGGGCTCGGCGATGCCGACGATCTCGATGTCACCGCGATCGGGACGCCCCAGGATCCAGTGAACGTGTGAGTGTGTGAGGCCGGCTATGCCAACCCTTAGCGGCGCCTTAACCGGCGCTTGCCCGGAAGCGGAGGAAAGTCCGGCGAAAAGCAACAGCATGACATAGAGGAGAGGGGAATTCATGAAAGCAGGTTTTTGGTCATTTCCTTATTGGTTTGCAGATGCTCCAGCATGTCTTTGGTCATCGTGCTCAGGTCGTATTCGGGCTTCCAGCCCCAGTCTTTCCGGGCGATACTATCGTCAATCGTATCCGACCAGGTATCGGCGATCTCCTGCCGGAAGTCGGGTTTATAGGTTACTTCAAAAGCCGGAATATGCTTTTGGATTTCGCCGGCGATTTCTGCGGGTGTAAAACTCATGCCTCCGAGGTTGTAGCTCGTGCGTACGCTGAGCACATCGGCATCGGCTTCCATGAGTTCCAGCGTGCCCCGGATGGCGTCGGGCATATAGAGCATGGGCAGGCGTGTATCGGCGCGCAGGAAGCATTCGTAGGGTTCACCTTGTACGGCTGTATGATAGATTTCCACAGCGTAATCGGTCGTGCCGCCACCCGGCAGCGACTGGTACCCGATGATGCCGGGATAACGCAAGGAGCGCACATCCACGCCGAACTTCTGGTAGAAATACTGACACCAGTATTCACCGGCTGCTTTGCTGATACCGTAAACCGTTTCAGGGAACAGAACGGTATACTGCGGAGTGGCCTCCCGAGGGGTCTTGGTTCCAAATACGGCAATGCTGCTGGGGAAGAACATCCGCAACTGTTCCTGTTTGGCGACGCCGAGCACGTTGAATAGTGTGTTCATGTTAATATCCCAGGCTTTCTTGGGGTGTTTTTCTCCCTTGGCAGAAAGGATGGCCGCCAGGTGATAGACCTGAGTGATGTCGTGTTGCCGAACCAGTTCGACCAGTCGTTCGCGGTCCTGAACATCCAGCAGCGCAAATGGCCCGCGGTCTTCCTTGGGCTGCCGGATATCGGTAGCCAGCACATTCGTTTGGCCGTAGCGATCGCGCAGCGCTTCTGTCAGCACAGTACCGATCTGTCCGTTAGCGCCTGTTATGAGAATTTTTTCTTGCATAGGTATGGTTAGAGCTTTGTGCGCAAAGATATCTGTTTATTGGTAACGAATAGCAAAACAAGGGGTTTATTCCGAAGCCGTTCCGGATGGAAAAACAGGAATTTCGTCGAGGTATTCGTAGTCGCGCTGCTCGTAATCGATGGCGCAACAAAACGACTGAATGCCGTTGCTCACCAGCAAGTAGGGGACCTGCAAGGGCATGTTGTAGTTGGCGATTTGCTCGAAAGCGTCCTGGCTGATCTTAACCTGCGGCGCCTTGCACTCTACCAGTAAAAAGGGTTCCATGTCAGGCCGGTATACCAGGATGTCACATCTCTTATACAATTTATTGATTTTCAGTCCTTTCTCGATCTTTATTCGGTTTTTGTTGTAATGTCTTTCATTGATCAGATACTGCACGATCAACTGCCGTACCAGTTCCTCCGGTTGTAGTACCAGCCATTTGCGTCGAATCGGGTCGAAGAGGAAGGTTTTGCCCTTTTCTTTCCTTACCTGTAGCAAGTCTTTATATTGCATCAAATTTAAATCGATCATAAAGCGAGTTGTTACCTCTTTTTTGCCTATGAAGTATTTACCGGCATACTGGCTACGGACCGGTCCCTTTTATTTGCTGGCTATTATCGTCTTTTTCCAGGTAAAAAACAACGTCTTTTTCTGGGATACGATACAGCTGGGGGCTAAGCAGGCATCCTGGTTTTACGAGCAGGGTTTTCGCTACTGGCTTTTGCCGGAGGAGATCGACAGCGGGCATCCGCCCTTTTTCGGGATGTATCTGGCTTTGCTGTGGAAGCTGTTAGGCAAAAGCCTCACCGTCAGTCACCTGGCGATGCTGCCCTTCCTATTCGGCATTATTCATTTCGCCACCCGGCTGGGGGAACGGCTGGCCCCGCTGTGGAGTACGCCTTTCTTGCTCTTACTGCTGTCGGTGGATGCCACCTTTGCAGCTCAGGCCATCTTGATCAGCCCGGACCTGGTGCTGTTTTTTGGATTTTTGATGGGGCTGGAAAGTGTGTTTTCCAGGCGGTGGTACCCCCTAAGCCTGGCAGCCTTGATACTAGCCATGATCAGCCTGCGGGGTATGATGATTGTCGTAGTCCTGTACCTTTTTGACCTTGGGCAAACTTTCCTTGAGGAAAAGCAGCAAAGGGATTTACGGACCTGGGGGGCGGTCCTCTTCCGTTCGGCTTTGCCTTATGTGCCCAGCGGTGTTTTTGCCTTGGCTTTTCTGTTTTACCACTACTTCCAGACGGGCTGGATCGGCTACCACGTTGGTTCCCCCTGGGCGCCCAGTTTTGAACGGGTGGACGCCGGTGGATTTCTCTATAATATTGGCATCCTCGGCTGGCGGCTGCTGGACTTTGGCCGCGTTTTTGCCTGGCTGATCATCATGGGGCTGTTATGGCAAGTCTGGAAAAAGAGCGCCGGAAGTCTTCTTTTGCAAAAGCTGTTATTACTGCTGGGATTAAGCCTCCTTCTGCTTTCTCCTTCCTTATTACTTCATCGCCATCTGTTGTTACACCGGTACTTATTGCCGGTTTATTTGTCCGGTACGTTTCTGCTTTACTACTTGTTGTTTGGCGCAAGCCCGATCAGAATGAGATGGCAATATGGAATGTATACACTAGCCTTGCTGGGACTATTGACCGGAAATCGCTGGATCTATCCCCGGCAAATCGCCCAGGGATGGGACGCCACGCTGGCCCATCTGCCTTTCTACGATCTTCGGAGCCGTATGCTGGAGTATATGGATAATCAAAAAATAACCTACCAAGAGGTAGGTACGGGGTTTCCTATGATCGGCCCGCTGAAGTACCGGGATCTCTCGGGAAGGGAAACGGGGTTCGTGGGAAAAAATCCGAATCGCCAATCTTTGATCTTGTATTCTAATATTTCCAATGATTTTACCGACGAAGAGCTGCAACAGCTGGAGCACAGTTGGAAAGTTCGCTACCGGATAGAACGGGGTGGGGTGGAGATGGTGCTCTATGAAAAGGCTGAGAGGTAGATAAATTCTATGACAGGTTCAACGGCGGCTCCTGATTTTCCTTACCGTGATCCTTTTAGCGCGTCCATCCACTCCATCAGTTTAGACGAATACCTCCATACGAAGAAATACGGCTGCTGCCGGGCGCCGAATTGCCGGCGGATGCGTTCCACATTAGGCATCATGCTGCCTTCGAAATCGAATAGAGGCAAAGCGAGTATTTCGGCGGTATAGCGAATGGCTTCCCAGGCCAGAAGAATGCCGGCTCCACTCTGGCGCAAATCGGTATCATCGCCAGAGAGGTGGTAGTAACTGGATTGCCGGTCCCATATCAGATAGGCGGCCGAATGGGTTTGTCCCATGGGATCGGTAGCGAAAAAGATGGCACGGGATTGATGGGTGCTCAGGGCTTCATCATGCCGGCGCAATTGCTCCAGGGAATAAGGAATGGGAAGGCCCTGCCGTTCGTAGCTCAACTGATTCATAAGGTAGAAATGCTCCAGGTCTTCTTTAATCTCTACCTTAACCTGTTGCTGTGCTTTTTTGATATTCCGCCTGATGTTCCGGTTAAAATTCCGGTACACTTGGTCGATGTCTTGCAGATCAAGCTGATAGGTATAGCGGGTTGTCTGGGCAAAACCTTTCCAGTAAAAGGGTATCCAGTTGCTTGCTTGCCAGGTAAAGTTCTGCTTAAAGCTGGATAGGGGTGGAAGCTTGTCAATCAGTAACTTGTATAGCTTGTGTTGATCTTTGAGTTCATTGTAGTCCGGATGAAGTAGCGGTCCCATGTGCTTGGTGAAGGGCGGCATGGTGACATACTGCAACGGGCCTTTCTTTTTGAGAAAGTAGGGTAGAGCAGCGATAACTTTTCCGTTTTCCTCTACGACGGCGGCATTCCAGGTTCCACCTTCGCATACGGCATCCAGGTACCAGTCTTGCACAAATACCGGCAGATGGGGCTGTTCCCGGCAAAACCGGCGGTAGGCGGCTCGTTGGTCATTCATGTTGGGCAGGGCGACCACATTTGTTGAAACGCTAATTTAGGGTTTTAATGGAAACACCGGTATTGTTATGGGACCGGAATATCCGGAGGAGTTTGCCAAGCGATCATTCCACGAGGTAACCATTCGGGACGAAGGGGGAAGTGGGAAGGGCCTTAGCCCTGCTGTGTAAAGTGATCCACCCGCTTGCCAAAGCTTTGCCGATCCAATCGGCTGTTCGCTGTTGACAACTCAGCACGGCATAGCGATGCCTGATGATTGGCAAGGCCTGGCTGAGCATCCAGCATCAAGCATCCAGCCAACACTCCACCTCTTCCCAGCCGGTACAGATTCGGTACCGGATGCGTAGCTTGATCAGTTCTCCCGGCCGTACAGCAATATCTTTGGGAAGAGGAAAGATGACCGGCGGCATGAGTGTATTGGTCGACTCGAATGTCAGTCCTTGGTAAACCTGTACCGGCGAGGTCAGTTTCAGGCAGTTGACGATTCCGAAGCGATTGGTGGTCAGGGAAATCGTCCGGTCGAAGGACTCGGGCTGTATCTGCGCAGCGTCGACTTCGTGAAACAGGACCGGTTCCGAGAAGATCGAAGCGGGAGGAATGCCGCTGTATTCGTGGTAGAAGGTTCGCAATTCTACCAGATCATCAAAGCGGTACTTTGTTTGGGCAAGCGTGGCAAGATTGCGTACGCGCTGAGGCAGGTGAAGTGCATCGGCAGCGACGAGTTCCTCATTGACATGATTGAGGATGAGCAGCTGCGGTTCGGTGACCTGCCAGGTGCTGAGGTTTTCGGCGATAATCACTTCCGCCCGTTCGCCGTTCAGGTCTTCCGGTGTCAGTTCAATCGAATCTTTTTCCAGCAGGGTGATGTTGTCAAAACCGCTTTGCGCAAAATTTCGCCGGGCTACCGCTGCGACCTCCGGGTCGATCTCGGTAGCGTACACGTGTCGGGCGCCGGCGCGGGCCGCGTAAAGGCTGAGGATGCCGGTACCGGTACCGCTTTCCAGGACGATTTTTCCCCGGCAGCAAGTCTCGATGGCTTTGCGGAACGGCGCCAGCCGGGCTTCGTCGACCAGCATGGAGTAGTGATAGGGGAGTTCTGAGGAGACGGGATATTCCTCCTCCTCGTTTTGAGGAAAGTTTGGTTTCAATTTTTTTTAACAAAAGTAGGGAAAGTTTGGTGTTTATATTTACGAAACCCGCCAAGGTGTATCGATTACCCGTAAGTCCGGTTTTGGCTACTTCTACGGTTCATCTGTTCGTCAGTTTTACCGTTCTGCGGTTCTGAATGTCTACAAAAAGGTGAAAAACTGTTTCAAACAGGCCGGAACCGCAGAACAGAGGAACAGAAGAACAGAGGAAGTTTGTACCGACTAAAGTTGTGGGTAATCGATACCGCCAAGGTTTGGTAAACGTAAAGAACCTACCGGAAGATCACCCTGCGAGTCACCACCACTTTCCCGGCCGTCATCCGTAACAGATAGATTCCTGACGTGATCTGCCCCGGCCGGTTGAAGTACATCTGTTGCCCTCCCGCTTCCACGGGGCCGCGGAAGAGCGGCCGTACGGGTTGTCCCAGCAGATTGAACATTGTAATATCCACCTGCTGAAAAGCGCGCGGCAGGTCGAGGTCAATGTTAAATTTATCCCGGACGATGGTGGGAGCGACGGTGAATCCGGCACGCCCTTGCTCCGGATCGACGCGCGAGGTGGTCATTTCGGAAAGCGTTTGCTGCAGATTGGCGTTGACGAAGTCGTAAGCTCCTTCTTCATTGCTTTTCCACAGTACGGCGGTGATTTCGCTCGTGGCGATATCCATATCGTCAGGCAGGGTTGTCGTCAGGTTAAAGTCTTTTTCGGTGCCGGCTTCAATATTTCCGCTGAGGAGCAGCTCGCCGAAGGTGTCGGAGGTCAGGGCTTTTTTCAATACATGCTTATGGCGTTGTCCCTGTCCGCGGTTTTCCTGAAAACCGTCAACTTCGCGGTACGCCAGGAAAAGGGAAAGGTAATAGTTGCCTTCGGCAGCACTGAAAAAGCGCGTGTTGGTTTGGACATCCAGTTGACGGGAGCCGGGGTCGTAGGTAAAGCGGATACCGGTTTGGGCGACAGGCGCCGCTTGCCCCTGAGCTTCGACAAGAGCCGCCATATCTGCCTGCGTGCTGCCACTACCGCTGCCAATACGAATGGTATTGTGGAAAAATTCCGGCTGGAAAAAAGATCTATCGCAGTTGTCCAGGAGGTCTGATGCGTTTTCTGAGTAGAAAAGGCTGGAACCCGAGATGTGCACTTGCAGAAAAACTGCTTCCTGTTCGTAATCATTCACCAGGGCTTCAAAAACATCCCAGGCCGTAGCGCCGCAGGGTGGGCACCAGGTGGCGGTGTGTTTCATGACCAGCGAGCGTTGCTGTTCCGGGATGCTGATCTCCTGTGCAGAAAGTGTTCCTATAAGCAGTAGGAATGATAAAAGGGTAAAAGTTCTTTTTTTCATGGGCTGTAGTTTGATATAAAAGTGAGTTTCGGATCTGCGGACAAGTGTTGCGTACTTCATGCCCCGAGGAATATCAGGCGGAGATAGCGATCTGTCTGGGAGGTAATTTTAAAGCGTTCATCTACGCGGTGGCCGACGATCCAGCAGATGTCCCCGTGGCTGGTTTCCAGGATCCAGATACGGTTTTTATCGAGCCGCGGGATTTTGTTATTGGTAAAAAAATCCTGCAGCTTTTGTCTCTTGCCCTGCATGCCGAGCGGATAAAAATAATCGCCGGCATGCCAGTGGCGCAGGCGCAGCGGAAAATCCAGCAAATTGGCGTCGAGCAGGGCCTGGTTCGGGTTGGGGGAGAATGTGACCGGTTGGCCTTCTTCGAATTGCAAAGTCAATTTCCCGTCGGGGAGATAGACCGTCTCTATGCCCTCTGCAATATGATACTGTTTTTCCTCTGTATCCAATATACGGGCTTCGATCATTAAAGTTTCCCGGTCGACCAATAATTGATGGGTGGAAGAAAAGAAAAGGGCGCCGGGTTGCCGGGTGGTGCTTTGGAGAATCTGATCAACCTGAGCGGGGTGAAAGTGATAAGGGCGCAGCCATTCGTACAACAGGGTAGGCGCGGCCCGGTAGTGATGAAGGAGTCCCTCCAGATCTATAGTGATACGTCCTTCCTCTTCGGTCCAGACCTCTTGTTTGATGTGATCCAGTGCGTAATCAAAAAGATATTCGCTTTGCCGGAAGCGATCGAGGTTGGCGGCGGCGGTTTGCTCAAAAGCCGGATTGAGCTCATGCAATACCGGAACAATGCGGTGGCGGATTTTATTGCGTTCGTAGTTTTCGGATTTATTGCTGGCGTCCTCGCGGTAGGAGAGTCCACGTTCTACCACATAGCGAAGGATGTCGTGTTTTGTTGCGAAGAGTAGCGGGCGAATGATGGCGCCGCGTTGTTCGGGGATGCCGTGCAGGCCCCTTAGTCCCGTTCCTTTGGCAAAATTTAGCAATATGGTTTCAATGCTGTCGTCGAGGTGGTGGGCCGTAGCAATGCGATCGAAGCCCTCGCGGCGTCTGAGTTGTTCCAGCCACTCGTAGCGCAACTCGCGCGCCGCCATTTGGATGGAAATGCCTCGCGATTCGGCGACCAGACGGGTGTCAAAAAACTCAACAAAAAGGGGCAGGTCCCATTCTTCGGCCAGGTCGCGCACAAAGTCCTCATCGCCATCCGAGGCCGGCCCCCGCAGCTGGAAATTACAGTGCGCGATCGCCACTTCCCAGCTGGCCTGCTGTGCCAGATCGCTGAGCGTCACCGAATCGATCCCCCCGCTGACGGCCAGCAGTACGCGCTCACCGGGATGGTAGAGGTTCTGATCCTCGACGAATTGCCGGAAACGTTCTAGTAAAGGCATGGACAAGGGTTCATTATCCGATGAAGATACGAAATTACGTGGTTTCTCAATTGTATGAGCACCGTATTTTATAGGCGGTGAGGAGTCAGGTTCAACTATTTGTTTTAACGACTATTTGCACCGTTTCCGGTATTCTTTTTTCGAACAGCACCTTTTTATTCCGTTTCAGTTTTTCGAGGGTTTCCGGTGTATCGTGACGTACGGTGATCAGTTCCAGTTGGCGGGTGACCTGTACATCGTAGCTACCCTGAATTTTTTCTGCGAAACGATCTACCTTTTTATCGGTATCATTGACACAGAGCTTAAAGCTAATCCCTGAATTCTGCATGAGGTTGACCTGCAGGCGAAGCTCGTAGATGTATTGAAACAATTCGTGGAGGTGTTGCTCCGCGACGAAGGCGTAATCGCGGGTGGCGATTTCCAGTAAAGTCTGCCTGCGTTCTACGGCTACCATAGGTGGGTAGGCTTCCCGTGCTTCGGAGTGGATGAGGGTGCCGGGCTCGGCGGGGTCGATAAAGGATTTTACGTATAGTGGGATACCTTTGCTCTGCAAGGGCTTTATCGTTTTGAGGTGGATGACAGAAGCGCCGTAGTAAGTCATTTCGATCGCTTCGCGATAGGATAGGTCTTTCAACAAAACGGCGTCTTTGAAAAAGCGGGGGTCAGCAGTTAGCATGCCGGGAACGTCCTTCCAAATGGTCATGCTACCGGCGTCGAGGCAGTAGGAGAAAATGGCGGCTGAGTAGTCTGAACCGGCTCTGCCGAGGGTAGTGGTCTGGTTGTCTTTGGTGCTGCCGATGAAGCCCTGGGTGATAACGAACGGGCCGTCCTCCAACATAGGCGCGGCAATATCCTGTATAAATCCACTGGTTTCCTGCCATTGTACCCAGCCCTCGCGAAAGAGGTCATCGGTGCGCACCACATCGCGGGCGTCGAGCCAGCCGGTAGGCAGCCCTTTTTCCGAAAGGAAAGCGCCTACAATGCGGGAAGAAACGAGCTCTCCGACGGATACGATCTGATCGTACATATAGTCGTAATGCTCTTCCGGCGGATCCTCCAGCGTCCATTCTATTTCCACGAAGATATCGTTCACCAAGGCATAGATTTCGTGTTTCTCGCCGAAAAGATCCTGGATCAGCCGGTAGTGCTGTTGTTTGATGGTCTGCAGTAATTCGGAAGCCCGGCCGCTCTGCTCTGCGTGGGCTTCGACGACCTGCTCCAGCGCATCCGTTGTCTTTCCGCTGGCAGAAACGACGATGAGCAGTCTCTGTCCGGCATAATTTTTCAGGATATTTGCAATGTGTCGGATCGCATCGGCATCCCGCAAGGCAGCGCCGCCGAATTTGAATACTTTTACGGGTGGTTGGGTCATATTCTATTTTTCGTTCCTTCGGAAGCAAAGGTAAGGAACCTGTTGAATATAAGTTCCCTATTTTGTCGGCGTCTTTTTCCCGCTGCCGGCGTTGCGGCTCAGTCACAGAGCCCCGGCTATGCTCCTTTGCCGCGCCTTGGCAGCGAAAAAAACACCCTCTCCAAAAACGGGAACTTATCATCAGCAGGCTCCTTAGGAACCTGCTGAAAATGCCTTTTGCATTTTACAAAGAAGACATTTTTTATATTTAGGCTTTTATCAAATACGCCATCATTACATTATGAAGAAGCAATATGCCATTCTGGCTTTAATACTATTTAGCTTTGGCCTCGGTTCCTTCGTCACTTACGTAGCAGAGGAAATAACGGCCGAGGACATACGGGCGGTCGCCAAAGTCATCGGGCTGGAGATGAGCCAGGCGGAGATTGACTCCCTCTTACCCGGGGTAACAGAACTCCGCAGTGATTACGAGGAAAACCGCGAGAATTTGCCGGACAACGCGGTGGCGCCGGCCCTGATTTTTAATCCGGTTATCCCCGGTTACGACTTACCTGCCGAGCAAGAGCCGCTCGTTTTCGCCAAACCGGAGGGCGTTGTAATACCGGAAAATAAAAACGAGCTGGCTTTCTTTTCTGTTCGCGAACTGGCCGAGCTGATTCGCACGCGGCAGGTCACTTCGGTCGAACTAACCAGGTTCTTTATCGAACGCCTGAAGAAGCACGATCCTACGCTGCAGTGTGTAATCAGTTACACCGAAGAGCTGGCGATGGAGCAGGCTCGCCGGGCCGACCGCGAACTGGAAGAGGGAAAATACCGCGGCCTGTTGCACGGCATTCCTTACGGCGCTAAGGATTTGCTGGCGACGAAAACCTACAAGACTACCTGGGGCGCTATGCCCTACAAGGACCAGGTGCTGGATTACGACGCCACCGTTATTCAAAAACTGGAGGAGGCAGGCGCAGTGCTGGTCGCCAAGCTGACACTGGGCGCCCTGGCATGGGGCGATGTGTGGTACGGCGGTAAAACCCGCAATCCCTGGGATACGGAAACGGGATCGAGCGGCTCTTCGGCGGGCTCGGCTTCGGCAGTAGCGGCCGGGCTGGTGCCCTTCGCTATCGGCACCGAGACGCTGGGATCCATTGTGTCTCCTTCAACTGTTTGCGGAACCACCGGTCTGCGGCCTACCTTCGGCCGCGTCAGCCGGCACGGCGCCATGGCGCTGGTCTGGTCCATGGATAAAATCGGTCCGATCTGCCGGACCGTGGAGGATTGCGGCATGGTACTGGCGGCTATCCAGGGCTCAGATGATAAAGATCCTTCCGTACGCGATGTGCCTTTCAATTATGATACCGGTACCGATCCTACCGGGCTGCGCGTCGGCTATCTCAAAGGTGCCTTTGAAGGCAATTATCCTTTTAAGCAACAGGACAGCCTGGCATTGGAAACGCTGCGCTCCCTCGGCTTTGAGTTGATTCCCATCGAATTGCCGGAAATGCCTAACTTGGGTATGATCCTCAGCGTAGAGGCCGCGGCTGCTTTTGACGAGCTGACCCTCAGCGGGAAAGATGATCTGATGGTGCGCCAGATTCGCAATGCCTGGCCGAACGTTTTTCGCGAAGCCCGTTTCGTTCCGGCGGTGGAATACCTTCAGGCCAACCGCCTGCGCAATGAACTGATGAATGAAATGGGAAAGGTTTTTGAGCAAGTGGATGTATATGTGCATCCTTCCTGGGCGAGCTCCAGCCTGGGCATCACCAACTACACCGGTCATCCTTGCGTCGTACTCCCGAACGGCTTCCAGGAAAACGGCCGTCCGACGAGTATTACCTTCACCGGTGATCTGTTCCGGGAAGGAGAGGTGATGAGCGTAGCGCGCGCTTATCAGGAAGCAACGGAGTGGAATGAGCGACATCCGGAAGCGTTTCAGTGACCTCTCCGGCTTGCGGCCACCTCCCCGCCGGGGAGGAGACACACTACATTTTCCTCCCCCCCGGCAGGGCTAACGCATCATGACAATCTACCATGTGTCACATAAGCTGAAAACATGCCATATATGGTCGACGGGACCAGCGATGTTCGGTTACTTCTACGGTTCTTCTGTTTTTCCCCGCCCATCCTTTGACTGGTCGAGTAAATGTTCTTCCCCGCCCAGGTTTGTTCGGGTAAATGTTCTGCGGTTTCAAACTGTTAACTCTATTTTTCAATCGTTCCCGAGACTCACAGAACCGTAGAACAGAGGAACCGACGAATATTGAACCGTAGAAGTACCCTAAAACCGTCAATCCGAGTTGTTGTCGAAAAAAAACGGATTAACTTTTTCTATGATGCGTTAGCCCTGCCTCCCCCCGGGGAGGTGCTCGAAGAGCGGAGGGGCGGAGAGGTGGCCGCAGGCCGGAGGGGCTACCGCAGGCCCCGTCGCCGCAGGTTTTCCCGATAGCGGCGGGCATTCTGGTTGTGTCCGGCCAGTGTTTCCGCGAAGGCGTGACGGCCCGAGCCGTCGCCGACGGCGCAGAAATAGAGGTAGTCGTGGTTCTCGGCGTTGAGAACACCGTCGATGCTTGAGATGGAGGACATGGCGATGGGCCCGGGTGGGAGGCCGGTGTAGAGATACGTATTGTACGGTGAATCAAACTTGGTATGATAATCAGTTACCCGCGGCGTATCGAAGTCGCGGGTAGCAAATACACTGGTGGGGTCGGCCTGAAGCAGCATGCCGCGTTGCAGGCGGTTGAGATAGACCCCCGCCATCCGTGTTTTTTCCGCATCGCGAAGGGTTTCTTTTTCCACAATGGAAGCCAGGGTATATACTTCGGCCGGGCTCAATCCCAGCTGCCGGGCTTTTTCCCGACGATTGTCACGGTCCCAGAAGGCGTCGTGCTCGCGTTTCATGCGTTTGAGGAAACTCCGGGGAGTGCTATCCCAGTACATCTCGTAGGTGTTGGGGATAAAGATGCTTATCAATGTTTGCTGGGTATAGCCCAGTTCGCGGAGGAATTCCTGGTTTTGGAAAACGGCCATGAAATCGGAGGAGTCCTGTTCTAGAAACAGGGCAGCTTTGGCAGCGACGTTTTCAGGAAGCCGCTCGTTGGTCAGCACCACGTCTACCGGCGCCTGTCCGCCCCCGCGAAGATGGCGGATGAGCTGAATGATGTTCCAGCCGGGTTGCACCTCGTAGCGGCCCGGGCGCATGGGATTGCGCCGGTAATTCATATATTCGGCCAACTGCGTGAAGGCCAGTTCGTCCCGAACGATGCCCTTCCGGGTCAGCGTGTCAAGTACTTGCTCAAAAGAAGCATTGGTCGGGATGTATATGATGGTGTCTTTCAGGTCTTCAGGTACCATGGTCCGCGTTTGGAAACGATAGAGGAGGTAGCCTGCAACCAAGGCGAGGATCGCCAGCGCGATGATGCTGTATTTAATCAATGTTTTCATATAAAACGCCCTAATACTGTTCCTTGTCACCTGGGAAGTCCCCGGTTCTTACATCAGTAATATACTGTTCAGTAGCGCCTTTTATTGTCTCGAACAGATCCAGATAGCGGCGCAGGAAGCGCGGTTGGAAATCCTTGGTAATGCCGAGCATATCGTGGGTCACCAACACCTGCCCGTCTGTGTCCGGCCCGCCACCAATGCCGATGGTGGGAATGATGAGGCTTTCCGATACTTCCTTACCCAGTTTTGCCGGTATTTTTTCCAGTACAACGCTAAAACAGCCCAGTTCTTCTAATAGTTTGGCGTCGTGTTTAAGTTTTTCGGCCTCCTCCTTTTCTTTAGCGCGAACGGTGTAGGTTCCAAATTTGTAAATCGACTGTGGGGTGAGCCCGAGATGCCCCATTACCGGTACACCGGCAGAAAGAATACGCTTGACCGATTCGGCAATTTCTTCGCCGCCTTCCAGTTTTACTGCGTGGGCGCCCGATTCTTTCATGATCCGTATAGCAGAATCCAGCGCCTGCCGGGAATTGCCCTGGTAGGAGCCGAAGGGCAGGTCGACGACAACGAGCGCCCGTCTGACTGCCCGGATCACCGAGCTGGCATGATAGATCATCTGGTCCAGCGTTATAGGCAGCGTAGTTTCATGGCCTGCCATGACGTTGGAAGCAGAATCGCCGACGAGCAGGACGTCGGCCCCGGCCTCGTCCAGGATGCGGGCCATAGAAAAATCATAGGCCGTAAGCATGGATATTTTCTCCCCCTGCGCCTTCATGGCCTGAAGCACATGGGTGGTGACTCTCTTTACATCTTCCGATACAGACATAAAAAATGGTGTTTTATGTAAATTGAAATACAAAGCTATAAAATTTGCCGAGAGTCCCCATTGGTGCTCCAGTGATAAAGTTTTTACTTTTACCCTATGAAACATTACCCGACTCTTACCCTCGGTTCCGGGGGACTGCCTTTCTGCTTTCTGATCCTTTTGACCGGGAGCCTGGCTACCTCCTGTTCTACCGAAGTGGAACTCGAAGGTCCCTGGAAAGATATTCCCGTTGTTTACGGGTTTTTGGCGCTTCAGGATACAGCCCATTATATTCGCGTAGAAAAGGCTTTTTTGCCGGCAGACGGCGATGCGCGTGAGGTGGCGCAGCTGCCGGACTCCCTGTATTACGATAAGGCTTCGGTGCAGCTGGAAAAAATTGAAACCGGTGAGCTGTTCGACCTGCGGCGAGTAGACGGCAACCGCGAAGGGTACCCCAGAGACGAAGGGCTTTTCGCCCGGTCGCCTAATTATTTGTATAAAATCAGGGCAGCGGCGATTCAGCTGGAAGGCGGAGAACCGGTCCGCCTGCGGATCAACCGCGGCGAATCCCTGCCGCTGGTCACGGCGGAAACCAGGGTGTTGTCTGAGCTAATTCCCCGCTCTACCAGTCCGGGCAGTCCAATTAATATGGCTTACGACCGCCAGATAAATTTTGCCTGGTCGGCCGGTCCGGAAGCTGAAATATTTGACGTTCGCTTACAGATCCACTACCTGGAATCCAAACCAGGGGCGCCCGCCGAGCTGGAGCCGCAGGTAGTAGAGTGGGTGCTGGATGAGCAGCTTCGCCGCTCGGATGATGCGGAGCGCGTTTCCATTTCCATACTGGGAGAAGATTTCTACATCTTCCTGTCCGAAAATATTCCTCTGCGCTCCGGCGTCATCCGGGTATTTGATCACATCGACCTGGTTATTGCCGGCGCCGGCGAAGAATTAGTGGAACTGCTCCGGGTGAACAGCGCCAATTTGGGGCTGAGCAGTTTTCAATCGGTACCGGAATACAGCAATCTGTCAGAAGGTCGCGGCATTTTTTCTTCCCGTGCCTTCGCCGTTCGTCCGGGGATGACCTTGCGCAACGAATCGCTCGATTCTTTGCGTGACGGAATTCATACCGCTGCGTTGAACTTTCGTTGATTGTTCTACTTAAAAGAATAGAAAATCCGGCAAAGCTGCCGTTTTGTCAGGTCTGTGGGGCCGGTGTCAAATACTTGTCAGGCGCCACCCGGATTTTTGTCACCAAAACGGAAGAATTGACACACATATGCGGGTCGTTTCCGGTTGGCATGACCCTTGCAGCTAAGAAAGCACACAACATTGATTGATCACCTAAAAATGAAAATAACATATGGGTAAAATTATAGGGATTGACTTAGGTACTACGAACTCTTGCGTAGCCGTGATGGAGGGCAACGAGCCCGTTGTCATTCCCAACGACGAAGGTAGAAGAACAACCCCCTCGGTCGTTGCATTCATGGACAACGGAGAGCGCAAGATCGGTGACCCGGCCAAACGGCAGGCGATCACCAATCCGAAGCGCACCATTTCGTCCATCAAGCGTTTCATGGGACATCGTTACCAGGAAGTCAAAGACGAAGTTGACATGACTTCGTATAAATTGGTAAAAGGAGAAAATGATACGATTCGCGTCGACATCGACGGACGCAAATATACGCCCCAGGAGATTTCGGCTATGATTCTGCAAAAGATGAAAAAAGTGGCGGAAGATTTTCTGGGCCAGGAAGTGACGGAAGCCGTGGTAACGGTTCCGGCTTACTTCAATGACTCCCAGCGTCAGGCCACTAAAGAGGCAGGGGAAGTCGCCGGTCTTAAGGTGCGTCGTATTATCAATGAGCCGACAGCCGCCGCACTGGCTTACGGTCTCGATAAGCGCACCGAGGATCAGACCATCGCCGTATATGACCTTGGCGGTGGTACTTTCGATATCTCCATTCTGGAACTGGGCGAAGGTGTCTTTGAAGTAAAATCCACCAATGGGGATACCCACCTCGGTGGTGACGACTTTGACCGCGTAATCATCGACTTCCTGGCAGAAACGTTTAAGGATCAGGAAGGCATCGACCTGCGCAAGGACCCGATGGCCCTGCAGCGTCTGAAGGACGCCGCTGAAAAAGCGAAAGTGGAGCTGTCGTCCTCGACAGAAACGGAAGTCAACCTGCCGTACATTACGGCCGTTGACGGCGTGCCGAAACACCTGGTTGTCAAACTGAGCCGTTCGAAGTTCGAACAGCTGGCCGACAAACTGGTAGAGCGCACGCTGGAGCCTTGCCGCCTCGCCCTGAAAGATGCCGGACTAGGCAAGGAAGATATCGACGAAGTTATTCTCGTCGGTGGTTCTACGCGTATTCCGCGCATTCAGGAAGCGGTAGAGAAGTTCTTTGACAAGAAGCCGAACAAAAGCGTTAACCCGGATGAGGTAGTGGCCATCGGTGCTGCTATTCAGGGTGGCGTACTCAGCGGAGATGTCAAGGACGTACTGCTGCTCGACGTGACACCGCTGTCACTGGGTATCGAAACCATGGGCGGTGTCTACGATGTCATCATCGAGGCTAACTCGACGATTCCGACCAAAAAGTCGAAAATCTACTCGACGGCTGCCGACAACCAGCCTTCCGTGGAGATTCATGTGCTGCAGGGCGAACGCCCCATGGCTAAGGATAACCGCACAGTCGGTAAATTCATCCTCGATGATATCCCGCCGGCGCCCCGCGGCGTACCGCAGGTCGAAGTAACCTTCGATATCGACGCCAACGGCATGCTCAATGTATCGGCCAAAGACAAAGGCACGGGTAAAGAGCAATCGATTCGCATCGAAGCTTCCACCGGCCTGTCCGATGAAGAGATCAAGCGCATGAAAGCAGAAGCGGAAGCCAATGCCGAGCAGGACCGCGAGCAGCGCGAACGCGTCGAAAAACTCAACACAGCTGATTCTCTGATCTTCCAGACCGAGAAGCAACTCAAAGAGTACGGTGATAAACTGCCCGCCGATAAGAAAGGCGCCATCGAAACGGCCCTCAACGAGCTGAAAGAGGCGCACAAGTCTGAGGACTTTGATAAAATCGACTCGGCTACGCAAACGCTCAACGACGCCTGGCAGGCTGCCAGTCAGGAAATGTACCAGGCTGCTCAGCAAGCCGGTGGTGAAACCGCCGGTGCCGAAGGTGCCGCCGAAGAAGGCGGAGCCGGTGAAGGCGAGGACGTCACCGATGTCGAATTCGAAGAAGTCGACGAGGACAAGAAGTAATTCGAAGTGGGAAGTCGGAAGTGGGAAAAGACGCTCACCTGCGATGATAACACATTGAAATTACTTTAAGAGAATAAATAAAAGCCCCTCTGGGAATATCCCGGAGGGGCTTTTTTTTTGGTCATGGAGGTCATGGGGAGTCACCCTGAACTTTCGGATTTTCCAAGAACCTTTACCCCGTGGAATAGTCGTTTTACGAATTCCATGGAGTTTACCCGTCCCGACGAAGGAGTGTTGATTACCCATAAGTTCGGTTTGGCTACTTCTTCTGTTCATTATTCATCTGCTCTTCTGTTTTTCGGTTCTGAATGTCTATAAAAAGGTGAAAACTTTTAAAAACAGGCCGGAACCGCAGAATCCCGCTTTTTTACGAAAAAAAGCGGGAAACAGAAGAACCGCAAAACGGCAGAAGTTCGGACCCGACCAAAGATATGGGTAATCAATACTCCCGGCGAAGGAGGGGCGGGCAAACACTCAAGAACTATCCCTTCGGATGAACGAGTTCCATCTCCTCAACCAGGTGTTTGGCGCCGCCCAGTTTATCGACGATGAAGAGCACGTAGCGGATGTCCACCATGATATTGCGGCAGATAGAGGCATCGTAGTGCAGGTCGCTCATGACGCCTTCCCAGGCGCGGTCGAAGTTGAGGCCGACCAGATTGCCGTAGGCGTCGATGGCGGGACTGCCCGAATTGCCGCCGGTGGTGTGGTTAGTGCCGATGAAGCAGACCGGCATCTTGCCGGCTTCGCCATAGGGGCCGTAGTCTTTTTTATCATACAGTTCCAGCAGCCCGGCCGGCAGGTCAAACTCGTAGTCGCCGGGTACGTATTTTTCCATCACGCCATCCAGGTAGGTTTGCGTCTCGTAGCGCACGGCATCGCGCGCTTGATAGCCTTTGACTTTGCCGTAGGTAATCCGCAGGGTACTGTTGGCGTCGGGATAAAAGCGTTGTTCAGGGAATACCTCCATCAGGGCTTTCATATAGGTGCGTTGCAACAGCTGAATTTCCTCTTCGAGGGCATTGTATTTCGGAACGACCAGCCCTTCATTTTGCTCCACCATATGCCGGGCCAGATCATAGGCCACATCTTCCCTGACCTTTTCAAGCGCCCCGGCGAGGTCTTCTTCCATAGCCCCGATCAACTGATCCGGATGGGCGAGCATGGACTTGGTGAAGAGGTCTTTGGCCAGTTTGTTGTAGTCTTTGCCGGCCAGGTTGATCTGCTCTACGGCGTAGGGAGAAATAAAATCGGGATCCAGCTTTTGGAAATACAGTTCCATCTGTTCCGCCAGCACTTGTTGATCGATTTCCGCACGGTAATCTGCGTAGTATTCTTTAAAGTACTGTACGAGTTGATCCTTCCGGTCGGCGAGCATACCGATGCCGCTGCTTTCGTACATGCGTACAAAGCGGTGCAAGGTGTTGGCCAGGCGGAACAGTTCTACGTTGCGACCGGCGATCTCGTTGACATATTCCCGGTTGAGCGCGTAGGGCTGCAGTTCGCGGTAGAGTTGTTCGAGCCTCGGCAGCAACTGTCCGTACTGTTCTTTCCATTCTGCTTTTTCATTGACCCGCTGCTGGAATTCCGCTTCCATGATCCGCTTTTTGTTCAAGGCGTCCGTTCGTTCGATTCCCTGGATTTCTCCGATCCAGCGCTTCCAGGAGTTGGCCAGGCTCGACTGTTTGGAGGCGTATTGCAGGCGCACTTTCGGATCGGCTTTCATGGCGGCGTCCATGATAGCGAGGGTGCGGTCGCGTACGCCGATGCGGGCGGGATTGAGCACATCCACCGTCATTTCCACGGCTGCGGCGGGCAGGTATTGACTGGTGCGCCCGGGGAAGCCGAAGACCAGGGTGAAGTCGTCCTCTTCCACACCGTCGAGCGAAATGGGAAGCGAGTGACGAGGCTGATAGGGCACGTTGTCGGGCGAATATTCGGCCGGCTTGTTATCCTTATCTGCATAAATCCGGAACAGGGAGAAGTCGCCGGTATGGCGGGGCCAGACCCAGTTGTCGGTATCGGCGCCGAACTTGCCGATGGCGTTGGGGGGGGCGCCGACGAGCCGCACGTCGCGATAAGTCTCGGTGACGAACATGAAGTACTGGTTGCCGTGGTAGAAAGCGCGCACCATGACTTCCTGGTAGGATTCCCGTTCGGCGGCTTCCTTGATCTTATTGATATTCTGATCAATTCGGGACTGCCGCAGTTTTTCCGGTAAATCGGCGGTGATGTCTTCCAGCGCCGCTTCCGTGACATCTTCTATACGTACGATGAAGGTGACGAACAAGCCGGGGTTGGGGAATTCAGCGCTTTTCTCGGCGGCCCAAAAACCGTTTTCCAGGTAATTGTTTTCCAGCGTGGAGTGGGAGCGTATAGATCCCATACCGCAGTGGTGGTTGGTAAGCACCAGTCCCTGATCGGAAATGACCTCGCCGGTGCAAAAGCCGCCGAAGTGGACGATGGCGTCTTTCAGACTGCCCTGATTGACGGAGTAGATGTCCTCAGCGGTCATTTTCATGCCCATCTCCTGCATTTCCGCTTCGTTGAGCTGGGCCAGGAGCAGTGGTAGCCACATCCCTTCGGTGGCCAGCAAAGCGCTATGGAAGACAACGGTGAATAGAAGGATCAATAGTCGTTTTAGCATCCGTCTTAAATTTTTTATCCAGAAATTGATTTTGCGATGAAGATAATAGAAATTGAGCGTAGGGTAGGAGCTACCTTGTTAAATTTTCCGTCCGGAATTAACTTATCATAAACTTTCTGAAAATGAAAACGAAGAACTTTTTACTCCTGGTTTTACTCTTCTTCTTCCTCAGCGCCTGCACCGCCGAACCGCAACAGGTGGAATCCTGCGTTCAGGGAGAGCCGGCCGGTTTTTTCATGGGTATATGGCACGGCGTTATTGCGCCAATCACCTTCATCCTTTCCATTTTCTTTGAAAGTATCGAGCTCTACGCCAAAAACAATACCGGCGGGTGGTATGACCTCGGTTTTCTGATCGGTGTCGGCGCTTTCAGTGGAGGGGCTGGAAGGGCGTCACGGAAATAGAAAACCGGGTGGGTTGGTATGGAAGTAATCCGGATTAAAACTCCTTATCCCCAAACTCACTTTTAATGAGGTTCATCTTTTTTGAGGGTTGGTTGAGTTGATAACTGAGCCCCAGCATGACGATGTCGACTTCGTAAATGTAGTTGGTCGTGGTATAAAAATTGTCCCGATCTGTGGTGATGCGCTGCTCGTTGGATTCCAGCAGGCCCATATCGATATTCAGCCATTGCAGGTTCAGGGCCAGGCGATCGCTGAGGAATGTTTTGCGCAGGGTCAGGCTGGGGTTGTAAAAGCGCGAATCCACGCCCTGGGCGGTCACCCGTTCGGATAAGTAATTGAAGGCGGCCTGCAGGTCGAGCGTGGGAAGGATAGAGAAATTAGCATTGGCGTTGATGGAATAGATCCAGTTGGAGGCATTGATCGCATCTTCAAATAAGGTTCCCTTAATCCGGTAGTTGTACACATTGCCGCCGAGATACAAGCGCCACCACCTGGCAGGATAAAGCGTTGCACCCAGTTCCATGCCGATGGCATGAGCGACGCCGGCGTTGGTGTAAATGCGGTTGAGGATGGTATCGTTGTAAATGGTATTGACGCGGTTGATGACATTGTCGACCCGCCGGTAATACCCGGTGGCGAAAAAGGTATTGTCGTTCCAGTTTTTCACCGTGCCGATTTCCCACACATCAACGTATTCGGGAAGCAGCTCCGCATCGCCCTGTTCGAGTGTTTCCGAGTGTTCCCGCTCCGGGAAAGGGGTCATTTTGAAGGTGGTGGTGCGTTCGATGCGCCGGCTGTAGCCGGCTTTCAGGAATAATCCCTCATTCAGGGTATATTGAATATTGACCGTGGGAAACAGGTTGAATTGATTTAGCAGATAATTGGTATCCGGCCGCTCGATAGCGACCTGCCGGTCGAAGTATTCCAGGCGCAGGCCGGCCGTGTACTGCAATTTTTTCTTTTCTCCCGACATCTGGGTATAGACCGAGTGGATACGCCGGTCGAGCTGTATACCATTAGTGAATTCGGGGTTGACCTCCCATTTATTGGAGTCAAAGTTCCGATCCAGGTAGATGAAATCACCGGGGTGAGACAGGGAGCGAAACAGGTAGCCGCTTTCCCAGGTTACCTCGCCCAGGGAGCGGGCATAGTCGGCCTGAATCCGGAAGCCGTCGAGCGGATTATCATTGTCGTTGAACTGCAATTGCAGGGTGTCGGTAGTACTGGGCCAGGCCAGGTTGATGTTGTCGGTAGGGCCTCCGAGAATAGTATGCTCAAAGAGGCCGGAGACTTTAAGCGTTGACTGATCCTTGAAAGTGAAGCTGTAGTCCAACGCTCCGATTAGAAAATCACCCCGGCGAACCCGCAGATTTTCATTGAAATAGGTGAGGGAGTCTACGCGCTGTCCTCCGGTAAAAACCTGACCTGTTTGCTGAAAAAGATCCCAGTAGGCTTCCGGGCCCTGAAAAAGGGATTCATCAACCCGGCTGCGCTGCTGGTAATCGTAGAGGATGTCGGCGGTCCGGTATTGCGTACGCTTGCCGGCGTAAAAGCTGGCCCCCAGGCTGTGCTGCGAACTGGGTGTAAAAACGGCGGAAAAGCGTCCCGAGTAGTTCTCCCGGTCAAAGCTGCGTTCGCCATCCGAGGGGAATTCGGTGAGCACCCCGTCAATATAGGTGTTGACATAGCCCACCCGACGGCCCGAAATATCATCGCGGCGGTAATCGGCGCCCAGGGCAAGGTCCCAGCTTCCTTTTTTGTAATTCAGGGTCAGGTCGGCTCCGTAGCGGCGGGCCGGTTCTGCGTTGTCATAGGATTCTATACTTGGCAGGCCGGCCCGGACATTGGTGTTGAGAAAAAAGCCATCCAGCGCGCTTTTTTTGGTTTTGATGTTGATAATTCCCGCTTTGCCGTCCGGATCGTATTTCGCCGAGGGCGCCGTGATGATTTCAATATCCTCGATGGCGTTGGCGGGGATCTGACTGAGGATGACTGCCGGATCGGTCTGCACCGGGTTGCCATTGATCATAAGGATGAATCCGCCGGCTCCACGAACCGTGATTTCACCTAGGGCATTGACAGAAACTGCCGGGAGGTTGCGAAAGACGTCGGTTCCGGTACCACCGCGGGCAGCTTCGAATTGCTCTGCCTTATATACTTGCTTATCCAGCTTATGCAGCGTCCTTCTTTCCCGGCCGACGACTTCCACTTCGCTGAGGATGGCCGTGTTCAATCCCAGGCTAATGACCCCCAGGTCGGTATTTTTTTCATTGCTGAAAACCGGCGAGTAATAAGTGTCATATCCCATAAATTGTACCGTAAGGTAGACCTCCAAAACAACGTCGTTATCCAAGGTGAAACGACCGTTTTCGCCGGTCACTGTTCCGGTGAGTAAAGTGGAATCCTGAGACCTGTAGAGCGCGATGCTGGCGTATTCGATCGGCTCCCCGGATTCCTGGTCGATCACGCGGCCAAAGATTCCGGTATTAGGCTGGGCTTGTAAATTTATTGTTGCAAAAATTAATGACAGGGGAATCAGGAGATGAAATCGCTTCAAGGTTCCGGTGCTTTTAATAGGATTTTAAAAAAAAAACTGACTATTTGGCTGAGGGAACGAAAATGTTGAAGATCACAGGTAATCAAACCACAAAGTTACCTTCCGGAAATGGAGCGGGATGGGAAATTCGAATCCAATGATGGTATTATTGAAAATATTGTCTCCGGAATTGTCCCGGTGTTAGCCTGGTATGTTTTTTGAAAAATTTTACAAAATAGGAGGGATCACTGAAATCGAGCAGGTAGGCAATTTCGCTTATCGTTTTCTCGGTGTGAAGAATGTAGCGTTTTGCTTCCAGAATGAGTTGATCATTGAGATGCTGACCGGCGCTTTTTTCAGAATACTTCCTGCAGATGGCATTTAGATATTGAGGGGAAACGTGGAGTGCTCCGGCAACATCCTTTACACTTTTAAATTTAATGTTATTGGCCTCGAGCATTCTCAGGAATTGATTGTAAAGCAGCTGAGCATTTTTAATGTCTTTATAGGGCGCCCGGGTTTGTTCGAGTAATTTTGAGAAAAGGACCCGGAGATAACCGTGGATGATATGGCGGGAAAAAGTAGAATTATTCTGGTATTCTTTGAGGATCTCCTCGAGCAGAAAATTGGGAGAGAAATCTTCGGAAAAGGGAAGGCGCTCTTTGCTGTTCAATTGGTTAATTAGTTCCAACAGATAGGCTTCTTTGACCAGGTCAAAATATGACTCTTTGAAAAGTACGACGAAGCCTTTGGGAATAGCTGTAAATTGCCAGCAGTGCAGGCAGCCTGGTTTGAGAAAGTAAATTTCGGGCGGGTTGACCGCATATTTCTCCGTATCGATCCAATGAAAACCTTCTCCTTCTTGTAAGTAGATGATTTCGTAATAGCCGTCGTGTTTATGAGGCTTTGTTCTTTTGATTTTTTCCTTGAAACGGGAAATCTTGAAAAGATGCTTGTCGCCTAGTTTGTTCTTAATGGTAATTCCGTTTTTCAAAACGCCGTTATTCATAGATTGAAAAAGAGGCAGAGGCACCAGTGACCGGTTTTCCGAACCCCGGTTGTTGCTTTTCCTAAATAGTGAAAAGAACCAAAAATACCTTCAAAAAGCAATAAAATCGCTAAAAATTCAGTAAAATTAGGGTTATCAGATTGAGAAAATTCAATTAATTAACAAACGCACTTTCAACATGATTTTAAACTTTAAACACCTTCTTTTCGCCTGTCTCTGTTTGTCCCTGGCTTCCTGTGTAAGTAAAAAAGCCTATCAGAGCCTGCAGACGGAGTTGGATGCCTGTAACAAAGACATTGCCCGTTACTCGGAAAGTCTGAATGATTACACCAATCGCCTGGCGGCCTGCGACCAGGAAAAGGCCATTTTGCAAAGCCGGCTCAACGGCCGGGAAGAACTCATCGAGGATCTTCGCGGACGTATTACCGATCTGCAGTCTCAACGGGATAAACAACTCGAACAAGTTGGCGATCTGACCGTTTTGTCGCAATCGGCCAGCGAGAACATTAGGGAGACGCTTTCCCAATTGCAAAATAAAGATAAGTACATCACCTATTTGCAAGCCGCCAAGTCACGAGCCGATTCCATTAACCTGGCCCTGGCGGTCAACCTGAAAAGCGTGCTGCGCGATGGGATCGCTGATGAAGACGTTGAAGTGAAAGTGGACAAAACTGTGGTCTTCATCAACCTTTCCGATAAAATGCTTTACCAGAGCGGAAGCGATAAGATTACTTCCCGCGCCAACGAGGTGCTGGGGAAAATTGCCAGGATCATCGAATCCAAACCGGACCTGGAAGTCATGGTGGAAGGCTATACCGATAACGTACCGATCAATAAACCCTGCTTCGATGACAACTGGGACTTGAGTGTCGCCCGCTCCGTTTCGGTCGTTCGGGCCCTGCAGGATGTACACAATATCGATCCGAACCGCCTCATCGCGGCCGGCCGCGGAGAATACAACACCCTGGCCAGCAACGATACCGTGGAAGGGCGCGCTATGAACCGCCGCACCCGCATCATCATCATGCCGAAGCTGAATCAGTTCTACGATCTGCTGAACCCGGAGCAGCTGCCGGATTAGGAGAGTGGGAGACAGGGTGAACAAAACTCATCTTCTCGTCCCAGTTTTACAACGGGTCATGAAACTACTTCATGACCCGTTGCTTTTTTAAAAGAAACGGAATTTTATCTACCTTTCCCGGTGTTGTTCACCGTTGGGAAAAGCAATTATTTAAGGTGAAATGAAAAGAAAATGAGTCAGGAAACTATAAATAAGAAAATCGAAGCATTTTGGGCGTGGTTTGAAGATCAGGAGTCCACCATCAAGGCCTTTTTTACCGAGGAAGAGGAAGTAGACCAGAAGCAGCTGGTTGATGAGATGGACAACCTAATACTCGATCTCGGGCGTTTCGCTTGGCGAATCGGCTCCGAAGAGGAGACTACTTACTTTCTGGTGATTTCCCCTAACCGCGACCCCGAGTTGCTGACGCTTAGTAAACGCATTATGGCGGCCGCTCCCGATTTGCACAACTGGAGTTTTTACCCGGCCAAGCAGCCTCAGCCCTGGGACTGGAAACTGCAGCTGCAGGATGACTGGCTGATCGAGCGGGAGGTGGATGCCTCCGGCTGGCAGTATGTCTTCTCGGAGCGCCCCGGCAAACAACTGGAAATTTCCATCGAAGCTCCAGATCTCGACTACTACGACGCGGAAACCCAGAAAGGGGCCGTGGAACTGGCGCTCATCAACCTGATGGGGGAGGAGTGGCTGATCAGACACGTGGAAAAGATTAGGGTGGTTAAGGAATTGGGAAAAGGACAGCGAGCGGAGGCGCGGTCGATACAGGATATGAAGAAGGAATGGCGGTAGTGGGTGAAACTGTCGGGGAAGCTTTCTTAAAAGTCCATTACCGGCCCGCGGATAACCTGGTAGACAAAGAGCTGGTCGACTACTTCCTCCGCCTGGTTCGCTATTTCAAAAACTGGATGGATTTACTGCGATGAAAAGATTATTTCGATACTTACCTGTAAGTCGGCTTGTGGCCACTTCCGAAGTTCTTAATTCTTTAAATCCAACTGGAAACTTTCGCCGAATAGTTCAGAACCGCAGAACAGAAGAACAGAGAAACAGAAGAACCGAAGAAGTTATCCCCAACTATAGGGAAGGGAGATCGAAGCTGGTTAATAGAAGTAAAAACCAGTTAACACGTAATGTATTCACCGTATCAATACCTACCTTAGTAGAAAACTCACCCATGGCAGAAAAAATACACCTCGACCCCGATCTTTCCCCACAAGACATCATGGAGCGCTACGGCGTCTCCCGCGCCACCGCCTTCCGCGCCAGGAAACGCGGCTACGTGACGGTAAACTACCACAAGCAAGCCGGCCAGTCTCACGCCCGCGCCTCCACCAGCCGCCGCTTCCAGGAGCTGATCGCCATCGATGAGCTCAACCTGGCCGGCTTCAACTCGATGAAACAGCACCGCTTTTACGATCTCAAAAAGGGCGATACGAAGCTCTACAGCGCTGAATGGCAGGCTTTCCGTCGGGAGATCCTCCAGATCCGCCAAAAGCTCGAGCGCTTCCTGGAGGCGCCCTCCAAAGACAACCTGATGGCGATCATCAAGGATCCAAGGGTGCATCAGCACCTGCTGTTTGAGCAGCAGCAGAAGATGTTGTACCGCCTGGCGAAGAATATGCGGGTGTATGAGGAGGAGTTGGAAGGGGCGAGGAGGAAGGTGGAGGAACTGCTTTCCCAGTTGGAGGTGTGAGGTTCGAGCCTCGCACATTGTCTGAACCTGGATGGGCCGGATTAAAGGATGACCAGGATCAGGTAGTTCGAGTACGTAACGCCCAAGTCAGCGCGGCATCCCGGCCATCCCTCCATCCTGGTGATCCGGGTTCAGACCTCTGCCCGGTACTTCTTATTCAACAGCCGCTTATACTCCAATCGAATCGCTCCAAAATTCAGCAACAAGCCTACTTCAATGTTGTAAGCTTCCAGATAGTTTAATGCCTGGGCAAGGTGTACATCCTCCAGTTTTGTAATAGCTTTTATTTCTGTAGAGAGGTGATTTTCCATTAGGAAGTCTACCCGCCGGTTACCCACTTGTTTGTCTTTATAAAACACAGGCATTTCCACTTCCCGCTGGAACGCAATATTTCTTAGCCATAGTTCGTGCGCCAGAGCCCTTTGATAGATGACCTCCTGAAAACCGTTTCCCAGACTGCTGTGCACCTCCATGGCACTGCCGATGATTTGGTGGGTGAGATCTGAATGCTTCATCCTAAATAATCGTTGGTTTGCTGCTCTTCAATTTAAGAGAAATGGATGAGCCATGTTGGGACACTTTGGGACAAAGTGGGACATTTTGGGACACTCCATTGTCCGAACCTGGATGGCCACGATGAAAGGATGGCCCGGATCGAGCAGGTCGAGCACGTAACGGCCGAGTCAGCGCGGCATCCCGGCCATCTCTCCATCCGGGTGATCCTGGTTCAGACCTCTGCGTGGAAATTGTCCGAACCTGGATTGCCTGGATGAAAGGATGGCCAGGATCAAGCAGTTCGAGCACGTAACGCCCGAGTCAGCGCGGCATCCCGGCCATCCTTCCATCCTGGTGATCCTGGTTCAGACCTCTGCGTGGAAATTGTCCGAACCTGGATGGCCTGGATGAAAGGATGGCCAGGATCAAGCAGTTCGAGCACGTAACGCCCGAGTCAGCGCGGCATCCCGGCCATCCTTCCATCCTGGTGATCCGGGTTCAGACCTCTGCG
>Ga0102943_1000064_pt1 | contig 67493 bp, 58 predicted proteins | sample SalPonC_black_MG_FD_78174 | JGI IMG/M metagenome (GOLD analysis project Ga0102943, IMG submission 78174) | Salt pond soil microbial communities from South San Francisco under conditions of wetland restoration - Salt Pond MetaG... | ecosystem: Environmental > Aquatic > Marine > Intertidal zone >...
AACAGAGAAGTTAAGCTCCTCAGCGCTGATGGTACTGCCCTAACGGGTGGGAGAGTAGGTCGTTGCCAACTTAAATTAACGATAAAGCCCTGTAGCGTCACCGCTGCAGGGCTTTTGTCGTTTAAAACCTACGAATCGGCTCTCTCTTCGTTGTGGGGCGGATGAAAAGCTTTGCTAACTGAAGCAAGGCATTGACAAAACAGCTAAAGATTATGAAAAGCAAGTGGTCATTAGAACTCCTGTGGTGGGTATTCACTGCCCTTATCGTACTGGCCGTCCTCTTTCCCATATACAATAAAATACCTGACTACCCCTTCTGGACATCGAATGTAGCCTTTATCGTTGCTTTTGTTACTTTTACCCGTTATATTTTTCTGTTGCAATACACCTTTCTGGCAAAGCGACAGGTACTGAAAATTGTGTTTGTCTTCCTTTGTATTCCTGCCGTCTTTTACCTCATTCAACTACTCAACGGTTTCCAAACCTTCCTGGACGAAGAAGGGATCGAGGCCGTGACAGGAAACCTCCCCACGAGTACTCAACTGTCCATGGTTCAGTACATTCGAAGCGAAATGCTGCTCTTCGGCGTAGGAAGCGTCATCAGCGGCGTCATCTTTCCATTCCGCCTGATTGCCTCCGTATGGCTGTACCGTAACCGGGGAAAAATTTAGCTGTATGCTTGGTTACCCCTCAATTTTTCAACTCCAACGCCGGAAGTGGCGATCAGGTACTGTGCTACCAGGTAGGTGACCATTATCCACAGCCCGGGCTCCGCCAGCGTCAGGCCTCCGCTTTTAAAGCGGGAAAGCGCGATCAGGCTGTCGGAGGCTAGAAAGAATAAAACGCCCGTAAGAAGGCGCCAGAAAAGCGGCTGAGGAAGTTTTTTGTATAAGTTGACACTTCCCAACGCCATGGAGGTGATCACCACACCATAAATAGTTACCGGCCATCGGAAAGCACCGGGAAGGTCGCTCCAGAGATATAAGAGCAGCCAGGCTAAATAGGCCAAAAACGGCAGCGCCAGCCAGGGACGCCTGCTCAGGGAGCCCTGCTTAAGCGGTTGCAGAGACAAGAACGCGGAAAGGTAGCTGATCTGAGCAATAAGAAAAGCGCCCAGTCCCAATAGAAAATAGGTGGACCCCTCAAATAAAAGAAAGGTATCTCCAAAAATCGAAAACAGCAGGCCCAACAAAATACCTCGGCGAAAATGGGAACCGGACCGGCGGGTGCTTAAGAAAAAATATAAGGAAAGTGTACTAAGCAGAAAGGGTTTGGAATAAAAAGACAGAGCATCCTGATGAGTCACCACCCCCCAAAGGTGGACGGCGCTGACCAAAATAAAAAGGTAGAGAAAGAACTGGGTTTCCCGTAACATATCTGACAGGTGGCGGAAAAAGTAAATAATCTTCCGTAAGATAATCGATAAGCCGGGATATCTGAAAAAAACAGTAGATTTGTGAATCTATAACGAAAAGCCAATCATTACCGTCGCCGGTCACTTTCTACTGGTTGCCGTTCTCTTCATCGAGATCGTAAAAAGAAGGAGCAGACTCGGTTCGCTCAATTCCAGTGCCCTCCAGCCGGTCCATAAATTCGACGGTGTGATCCCAAAAGTCTTCAAATACAGGGCGTAATGTTTTGCCCGCTTCCCAAACATAAGTAGGATAATCCTCCAGATACGTATAGGTCAGCGATTCCTGCTTGGTTTGTTCATTCAGAATATTGGAGCGCTCGGCAAACCACAGAATAACGGAGTATACCAATATCATAACCCCGGCTAAAAGGATGCCGCCGGCTACCTGATTGATTACATTGATATTTACAGTCTGTAACAGCCCCTCCAACCCGCGGGCTATCAGCCGGATGAAAAGCATCGTCAGTACGAAGGTCACGACAAAACCGGCGATAAACATCAAAGGATTCGTGTTACTGAAAAGCGATTCCAGTAATTGCGTCATCTGCGGCCCGAAACGGAATGCCGTCATCAGGCCAACGACGTAGGCAAGAATGGTGAAAATCGTTTGTATGATGCCGCGCGAAAAGCCAATCCAGAACCCATAGGCAGCAGCAACGGCGAATATTATATCAATTACCATAATGGCTTAAAGTTAAGGGATAATTGTACAGCATGCGACCCTCGTCGCTATTCTTTCGGCATTCAAGGGACAAATAGTCCGTTTTTTCGACGAATGACAGTCTATGCTAGATTTCAAAGGATAACTCTTTGACTGTCATCCTTTAGAAAAGTAACACATTGACTTTATAACACACAAGATAATGCATAAAGTTTCGTTTATTGCGAGGTGAGTTAATTATGACAGAAGCTTTTGCCCCTATTTAATAACAAACAATCATGAAATGATGAGAGTATTACTATTTACGCTCGGAGCCGCTTGCTGCCTGTATGCCATGCCCGTCTTGGCCCAGGATGCCCCTACCGTATTCCTCATGGGCGAGCAGGAAGCAGCCTACGAAAAGCTTAATCAAACTTACAAGCAATCGCTACTGGAAGCTTGTGACAACGATATGAAACTGGCCTTCAACAAATGGCTGAATATGATGCAGGAAATGGAGGCCTACGCTGATGAGATTAACTACGACCTGAACGGGGTCAAGGTACTGATGCATGTCTTTTGGAATGCCGACGGCCAGATCGATCACATCGGTTACTTTTTGCGGCCCAACTCCCGTAATGTGGACACAGCTGAACTGTCGGCCTTCTTCACCAGCTTTAGCCGGCAGTATACCTTTCCGGTAAGCAGTGACCGGAAATTTATGCATTACACCAAAGCTTCTTTCCCCACCTTCAGCGAACGGGCCCAACGATAATAAAGAGAGGGATTGATACAGGGTGACAGCTTGTCCCGTGAGGAAAATAACTCATGGGACAGCGTCTTTCATACCGGCCGTTAAGCCCAATAGCTCATAGACTTAATACCCGGCACTTCTTTTCCTGCTTACTTCCGGATGCCTCCTTTTTCTTGACCTTAACCAAACAATATTTCACGGGCTTTAGTAGGAATAGGTCATTAAAAAATCCTTTATTTGCAATCATACTATCATCTGCAAATTCTCCAAAAACAAGAACAGGAATGATCAAAATTCTAGCGAACGATGGCATACATCCCGATGGTAAGACTTTGCTCGAAGAAGCAGAGTACCAGGTGGATACGGAAAAGATACCCCAGGAAGACCTGCCTAATACCCTTCCCGCCTATGACGTGGTAATCGTACGCAGTGCGACGAAGATCCGCAAAGACCTGATCGATCTTTGTCCCAAGCTGAAAATCATTGCCCGCGCCGGCGTAGGACTGGATAATATCGACGTGGATTACGCCCGCGAAAAAGGCATCACCGTGATGAATACCCCGGCGGCCTCCTCCCAGTCGGTTGCCGAGCTGGCTTTCGCCCACATGTTCAACCTCGCCCGGGGCCTGCACGACGCCAATCGGCAAATGCCTGAAAAAGGGGATAAAGATTTCAAAGGCTTGAAGAAAGCTTTTTCTAAAGGTGTTCAACTTCGGGGCAAAACCCTTGGCGTCATCGGCTTTGGACGTATCGGACAGGAAGTGGCCCGCATCGGCCTGGCGCTCGGGATGAATGTACTGCCCGTCGATCTCGTCGTGGAAGAAGCCGATATCGACATCAATGTCTACTACAGCGAAAATATCCGCCTCTCCGTTAGTCTGGAAACCTCGGATTGGGAAACCGCACTGAAGGAAAGCGATTTCCTGACCCTGCATGTGCCCTTTAGCGGCGGCCAGCCCCTCATCGGGGAAGCAGAGATCGAAAAAATGAAGGACGGGGCCTACATCATCAATACCGCCCGCGGTGGCGCTATAAACGAGGAGGCGCTGATCAAAGCCTTAAAGGAAGGTAAACTCGCCGGCGCCGGCATGGACGTTTACGATAATGAACCGACTCCGAAAAAAGAATTGATCGCTAATCCCAAGATTTCCGTTTCCCCGCATATCGGCGCTTCCACCCTGGAAGCCCAGGCCAATATCGGGCTGGAACTGGCAGATAAAATTATTGCCTTCTTCGGGGATGATAAATAGAAAATAGCCCAACCTGAGGGCGCAACTTCCCGTTGCGCCCTCACCTAAATTTAACCTCAGCCGTTCCTTTTCGCTTTCCCTTTATCCTTTCAATCTCCTTCTCACCCTAGAGGCCTTTTCCACCATTTTCACTCTCCGGATTCCCACAAGCTAAAATTTTTTAGAGAAAGCTTTGTTATTTTTTATTATTATTATTGCCATATGTTAAAATTCATGGTTCTTTGCCCCATTTAAGGTTTAAAAAGAGACAGTAGCACTCAGTATGAAAAGGGAAAGAAGCTGGCATCGACCTACCAATAACGAAAAAAATTTAAATAGCCTGTAAAGGGTGAACGTAGCTAAGCTTAATCCTAAACTAAAATAAATTTTCACTAAAACCCTGTTGATCATGAAGTTTTTAGCTAAAGTTTTCTTCGCTGGCCTTTTAATCTTTCTTTTAGGAAGTAATAACGTATTTGGCGCTGACGGTTACGCTATGACCGACGTTTTTTGTTTTGAATGTTCAGCTTATAAAGAAGCCTGTGAACCAATGCGGAATTATTCTTGTAACGTCAGCAACCAAATGTTTTGCTGTGAAGTTTGTGGTGGCTGCAACCCCGAACAATAACACTGTCATTCAAATTTTGACGGATTGGAATTGATGTGAGATACCATCGTTCTCTGGTTCCAATCCGTTCTTTATCATGAAAAACTTTCTCTTAAGGATGGGTAAACGCTATCGGCCACTATCATACATTTTTTTATTGCTCCTCCCGGTTGCTTGTAATGAAACGTTGGAAGAAAGCAACAATGCCGCACCGGCGATCATTCATGCAGACCCTAATAATGGGGAGTATGCCAAACTTGAGAATGTATTTCAATCCTTAGAGTACGTTCCGCTGGAAGCAGGTGATCTGGACGGCTATCTTATGACGGACTGGATCATGGCGACGGTAATGGATAAGGGAATTTTTGTATTCCAGGACGATACTTCTTTTGAAACGCTTTTTGCTTTTACACACGACGGAAAATTCAGATACCGGATCAATAACCCTGGGGAAGGACCGGGAAAAATGGTATCGGCAACCGGTTATTTTGTTTCCCGTACCGAGGAAGAGGTTAAGATACTGGATGCTTATCAGCAAAAGCTTCTTAGCTTCGACTGGCATACCGGCCAACTAAAAGGAGAAGAAAGACTGCCGGTGGGGTATGAAAAATTTATTGCCGCCCCCGATGGCGGCTATCTTTTCTTCATGTCTAATATGATCGATAAGGAAGATACAGCAAGCCACTACAACATCTTCTTGACGGATGCAGCCTTTAATACGCTTGAAAAACACCTGAAAATCCCTCCTTATTTGATCAATTACCGGATTAAAGACTACAACTTTTCTAATGAGGTGGAAGGAAATTTCCTGTTTACCCATTTTCTGTCAAACTCAATTTATGAATTCAACACCAGCGAAAATATTTTTCAAGAAAAGTATAAAGTCGATTTCGGAGGGAACTGGATCGACGAGGACGTGTTGGAGCGCCTGTCGGTCGACAACGGCAGCGTCAATCGCCGGTCTTTAGTTTACAGCAATAAGCACCATGTTTTCCATATCCTGAATTTGTTGCATACGGAGCATTACCTCTTGTTTACCTACCCGTATGGAGAACATCTGCATTGGGTCGTGTATGATAAGAAGCAAAAGAAGTCCAGGATATTCAAAACCAGGGATAATACCCTCGATTACGGATTGGTCGGCCGGGATAAATACCCACCCATTACTGCCTACCGGGATCAGGTAGTATTTTTGCTGCCTTCTGAAGAAGTGAAATTCCATTATGAAAGCCTGAAAAAGCACTATTCCAAGGAGGAGCTAGCACAAATGCGGAGAAGCTCGGATTTTCCCCTTTTCGAAGCGATGGCCGACTCGCTTTCGGAGTACGGCAATCCCGTTTTAGTTTTTGCAAAATTAAAAGAAGACCTTTTTCAATAGCACCGGAATCTTGACTCGTTCCAGGGCCGGACGAGCACCAAGCCCCCCGGAAACTCGAAAACTGAAAACCGTGAACCGCCACCCTCAGCGAATCATCTTCATAAATGTCCCTACAAACCAGTTCGAATCCGCTTTGGTCAACGTGTCCAGGGTCGCGTCGGCCTTATTGGAAAACAGCTTGATGTCCTTGATGACTTTGCTGAACTCCTCCGATTCGGGATCCCCCTTGCCCTCTACACTGGATAACTCATCCAATACGCGAAGCATCGGTTCCAGTTCCTTTTTCTTCCGCTGCGTGATAATGCTCTTAACGACCTCCCACATATCTTTTTCCGCAACGAAAAACTCCTTTCGCTCTCCCGGTTTTAATTCCTTATAGACTAGTCCCCAATCGATCAAAGCGCGAATATTCATATTGGCGTTGCCGCGGGATATTTTGAGTTCCTCCATAATATCGTCGGCGCTCAGCGCTTCCGGAGAGATCAAAAGCAAAGCATGAATCTGCGCCATCGTGCGGTTGACCCCCCAACTCGATCCTAAAGCGCCCCAGGATTGAATGAACTTATCCTTGGCTTCCTGTACTTCCATTTAAATATCTTTGTGGCAATACTTTCAGAATATTCTGAAAGTACGTTGAATTTAGTAATTTTTAAATGGATTACTATTTTTTGGGCTATTTAACAGTAATCCTACCAGCCATCCGGCTATTTAGTTTCGTAAAAAGGCGGTTTGGTGACTTCTGCTTCCAGTCTTTTCTTGCCGGCGACAATGTTGATCTTCTTTCCCGGCTTGACATATTCCGATTGAACGTAGCCCATGCCGATCGGAATACCCAGCGAAGGAGATTGGGTGCCGGAAGTGACGTGACCGATAATTTCACCAGCTGCACTTTCAATGGGATAATCATGCCGGGGCACTCGCCGGTTTTCAACCGTGAAACCGACCAGCTTTCGATCCACGCCTTCTCTTTTTTGCCGGGCAAAAATATCCCTGGAATTAAAGTCGCCTTTGTTAATCTTGGTGATCCAGCCCAGGCCGGCCTCGATGGGGGAAGTGTCATCAGTGATGTCATTGCCGTACAGACAATAGCCCATCTCCAGCCGCAGTGTGTCGCGGGCACCCAAACCGGCAGGTTGCAGTTCCTCTTCTTTGCCGGCCCTGAGGACGGCATCCCAGAGCTCTGCCACTTTTGAGCTGTCGACGTAAAGTTCAAAACCACCGGAACCGGTGTAGCCCGTTGCCGAAATCAGGACATTGTCGATGCCGGCCATCTTTCCTTTTGTGAAGTGGTAGAACTTGATGTTTTCCAGATCGACATCTGTCAGCTTCTGTAAAATCGATGTGGCTTTGGGGCCCTGAACGGCCAGCAGGCCCGTTTGATCGCTGATATCAATCATCCGGGTGTCAAAGTCATTGTGCTGTTCGATCCAGTCCCAGTCTTTTTTGATATTGGCGGCGTTAACGACAAGCATGTAAGCCTTTTCGCCTTCGGCACAATTGTCCTCGGGAAGGCGGTAGACCAGCAGGTCGTCAACAATGCCTCCTTTGTGGTTGGGTAGGCAAGAATACTGCGCCTGGCCGATGCTCAGTTTGGATGCATCATTGGAACTCACTTGTTGAATGAGGTCAAGTGCCTCCTTACCGCGAATGATAAATTCTCCCATGTGAGAAACATCAAACATGCCCGCGCCTTGTCGTACGGCCTCGTGCTCTTCCTTAATGCCGGTATAGGAAATAGGCATATTGAAACCGGCAAATTCGGCCATGCGGGCGTCCAGGGCTATATGTTTTTCAGTTAGTGCAGTGGTTTTCATCGTTTTGTAATTTAATTCGGCAAATATCAGATATGCTATCGGATCAGAATTTCAACGATCTGGTCTCCCTTCTGAATATTGTGAACGACATCCATTCCTTTTTCAACACGCCCGAAGAGGGTGTAGTTGCCGTCGAGATGAGGTGTTGGAGAATGAGTAATGAAAAACTGGGTAGATTCGGTATGATTACCGGCGGAGGCCATACCCAGATAGCCTTCCTGGTCATAATGGATGTTCGGCAATTCCGAGCGTATCGTAAATCCAGCCGGGTCATGGCTGGTGGAGGCAGCACCCTGGATAACGAAATTGGGGACTACCCGGTAAAAATATTTATTATTATAAAAACCATTTTCCGCCAGTTCGATAAAATTAGCGACCGAAGCCGGCGCCTGTTCAGGCAGCAGGCGAAGGTGAATAACGCCTTTCGAAGTGTGCATCAGGGCCAGAGGCGCTATGGTGTATTCGCTTAGCAGTGACCAGTCAGTAGGCTTGGCGGGGAACAGGCCCGGCGCCGGCTCCTGGCCGCTGCGCAGATAATCGAGGGCGTTTTGCAGGGCGCGGTGGGTGAACAGGGCCTCTGTAGAATCGATATCGGCGATGGCACGCTCTAGAAAGGCAAGGCTGTCGAAAACGGTGGCAAAATTGCGGGCCGGCTGCATCAGTGCTTCTGCAGCGGGTTCCATCATGAGCGGCTCACCGCTCTCGATGGCTGCCTGGAAGTAGGCGCCCAGTTCTCTGGTGACCCGGCGGGAGCTGATGCCCGGCGAATTATTTCTGTTCTCACTGATCTTAGCCAGCGCCTGAACGGCAGCGCCACGCACCATCGGCGTTTCTGCCTGGTAACCGTAGCGGTAAATATAGCGAAGGTTCCAGGGCCACTCAGTTAATCCAGCCAGCGCCGCCACTTTTACAAAAGGAGAGGGATCCTCGGCGAAGCGCTTGCGAAGCTGACTGTTGAGCGCCCCACGGTAGTCGGTGTAAAAGCCGGGGAGGTGTCGCAGGGCCGCAGCAAAAAGCGAAATCTGGCTCTGCCAAGGCAGGGAATCGCGGGTCATACGCCAGTAAGTGGTGGCGTCGCGGGAAACACCATGGTCGAGGAGGAACTGAGCCGCACGCGCCGAAACGTGAATATTGGGATGCTGCAGCGCTAATATCACTTCTTCGCTGACATCGTCGTAGTCGAAATTGGTAAAAGCACTTAAAATGTTACACTTCAGGCGATAATCATTTGTCAGCTTGTAGAGGCTGAGCAAGGCGGTCAGCGCCGCGGGGCTTCCCGTTTTGCCCAATCCAATGGCCAGGGCCATCTGAATACGCGGATCTTCTTCTCTGAGGATGATCCTGGCCAGTTCAGGAGCTGCCGTACTGTCAAATTGCAGGTTAGGGCCCCGGGACAGGTAATTGGCGGCAATGAAGCGTACCGAATTGGGGTAGCGCTCGTCATTTACCATCTCTACCATCCGGGCGGTGACTTCGGGAACTGTCATACCCCGCAGCGCGTAGCGGTAGATCCCCCAGTTCTGCCCTTCCAGCAAAGCGGTATCCTGTGCTTGGTAGGTCTGAATGGCGCCCAGCATCCGGAGGTTCTCCATGCTGCCGCACTTGCCGATGGCCTCCAGAATAGCCCGGTTGGCCTTGCTGTAAACGCCCAGTGTATCGTACTGATCGAAACCGGCTACTAACAAGGGCTCGGCATCCGGACTTCCCGTCTGCCCCAATGCGTACGCCGCCGCAGCCCGCACTTCATCGACCCGGTCGGTCAGCAGGCCGGCCAGTGTGTCCAGGTATGCTTCATCCCGGATGGAAGCGAAAGCTTGCGCCGCCAGGTAGCGATAGGTGGGATTGCGGTGCTGAAAATAAAAGAGCAGACTGTCGGCCTGTTGTTCGTGTTGCAGGGAATAAATACGCTGAACCAGGGTGTCCTTTAAGTCGATGCTCACATCCGTGAGCTCTTCTTCTTCGTAAGGCATGCAGGCCGTAAAAAAGACTCCCAGAAAAAGCAGCGACAAGTGGAGCAGGGTGCGATAAATCATTCCTTTTGCTGGTTTGCTTAAAAATAAAGAAGGGCTCCGGCGTCCGGCAGGAACTCAAATTCGGACCTTCCGAAAACAAATGGGGAACGACTTCTTTCAAAACGTGAAAATAGAGGCTTTAGCGGGAAGAAAAAAATATCCTTTCCCAAGAAGATTAACCCAACTGTTCACTGCTGCTGCTGTTGTTGTTGATTATTCTCCGACTGGGGTTCTCTTTGCTGACGGAACGCTTCGTCACCGAACATATCTTCTGAAAAGACATCCTCTTCAAATTTGTCTTCCATGTCCATTCCCGGCGCAGTATTATCGTATTCCGAACAATCCAGTTCGATACCCAGATCGCCTGCCGGGCGCTGGAATCGCGTGGAGGGATCGTAATCGGCCGACTCGCTTTCTTCCAGGCGCTTGATAAAGGCTTTGAAGAAAGGTTTGGCCATGTAGGCGCCCTGGCCGCGGGAAGGCGACAGGAAATGGATCCACCGGTCTTCGGCGCCGACCCAGGTACCGACGACCAGGTTGGGGGTAACGCCCATGAACCATCCGTCAACGTAGTCATTCGTGGTGCCCGTTTTTCCACCGATATCACTCTTCAGCCCGTACATGCCGGTGGCGGCGTAGCGCAGCATTTCGACCATCACATAGTTGGCGTTCGGGGGCAGGGCGGCGCGTTCTTCCGGCATTTCTTCGAAGATGAGGCGCCCGTTTTTATCCTCAATACGCAGAATGTAAGTCGGTTTATTGTGGTAGCCGTTATTGGCGAAAGTGGTGTAGGCGCCGGTCATCTGCATGACGGTCAGGTCCGTGGCGCCCAGGCAGATAGACGGTACGCGCGGTACGCGTAGCCGGCCGTTGGCGTAGCGGGCGCTGGTGTCGATGCCCATATTGTGTACCAAGCTTCGGACGGGCTGTGTATCACCGATCTGCTTCATGAGGTAAACCGAAACGGTATTTACCGACTGGCGCAGCGCCTGCTTGAGATTGTATAATTCGCCGGAGTATCTGCCGGTAAAATTCTCGGGGGTCCATTTGTCCAGCAAGCCGAAGGAGCCGTCGCCGGGAGTGATGGTTCGGGCCCAGTCATACACCTGGTAACAGGGGGAAAACCCAAGCCGGTCAATGGCGGTGGCGTAGATGAAAGGTTTGAAGGTAGATCCCACCTGCCGGTAGGTGCGCACGTGATCGTACTGGAAATACTTGTGATTGATCCCGCCGATCCATACCTTGACGTGACCGGTAATGGGTTCTACAGCGAGAATGCCGGTCTGGAAGAAAAAGCGATGATACTTGATGGAATCAAGCGGAGTCAGTACAGTGTCTTTTTCAAGGTTTTCCGTTTCGTAGGTGAACACCCGCATTTCGGTGGGAGTGCCGAAGTTTTCCTCCACCTTGTCCTGCAAAGCCTGCCATTGAGTGGTGAGCGTGGGGAAGAACTCACTATTCATGATCCGGCGGTACTCGGCTACCTGTTCGGAGCTGATGTACCCCAGGGAAAGCATATTGGCGAGAAAGCCGGGCTCCTTCTGTTCGTTGACCATGCGTACGATCTCGCGGTCGTCTACGTGAAACTCAAATCCTTCGAAGCGTTTTTCGATACTTTCCGTAATGTCAGAGAGATAGTGCTCGCGCATCTTCTGGTAGCGTTCCGTTTCCCGGATGAGCCGTTGGAGGGTTTCCTGACGCAGCTCTACCGGCATTTCTTTATCGGATCCCGTTTTGTAAGTCCAGGGATCCCGGTCATAGCGCCCCCATTCTTTGGCCAGATCTTTTTGCAACCCGGCCATGTGATTCATCATTTCCTCCTCTGCAATCTTTTGCAGCTGGGGGTCAATGGTCGTATATATTTTAAGCCCGTCGGTATAGATATTATAGGCCGAGCCGTCGGATTTTCTGTTTTCCGGCCGGTTGAGGATTTCCTTGACATCTTTGGCCAGCTCGGCCCGGAAATAGGTGGCGATGCCGTCGATATGCGATTTGCGGGTGTAGCGCAGGCCCAGGGGCAGCGTTTTGAGAGAGTCGTATTCCGTTTCGGAGAGGAGCTCGTTTTTCTCCATCTGTTTGAGGACCACGTTGCGCCGTTGATTGGCGAGTTCGGGACGGGTCAGCGGGTTGTAGAAGGAAGGGTTTTTTAACATACCTATCAGCATTGCGGCTTCCTGAATGCGCAACGAATCCTGAGAAGTATCGAAGTAGGTTTCAGCCGCCGCCTTGATACCGTAAGACTGGTAGAGGAACTCAAATTTATTGAGATACATGGCGATGATCTCCTCCTTGGTATAGCGGCGTTCCAGCCGGACGGCGATGATCCATTCCTTCAGTTTCTGGATTACGCGTTTGGGCATGTTGGTAGCGCGTTGCCCGGTGAAGAGCAACTTGGCTAGCTGCTGGGTAATGGTGCTGGCGCCGCCGGAGCTCTCTTGTCCCAGGAGGACGGTTTTAACCGCCACCCGGCCTAGGGCCTGAAAGTCTATCCCGCTATGCTGATAGTATCGCTCATCTTCGGTAGCAATGAGCGCATTGACCAGGTCCTTGTCGAGCTGGTCGAAAGTCACCGGTACCCGGTTTTCCAGATAGTAACGCCCCAGAACCTCGCCGTTGGAGGCATAAATCTGGGTGGCTTCCTCGCTTCTGGGGTTCTCCAGCTGTTCTACCGAAGGCAGATCGGTGAAAGACAGCGCCACGAAGACGAGGATTACGGAAATGATGCCTGCAAAAGTGAGGTACCACATCCATCGAACGATCCGCCGGTAATTCGGGTTGTCCGTGCCGTTAAAGAACTGGTCAATTATATTGCGCATGTAATCCATATCGAGAGCGATAATTATTTGAAGGTAAAGATACGAATTCCCCGATGGTTTAACGGCCAGGCAAGCCCTTGTAGTACAACAAACTGTCTTCTATGTGAGATGGTTCCGCTGTACAGTTGACTTTTACGCTGCCGGGGGCCGGCAACAGAGAGAAATTGATCTTGCCTCCCTCGTTTTTCTTGTCGTTTTTCATCAGCTGTAGCAAGGGGTCAAAATGCCTTTCTTCCAGGGGATAATGTCCGTAAATCCGCAGCAGAAAGTGGCTGATGGTCTCCAGGTCTTCTGCGGGCAGACCGAGCAGGCGGGAGGATAGAAAGGCTTCACATACCATGCCCACCGCGACGGCTTCTCCGTGCAGGAGTGGCTCAGCGCTGTTGAGCGCGAAGCTTTCGATTGCGTGGCCGATGGTGTGGCCGAAGTTTAATGCTTTACGCAAGCCCTGTTCCAGCGGATCTTCTTTCACAATATCCTGTTTTATACTCAGGGAGGGTCCGATCAGAGAGGGCCAATCTACCGCATCGAGTGCTTCAATTTTCCGGATTGTCCGCCACTGCTCCTCATCGGCAATCAGGCTGTGTTTGATGATCTCGGCAAATCCACTGCGCAACTCTTCCCGGGGCAGCGTGTCGAGAAATGCGGGATCGATAAAAACGGCCTGCGGATCACAAAACAGCCCAATGCTGTTCTTCACCTGGGCAAAGTCAATACCCAGTTTGCCGCCGATAGAAGCGTCCACCTGTGAAAGCAGGGTGGTGGGGACCTGCACAAAATCGACCCCGCGTTTGAAAGTCGAGGCGCAAAAGCCGCCCATATCGCCGATGACCCCGCCCCCCAGGTTGATGAGCAGCGACTGCCGGTCGATCCGGGCGTCCATCATTTGCTTCCAGATGGAAGCGCAGGTTTCGAGTTTTTTGTGCTGCTCTCCGGGTGGAACGACGACTGTTGTCCACTCGTATGCCTCCAGCAGCGGTTCCAATCGCGGAAGGCACAAGGCCTCCGTGTTCTCATCCGCTATTATACAGAGCCTGGAATACGCCTTGCTTTTCAGGAAGCGGCTCATCGGCCCGCCCAGCGGGCCCAGGTTTATATCGTACTCATTTATAGTGATGATGTCCATGTCAGATCATGCTGAGTTGCGTAGGCAATTAGAAAAAAATCCCTGCAAGCCGAAAAAAGAGCCCGGGGATATCCCCGCCGCGTACTTTTTGATTCTACCTGGCTTGTGTTTCCACCTCCCGGATCACCTCTATGCTCCAGGCTTCAGGACGTCCGTCAAACAGTTTTTTGGTGCGGCTCCAGGTGCTGCGGAACAGGTCGGAGTGCCGGTAACGATCGAGCGCCGCCTCACTTTCCCAAAAGCTGTAAGTGAACAGCACATTATCGGGCTCCCGGCAATGCCAGAGCTCCAGGTGCCGGCACCCTTCGAAGCCGCGAATGTGCGGACTGCTTTCATCAAAAATATCCAGAAAATCATCCACCGTGTCGGGGCGGAAGGTCATTTTGACAATTCTTTTTATCATAGGCTTTTAAAATTCGCGCTCTTGTCCGGTTTCGTGAAAATCTACCTGTACCGTATCCTCTACTTGCAATCCGAGCAAGCTGCTGGCTTTGCCCATATTGATCGAGATTTCCATTAAATCGGCGGAATTGAACCAGCAGAGCGTTTCGCCAACAGGCACCTCGTAATAGTGGTGGCTGATTTTGGTGATCGGGTCGTGGCGTTTGAAAAACAGCGAAAAAGGGCGCTGGCAGCCTACCTGCTCAAACAGTTCCCGTGAAATATTGACGATGGCGTTTTCATAATTGTCGATGTGAATAACGGAGCCGCGGATACGAGCGGGGCCGATGACCGGTTGAAAGGTGATCCGCCGCACAATTTCTCCTGCCGGCGTTCCCAGTTCGTTCCAGGGCTTGCCTTCCAATAGTTGAGCGACAGCTTCGGCAAAGACCGTGCTCAGCGGGAAGCGATCCTTTTCCGGAAACGGCAATACCACAATATCTTCGGGAAGCGGATCGAAAATAAGCGAAAAAAGACCGTTATCCGGTCCGATAAAATAATGGCCACCCTCCCGGACGAGCAGGAACCGGTGGTCCGGGCTGTACAGGTCATTCACACTTATTAAGTGAATACTGCCTGCCGGAAAACAGGGCCAGGCCTGCTTAAAGAGGAAAGCAGCCTGAACGATATCGTAGTTATTGACCTGATGGGTAATATCGATCAGGTTGAGCCGCTCATCCCGTTGCAACAGGGCGCCCTTGATGACGGCTACATAGTAGTCTTTCTGGCCGAAATCTGTAGTAAGGGTTACGACGGGCATATAATTAAATGAATATTAAATTTTTGATTTCAGAGTGAGCACTATAGCCTCATCACTACTAAAACCTTATTTTCACCACAAAGATAAAATAAGTACTCGTAAGTAAGTGAAAGCGGGAGCAAACTCCTGAAACGTTACAGCAGGTAAGGCCTGCCCACCAGTTCCGGATTCAATTTGCCGGGGGAAACTATTCCTCTCCGGATTTTGTTTCGATATTGATTTAAAAATACTGTCTCCTGGCAGCAGTCCGGCTCAGGCGCCGGGTATCAAAGGCAGGCAGCGTATTATTTGTTGTTTCGCAAGGCGATAGCGCCTGTTATTGCGAATTTTTCATTCACGAAAGAGGGATAGGTCGGCAAAGGAATGCTGAAAACACCAGCCGGTCGAGTACCGGCGTGGGACCCGTGCCTCTTTAAAAAGGAGCTTGTATATTGAGTGAAATTATTTTAACTGTCGAAGGTGTTGACCCCGTTGAACTTTACGGGCAACAGAATGTAAAACTGAATCTTCTGCGGAAAGCCTTTCCGGAAGTTACCATTACTTCCCGCGGAAACAGCCTGAAACTCGTCGGAGAAAAGAAATATACCCAAAAGGCAAAATCCAAATTCGAATTGCTGGTGCGCCTGCTGAAAGAACACGACGAATTGACGGTTCAGATGGTGGAGGATGTGCTGAGTGGAGAAAATCCCTTTGCTTCCCGGGTGAGCGGCAGCAGCAGTAAAACTATCGTACACGGCCGCGGTGGTAAACAAATCAAAGCCAAGACGCAGAATCAGAAACGCCTGATCGAAGCGTCCTCCAATAGTGATATCGTCTTTGCCGTAGGACCGGCCGGTACAGGGAAAACCTATACCGCGGTAGCCCTCGCCGTACAGGCGTTGAAAAACCGCCTGGTCAAGAAGATCATTATGACCCGCCCGGCGGTGGAAGCCGGGGAAAACCTGGGCTTTCTGCCCGGCGACCTCAAGGAGAAGATCGACCCCTACCTGCGGCCGCTTTACGATGCACTGGACGATATGCTGCCGGCTCAAAAGCTGGAGTATTTCATGCAAACCCGCGTCATTGAAATTGCACCGCTGGCCTTCATGCGTGGCCGGACACTGGACAATGCCTTCATCATTCTGGATGAAGCGCAGAACTGTTCCACCATGCAGCTGAAGATGTTCCTCACCCGGCTCGGGCCTACGGCCAAGTGTATCATTACCGGCGACTTGTCGCAGGTGGATTTACCTTACCACCAAAAGTCGGGGCTGCGACGGGCTATCGATCTGCTGGGCCACCTCGATGGCATCGAAACCGTTCGCCTGAGCTCCGAAGACGTGGTTCGCCACCGCCTGGTCAAGGAAATTATCAATGCTTACGAGAAATCGGATGAAAACCGCCGGAATAAAGATAACCGCGGAGAACAAGCCAGCGAAAATATTCGCGAAAAGGAATAAACACTTTACCATGCGTTTTATAATCGATGTAAAATCTGATAAGGAACAGGAATTTCTGCAAATTATGAAGGCGCTGCAAAGCCTTCGGGTGGTCAAATCCTGTGATTCGGCAGGACCGGAATCGGATGCGGGAGGCAAAGCTTCCCTGGAGAAGGACAAGGAAAAAGACGTCAGCTCCCGCGATATGGCCAGCCAGTACCGGGATCTGGTGGATTGATTTGCTCCGGCCCGCATTCCATCAGTAAAATAAACTTGTGCCGCTCCATTGGAAGGTAGAAGTTGTCTAAAGTTTTTTTGCTGGGCTCCAAAACGCATCTTTTGCCTCCACTCTGTGCCGATTTTTAACTCCGTAGCACTGCTATGCAGCGAAAAACCGGCTTCGATTGGCGCCAAAAACCGGGTTTTTTGCCGGCAGTATAAAACCTTAGACAACTTCGCAATCAAAATCTAAAAGAAACCAATCCGTTGTCTGACAGGATTGGTTTCTTTATTTTTAGCCTTCATCGTTGAAAATAAGCTCACATGCAGATTTATACCTTGCGAAAGACCGACGCTAAGCTGCGCGGCGAAATCAGCCTCGCCGGCTCTAAATCTATTGCTAATCGCGCACTGATGATCCGCGCCCTGAGCGGGGAAGATTTTGAAATACGGCGCCTGTCCAACGCCAAAGACACCCGAACGCTGAATGAACTGCTACAGAGTGAAAGAGATGTCCGCGACGCCGGAGCGGCGGGCACCACCTTTCGCTTTATGACGGCCTATCTGGCGTTGCAACCCGGCACGCAGGTGCTCACCGGTACCGAAAGGATGAAGCAACGTCCCATCGGCCTGCTGGTGGAAGCCCTGACCAAACTGGGCGCCAACATCGAGTACCTGGAAAAAGAAGGCTATCCTCCCCTGCGCATCGGATCTCCCTTGCAGAAAGGGTTCACTCACCAAATCAGTATCCCGGCAAGCACCAGCAGCCAGTATATCTCCGCCTTGCTCATGGTTGCACCTACTTTGCCGCAAGGGCTGGAGCTCACGCTGCAAGGTAAAGTGGTCAGCCGGCCTTACATCGAGATGACGCTGGCCCTCATGCATTATTTCGGTGTCGAACACAGCTGGCACGGCGAATTAATCACCATACCGCCACAGGCTTACCGGCCCCGGCCTTTTACCGTGGAAGCCGACTGGTCGGCCGCTTCCTACTACTACGCTATGGCTGCTTTTGCCGAAAGGCCTCACCTTCAACTCAACGGTCTTTATCCCGATAGTGTGCAGGGGGATGCCGTTCTGGTGAAAATGATGGAGGAGTTTGGGATACAAACGGTATTTAACGACAACGGCATCCAGCTGAGCCGGCCCGAAAACCTGAAGCCGCAGGTCTTCCAGTGGGATTTTCTACGTTGTCCTGATCTCGCTCAGACCCTGGCCGTCACCTGCGCCGGGCTCGGCGTCAAAGGGCAGTTCACCGGCCTCGAGACACTACGCATTAAGGAAACCGATCGCATCGAAGCCCTGCAGCAGGAACTGGCCAAGGTTGAAGTGGCCATGAGCGCAATGCCGGCAGAAGAGGCCCCGGAGCCGGGAAAGCTGTTCTTTGAGCTGAGTGGCCAGGCGAAGGTAGCCGGCAGCCCAACCTTCGCTACCTACGAAGATCACCGCATGGCTATGGCTTTTGCACCGCTGGCCTTTCTAGGCCGGATTGCCATCGAGGAACCGTTGGTCGTCGAGAAGTCTTATCCCGATTTTTGGAAAGATCTGAAAACGCTGGGCTTCGAAGTGAAATAGAAGGGGTGGGGGCAGTGTTTCGTGGTCTCCCTGAGCGGAGTGCAGAAACACTGAACCCTTGAATCCTCAACCCTGGAAGCCCAGGATCTTCACCTCCACGCGCTGATTGCGCTGCCGGCCCTCAGGCGTATCGTTCGAGGCGATGGGTTGGCGTTTACCGTATCCCTTGTATTTCAGGCGGTCCCAGTCGATGCCGCGTTGAGCGAGGTAGACCGCAACAGCACGGGCACGTTGCTCTGAGAGTTTATCACAGTAAACATCGGTACAAAGCCCGTTGGTGTGGCCTCCGATTTCGATAATTACATCCTCGTTGCGTTCCATGAAGTTGTAGATCTCGCCGAGTACATCATAGGAGTTTTCGGTAATGATCGATTTGTTTACTTCAAAAAACAGCTTGTCGATTCTGATCGTCTGGCCTTCCCGAAGGTCCGAACGGCGCAGTTCGGAGAAAGAAACGGATTCTTCCTCTTGCTCGGGAGCGGATTCCGGAGTGGGCCGGGGTTCAGCCGGCGGGGTGTTGACAACGGCAGGCTGTTGCTCCTCCTGTGCAGGATCGGAGGGAGCGGTTGCCGGCGTATCCCTTACTTCGGGCTGGAGCTCTTCCTCTTCTTCCTCTTCTTCCGCAGCCAGCAACTCCTGATCACAAGGAATCGGCCTTATATCCGAAGCGTCGTCTATCAGTATGTTGCCGTTATAAGGGAAAAGGGTAGGTGTTTTATAGAAGGCCTCCACGATGATAAAGGAATAATTATCGATGGGTTCGAATTTGAAATTGTATTCCAGCCAGCGGGTATTGATGACCAGGCTGGATTCCGCCAGCAGGAACTGCTTGTCGCAATAATCAAAACCTCCGTAGATCCTGATTTTGGCGGGTGTGGTGTAGTTCGCTGTCTGATCGGTTATCCGGCTGGTACTGAGGTACAATTCTGATCTGGCCATTTGCAGGCTGAAAGCATAGCACCGTCCTTTCTCCAGTGGCCGGCTGAGCCGTTGCGAAACGGCCTCCCAGGTATCATTATCCCGAACGACCATGCCGAGATAAGTTTCCCCGTCATGGGCGGGTTTGGTGACGCTAAAGGTGCTATTGGGTTGTACGTCAGGAGGAGATTCCCGCTCAAAGCCGCAGTCATACCATCCGCGGGGAGGTTTGCTATGGCGGGGCATATCTTCAAACGAAGGGTTAGCCAATTGGATAGGCTGTTCATCGGTTTCCTGAGCGATAGCCAGATCCTGTACCATCACCGTTGCTGCCAGGATCAAAAAAATACACAACCTCATATGTGGAATTATTTGTATTAAGTGCGTGTAATGGAGAGTAAAACGAGATTTACTCCCACAATTGTTTTCTCATGATTAAAAATAAACCTTCTTTGCCAAAATCCGGGGTTTTCGCCGGCAGCAGAAAACTTTAAACAACTTCTTTGTCAAAAGACCGGAAAAAAGCAAAATTTGAAAGATTAACGCTTTTGGATGCTCCTTTATTTGACGGTTTCCTTCATCGAAGGAATCTAATCTTTCCGGGGCCCTGAGGCCATAAATTGCTATGGCCTGCGAAAGGCGCCTTCGACGATGGGTTTGTAGAGGTAGCCGGCAGCAAATTGTTGATGTCGAAAAAGCCGGAATACGGTAATTTACGAAATTCTCTAAAAATAGAGACCTGCCAGCCTTCGAAAATGCTTCGCGAACGGAGAAGACTGGCGTGCCGCCTTCTGTCCGGGCTATTTAAACGCATTCAGCCCCGTAACATCCATACCGGTGATGAGCAGATGGATATCATGAGTGCCTTCGTAGGTTAGAACGGTTTCCAGGTTCATCATATGGCGCATCACCGGATATTCATTGGTAATGCCCATTCCTCCGTGTACCTGCCGGGCCTCCCTGGCTACTTCCAGCGCCATGTGTACGTTATTCCTTTTGGCCATAGAAATCTGGGCCGCCGTTGCTTTTCCCTGATTGGCCAGGGTGCCGAGCCGCCAGGCCAGCAGCTGTGCCTTGGTGATCTCGGTAATCATCTCCGCCAGTTTTTTCTGCTGCAGCTGGAACTGGCCGATGGGTTTGCCGAACTGGCTGCGCTCCTGTGCGTAGCGCAGCGCCGAGTCGTAGCAATCCATCGCGGCGCCGATGGCTCCCCAGGCGATGCCGTAGCGGGCCTTCGACAAGCAGCTCAGAGGACCTTTCAAGCCTTTGATATTGGGAAATACGTTGGCTTTAGGCACCCGTACATTATCGAAAACCAACTCTCCGGTGATAGAAGCGCGCAAGGACCATTTCCCTTTAATTTCAGGCGCCGAAAAGCCTTTCATATCCTTTTCCACAATCATGCCGCGGACGGCCCCTTCCTCGTCGCGGGCCCAAACGACCGCGATATCGGCTATCGGCGAATTCGTGATCCACATTTTGGCGCCATTGAGGAGGTAGGCGTCGCCGTCGTCCTTGATATTGCTTTCCATCCCGGCGGGATTGGAGCCGTGGTCGGGTTCCGTCAGGCCAAAGCAACCGATGAGTTCGCCGTTGCCCAGCTTGGGCAGGTACTTTTGCTTTTGTTCCTCCGAGCCGTACTTGAAAATCGGATACATAACCAGCGATCCCTGTACCGAGGCCATAGAGCGCACTCCGGAATCGCCGCGTTCCAGCTCCTGCATGATTATGCCGTAAGCGATCTCATCCATCCCGCCGCCGCCGTATTCCACGGGGAGGCTGGGGCCGAAAGCACCGATCTCCGCCAGCCCCTGAAAAAGATGGGTAGGGCATTCGCCCCGCTCGGCGTATGCTTCGATGATGGGACTGACTTCCTGTTTGACCCAGCTGCGTACGGCATCGCGGGCCAGCAGGTGATCGTCTTCCAGCAATGCGTCAATATTGTAGTAATCGTGACCCTGAAAGCGGTCCGCTCTGGCTTTTTTTGCTACCTTGCCTTGATCTATGCTCTTGGTATCCATTCGTTGATGCTAATTTTTTGATATAAGGGTATAAAGGTACATCTTGGAAATGGAAATATCCCATTTTTGTTGTTCCCTTGCGTCACAGACATTTAAAATTTGTCGAAGAAGATAAAACTTTCGTTTATATATGGCCCTCATCGCACTCGAAGGCATTCACTTCTACGCTTACCACGGATTTTACGAAGAAGAACGCTGCATCGGCAACCACTACTACGTCGATGTGTATCTCAATGCAGGCATCACCCGGGCGGCAGCCTCTGATGACCTGTACTCAACGGTCAATTACGAAACGGTATATTTCATCTGCCAGTCGGAAATGAAGAAACCGACCAAGTTGCTCGAAACTCTGGCACAGACCATAGCCGATCGTATACAGGGACAGTTCGATTACGTACAGGGCGTGCGGGTCCGGGTCCGTAAGATGCACCCCCCGCTGGGCGGGCAGGTGCACAGCGCCTTTGTGGAATACAGTACGGGAGGATTCAATGAAGAAGAGGATCTGTTCGCCGGTGGTTTTCCCGGCCTGGGTTGATCAAATGCCCGCTCCAGCCGTTATTTAAGGGGTTGCTTCGGAAATTACTTCGCCCACAGCCTGTATCTCAAAAGGTAAAAATGATTTTATGTTAAAAAGACTGTTTTTGTATTCCGCTATGACTTTGTTTTTCAGTGCCTGTTCTTCTACCGATGTACAGCGTACCATCGATACTATCCTGGGCAGTGGGGAGCTCAGCTCTGCCGAAATATCCTCCGGGTTGAAGCAAGCCTTGGAAATCGGAATTACCAAAGGAGCAGAGCGGCTGTCGGAGGAGGGCGGATACTTCAACAGTGTGTATCGTATCAGCCTGCCGCCCGAGGCGCAGAAAATTACCGAGAAATTACGCGTTATTCCCGGGTTTTCCGATTTGGAAGAAACTATTATCCGCAAGATCAACCGCGGGGCGGAGGATGCCGCCAAAAAAGCAGTACCTATTTTCGCCGATGCCATCAAAGGAATGACCTTCGACGACGCCAAAAATATCCTCCTGGGTCCTAATGACGCGGCCACCAGTTATTTGCAGCGCAACACCTATGATCGGCTTTACGATGCCTTCAACCCGGTCATCATCGAGTCACTCGATGAGTTCAATGCCCGCGATCTCTGGCGGGATGCTGTCAATACCTATAATAAAATACCACTAGTGGAGCCCGCTAATCCCGACCTGGATGATTACGTAACCGGTGAAGCACTGGAAGGCCTCTTCGGTATGGTGGAAAAGGAGGAGCAAAATATACGGGAAAATGTCAGCGCCCGTACTACTGAACTGCTGCAACGGGTGTTCGCCCGGCAGGATAATCAGTAAAAGTAAGGGGATTGTAAGCTTTGCTCTTGGTGTGGGGCTAGCCGCAGAATCAATCCACTAAGCCAGTCCCTTAGGTCTGCCCGCCGAAGAGCCTTGGTACGGGCAGGGAGAGCCTCCGTCAGGCGGCTCTTCTCTCAGCCCTGCAAAGCGCCGGCGGCCTTACAAGAAAGAATAAAGCTGTAAGCTTAACCTAATAACGACTAGATATGATCGATATAGCCATAATCGGCAGTGGCTCCATGGGTAGTGGTATTGCCCAGGTGGCGGCAACGGCTGGGCATCAGGTCTGTTTGTACGACAGTAATCCGGATGCCCTAAAGCGGGCCGAGCGCAATCTTCGAAAGATTTTTGACCGGCTGGTGGAGAAGGAAAAGTACCTGGAGGAAGAGGCGGCGGCTATTTTGGACCGGATTGACTACGTCAATAGCCTGTACGACTGCAAAGGCGCCGGATTGCTCATTGAAGCCATTGTGGAAAACCTGGAGGCCAAGCAAGCTCTTTTTGAACAGGCCGAAGCTATGCTGACGGCGGACAGCATCCTGGCCACCAATACCAGCTCCTTGTCCGTTTCTGCGATCGCCGCTGCCTGCAAGCAACCCGGGCGCGTACTGGGAATTCATTTCTTCAACCCGGCGCCGCTGATGAAACTGGTGGAGATCATCCCCGCTATACAAACGGAAGATGAGGTGACAGCGCGCGCCCACAAGCTGATCGAAAGCTGGGGGAAAATCACTGTGCTGGCCAAAGATACGCCTGGCTTTATTGTCAATCGCCTCGCCAGGCCCTTCTACGGAGAAGCATTGCGCATCCTGGAAGAAGGCTTCGCCGACGCGGCTACCATCGACTGGGCCATGACCGAGCTGGGCGGCTTTCGTATGGGACCTTTTACGCTGATGGATTACATCGGTAACGATGTCAACTATAAAGTTACAAAAACAGTCTTCGAGGCTTTCTACTACGATCCGCGTTACAAACCTTCCTTCACCCAGAAGCGCATGGTAGAGGCCGGCTACCTGGGCCGGAAGTCGGGCCGTGGATTTTACGATTACGGTGAAACTAATAAGATTCCCGAACCGGTACAGGATGCCGAGTTGGGAGAAAACATCGTCTGGCGCATCGTCGTCATGCTTATCAATGAAGCGGCCGATGCCCTTTACCTGGGCATTGCCTCCCGCGATGACCTCGACCTGGCGATGACCAAAGGCGTCAACTATCCCAAAGGACTCCTGCGCTGGGCCGATGAGGCCGGCATCGCCCACTGCGTGGCCACCCTGGATCGCCTGCACGACGAGTACCGCGAGGAACGCTACCGCTGCAGCCCGTTGCTGCGGAAGATGGCTAGGGAAGGGAAAAGGTTTTACAGTGTAGAAGTTTAGCGCCCGCAGGGCCGTGGCGCTAAACTTCCATACTACTGCGGTTGGTATTCCATAAAAACCGGGGGCGGCGAATGCTGTCTTGAACTAACCAATTGTTTTGATCTTGCCACTCCAGTGAGCGAGCGTAGGAATAACAGCCCAGTTCATCGGAACAAACGGAAAGAAATTGCAGAAAAAGTCCGTTGGCCTTTTCCGCCCGCCGAAGTTTCATGCGAAGCCGGACAACCCTCAATCCTTTCTAATCTACTACGACTTTTTCCACCATGGTCTCCCCCTGCGTCCGAACCCGCAAAAGGTAAATACCGGGGGGGAGGTCTCCCGTTTTCACAAGCAGGGTTTGCTCTCCGTTTACCAGGCGCGTGTGCTGTTGGCGTAGCAGCCGGCCGTCCATACTGAGCAGACCGAGGATCGCATCGGCGGATTGTGGGCTGCGGATGGCGACGTTGAGCCATTCCTGCGCGGGGTTGGGGTAGACCTGAAGCTGCATCTTTTCCGTCAGCGGTTCATCTACGGAAGTGAAGACCCCTGATTCTACAATAGTTCCCCGGCTGGGCGCCTCGGCGCAGGCAAAGTCGCCCTGGTCCGAGCTGACGCAGGCTTCCGACTGGTAGTTGAACATGTCCATGATCTCGATATCATCGACGAACCAGCCGGTTTCCGGAATTGTATCCAGCGCTGAATTGGGCTGGGAGCCGAAGCGAAAGCGAAAGAGGATATCCTCTCCCTTGTATTCACTGAGGTCGATATAGGAATCGAGGAAAGATTCGCTGTCTCCCCAGTACCCTTCGACGAAAGGGAGTGAGAAGGTTTGGTAAGTCAGTTTGCCGCGATAGCTGTTTTTGAAGATCTTTTCTCTTTCTACCGTCTGCCAGGACTGGCCGGCGTCGGTGGAAATTTCTACGATGCCGCCGTCGGTGCCCGGTTCAGTATCGTAGTAATGGTAGAAGCGCAGCACCGGCTGCTCTCCGGTTACGGGGATGGGAGTGATGGGGAAGAGCACCTGATCGTTTTCTTCTGTAGTATTAGGAACAAACCAGGATCGGTTGCCGCTACGGGCGTTCTGATCGGTAATTTCCCAGATATTGAATCCCTCCAGGTTATCGAAAAACCAGAGGTCCAGGCCGTTCTCCACATCGTCGAAGAACTGGCGGACGGAGCGCAGGTCGGGGGAAGTACTGGCCTGGTAGGTGAGGGTGACCGATTCGCCGTCTGCCAGGTCGCCGATGTCAAAGGTGACCTGATTGCCGCTTACCCGCGGCAGGCTGGGTGCGACGGATGAACCGCCGATAAAAGAAGCGCCTTCCGGAAGCTGGTCGGTAAGGGTAACCCCACTGACTCCTGCTCCCTTGTGGTTGGTAATCGTAAGCGTATAGGTGATTGGCTCGCCGGGGTTGATCAGTTCGGTTGCCGTCTTGGCGATTTTGAGTTCCTGAACGCACTCCGGGCGCATATCGAAAGCCTGCACGCCGTCATTGCGGTTAAAGGAGGAGCCTTGTTCGGCGCTCCAGCCCAGGCCGCGGCGGGAGAAGACTTCCCAGAGCAGGCAGGTATTGGCGCCATTGTTGTTGATGGAATCGGCTTTGATAATGGCGTCGCGCGCTTCGGCGAAGCCGGGCTGGCAGGCCTGCAGTTTCATGCCGTCGATAACGAGTTGAATGGCCATATTGTTACCGCCGCTGCCGGTATAGAGGTCATCGTCCCATCCGTACCGTTCGATGAATTTCCAGTACATATCCCAGAGCATACTGGTCCAGATTTCGCCCAGCTGATGAGGCGAGGAGGTGCCGATGATGTCATCGAAGGTTTGTGTGTTGACCGACAGGTCGGTGCTGTAGGGCTGCCGGCGGACGCCGCCGCTGTTGAGGCCGGCGCGCAGGACGTAATTGCCGATGCCGCGGGGTATTTCACCGGTTGCGCCGGGCTGGTAAGTAGTGGCCAGGGTGAAAAAGTCGCTCCAGCCTTCTCCCATTTGTTCGTCATTGAAGAGGCAGGAGGCGGTTTTTCCGCCGCCGGTAAGCCGTATGGAAATGCCATGCGCGTACTCATGTGCGACAACGCCGTTGTCAAAGTCACCATCGAGGCGCTCGGGACCTTCCAGGGTTTGTCGCTGCAGCCTGACTTCGACGCCCAGGTTCATAAAGTCGCGAATGCGTTGGCAGTCAGAAGACTTGAGCATCAGGGAGGGAATACCGGGGTCATCGACATCGGCTACACCACCCATGGTGGTGAGGCCGTCTTCGAAGTTACAAACAATTACGGCGATGGCGCCGGCCTCCTCGGCATTGGCGACCTTTTGCTCAAAGAAACACTCGCCGCGGTCTACCAGCGCGATGTTGCCGGTGATTTCTCCTGGATTAGTTATTGCGTTGCAAGCCATACTGGGCGCATTTGATCCGTCAAAAGCTTCAACGACGCGACCGGAGACGGGAATGGTATCGATGGCCGGGCCGAAGTTGGCCGTTGCCGCTTCAATACTGCCGGCAATAGGGTCGGGAGCAGTAATAGCAAACAGCTGGTTGCGGTCCTGGTTCCAAAGGTACATCTGCATGCGACCGGATTCCCCGTCGCTGGGAGAGGTGAAATTAGCGTTGTTAAGGTCGCCGCCGTCTTGGGCGTTGGCCTTTATGGGATCGCCTTCTTCTCCGCTTTTACCGTAGTTGTTTTGCTGAAAATTGCCGGCGGCTTCATCGAAGCCGTAATGGTAAGCCAGATCGTGCATGATATTATTCATGTAAAACAGCTGTGTTACTGCCGCGTCCTGGTATTCCTCGGGCTCCAGAGATGGATCGAAGGGGAAATCAAAGGTCAGCGAGCGTCCACCCTCGGGTTCGTCATCATTGGATACGTCCGTGTCGTTTGGATCGAGGAAGGCATGCACGTTATTGCCCCGGGTGATAGTATGTTCCGGGCCGGGCTCTCCGTCGGTATCATGCCAGCCGAAGGGAGAGGCTAGCTCATCAGCCGGGTTGATGACCAGTTCGCGATCACCGTGTGCCGGGCTCTCCACCGGTAGTGGAAATACCCGGTAGGCAGCGCTGTCGCCGGGCGAAGCTGCTAAGGTCCGGGCCTGAATCGGCGCGGGCCGAAGTTGTTGAGAGCGAAGCCGGGACAACCCTTGGGTGTTGAAGCAGGTAGCTCCGTGCCGGTGGGATGCCATATCTTCCAGGCGACAATGAACCGTATAGCTGTTCTGCGCCAGGAGCGCTCCCGTCGTGGCGTCAAAACGCAGGCTCCAGTAGTCGGCCCTGTTAATCTGATCGATGGCCAGATCCCAGGCCAGGCGAACACGGCTGTCAGGCAGTGGTTGGTAGACGAGGCGGGCGCGAATAGGTTGCCGGGCGATGCCGGCGCCTTCAAAGGTGATCTCGGTTTTACCCTGCGCATCGATAATCTGCAGAGGGGTGTCTATTTCCAGTTCCAGATACCTGGCGGCGGCCCGTATAGCGGATTGGGCGCTCACTGTCGGCGTTGAGCTGTTGATTTTTTCTGAAAGTCCGGAAATGAAGTTGATGGTCGCATGGGCGACCCGGCCGTCCTTCGTGATGTGTACCCCGGCCATGCCATTGAGCACGGGAATACCGGCGTGATACTGCAGTAAATAAATATGGTTGACGCCGTTGTGCCGGCTTTGATACTGGTCGCTGACCCTCACATCGGCCAGATCGCTTGCCGTCAGGTTCCAGGTTTGCCGGTTGTTATTCAGGTAATGCAGGGCGATATCCAGTGGGCTTTGTTTCTGGGCAATGATCACCTGGGGCAGCAGAAAAGAGAGAACTAGCGTAATAGTGCGAATACTCATTAGAATCCTTTTTAAAATCAGGGGTGGTAAAAATACATCGTTTGCCGAAAATGCAGCTGTTAAATATTTATTTCGAGCATTCTGCAACCGGCGATGACCTGAAAGCTTTTTTAGGCTACCTGTTTCGAAGCTGATTCAGGAGGAAGAACAGATCAGACATTGCTACCATCCGGCGGAAAGGTTGAAAATAAATTTAATAGTAAATGCCCTTTTTCAATAAGTGTTTTGCCGTCAATGTCGCCATTGGGCGTTTTTTTTATAAAATTGTCGTTCAATGGCAAAGGAAAACGGCAAAACTAAATTAAAATATCCTAATTGAAACACAAAGATCAACAACTGATATATGGCCGGCATCCGGTGCTGGATGCCATAGGAGCTGGACAACCCATCGATAAATTGATGTTGCAGCAGGGCATTCGCGGTGATTTCGAGAAAGAATTGCGGCAACTCAGCAAGGCCCATAATATTCCTATGCAAGTAGTACCGAAAGAGCGCCTCAATAAGTTGGTGCGGGGCAATCACCAGGGAGTGATCGGGGTACTTTCACCTATCCGGTATTATCTCCTGGAGGATGTATTGCCGACGATTTACGAGCGCTCGGAGCAGCCTCTTATCCTGCTACTCGACGGGGTTACCGATGTCCGAAACCTGGGCGCTATCGCCCGCTCGGCGGAAATTGCGGGCGCGCACGCTTTGGTCGTCCCACGCAAGGGCAGTGCCCAAATTAATGCCGAAGCATTAAAGACATCGGCCGGGGCCTTGACCAAGATACCGGTTTGCCGTGAAAGTAGCCTGCTGGCGGCGGTGGAAACTTTACAACTTTCAGGGATACCATTGATGGTGAGTGACCTGGGAGCCGAGCGCTTGTTGTTTGAAGTCGATTTTACCGGGCCGGCAGCCTTGGTGATCGGCGCGGAAGGGCGCGGTGTAAGCCGGGAAATGGTGCAGGCGGCAACAGAGACCTTTCTCATCCCTCAGCGTGGAACAACGGACTCCTTTAATGTGTCGGTAGCGACGGGGATTATGTTGTACGAGGTGATGCGGCAGCGGATGAGGGTAGAGGGAAGAGGGTAGAGGGAAGGATGCCCCCGGGCTACGCGTAGCCCGGGGAGTGCATCGTTAACAGCAGGAAAATTTCTTGGCGGTTTTTATCTTCAAATATTGCTGATGCGGCGGATGACCTGATACAGGCGGGTGTATTCGTTGACCTCTTCTACGAAGGGATCGTGTTCAAGGTGATTAGCAGAAATCATTTTGAGATGGGTGACCCGACCACGCCGGTTAATGACTTTTTGCAGATACTTCACCCAGAGGGAGCCGTTACTTTTCACAGCGTAAATCTTATTATCCTTGATATCGTGCAGGCTGGCCACCTCCCGGCAAATGACGACGTCGCCATCCTGGATGATGGGCTCCATACTATTACCGTTAATGGGGAAAGCGACCAGGCCGCCGTCGGCCAGTCCCGGGATGCTGAAAAACTCGTGATCCTCGGTAGCAAAGCTGCTGACGTCGAGGGAGTTACCGGCAAAAGCTTCGGTGGAAGTAAACAGTATATTGCCTCCTGAATATTCTTCGGGCATATTCGGCGGAGCTTTGGGCAGTTCCATGCCGAATGGGGTGCCGATACCGTCCAACATATAGGATTCGTTGACCCCGAATTCCTGGCAAAGGATGCGTGCCTGTCTGTAATCGATACAACGATTGTCGTCGGGATTGAGGTAGGCCCGGATAATATGACCGTAGGCTTTATTGCCCAATATTTTTTCGGCAAAATCGCCAATCCCTTTTCCGTTACGGTCGTTTTTAACGATTTCCCCCCTTTCTTCCAGGAGATGGAATACTTTTCGAAACCGTTCGTTGAGTTCTCGCCGGTCTTCTCTTATCATGTTTTGAGTGTTTAAAACAGTGTCCAATTATTTGGTTGCTAAAATAAAACAAATCTGTTAATAAAACAAATTATTTAAAATTTTTTTCAGAAATGTTGGAAAAGTGTTTATAAGGTTAAGCATGCATCATTCTGAACTTTAGGTCTTGGTGCAGGCTTGCATTGTTCCCGGGAGGCAACCGTTCGTCAGGGCCTGGGGGTATCCATTTTAACAAGACAGGTTTCAAGCGTCGGGATGATTCAAGCTTGCTCATTCCAAGCATCCTCCTTCCACTCTTTTCTGAGTAGTGCGAAGGCTTCCATATCCTGGAAGACATTATTGAGCAAGGCGTATTGTCGGAGGGTTCCTTCGTGGCGGAAGCCGAGGCGGGTGGGTACGTTGAGGCTGCGCACGTTTTGGGTAGGTACGTGGATTTCGAGCCGGTTGAGCTGTAGTTTGAGAAAACTGTGTTTGATCAAGGCGCGGCAGGAGCGCGTAATGATGCCGCGGCCCTGGTATTCTTGCTGTAGCCAGTATCCGATCTCGGCGCGGCGGTGATGCCGGTAGATACGCATAAGTCCGATGGAACCGACGAGTTCACCTTCCAGAGATATAAAGGTGGTGAGCCGTTGTCCTCCTTCGTTGAAGGCGGCGAAATCGTGCAAGAGGCGCCGGACGTGGGTTACGCTGCGGGCCTGCTCGAGCCAGGGAAGCCAGGGTTGGAGATAGGCTCGCTGGGTTTGCAGCGTGCGATAAAGCGCTTCGGCGAAGGCCGGGTCCGCACCCCGGAGCTCCAGGTGCTCGTCAATCTTGATCAGGAGCTGTTGCATAGAAAAGCCCTTAGCATTTGGTCTTTTTTTAAGTTAGCAAAAAATCAGGATCTTTTCAGGATTTACTCCGTAGCTGCCGCAAATTGGGCTGCTGCTACCTCTTTATTAAGGTTGCTTAAGGAAACGGCAAGAACATAACCCGGAACCCGCCCCACCGGTCTACTCCTCCAGATCCGAATTGATAACCTTCATGACCATCACTACGGAGGGATTCTTCTCAAAACTGGCTTTCATTTCCCGCGCGACGATGTCCATCAGTTCATCGTACTCACCAAATACCTGCGTGCTCATCGTATTGGTGCGAACGGATAATTGCGGATGGGCGTTCAGGCGCTCGATGAAGTCGAGAATAGGTTCTTTAAAGGATTTATTGAGGGGATACATGCTGATCTCAACGGAAGCTTTCATGTTTTTCGAACAATATAGAGAATGATAGGAGAAGGGGCAAGGGATTGTTGCTGCGCGCTTGGATTCTTGCCCGCCTTTGTTTCCGGATGGGTGAAAGTTTTTGTGTTACCGGCTGCACCCATTTTTACGGACTGGCAGGAGCGTACTGATTACCCATAAAAGTGATAATTATTCCTTTTATTGGTGATGGCCCGGGGAAGAACAGTCTGGAATAATTCCGTTTTCCGGCATATAATGTGTATTTTTGTCGACTAAGTTTTTAGTAGTGCATGGCTAAAAAGAAGAAAAAGGGACAGCTGTCCTTTAAGTTTGGTATCAACGACGAGCGCATCCCCAAATTGCTGGGCATGTTGAGCATTTTCTTTGCCCTTTACTTTTTTATCGCCTTTATTTCCTACCTATTCACCTGGCGCATCGATCAGGATCGCGTGTTGCGCTTTTCCTGGGGGCTGCTGTTGCAGAGTGACCTGGAGATGGCCAACTGGCTGGGGCGCTTAGGAGCGATTGTCTCTAATATATTTTTCTACTGGGGGTTTGGGATTGCTTCTTTCATCGTCGTTTTCATTATGGTAATTCTAGGAGTCAACCTGATTCGGCGCGCACCCCTGAAACGCTATATCGCTGTATTGCGTCGCTCTGTACTGCTTATGCTTTTTCTCTCGGTTTTTTCAGAGTTCTTTTTTGCCGGTGCCGAATTTCCGGTAGGTGGTGCCTTTGGCGAGGGGGTGAGCAACTGGCTGCACAACTTTGTGGGAACGGCGGGCATGATCCTCCTTTTTATCTTTATCATCGTGGGGACCTTCGTCTGGCAGTTTAATCCGGAGTTTCATGAGATGACCCCCAAAACGGCTTTCAAGGAAGCCCGGGAGTACATCAATGACCTGCTCAGCGGTCGGCTGGCTCAGCGACGGCGTCGTGCACAAGCCGGCGGTGCTCAAAAACAGAGCAGTGAAACGCTGCGGCCCGGGCGCCGCACCCTGAACAGCGCGGAGGAATCCGGGCAATCTGAGGCCCCTCCGGAGAAGCAAGCGGAAGAAGAAAAAAAGAAAGAACAACCCTCGCAAATGGCCTTCGACCTGGTCGATAAGGACAAACCGGAGCAACGGGAAACCGTGAAGTCCGGAGGAGAGGCGGAGCTCGAAATAGAAGCGCCGGCAGACGGCGCAAAGCTGAACGGCCCGGGGCCTTCAGCCCATGTGCCACCCTCTATGGCGCTGCAGGAGGAAAATAAAAATCACAGCGAGCCCTATGACCCCACGCTGGAGCTGGCTTCTTACAAATATCCGGTCCTGGAATTGCTCAAAGATTACGCCCAGCAAAATATAGAAATCGATCGCGCCGAGCTGGAAGCCAATAAGGAACAGATCATCGATACCTTACTCAATTATAAAATCGAGATCACCAAGATCCGGGCGACCATCGGCCCCACGGTCACCCTCTATGAAATCGTTCCCGCCCCGGGAATCCGCATTTCCAAAATTAAAAACCTGGAAGATGATATCGCGCTCAGCCTGGCGGCATTAGGCATCCGGATCATCGCCCCCATACCCGGGAAGGGCACCATCGGTATCGAAGTGCCGAATAAGAAAAAGCAGATCGTGGGTATGCGGGAAGTGCTGGCTTCCGAGAAATTCAAAAAGGCCAAGATGGATCTGCCCATCGCCCTGGGCAAGACGATCTCCAACGAGGTTTTCGTCGCTGACCTGGCCAAGATGCCGCACCTGCTTATTGCCGGCGCCACTGGCCAGGGTAAGTCGGTCGGCATCAACGCCGTCCTGATGTCCATCCTGTACAAAAAACACCCCTCTCAGGTCAAGCTCGTACTGATCGACCCCAAAAAGGTCGAATTGTTCCCCTATAGCCGTATCGAGCACCACTTCCTGGCCTACCTGCCCGACCAGGATGAACCCATTACCACCGAAACCAACCGCGTGGTGCACACGCTCAACTCCCTGACCATAGAAATGGATACGCGCTACAACCTGCTCAAAAAAGCCCACGCGCGCAATATCCGGGAGTACAACGAAAAATTTGTGCAGCGCCGTCTCAATCCCAATAAGGGGCATCGCTTCCTGCCGCTCATTGTACTGGTGATCGATGAATTTGCCGATCTGATCATGACCGCCGGTAAGGAAATCGAACTGCCCATCGGCCGCCTGGCTCAGCTGGCCCGCGCCGTGGGTATCCACCTCATTATCGCCACGCAGCGCCCTTCGGTCAATATCATTACCGGCGTGATCAAGGCCAACTTTCCCGCCCGCGTTGCTTATAAAGTGACCTCCAAGGTAGACTCCCGGACCATCCTCGACGCGGGAGGCGCCGATCAGCTCATCGGCCGTGGCGACATGCTGCTCTCCGTGGGCGGCGATATGGTACGCCTGCAATGCGCCTTCGTCGATACCCCCGAAGTGGAACAGGTCATCAACTACATCGCAGAACAACAAGGCTATCCCGAACCCTACATGCTGCCGGAATTCCACGGGCCGGATGAAGAAGTGGAAGGGGCTGACGGCCTCAAGTACTCCGAACTGGACGAAATGTTCGAAGACGCCGCCCGGCTCGTCGTCCAGAATCAACACGGCTCCACTTCCATGATCCAGCGCCGCCTCAAACTCGGCTACAACCGCGCCGGCCGCATCATGGATCAGATGGAAGCCCTGGGCATCGTCGGGCCCAGCGAAGGGAGTAAAGCCCGTGAAGTGCTTGTCTATGACGAAATCGAACTGGAAAAGTACCTGGAAGATATCCGCAACCGCAACCTCAACGATGGGTGAGCCTGGCAGCACAAATGTCAAGCGACCAATTTATTCCTCGGTGAAGGGGAAAGGCTCGAAGGGCAGGTCCTCATCGAGCATTTTGCGATAGGCAACGTGGTAGCGGTCGACCTCCACCCCGAGGTTGAGAATGGAATTTACCATGATGGTGTTGTGGGCCCGGATGCCGGTCAGGAAGTACTCGTCGTAATTCTTTTGTAAATGCGGGCCGTAAAGAAAATCGATCATCACCGCAATGGTGCCCCGCCGCTGAAATTCGGGATCGACCCCGAAGGCAATACCCTTCAATTGTTTTTTGCGGGCCAAACGGAAGCGGAGCAGGAAGCCAGGCAGCGACCAGAGGTTGAGTTTGCCGCGGGCAGCCCGCAGATAAGGATTGATATCGGGCAGCAGTACCGTGAAGCCGACCGGGCGGTCTTCGTAGTAGGCGATAGTCGACGATTTGGGGTCGGCGATCGCTTTGAACTCCTTGAAAATTACCAGCATTTGCTCCTGTGAGATTGGCTTGAAATGATCGAAGTGGGCAAAGGCGCGGTTGTATACCCTGGTGAAATGATCGGCCATGACGTCGAGGCGTTTCAGGTCGAAATACTCGGAGTGGAAAGGGTAACGCTCACGGGCCCGCTGTGCAATGCGCCGGAAAATGGGAATCTGCACCTTCATCATGTCTCCCTGAAAGGTCAAAATTTGCTCAAAAGGACGGAAGCCCCAGTCTTCGAAGAAGGATTGGTAGTAGGGCGGCTGATAATTTTCCTGAAAGATCGGTTCCTTGTTGTACCCCTTTACCAGGAGCCCCCAGTAGCGCTCCCGCTCTCCGAAATTGACCGGTCCGTCGATGGCCTGTACGTCGAATTGAGCCAGGTAAGCAGCGGCCCTTTCGAAGAGTGCCACGGCGTAATCCTTTCGTTCAATACATTCGAAAAAGCCGACGCCTCCGGTGGGGAAGTCCTGCTTGGCATTGCGGGTGTGGTCGACAAAGGCCGCGATGCGTCCCGCCGGCCGGCCCTGATCGTCGAGTAAGAGGAAAACGGCGGCGTTTCCGTTTTCAAAGGTCTTGTTTGATTCGGGCCGGAAGATCGATTCGATATCGGATTCCAGCGGACAGATCCAGTTGGGGTCATTGCGGTAAATGCGGCGGGGAACCGCGTGGAACTGCTTCCAGTCTTTTTTGCTAAGTACCTCTTTTATCGTCATGTGTTCATTGCTGGCATTAGAATACGCAAAAATAGGCATTCTATGCTGAATGAAGAAAGACAGGGTGCTTTGATTAGAGCTTACATGATATCGAGTTGTTCTAAAAACCAGCGTTTCTCGCGCAGCTGTTTGGCCTGATTGATATCCCGGCGTAACTTCTCTTTTTGCTCCTTATTATAAGGATTGATCCGGACCAGTTTTTTGGTGAACCGGATCAGGTTGCTGTAAATCTGTTTGTGGTAGCCGATGTCCTTTTTGCGATGCACGTAATTGCGCATACTCTCCAGCAGTGATTCGAGCGCCTCGTACTCGCCGTCTTCGTAGTACATTCTGATAAGCATCGACTTGGCCTGCAGGTTGATGAGCAGGTCAGTGTATTCGAAGTGGATGAGCAATTCCCGGGCCTTATCGTAATCGCCTTTTTCAAAATGCAGCGAAGAAAGAGCGAAGTGTACGAAGTTTTCCCGGTGTTTGGCTTCCAGGTAATCCTGGTATTCCTCGATAAAGTGTTGAACCCAGTCAAACTCCTTTAAGGTCAGCCCGGCCGTGACGATATTGCGGAAGGTGTACCGGTCGAGTACATTATTTTCCATGAACACTTCGTTCTCTATGCCCCGGCGGTTGATCTCAAACATCTCCCGCAGGTATTGTTTCTCTCCCATGTTGATCTTGACAATACAGTAGTTGATCGCCAGCAGATAAATGTCCCGGACATCAGATTTGGGAAAGAGGTGACCGAATTTTTCAATTTGTTCCTTCAGGCGGAAGAAATAGGAAGGCTCTTCTTTATTGGTGGAGGCCTGGTAGATGTAGTAGTAGATGCCTATTGCCGGTATTTCAAGTAATTCCTGATTGTCCTGCAGGTAACGGAGCACGGCGCCGAGCATCCCGGTGGTGTATTTTGCTTTGTAAACCGCCTGGTGGGAGAGCATGATGCAGCTCTGCCGCAGCTTGTCGGAGAGGTAGAAAACGTCTATGGCGTCGGAAATTTCCTGCAAGTTCAGCTGGGTGCTGCGCTTTTGGTAACTCAGGTAGCGATACTTCTCCTGCTCCAGCAAATACTCGTTAAACATGAACTGGGAGTCACGGATGGATGATTTTTTCTGAACTTTTTCTATGCCCCGCACTGTTTTCTGGAATACTTTATCTAAGCCTCGCTTTCTGAATACGCTGGCCAGGGCCATCTGCGTTTTAATATCGTTTCCGGCATACTCCTGATAGATGAGAAATTCTTCGACCGCCTTCATCAGGAAGTACATCGTTTGTCGCAGCCTGGCGTCATCAAAGTCTTCCCCAGGAAAAATTTTGCGGAATACACGCTCTTTATCGAGGAATTTTTCGTTATCTAAGTGGTCGTAGGCGAAAACATATTCAAACAGATCTGCCACATCCTCCCGCTGATTGTGAGCGGGGGACTGCAGCCATTTTCTGCAATCGCGGATTTCTTTTTTGGAAAAGGTTCTCAAAACGTCAATCAGCTGACTTTTTTCCATAGTTAAATAGCTTGAATAGTGAAAAAAATTCAACACCTTTTTCATTAAAAAAATCTGATAATGCTTTTATCATATAGGTTTGAGGTGGTTTTTGATGCAGCGGGGGTCTAAAAATACAGATTTTTTTTCAACAACACCTCTTTTTTGTCATTGGATTTCAGGACGATCTAAATCATATTTGTAATGTACTCAGGAACGAAACACTCAAAGCTAGCGCCGATGAAGTTTAAAAAAGTGGCCAGCTCTTCGTTCCCATCCTTAGACGGCCTTGTGAAAGTAGTCCTTCTGCTGATGGGAATTGTTTTGGGAAGCGAAAGCGCTGCCCAAGGCTGGGAAGCTAATTTTGGAGGTGCTAATTACGACGAAGGGACGGCAATGGTCGAAGCGGTCGACGGAGGATTTATCCTGGTCGGCTTTAGTGAATCCTTCGGCTCAGATAATGATCTTGATATATACGTCGTCAGGACAGACATTGACGGCGTCGTTCTCTGGAATAGAGTTTACGACCCGGGTTTTATGGAGCACGGCTTCGGCGTATTGGCTGAATCCGATGGTTCCATCCTGGTAGTTGGAGATATCAATTCCAGCCCGGAAGATCCGCTCAATGTTTTACTGTACCGTTTGACTAAGGAGGGAAAACCGATCTGGTCTAAGCACTACGAGTCAGAGGCCCGCGAGGTCGGGAAAGATCTGGTCAGAACTTCCGACGGAGGATACCTGATCATCGGTTCTACCGAAGCGACCAGCGACGGCAATGACGATATTCTGCTGATGAAGGTCAATGCCGAGGGAGAACTCCTGTGGCGAAAGCAATACGGAGAAGTGGGCGATGACCGGGGAGAAGCACTTGTCACCCTGGAAGACGGATTTGCCTTTGTCGCTAATTCGGATAACCCCAACGGGTTCGACGATGATGTAGTCCTCTATCGAATCGACAAGAACGGTGAAAAGCTTTGGTCGGAACGCATCGCTTCTACTAACGAAAGCGGCGGCCCGGAAGCCGATAAAGCCAGTGATCTGATCCTGACACGCGAGGGCAAACTCGTCATCGCCGGTTCCCGGGGCTTCAGCAGCGATGCCTGGGTCGCACAATACAATCTGGACGGCAACCTGATCTGGGAAAAAACCATCGGCGGTGATTTGGGGGACGAAGCTACCTCCGTCGTTGAAATTGAGAGTGGAGCCCTGGTGTTCGGCGGCGCGACGGAAACCTCCGAGAGCAACCTGGATATGTTAATGTTCCAGCTCAGCGCAACAGGAGAAGAAATGTGGCGCTCCGTGGTCGGCAGCGAAGATATTTATGAAGACTGCCGGGAGATTGTCGCGACAAGCGACGGTAAATTCGCTACCGTTGGCTTGAAGTCTGATGTTTTTAAAGCAACCCTTAACGATATAATCCTGGTCAGAACGGATGACCTGGGAAATACCATAACCAATTATATCCAGGGCCGCGTGTATCGTGATGCCGATGCGGGATGTAACGGTTATGATTTGACAAGAGATGCACCGCTGAAGGACTGGCTGGTCCAGGTCAGTAGTAAAAGTACGGACCGGATCTACTTCGGCACCACCGATACGGAAGGTAAATACAGTATCCGGGTAGATACGGGAAACTATGAGGTCAAGGTGCTTCCGGTAAACAACTACTGGAGCAGCTGCGTGGAAAACGGCTATGAGATCAATCTCACTGAATTCTACGACACGACGACGCTGGGCTTTCCCATCGTCGCCGAAACGATTTGCCCGTATCTCGAGGTGGATATTTCCACGCCCTTTCTGGCGGCCTGCTCCGATATCGTCTATTCGGTAGACTACTGCAACATCGGAACGGGAGCCGCCCAGGACGCCTACGTGGAAGTTACCTTGAGCGATGAGCTGAACTTCCTCTCTTCCAGCATTCCGGTGGCTGCACAGGACGGTAATGTCTACACCTTCAATATTGGCAATCTCGCCTCTTCGGGGTGTGGTTCCTTTACTATCAACACCGAACTGCCTTGTAGCGGAATTGCAGAAGGCCAGGCCGCACTCGCCAGCGCCGAAATATTTCCGAATGTGCTTTGCGTAGAGCCGGATCCCAATTGGGACGGAGCCAGCGTCATCGTCTCCGGAAACTGTACAACGGAACGCGACTCGGTGATCTTCAACGTCACCAACGCCGGTGACGGTAATATGAACCAGCCGAGCAATTACATCGTCATTCAGGATGACCTCATCCTTTTCCAGGACGATGTCCAACTGCCGGCCGGTGTAGGTGAGCGAGTAGCACTGCCGGTAAACGCCGGCGCTACCTACCGGGTCATCGCCGAACAGACGCCCTTCCACCCGGGACGTACCTATCCGACGGCTTTCGTCGAAGGCTGTGTCGAAGAAGGAGCGCCCTTCAGCACCGGTTTTGCTACCCAGTTTCCAGAAAACGATCTGGATCCGGGCATCTCCATTGACGTACAGGAAATCGTGGGTTCCAACAGTTCCGTCGAACTGAGAGGCTATCCCAAAGGCTATGGCGACTCTTCACTGGTCGCCTCCAACACCGATATCACATACACCGTCTTTTTCCGGAACACGGGAACCGATACGATTAACAGGCTGGTTATCCGGGATACCTTGTCCTCCCAGCTGGACATTACTACCGTGACGCCGGGAGCAAGTAACCTGCCCTACGAATTTGAAGTTTATGACAACGGAATCCTGAAATTCACTTTTTCCGATATAGAGCTATTACCAGGAGGGAGTGATGGCGATGCTTCGTCCTACGGATTTGTAAAATTCCGGGTATCCCAAAAACCAGATAACCCCGCAGGAACGGCTATCGAAAACCGCGCTGTCGTCTATTTTGACTATCTCGAACCGGAAAAAACGAATTGGACGCGTTACTTTGTAGGACAATTCCCGTCTTATATAACGACAGATGTCGAAAAGGTTTTTTATCCGGGCGTTAAAATAAATATATACCCGAATCCGTTTATTGAATCCACTGTCTTTGACATAGAGGGGTACGACTTTAAAGAAGTGATACTCAATGTCTTCGACAGCTCCGGCAGGCTGCTGCACACAAGCCGCCATACCGGAAACCAAATTATGTATTATCGCAACGCTTTGCCCAGCGGGCTGTATTTCTTCAGGCTCGAATCCGAAGGAAAGCCGATAAGTAGCGGTAAGTTGTTGGTACGATAATCATAATCCCATAAACTACATGGTTCCTCGCTGTAAGAAGCGGGGAACCTCCAATGAAAACTCAAAAACAGACATCGTTTCCTTCCCTGCGGGGAAGTTCGAATAAGAATTTAGGTCGTCTTATTATTTTCATGAGATTATGATTTGTTATTAGCGAGAGGCAGCGTCCAAGTGGCGCTGCTTTTTTTTTACCGGGTACACAGGTGTAGTGTAGGATAAACCACCTGGATAGTGAAAAGGAGCGGGATGAAATGATGTAGGCTTAAACCCTAATAACCGAGGAGGGCAGGGAAAAAAAGAAAAAAACCGAAAAAGCTACCCGGGAGAGGTGAGGACTTTTTCGGTTTTACCTTTTTTACTACATCGATTGTTTCCCGGTTTTAGAATTCTGCGTTGCCCGGCGTACGTGGGAAGGGAATCACGTCACGGATATTGGTAATACCGGTTACGAACTGGATCATGCGTTCGAAGCCCAGTCCAAACCCGGCGTGCGGGGCCCCGCCAAACTTGCGCAACTCTTTGTACCACCACAGGTCTTTCTGGGGAATGCCGGCTTCTTCAATCCGGTTCCGGAGTACGTCCAAGCGTTCTTCACGTTGGGAACCGCCGATGACTTCACCGATGCCGGGGAAGAGAACGTCCATGGCGGCAACTGTTTTTCCGTCGTCGTTGAGGCGCATATAAAAAGCTTTGATTTCCTTAGGGTAATCGCGAACAATAACCGGCTTTTTGAAGTGTTTTTCAACGAGCCAGCGTTCGTGTTCAGCCTGCAGGTCTTTTCCCCATTCTACCGGAAACTCGAAACGCCCTTTCTTATAGGGCTTAGACCCTTGCAGCAGTTTGACGGCCTCGGTGTAAGTGATGCGTTCGAAGTTGTTGTCCACTACAAAGCGGAGGGTGTCAAGGAGGCCCAAAGGACGGCGATCCTCCTTCTTCATATTCTGTTCCAGTTTCTGGATGCGCTGATCGAGAAACTCGAGCTCTTTGGGATAACGCTCGAGGACATAGTTGATGAGGAACTTGACAAAGTCCTCAGCGAGATCCATATTGTCGTGGATATCAAAAAAGGCGACTTCCGGTTCTATCATCCAGAATTCTGCCAGGTGCCGGGTCGTATTGGAGCGTTCGGCGCGAAAGGTAGGACCGAAGGTGTACACTTTGCCCAGAGCCAAGGCGCCTACTTCGGCCTGTAGCTGGCCGGAGACAGTGAGGTTCGTCTCGCGCCCGAAAAAATCCTGTTCCCAGTCGACTTTCCCATCTTCCGTCTTTGGAGGGGCTCCGACGGGCAAAGTGGTCACCCGGAACATTTCACCGGCACCTTCTGCATCACTACCGGTGACAATCGGCGAGTGAAGGTAGTAATAGCTCCGGTCATTGTAGTATTTATGGACGGCAAAAGCCACGGCATGCCGGATGCGAAAAACGGTGCTCAGCGTATTCGTACGCATGCGGAAATGAGCGTTCTCCCGCAAAAATTCCATAGTCTGCCTTTTCGGCTGTAGGGGGTATTCTTCCGGATCAGCGCTACCCAGAATTTCAATTTCCCGGGCGATAACTTCAATTTCCTGCCCGGCCCCTTGAGACTCTACGAGCTTCCCCGTGACAGCAATGCAGGCGTGAAAGGTTATTTTTCTGAGCATTTCTTCGTTGAAATCCTCATAGTCGACAACAATCTGAAGATTATCTATGGTGGAACCGTCATTGAGGGCAATGAACCGGTTCGAGCGAAAGGCTCTGACCCAGCCCATCACGGTTACTTCGATATTGAGCGGTGGCTGGCTGAGTATTTTCGATATCTCTGTTCTTTTTTTCATGCCGGTGTTCGTTTCTCTTTAGGAGCTTCAGGTTGCCTGTAATCATCAAACCCGAAGGCATTTTGAAGGGGCGAAATTACGCAGATTAAATAGAACCTACAAACGCGGGCATTTCTCATAATCTGGGAAGTCGTCGGCTGGCCTAAGGCCTGTAAACAGGAAACATTTCTCCGTCTGTATAGAAGAGAATAGAAGTGGAAAAAGGCCGAAGAAAGGTATTAGCTATAAAAGAAAAAGGTCAAAAAAAAACAGGGATCCAGCAATGCTGGATACCCTGTATAACCCCAAAAAACCAAATGAAAACAATCTACATATGAAAACTCTTAATTAAGAGTCTTGATATTTCTTGTTGAGGATACTTTAATTTGGGAACACTACTTCGAAAGGATATGTTTAAAAACACTCGATTTTTATAATCCTTTCAAAATTTTTGTTCAATCGTTTTCCCAATCATTTGTACAAATAAATAACAAATCTTGAAAATAGGCAAGAATTCAAAGGGGAAAATTTAAAAAAAGATGTTTTTCGTTGAGAGGAGCCCGGGTATTCTTTTTTCAGCGGGCTGGTAGTCAGTGTGTAAATCGTTGATTTTAAGCGATTTGAGTAAGTTTCTCCTATTGGGTGTATACGATATACCCAGGGTTCCTTTTAAAGTCGGAAAGCTTGCCCGGCCACACATGGACGGGGTTACCCGACCCGAGGCAACGAGGGGCGGGCGGAAGTCGGAATCCTGCATAAGATCACAGAAGTACCTCTTTTTGTCGTAAGCGTGCCTTCAGATCAATTCCCGTTGCCAATTTCTGTATTCGGTTGGGGTACAATGCATATACTTTTTGAATTGCCGGTTAAAGTAGGAGATGGTGTTGAACCCGGAAAGCATACTCACCTGGCTGATATTGTAGGAAGTCCGTGAGAGTAATTTACAAGCCATGCCTACCCGGAACTCGTTGAGGTAGTCCACAAATGATTTATGCGTACTTTTTTTGAAGAATCGACAAAAGGCGTGTTTGCTGAGGTTAGCGACGTTGGCCGCTTCTTCGAGTGAAATAGGACGGTCGAAGTTTTCGGAGATGTAACGGATCGTACGGTTGAGCCGGGAGGAACGTACTTTTCTTTCTTCCGGAGTATATTCTACGGGGGCAAGGAAATGTTTTTCTTCACTTAAAGCGGTTTGATGCAAGATCTGAATCAGCTGAATAATTCGCATGGCGCCGCTGAGTTTGCGGAATTCCAGGATGAGCGGGCGAATGCGCTCGGCGAGTGGCCGGCAGAGTTTGACGCCTCTGGCGCATTCTTTGAGGAATTGTCGGACCGCATACATTTCCGGTAACTGGAAGAAGTCTTTCCCGAAGGCGCTTTCTTTGAAGAACAGAGAGATAATGTGTGACTGCAGAGGCGTACCGGCAGAGTAGTATGCGCTGTCATTCTTAAAAACATGGGGAACATTAGCGCCGATAATATAAACCTCATTAGGGGAAAAGGGATCGATATGGTTACCGATAGTACTTTTGCCATGTCCTTCTAGGATAAGGCTGATCTGGTACTCCGGGTGAAAGTGGAGACGATCGTATTGGTGCTGCTGCCGGTTGATCTGTACATGGAAGGAAGCATCTTCCTTTTCGGTGACCTTGAAAGGAACTGGTTTCATAGCTTGTAAAACGGTTTTTGCGAAAAGGCAATAATGTACTGTGATCGGTCAATATTGTAAAAGCATGCCGTCCCGGAAAGTTGAATATTAGGGGAAAATATTCCTTAATAACCTGAATATCCGGAACTTACTATGGAAACGTTAAGCATCGCCAAAACGCTGTATGCCGATCTTGTCTGCTCTAAAAGCGGGGCAGTTTATGATAAAAACAGGGTACAGACCTATTCCTCCGCTGAGAAGCCTTTGCTGGCTCGTTATGATCTATCGGCAGGTCTGGAGCGGGGAGTGCTGCAGGGCCGCCCCTGGAATATGTGGCGTTATCGAGAATTATTGCCACTGGAAGACGAGGCGTATCGCTACAGCCTGGGAGAAGGAGGCACTCCGCTTTTTCACCTGAAGCGGGCAGGGCGTCATCTGGGTACCCCCTGGCTTTACCTCAAAGACGAAGCTGGTAATCCTACCGGTTCTTTTAAAGCGCGCGGACTATCTATGGCGATCTCCAAAGCGGCGGAATTAGGAGTTCGCAAGTGCGTCATCCCCACTGCGGGCAATGCCGGGGGCGCTATGAGCGCTTATTGCGCTATTGCCGGTATGGAGGCGCACGTATATATGCCGCGGCAGACCCCTTTAGTTTTTCAGCACGAGTGCGCCCTTTACGGCGCCAAGGTTACCCTGGTTGACGGAGATATCAGCGACTGCGCACGAAGGATAGCCGGGGAACGCCAACCTGACTGGTTTGATATCTCCACGCTCAAAGAGCCTTTCCGGCTGGAAGGTAAAAAGACGATGGGACTGGAAATAGTCGAACAGCTCGACTGGCAGGCGCCTGACGTGATCATCTATCCCACGGGCGGCGGCACCGGTCTGATTGGTATTTGGAAAGCCTTTGAAGAGTTGGAAAAGCTTGCTTGGACAGGTAAAAAGAAACCGCGCATGGTGGCCGTACAGGCGGAAGTCTGCAGCCCTATCGTCAATGCCTTCGCCGCTGATGCTAAAATCGCTGCTCCCTGTCATCAGCCCGGCACTACTATTGCCAACGGCTTGCGGGTGCCGGCAGCCTTCGGCGATGAACTTATTCTCGATATCCTTTACAAAAGTGGAGGACGGGCCCTGGCGGTGTCAGAAGAGGATATGAAAACCGGCCTGAAAGAGGTCGCCCGCCTGGAAGGCCAGTTGCTCGCCCCGGAAGGGGCCGCCGTCTGGATGGCCTTTCGGCGCCTGCTCCGGGAAGGCTGGATCCAACCGGAGGAACGGGTGGTACTCCTGAATACGGGAACGCTTTACAAATATATCGAAAATCTGGTCTGAAAAAAGCCCTGGGAGTCACGACTTCGCTGGTTTTTCAATTTAGAAAGCGGGATTTCAGTTCTGGCGTTGGAATCATACATTCCTCGCGTTTGCCGAACCAGCGGTAGCGGTTGCGGGCAATCCATTCGTAGATCGTGTCACGGACAAAGCGGGGGATGATCCGGAATAAGTAAAAGAAAGACCAGAACCCGCCAAGCAGACGAAGCAGCTCCAATGCAGCGTCGGAACGGGTGTAAAGACGGTCTTGGTAGTAGAGTACGACGCTGCTCAGTTGCTCCCCGGAAAGACCGGCCTGCCGCAGTACCTGTTGTCCCGTGTTGGATTGCAGGGCCGCAAAGTGAATCTTTCCGGCCGGATCGTGGCGGATAACCCACTGCACGGCGCCGTTGCAGAGGTTACAAACGCCATCGAAGAGTAGCAGAGGCTTGTCTGTCGGTATATCGGGTACATTATTCATACAGGGACAATAAGTGGTTCGGTGATCATAGGGAAAACGGCAGCGCAGTTGCATTTACCGGCTCCGGCGAAGCAGGGTGGCCAGGCAATCAAATGTGCTCACTCAAATAATTTATGGTACAGTTCTTCAATCCGGCTGACCGGCTGAACTTTAATCTTAAACTTGCCCAGGTCCAGTCCTTTGAGGTTGTACTTGGAGATATAAATTTCTTTGAAGCCCAGGCGATCGGCTTCCTGTATGCGTTGTTCCACGCGATTGACCGCACGGATTTCACCCGACAAACCTACCTCCCCGGCGAAGGCGAGGCTGGCCGGAATGGCGATATCTTCCAGAGAAGAAATCAGCGCACTGACGATGGCCAGGTCGATGGCCGGGTCATCGACGCGGATGCCGCCGGCGAGGTTGAGAAAAACATCGCTCTGTCCAAAGCCCAGGCCACCGCGTTTTTCCAGCACAGCGAGCAACATACTCAGCCGGCGCAAGTCAAAACCGGTTGCCGATCGCTGTGGCGTACCGTAGACGGCGGTACTCACCAGGGCCTGGGTTTCAATCAGCATAGGGCGCAGCCCCTCCATGGTTGCCGCTACTGCCGAACCGCTGAGTTCTTCGTCTTTTTGCGACAGTAGCAGCTCCGAGGGATTGGAGACCTCGCGCAAGCCGTTGGCCTGCATCTCGTAGATCCCCATCTCGGCGGTGGAACCAAAGCGGTTCTTGATGGTCCGGATAATGCGATAGGTATAATTCTGATCCCCCTCAAACTGAAGAACAACATCCACAATGTGTTCCAGCAGCTTCGGCCCGGCGATAGAGCCTTCCTTGGTGACATGCCCGACGATGAGCACACAGATGTTGTTCGTTTTTGCAAATCGCTGAAATTCCGAGGCGCATTCCCGGATCTGACTCACCGTGCCGGGCATGCTGTCGAGATGTGGTGAGGACATCGTCTGTATCGAATCGGCCACAATGAGTTGCGGCTCCAGCTGCCTGGCGTGTGAGAGTATCCTGGAGATATTCGTCTCTGTGAGAATGTAGCAATTCGACTGCGCCTCGGAAATGCGGTCGGCCCGCATCTTCATCTGTTCTTCGCTCTCTTCCCCCGATACGTATAAAATGCGCTCCTTGAGTTGCAGGGCCAGCTGCAGCAATAATGTGGATTTACCGATACCGGGAGAGCCGCCCAGCAAAATGACGCTGCCGCCCACCAGGCCGCCGCCGAGCACCCGGTTGAATTCTTGATCGGGGGTGATCAGCCGGTGGGTGCTGCCCGAGACGACTTCGTTCAACGCTACCGGCGCCGGACCTTTTTGCTTACCGTTGCCGCCTTCCTGCCAGGCTTTTGCCTTCTCTTCCTGAGTAGTAGGTTTTGAGATGATCTCTTCCTGATAGGTATTCCACTCCTGACAGTGCGGGCACTTACCGATCCACTTGGGCGAGCTGGCCCCGCACTCCGAACAGGTGAATACTTTCTTTATCTTCGCCACAGTGATTCTTTTGGTTCCCTTTTACAAATATCGTGGATGATGGAAAAGTGTCGGGGCTTCCGATTTCGTTTTATCTTCTGTCAGCGCACCCTACGCAAAATTTACTCTCGGGCATATACATCAGCCGGGCGGGAGGAATAGGTTGACGGCAACGCGCGCAGATGCCGAAATCCGGCGTATCGATTTTCTTGAGCGCTGTTTGCAAATTGGATAGCTTTTTTCGGGCGGAACGCAGGGCGGCCTCCGATACGCCTTTGTTGTTAATGGCGTCCATACGGCTGACACGGCCGATCGAGTTTTCCGGTGCAATGGGCTGGGAGGCCTCTTCCAGCTGCTCGATTTCTTTCTCGGTGCGGTTGATCGTCTCGACGATTTTCGTCTTGAGTTGATTTCTTTCTGATGCTGTCATAGGGATTTTCTTTCATAAAACCACTACTCCTAAAAAGAACGCGGGTAAAGCCAGGTGCTTTACCCGCGTCCGGACTTTAGGGGCCGGTAGTTAGTCGTTAGAAGAAAACATGGCGATTAGCCGGAGCATTTCGACATACAGCCAGACCAGGGTGATGAGCAGTCCCATAGCGGAGAACCACTCCATGTAGGTAGGCGCTTTATGTTGCTCTCCCTTCTCAAAATTGTCAAAGTCCAGCAATAGATTCAGTGAGGCGACACCGACGATGATCAAACTGATGCCGATGGCGATGGGGCCTCCGTCGTGGATATAAGGAACGTTGATTCCGAAGAATCCCAGGACCATAGTGATCAGATAAACCACAAAGATGGCTCCGGTGGCCATGATGACGCCCGAGCGGAATTTATTGGTCACTTTAATGATACCTGATTTATACAGGAACAGCATTAAAAAGAGGTCGGCCATAGTAAGCGTGACTGCATGGAATATGATGCCGTCGTAGAAATTGGCGTAGATAGCGGATATGGCTCCTACAAATAATCCCTCCAGGGCTGCATACAGGGGGGCGAGGGTAGGAGAGAGGTTAGGTTTGAAGGAAGCGATCAGCACGACGATCAGGCCGCCGATGGCGCCGATCCACATATAAATCGGATTCGTGGCGGTATAACCCCATACCGAGGTAGCCAGCAGAATGGCGCCGAGGATAAAGGTCTTGTTAATAGCGCCTTGTACGGTCATTGTTTCTCCGCGGGAGACAGCGCCGGACTGTTCCTGCGCGGCGTTGCGGTAGATGCTTTCCTTCATTACCGGATTGTGTGATTCCGAAAAGCTTCTTGTTTTCTTATTCATTGGTATACGTATTTTTAAATAGAAAGTCCATGATCCTGAGTTGGGTAACGCTTACGGGCCGGCAGCTTAGCGCAAATTGCACGTCCGGCGGCGCAGGTGATAATTGTTACTGCACTTTTATACCACGGCTAATTAGTTCGACAAAAGAAATACAAATTATTTAAAATTTAGTTCTAACCAAAGTCTTGTTCTGATTTTTCCTTTCTCCAGCGATATTCAAAAACGTCCGGACGTCCGTAGTGCCCGTTCACATCAAAGTCCATTTTACTTTTGAGCAGTTCTTCCCGGTCTAGGGCGGCATAAAGGATAGCTTCCCGGTTGTAGAGCGGCCCGGCGAGGTACCTGCCGTAGGGGTCGATGATGGCGCTGCCGCCGCGGCAAACGGCTTCAGAGTCGGCGGGCAAGGCTTCCCGCCACTCGGCGGGATACATTGATCTGCTTACGTACTGGTTGGCAGCGGCAACGAAGCAGCGCCCTTCACAGGCAATATGCTGCAGGGTAGCCTGCCAGCTATCGCGCGCGTCGGCGGTGGGGGCAAGGTAGAGTTCGATCCCTTGCCGGTAGAGCGCCTGACGGGCCATCGGCATATAGTTTTCCCAGCAGATGAGCCCGCCGGTTGGGCCGGCTGCCGTAGGCCACACCTGCAGGTCGTCGCCCCGGCCTTCCCCCCATATGATGCGCTCGGTTCCGGTGGGTTTCAACTTGCGGTGCCGCCCGAGGAGCCGCCCGTCGGGGTGATGATACAAGATCGAGCAGTAAAGGGTGTATCCTGCTTCGTCCCGTTCTGTCACCCCGCTGATCAGGTACACTCCGAAACGACGCGCCAGGTCGCCCAGGAAGCGAGAAGCTTCGCTGGGAACAGCCACTGCGTTATTCCAGTAGTCCAGCCATTGCCGGCGGCCTTCTTCACTGCGGCGGCCCACCACGGCGCCGAAGCTGCTGCCTCTCGGATAGCCCGGCACAAAAGATTCCGGAAACAACACCAGGCGGGCGCCTTCGCCGGCTGCTTCCCGCACCAGCCGCTCCATTTTGGCAAGCGTTTCTTCCAGGCGGAAAAGTACCGGTGCTGCCTGAACGACGGCGATTTTTACTTCCCTCATGCGATAAGTTTTTGAAATTACGGATGTGAAGAACGGTAAAACAGGTAAGCTGCGTGCGGTCACTCCTTCTCCGGCTCCTGTCCCGGCCGGGCGTAGGCCAGGCGAAGAAAGGGCTCCGCGCGGTAGTACTGGTCGAGCCCGGCAACCGCTATACTGTCGTAAGCAGCGGGGTCTACATGCCCGCTTGGCTGCAGGGCTGCTTCGGGCAGCAGGATCTCAACGACGCGGCCGACCATCAAAATAGTGTCATTAGCCCGGATGAGATGCTCTTCCTCGTAGGAAAGACCGATTTTGATACGGCTTTCCTGCACGTAAGGCGCCGGATGCGCTTCCCCGTACTGTGGCGTCAGGCCGCAAGGCTCAAATTCGGAGATACCCTCTGCATAGTTGGCCGAGGTCTGATGGGCGGCTTTCAAAATGCCTTCGTGGACCAGATTGACGGTGAAGTAGCCTTTGGCCTTGATGTTGTGGTACGTATGACGCGGTACGCTGAGCGGCCGGATGACAAAGCCCAGCAGATGGGGGCTGCCGCCCAAATGAATCACGGAGTTGAACATCGCCACATTGGGCGTGCCCCGGTGTCCCCGGGTGCCGATGAGGCTGGCTCCTTTCAGCCCGGACACCGAGTTGGTGAAGTTGATGCGCTCGATGCGCTCCATAGCAGCGATGTCCGCGGGTGTAATACGCTTTTCCATAGCAGGCTTCCGTTCTTTAGGCTGAAAGTATGGATAAATTTTCCTTTTTCCAACGGCTATGTCTTTAACAGCTGATCTATTCTTTTCTTCGTTTTCTGAATGCGCTTTTTCATATGGTTGAACAAGTATTCGCGATCTCTGGACGAATGAAAGCTGATAGAGGTAGAGCGACTGATAATGGACTGGAACCACTCTTCAACCTGATCACAAAGTTTGGCATCGCTCGTGCGAAGGAAGTTCGGCGTGCCGAAGGTGGTGAAAAGGGTTTTACTATCGGTGGAAGTGATGAGAATCGTATCATTGGTGCGGGAAAACTCGTTAATGTACAGGTCGAAGCGCTGCCCGGGACTGTCAAAGGTACTATTGGGAGAGAATTTTTTCCCATGGGAAGCCATGTTGCGGGCATGATCCATTAGATTGGACAAGGCATCGCAGAGCTTAATCGCTTCCTCAGGGTGCTCGAACTGATCAATGCTGGCCAGGTATTCAATTTGATTGAGGGTATTATCGATCATCCTGGTATTCCACAGTTCACGGCTAGGCAACATGTTATAAATGGAGGCGATCTTGGATGCCTGAGCTGTGATTTCAGGAGAGATGAAATCTACCCGGAATTTCTTGTCACTGATATATGGAATGTCCCAGTAGACCAACGCATATATGTACATTTTGAAGGCAAAGAGCTCCGGAGATACGAAATAGAGGAAAACAGGAATTTCCTGGGAAGAATAGAATACTTGCACCTCACCTAGTTGCTGAATTTTCAGGGTGTCCTCGTAAACCTGTTCAATGTAATCGGATAGGTGGAATATCTGCCGGGTGAAAAAGCTGTAGCTGAAAATGATTTTATCATTCTTATCATAAAAAATGGCGTCGACAGGAAGATCAAAGTGCTGGATCAGCAAGTAAAGCTCCCCCAGCGTTAACAGGCTGTCGCCGCGGAGGCGTCGATAAATTGCATTTTTCCCGACAGAAAGAAGCCCGGTAAGTACTTCTACAGCTTCGGATCTTTTGGAAAACTTTTCCTGAATAAGGTCAAATACTTTCCTTTGCAAAGAAAGATTGTCCATGAACAAACATTGTTTATTTGGGGCAACAAAGAACAGGTAGGAAGTAGGAAGAAATGCCTCTTGCTACGGCCGCTTAGCGCACATCCAACGATTTTATAAACTAACTGCAAATGAAAATTCGAACAGGCTGAGTCGGGTTCAAACTTGACATTATAATTTAAACCTTAGCTCTGCAAGTGAGTCGTCAGAATAATTCGGGAGTGGAATCAAATTTAGGGAAATATCTGCACAAAAATTATCATGGAAGACTGGTTTACCCAAATTAGATAAAATTAAATTCATTTTTAGCGAAAATAGAAAAAAATAACCTCCGCAAACTCTGTAGCTTGCGACAGAAAAATAGCCCTGTATAACTCCATTTATCTCCCCCCCCCCATTTTAATACAATTATTCAGTATCGCCGCGGCGCGGTGATATTTTTTGATGCGCCACAACTGCCGGTGAGGCAGGGATCACAGGGATTTTCATAGATTTCCATATCGGCAAATCCGTGGAAATTCGTGTAATCTGTGGCTTTTTGAAAGCTTCTAATCAAAATTCAATGCCGTCGGGACTCAGGATGAACTGTCCCGTTTTACCGCGAAGTGTTCATTGTTCGGTTTCATTTTGTTGTACTCTTAGGGCAAATGGCTGAGGCCGGAGAAACTGCTCATGCATCAATCGACCCGTTGCTTTGTGTCTTCTTCACTCTTTTCCTCTCCCTCAAAAGGTTCTTTCATTTCTTCAGTAGTAATACCGAAAAAGCCGGAAAGGAAAACGAGCATGCCCAATAAAATGATTAGCCACCACGGCAGGCCGAGGTAAGCTCCGGCGAGAATAATCAGCATAAATAAGAAGAAGCGAATGACTAAACCGCTGATTGACATGTTGAACAATCGCATAATCTTGTTTTTTGTTGTTTCTTGTACAACAAGGTCGGCGTTTTAATTGCTCAACGGCAGTGGAATAAAGAATCAGCTTCTCTTACCAATCCCTTTCCGCAAAATTGCTAAGAGTAAGGTTAAATTTTGTTTTCGAGTTCCAAGCGGAATGGATTTTGTCTCTGGGCGAAGGGGCTTTTCGAGGGGAATAGCAGCGCTATTGCCCGAATAAAAGCCACAGCTCAGGGGCAAAAGGCGCCGTTTGGGGCCGAAGGATGAAATTTTAAACATGCTCTACGGTTGTAGTTTCCCAAGTCTTTCGAGTGCCAGGTATCCGCATCCCACATTGGAAAAGGTATCGTCCTGCGGTTTGGAAAGCAATTGACGTAGTGCTTTTTCCGGCAGGCTGAATACCTCGATGAACTCATCGTCGTCGGGTTTAGGGTCCGCGATTTTCCGGCAACCAGTGGCCAGCAGGCAAAACTGCAGCTGATCGGTATAGGAGCTGCGAAAAGTTTTGAGGTGGACGATTTTTCCGGCTTCGTAACCGGTTTCTTCCAGCAACTCCCGGCGGGCGCTTTGCTCCGGGCTTTCCCCGTCGTCAATGGCGCCCTCCGGAAAGCTGATCAACGGCATTTCCGGCCCCGGCCGGTACTGTTTGACAAGGAGGAATTCGCCAGACTGGGTAATGGCCGCCACAGTAACGTAATGAGCAGCACCCAGAATGTCAAAATCGACCAGGCGGCCGTCGGGAAGTTCAAAGCGCTTGCGAATAATGCGTCGCCAACCACTGTAAGCTTCCCGTTCTTCCCGTTTTTTCCACATGCTCATATAATACACGGACTTATCGGGTGCTCACTGCTTCTTCCGGACCCATTTCTTGGAGCAGGCGATCAATATCCTCCATAAAATGATCCACCTCTTCAGGATCGGTACCGTTGCAGAAAGACCGTATATGGCGGTTCTCATCTACCAGGATCAGCCGGCCGCTGTGGTCAAAGCCGCCGGGCGCATCGGGATCTTCGATGGCGATACTGAAGTAGTCATCCGCAATTTCGTAGATAGCGTCCTTGTCCCCGGTAACAAAGTGCCATTTGTCGCTTTCCACACCGAGCCCCTGGGCGTATTCCTTCAGGCGGCCGACGGTATCGCGTTTGACATCGATAGTATGGGAGAGTAGCACCAGGCGTTCATCCTCCTTAAAACGTTCGTGAATGCGAAGCATTTGCTGTTTGACCTTTGGGCAAATGGTCGGACAGGAAGTGAAAAAGAAATCCACGACGTAGGCCTTTCCTGCAAAAGTTTCATTGGTCACGATCTGGCTGTCCTGATTGACAAAGCGGAAATCGGGTACCTGGTGATAGACGGTATCTCCTTCCACCCATTCCCGTTGGCCGAGAACCGGCAGTTGCTCCGGATGCTGGTGGTTACCGCAGGCTGTGAGCAGCAATGCGATGATGGGGATGCTCAGGTATTTCATGTCTGTTAGCTTTTTCATTCTATTGTTCTTTTTGATCAGGCTGTAATGTTGAGAGCAGCGCCTTGCCGTCATCGATAGCCTGCAGCATATTCGCCCGCACTTTTTTGATAACGGCTTCCTGTTCCTCCAGGAATTGCATGAGGGCTTCTTCAGATTTTTCTTCGCGCAATTTTTTGTACTGACTGGGAGCCTGACTCATCCATTTCATCATCCCTTCTTCCGCTTCGGAAAGTTGCTGAACGGTGCTTTCAATCTCTTCCCTGCGTTCGGCCGGCATATCCGGATGTTGTTCCGCATATGCTCTCAATTTCCGGCTGATCTGGTTGATGCTGCTCATTTTGGGCATTACTTCATCGTGAACGGCCATGATGGATTCCCATTTTTCTGCGGCAGGGTCCTGTGCGCCGTTATTTTCCCGGGTGGCGCTGCTTTCTCCGTTGCAGGCAGCAAATAGGATGCCGAGGAGGATCGTACTAATGAGCGTGCGAATATTCATATGGATTCTTTTTTTGATAAAGCGAAAAAGTTAAACGCAATATTGATCTTATTCATTGCTATTAAAATGTCGCTCCTCGCAAGATTGTTTGCCGGACGGAATAAGTCATTCGCCATTTGTACAGGTAATTTGTATTTTCGTCCGCCTAACCGGGTTTATCCCAGTACCCGGCGCACTAGTAAAAAAGAAAAACATGCGAACAAGTTATATCATTGACGCTATCAGAACACCCGTAGGGAAATTTCGGGGCGCGCTTTCGCCGTTGCGTACCGATGATCTTGCAGCGCTGGTGCTGCGCACCTTGGTGGAACGCTATCCGGCAATCCCAAAAGGGAAGTACAACGATGTCATTATGGGCTGTGCCAATCAGGCCGGGGAAGACAACCGCAACGTCGCCCGTATGGCCTTGCTGCTGGCCGGTCTGCCTTTCTCTGTTCCCGGTGAAACAATCAACCGCTTATGTGCCTCAGGCATGTCGGCGGCTATTCACGCCCATCGAGCTATTCACACCGGCGACGGCGACCTTTTTCTCGCCGGCGGGGTGGAACACATGACGCGGGGGCCATGGGTGATCTCCAAAGTGTCCAAAGCTTTCGGCAATGATGCTGAAATGCACGATTCCAGCTTCGGCTGGCGCTTCGTCAATCCCAGCATGAAGGAACTGTTCGGAACTGAAAGTATGGGGCAGACAGCGGAAAACCTGGTGGAACAATACGGTATCAGCCGCGAGGATCAGGATAAATTCGCTTACTGGTCACAAATGAAAGCAACCCGGGCGCGCGATAGCGGCCGGCTGAACCAAGAGATTATTCCGGTGAGCATACCTCGGCGCAAGGCAGAGCCACTGCTTTTTGAAAAGGATGAATTTATCAAGGACTATACCACATTGGAAGGGCTGGCCCGGCTGCGGCCGGCTTTCAAACCGGAGGCGGAAGGCGGAACCGTCACCGCCGGTAACGCCTCCGGGCTCAACGACGGGGCCGCTGCCATGCTGATTGCCTCGGATCAAGGCGTGCAGGATTACGAACTGCAGCCTCTGGCCCGCATCGTATCTTCCGGAGTAGCTGGGGTAGAACCCCGCATTATGGGCATCGGTCCGGTATTTGCCTCCGAAATCGCCCTGAAAAAAGCCGGGCTGAAGCTATCCGATATGGAAATTATCGAAATCAACGAAGCTTTTGCCGCTCAGGTGCTGGCCTGTACACGGAAGTGGAGCATCCCCGATGATGACCCCCGGCTCAACCCCAACGGTGGCGCCATCGCCATCGGTCACCCACTGGGAATGACCGGCGCACGCATACTTCATACTGCTGCCCTGGAGCTTCAGAAACAAAATAAGCGCTACGCGCTTGTCACTATGTGTGTAGGGGTAGGACAGGGATACGCCACCATCCTGGAGCGGGTGTAAACGACCTGAGTACAGGGAAAGATGGGTAAGAACAGCCCAAAAAAAGTGCGGGCCGACGGTTTAGTGCCGGCCCGCATCCTATTGTTCTCACTGGCTTTCTCTTTACGGGTTATGATCTTTTAGGAAAAATTAGATTTCGTCTTTATTTCTTCCACAAGATAAGGTGCCGCCAGGCCCGGTAACTGGAAAAATCTTTCAAATATCAAAAATTAAAATTTTCCCTGTACTGAGTGGGCGTGCAACCAAACTCTTTGCGGAAAACTTTTGAAAAATAATCAGGATCCGAGAATCCAATACTGTAAGCCACATCAGTAATTTGTAAATCGGCGCGTCGCAGCAACTGCATTGCTTTTTTCATGCGTATAGCGCGAATGAATTGTATAGCTGACAAGCCGGTGCGGGCTTTAAGCTTTCGGTGTAGTTGCGGATGGCTGATACCGGCTTCCCGACAAAGTTTAACGACGGAAAACTGGTGGTCATCAATATGCGCTTCAACGATCATTTGAATTTCTTTCATAAAGCAAACTGGGGTTCGTTAGGTGAATGAAAACCATATGCATCAAATATTTCACTTCATGCAGTAGTGAAAAGCTGATTGCGAATGAGCATAGGCTCAGCCTAATGCTTGCACACAACATGCTGGAATAGTAAGGGAGAGTTAATTATGGGAAAAAAGGCTGTGCCCTTAATCATGGTTAAAGGTAGCTGCTTTGGGAGTGGAAAACTTGTACTTTTCAGTCATTTTCCTGGACAAATGTTGCATTTACATCCAATGCAAATTGTTGGGAGAACGATAAGGTTCTGATCGCAGTCGATCAGAAGTCACGTCAGGATCCTCTCAAAACAATGGAGTTGATAGATGCCGACAATGAATATCGGTACTCGAAGTTGAGTTGTTAATTCAATTCACCCCCTTTTGGCGTCAGTACAATCCTAAGTCTAAAATCGATGCCCGACTGTCAGGAAAGCCTTGAGTTTTGATTTGATGTTGCCGTCGGTGTTCAGGGGATACATTACGCTGAGTTTTACAGGCCCTATAAAGGAATTGTAAGCGGCGGTAAGGCCCAGGCCGGAGAGAAAGATATTGGGCGGAGGGATACCGGCTTCCCCGAGTTCAGGTTGGCTGAAAAAACCAGCATTGGCATGCAATCCGAAACGAAGATTGTCACGGGGAAATATTTGTAGTCCGATATCCAAACCCAGGGCGATTTGCGCCACAAATTCATTTGGATTCAGCCCGTACATAGGAATGGAACGACGGGTAAGGGTTTCCGGCGCTCCCACCAGATAGAAATCACTGAGGGGCGTATCAGAGGTGCCGAGTATGCCGGCAAAGGGAGAGAGGACAAGGCTGCTTCGTTGCGACAGGAAGAGGTAGTTCTCGGAGCGGAAGGTAATTCTTGGATAAGGGTCGAACCGGAAGAGCGAATCGGCGTTACTTAGTTCTGGTGCAGGCTCATCCAGGGTAAGCCCTGAATTCTGGACGTACTTTATTTCGAAGGTGGTTCGGTTGCCACGGCGTGGGAGCACATTGCGATCCAGTGTATTGGTGCCCAGGGCCAGCAAGAGGTTGAAGTTTTGATAATGCAGTTCATCAAATAAGGGGCTGACACTGACAGTGGGCTGGAAAGACAGTAATTCAAATTGAGCCCCCAGGCTTAACACCCCGTTTTTACCCAATCGCTTATTTAGGGTTAAGGTCATGGGAGCATCCTGTAGCCGGAATTCTTCAACAACCCGTCCTTCCTCTAGCAAAGGGATGGCATCGCGATTGTACTGCAGATCGAGATTCAGAAACCAGCTCTGCTGTCGATCGATGTATTTCAGGTACTCTATCCGGTAGCGATAGTTGTTTGCTAAGCGACCGATGAACATTAGCCTGGAAGAGGGCAGCAGCAGGTTTCTGAACGTGAGGTTGACAGCCAGCCCCGCCTCGTGGTAGCTGTCGTAAATCAAAGAGCCCTTCAGGAGCAAAGGTGACTTTTCCTCTGTGTGGAAGTAAAGAACGTCCTCTCCCTGCCAGTGACGCAGCCGGTAGCTGACTTTTTCGTAGCGGTTGCTACCGTACACTTGCTCAACAGCCTCGTCGAGTTGCCTGGCATTGACGGTTTTCCCAGGGTAAAGGCCGGATTTTCCTATGACCTCCTCATCGGAGACCTGCTGGTTTCCCAGTACTTCAATGCGATCGATCGTCAGGTCGTTTACCGGGGGAAGCCGGGGATGAGGATAGGGAGGTCCGAAGGTATTGAGCGAGTCGGCCAATTGCCGGAGTTGATCGTATTCCTTCCTGGCGGCCCGTTCTCCAAGGGCGATGATGGTATCGGCGGCGGAGAAGTCCTGAGCCCCGTATTCGCCCAGATCCGGTTCTATATGCAAATCGACCAGGGGGATCTGGCGATCATAGTCATCAATGCTTTGCATGAAGGCAATCTGAGAGAGTATTTGCGGAAGCGATTCCAGTCTTTGTTCGCTCTTCGGCTTCGCTCCGACATAGACACCGATGATGATATCGGCGCCCATCTGAACCATCTCCTGCACCGGGTAGTTGCGGATCAGGCCCCCGTCGACAAGCACCATGGAATCTTTGTGTACTGGGGTAAATATGGATGGAATCGCCATACTGGCGCGCAGGGCCTGCGGCAGGTATCCCCGGCTGATTTCGACAGGAGCGCCCGACACAATGTCGGCAGCCATACAATGAAACGGGATAGGAAGCTCGTCAAAGTGCTCAACCGCATAGGCCGGTAAGAAGAGCCGGTTGAGCAATTCTTCAATTTGCTGTCCCTGAACCAGACCGCTGGGGGTTTTGAGGCCGCCGTCGCGAAAGGGGAGTTCTACCAGTTGATTCTTGAAATAGAGTTTCTCTTCAAAGGCGACTTGTTTGAGGGGAATATTGTCGCTCAGCACATGCGCCCAGTTTTGGCTGATGGCCAGGCGGTGCAAGGAGTCGGGAGAATAGCCAACCGCATACAATCCGCCGATGATGCTGCCCATGCTGGTGCCGGTGATGTAATCGGGCTGAATACCGGCTTCTTCCAGTATTTTTAATACACCTATATGGGCCAGCCCCTTGGCGGCCCCTCCACTGAGTACCAGGCCGACTTTAGGTCTTCGGGGTTGCTCCTGCGCACGCACCAATCCGACACAGAATATGAGTACTAATATGAAAATACTTCTTTTCACTGATCCTAATTAACACGTCACATGGGATTGATCATTTGTGGGCCGGTGCTTATCCCCGGCCGGGAGTGGAAAGACCCGCTTTGCGGGGTTCGTTTTGACATCTTGCCTAACAGGCCGGAGAAAAAGTCTGCTTCTTCGCCCTTCGCTTCTGCCGGATGGGTTCCGGTAATCGGCGCAACAAGGTTTCGTGGCAACTGCTGCGGCCAAAAGTGCAGGCCCTTCTAACAAACTTCGATCCTTTCCTCCTCACAAAGGTAGAATCGCTATCATCAGCAAAGAATAGATTTGTGTTAAATGCGAGTTAATTCGGTTTGTCACGCTGCTTTTTCTCATACTGCTGGATATAACCCTCTACGATTTCGCCGATGATCTTCTTAAGGAAGGTTTTTTCCTGGCGGGCAATAGTTTTCAACTTGTCGAGTTGTTCTTCTTTAAAAGTCACCACCAGGCGGCGGGTACTGTTGGGGTCAATCCGCATAGTGCTAGGTTCCAGGGTGTTCCGGATAAGCGCGTCCAGCCCACTGCTGGAGGATTGCCGTCGTGATTTTGACTTTGATTCTTTCGTGGGTTCCGGTTTTTCCCGGTTTATCTTTTCCTGAAAAGACTCTTCGAAGGCCTCTTGCAAAAAGGCATGCAGGTCAGAGGAGAAGTCCTTACCCGACGGTGCCTTTCCGGTCTTCTTCTTTCGAGAAGCCGCCCTTGTTTGCTCCTTTTCCTCAGCCTTGTCCGAAGTGTCGGCAAACAAGCTTTCCAAACCCTCTGTGAATCGTTTCTTTGACAATTTACTACATTTTATCTGAGTGTGGTGCGATGGACAAGCACTGTACCTCCAACTCAGGTGGAGAAATTATAGTTCCCGGATCGCTTTATTTCATAACTGCTTCTGTTTCAATTCTTTTAAGTATTTCCCGGCTTAGAGACAGATAGTCTGCTGCACCCGCGCTATTGGGGCTGTAGGCAAAGATGTCTTTTCGTTGGGACGGCGCCTCAGCCAGGGCAACATTGTCCCGGATCATGGTTTCGAAGACGAGCTCGCCAAAGTACTTCTGGATAGTGGCGACCACGTCGCGATTCAACACCTTGCGAGCGTCATACATGGTGGCGATAACGCCGCCGATCTGCAGTTTTTTATTCAGACGAAGCTTCACCTTGTTGATGACCTGCTTGATTTTAGCCAGTCCCTGCATAGCCAGGAACTCCGTTTGCAGGGGGATAAAGACCTGGTCGCTGCTGGTCAAAGCGTTAAGCGTCAGCAAACCCAGGGAAGGGGGGCAATCAATAATGGTGTAATCGTAGTGCTCGCGTACCGGATCGATCAGTTCCCGGAGAATGAATTCCCTTCCCGCCTCGTTAATGAGTTCCATTTCAGCCCCCGACAGGTCGAGGGTGGAGGTGACGACGTCGAGGTTCTCTTTTACATTGTATGGCACCAGCGGCGACTCTCCGCGCAGAGCTTCGTATATAGTTACAGGATGCCGGGGAACGCCCAGTGAGAGGGTTAGATTGGCCTGGGGGTCCAGGTCTATGAGCAACACCTTTTTTCCCAGTTCCACTAATCCCGCACCGATGTTGATCACGCTGGTCGTTTTTCCTACGCCTCCTTTGTGATTTAATAGTGATATAACTACTCCCATGGTTGACTTGTCGATTTTCCGTTACAAAGTGTGCGCGCAAAAATACAATAATCTCTTGTGCCTCAAAGCTCTTCTTTCAGCGCCTGCAGCCGGCGACAGATTCGTTTCATCTGAAAGGGGGCGCTTAGCCAAACGATTAGATAAACAGCTCCTGCCAGAAATAATAAGGGAGTAGCGCCGGTGGCCAGGCTGATAAATGCCAGTAGGGCAGACAGGGCCGCTACCCAAACTACGGTAAGCCAGCGGGTAGCCGAGTAAGCTGTGAGCAGGTCTTCTTCTTCGCTGAGGTGCGGGTGTAGGTCCGATTGCCGGCTGTGTTCATACAATAGGAAAAAACAAAGCCCTATTGCCACTATACCCAGTGCGAAAAAAGCGAGCAGGAGCGCTAAAGTGGGTTCGGGAATGAATTCCGGACGGTAATAGGTGCTGAATATGAATCCTTTTCCGGCCAGCATGCGCCAAAGCAGAAAATAAAAATGATCCGCCAACCAGTCGAAAAGGTACTTGAGAGGGAAAATAGACAGCACAATGACCAGCAGGGAGTTGAATATCAGCAGGTTGCTTTTGCCGTCTTGTAATCCATACCGGAGGAGTATAATATTTTGCTCCCGCCAGAGACGGTAATAAACATACAGGGATAACAGCAGAGGAAACAGCCCTTTGGCAAAATGGAGCACCTGAGCGGCGTGGTTTAACCGGTGCAGATAACCGGACAACAATAAAATAACAGCCAGCGTCAGTACACCGTGGGTCCAGTGGTGCAGCGGATGATTCCCTCCTCGAATCCGGAAATGAAGTAGTTCCGGTGCTTTCTCAAAAAATTGCTTTAGCATGTGCGCGGTTACTCTTGTCTTCTAATTTCAGAAAGATAGCGAATTTTGCGCAGTGATAACAGCCCCTGTTCGCCTTTTTCCTCTTACTTACGTAGCTTTGCGGTTTAAAAGTCCTTTTTACAGGCTTAAAATTCAAACATGAAAAACGCATCACTTATTCTCAATATTATTTTGTTGCTGGCTGTCGGCTACTTATTTGTCGATCACTTCAGCGGATCCGCCAAAGCGGAACCCGCAGTCAGTGAAGCAGCATTCGGTCCCTCCGGCCCCCTGAATATTGTCTATGTCAACATCGATACCTTGTTGACAAAGTACGATTACTTTCGCCAGAAACAGGAGGCTCTGGCCCAGAGGGAACAGAAGGCCGGCGCCGATTTGCAAGCGCGCAGACAGACCCTGGAAAAAGAGATTGCCGAAGCACAGCGCAAAGCACAAAGCGGCCTGATGGCGCCCAAGGATATTCAGCAGATGGAGCAGCAGTTGTCGCTTAAGCAACAACAATTCGTACAGGAGCAGCAGATGCTTCGCCAGGAACTCATGGCGGAGTCCCAGGCACTGCAAGCAGAAATCCAACAGAAAATCGACGAGCGGCTCGCGGAACTTCGCGATGAGCGGGGCTACGACTACGTTCTCAGCTACGGGCCCGGTACCGGGGTGCTCATGGTCAATGACAGTCTTAATATCACCTCGCTGGTAATCGAACAGCTCAATGCCAAAGAGGAGGTAACCGGGGAAGAATAGGCCATCGGCCTTTCCTCGTTTCCCCTTTTCACGATAGGAGTCGAAGCTCGGGAGGCGATCCTTTGTAATACAAACGCTTACTTCATTTCGCCGGCCGAATTCCGTTCGAGCTGATGCACATTCACCCGGTAGAGAATTTGCTCGTACTGCCCTTCGAACAGATGCTCGCTAACGGAAAACCCTTGCTCAGGGAGTTCCTGTAAAAAAGGACGGGCAATAGCCCGGGTGGGTTCGCTGAGCAGAACGGCGCCCCCGGGCCTGCAGAGGGTTTGGAATGCTTCCGGCAAAGGATCGAAGGCGCGGGCTTCGTAAGCTACATCGGAGGCCAGTACGAGTTCAGCCGCCAGTTCAGGCCGTGGCTTGCGCCAATCCATTAGTTCGAACCGGGCGGGGCGATCGACGTTCTGCTGCCAGTTGTAGCGGGCCATTAGTAGTGCTTCCTCCAGGTAATCGGTAAATATGACCTCGGCGCCGAGCATGCCGGCTACGATGCCCGGCAGTCCCAGGCCACAGCCGATCTCGATGACCCGCATACCCGGCCGGATCGCGTTTTCCCGCAGCAGGTAGCGGCCCAGAGCAATAGCGGAAGGCCAGAGATCGGCCCAGTAGGGAATACGCTCATCGCGTACGTCTTCGTGCTCCGATCCCTTTGCCAGCAGTTGGTCCATCAAATCATCCGTGTTCGTCACCAGGGTAAGCTGCAGGCTGAGGCCCTCCAGGTCTAGCTGAATGTCCCGCGTCCGGTAAGTGGAAGGTAATTCCATAAGATTAGCGTAATTTCGCTGCAAAAGTAACAATTTAAGATACCTTTGTGATTCGATCCTTAGGAGAAGTTGTCTGGAGTTTTATTACTGGCTTACCCGCGGGCTTTTGTGCCCGCTACCTTTGTGCTCTAAGACAGCAGGAAACTTCGGGTAATTTCGGTTTGGACCATACCGGTACCCAAAAATCAGTACAATGACTTTCGAGCCGCTGATTGCCGACCATATTCTGGTTTTCTTGTTCGGAATCGTTTTTCCGGCCAACGCGATCTTCCGGTCACAGCCTCTGATGAAGACCCTTGGCGACTGGTCGACCGACATGAAAATTGCCTTTTATCGCGGTAACGGCGCTATGTTGTGGCTCATGGCGGCGGTCGTGGTGGGGCTCTGGTTGTTCGCGGGGCGCTCTCTTGGCGATTTGGGTTTTCGCCTGCCGCTGCCCGGAACCTGGATGCAAAGCCTGCTGCTGTCAGGGGCCTTTCTGTTGGCTTACGGCATAGATGCCTGGCAGGAGGTTGCTACGCCGGGAAAGCGGGAAAAAACCGTATCGGGCTGGCGGAAAAACACGCCCTTTTTACCTGAGAACAAACGGGAGCTCCGGGCATTTTTTGGGCTGTCCTTCAGTGCAGCGGTGGGGGAAGAAGTCCTCTTTCGGGGATATTTCATTAGCTACCTGCTGGCGTTGTTTGGGCTTTCTTACGGCGCCAAGGTCGCCGCTCTGCTAATTCCGACAGCGATTTTTGCGGTCTCCCATTATTACCAGGGGTGGAATGCTATCGGGAAAATCGCTTTACTTTCCCTGGCATTCGGCCTTCTCTTTCTCATCAGCGGTTCTCTGCTGCTGCCCGTCGTATTGCATCTCGTTGTCGATGTCGTAGGCGGCTGGCTGGCATTCCGGGTGATGAGCGAATCAGCGCAACAAAAGCAATAACCGGTAAAGTTTGGACTGAAAAAAGGCTGCGATGTAATTTTTATTCCCATTTATCAGTTTTCTACACCCTAACCGTATCGAGAGTAAAAAATAATTATATGCCAAACGTAACGCTAAGCCCCTCACAGCAAAAAGGGTTTGATGAGGTGATCGATTTACTTGGAAAGAGCGCTATCGCAGGTCTTGTGGTGCGTAATGGCTGCGGGCGCACTACCATTCTGAACGAACTGGCAGCCCATTACGATGGTCATTTAATACGTATGGCCGATACCTTTGACCGGTTAAAGGATTTTCATCCCATTCAATTTGAAGAAAGCTTCGCCGACTTATTACTCAAGGGCCTGTCCCAACACGAAACGGTCATCGTCGATGATCTGCATATTTACTTCGATTTGCTGGAGGAGTGTTATTCCAATCCCCGCCCCAGCGTATTACGGGCCGCTTTTGATGCCGTGCTGCGCTATCTGGAAGGCAGCGAAAAGCGTCTGATACTGGGGTTGCGCCAGGATATCATCGTGGACCCCCTGCAGGCGCGCTGCCTGTTCGCCCGGATGCCTAAGTTTTCGGAAGAAGACATAGCTTTCTTGTTTAAGCGCTTTGCCGGTGATCAGGTGGAGCACCTTGACTTCGAGCGTATTCATCGTTATGTACCCAACCTGACAGCGCATCAGATGCGGTATATCAGTTTACAGTTAGAAGCAGAAGCATTGAAAGACACAGAGACCTTTTTGAATTTAATGGAGCAAAAAGCCCTGGTCAGTAACGTCAAAACCGAAGAAGTGGATGAAGTGACGATGGACCGGCTGAAGGGAGTGGAAGATGTGATCCAGCAGATGGAAGTCGACATCGTGGTACCTATGGAGCGCCCCGACCTGGTGCGCGATTTGGGGCTGCGGCCCAAACGCGGTGTATTGCTCTACGGCCCTCCCGGAACCGGCAAAACAACTGTCGGCAGAGCGCTGGCTCACCGGCTTCGCAGCAAGTTTTTTCTTATTGACGGAACGGTGATCAGCGGTACGGCCAGCTTCTACGAACGCATTCAGCGGGTTTTTCAGCTCGCTCGTGACAATTCTCCAAGTATCATTTTTATAGACGATTGCGACCTGCTTTTTGAAAACGATGAAGACACCGGTCTTTACCGCTATCTGCTTACCAAGCTCGACGGCCTGCAGTCCAAAAATGATGCCCTGGTTACTGTAATTTTAACAGCGATGAACATCGGCAGTTTGCCCCCCGCACTCATTCGCAGCGGCCGCGTGGAACTCTGGCTGGAAATGAAATCACCCAATGCCGAAGCCCGTACCGCTATTATCCGCGATGCTTTGGAGCAGTGCCCGGAATACCTGCGGGAAGTGGATCCGGCGGGCGTAGCCTCGCAAACCAAAGAACTCACCGGCGCCGATCTGAAACGCATCGTCACCGACGCCATCAACCTCTACGGTTTCGATGTCGCCAAGGAAAAAGAATTGCAAACGCCCCTGGCTTATTTCGAACAGGCCGTTAGCCAGCTTCAAAAATACCGTCGTCAGCTGGAAAAAGCGCCGGCCTTTACGGCTGCTCACCGCCCTTCGGCAAAACGGGCGCGCATCGGGTTCCTGCCGGGAGCCGAGGATTGAGAAAGGCCGAATTTGAAAATATAGCATAAGTGCCGTATTTTGACATTTTCCCCCTTTTATTCCAGGACAGCTGAATACAAGATTATGGATCAAGGGACTGCACTGCTCAGGAAAATGTTCCAGAAGGTGGACGACTGGAAGGCGAGCGCCGATGGGCGTTACATTTTCCTGAATTGTTATGGATTGATGAGCCGCAACATGATACGGGGACTGGAAGAGGGGCAATTCAGGGACTCCCTCTGGGTGGATCGGCTGATGCATCATTTCGCCGATTATTACTTTAATGCGCTGGAACAGTACGAGCGCAAAGAGCAAGAGCCCCCTCCGGTGTGGCGGCAGGTTCACGATTCTTCGCGGAAGAAAAAACTGCTGGCGCTGCAGCATCTACTGTTGGGGGTCAATGCGCACATCAACTACGATCTGGTGCTGGCGCTGAGCGATGTGTTGCGTCCCGAATGGGCGCGACTTACTCCCGCCAAACGGGAGGAGCGCTATCTGGATCATACTCACGTCAACACCGTTATTGCCCGCACGGTGGACACCGTTCAGGATCAGGTTATTGAAGAACACACCCCCTGGATGGATGTCATCGATCGCCTCTGTGGCAATCTCGATGAATGGCTGATCTCTTCGCTGATCTGCCGTTGGCGTGAGGAGGTGTGGAGTTACGCCGTCCGCTTGCTAAACGCTCCTTCCTCCGCGGAACGCGAACAACTTCGTAAGGAACTGGAAACTAAAGTACTGAAAAGGGGAGAAGAACTGATTCGAGGGTATTGATCAAGGGGAATTAAAAATGTAAAACCCGTAGCGCTATCTATAGAAAAACCTTAATTTTGCAGCGCAAAATCAGAAACTGATGGGACGTGCATTCGAATACCGCAAAGCGCGCAAATTTAAGCGCTGGGCCAACATGGCCAAAACCTTTACCAAAATAGGCCGCGAGATCGCGATCGCCGTTCGCGAAGGCGGACCGGACCCGGATTATAATCCTCGCTTGCGCCTGGCCATACAGAACGCCAAGACGGCGAATATGCCGAAGGCCAATGTAGAGAACGCCATCAAACGCGCCTCCTCCCGCGATGCCGAAACGTATCAGGAAATCGCCTATGAAGGCTACGCCCCGCACGGGGTGGCCGTTATAGTGGAAACTACCACCGATAATACCAACCGCACGGTAGCCAGCATGCGCCTGATCTTTTCCAAAAATGGAGGTAACTTGAGTACTTCCGGATCGGTCGACTACATGTTTTCCCGAAAGGGTACCTTTAAAATCGCCGCCGAAGGAGTCGATGTGGAAGAACTGGAGCTGGAGCTGATCGACTACGGCCTGGAGGAAACCGCACTCGATGAGGATCAGCTGCTGCTGTATACCGGGTTCGAGGACTTCGGCGCGATGCAAAAAGCGCTGGAGGAACGCGAAATCGAAGTACAGGAAGCCGGATTAATTCGCATACCCACTCATACCAAAACGCTGGCCGACCAGGAAGCGGAAGAGGTCATCCGCCTCATCGAAGTTCTGGAGGACGACGAGGACGTGGTGAATGTTTTCCATAATATGGACATGAGCGAATAGTATAAGTCGGCAGTCGGCAGTGCCGCGCTGGCAAATACACTTCATGGATTAAAACGGCAACCTGGATTGCTTTCTGAACATAATGGCAATTGAGGAATTCTTAACGGAGTTCTCATTCGCTGACACCCTGCTTACTCGCAACTATTTTTCATATTGGTGGATATAGAACTGCCGGTTTTTTAAACCTGGCAGTTCTCCGCCTCCCGGTGTTTTGGGATAAAGGTAGTCTGCTTTTTTGCGGGAACGATGTTCACTGAAGGTCTGCCGACTGCCTGAATGCTTTTCGCCATTCGCTGTTGGCGGCAGGGCCGGGCCGAGGCTGGCCTCAGCAATGGCAGTGCATTTCCCACGCCAAGCCCAAGCGACTGCCGGCTGCAAACTGTCGACTGTTAACTTCTCCTCAGCAATCCGGCGCTGATCAGACTGATCACCAGTCCTACCGGAAAAATCTCCATAAAGGTGACCCCGATCTGAACGAGCGGATTGCGATACCATTCCTTGAACTCCCGCATCTCTTCGATCTCTTGCTGCACGATCTCCCGGGGCTGACCGCTTTCGCGCAATTGCTCAACGGAGTACTCGAAATACTGGTCCATGAAGTCCTGGCCGTTGCCCAGGTTGGAATAGATCATCCAGCCGGCAAGGTAAATCGCTGAAGCGACCAGGGTGATCAGCAGTCCGACCTGGAAGGCGCGCCCGAAGGAGATTTTCCCGGCCAGGTTCCGGTCGCGATAACTTCGGATGCCGAAAAAGATCATCGACAGGGCGATGATCATGGATAAATACCCCATGATTTCCCCCATCTGAAAGTCCATCTTTCCCTCATTCATATATAGAGGTGTCGCGGAAAGCATGAGCACGCTGTTGATTACGCCGGCAATAACACCGAAGGTGAGTACGGTTCTGGTCATAATAAAGGTGTTGTTTGGTGATGCTTCAAAGAAAGGTAAAAGGCGGGGTGGGCGCATCACCCGAAAGTGGGATTTTCATGGTTCCAGTGTTTCATGGCTGAGTTTACGCCGGAAAGTAGAATTGCACAGAGAATCACAGAGGAGTCACAGAGATACACGGAGTGAATTATTCGATTATCAAATTTCTGTGGTTCTCCGTGACTCCTCCCTGCCGGCCGGCAGGCGGGCGTGTGACGCTGTGTAACAAAAAATGCATTTTCGGAGTGGGCTTATGGTTTCAGTGCTTCCTCCCTCTGACCATGCAACCATAAAACTCCGATCACAAAACCCTCAGCTGCCGGGCCCGGTGAACGGCCTGGGTACGGCGTTGCACATCCAGCTTGGCGAAGAGGTTGGAGGAGTGGGTTTTGACGGTATTCAGGGAGATGAAAAGGGTGTCGGCGATCTGCTGGTTAGTATAGCCTTTGGCGATCAGACTGAGCACTTCGTATTCGCGGGGACTGATTCCGAGTGAATCGAGGTCCTTTTCCGGCGAGACGGTAGCGTGGTTAAGGGGCGCTGGCTCCTGTTGCTTCTGCGCTGTTCGTGTCAGTCGCAGCCCCAGCCAAATGCCAAGTGCAGTGAAGAGGATGGCGACAATGCCGAGGTAAACTTCCAGGGATAAATGTCTGGCAAAAAAATGGTACTCTACCATTTTCAACAAAACGAAAAGGATTGCCATGAATATACCGTATAAGAATACACTTCGGCTCATAAAAAGAAAGTATTTTTTACGAGGGAAAGTCATAAAAATGCTGAACTTGGACTTTTCAACCGTCAACCGTCAACCGTCAA
>Ga0102943_1000066_pt1 | contig 66963 bp, 52 predicted proteins | sample SalPonC_black_MG_FD_78174 | JGI IMG/M metagenome (GOLD analysis project Ga0102943, IMG submission 78174) | Salt pond soil microbial communities from South San Francisco under conditions of wetland restoration - Salt Pond MetaG... | ecosystem: Environmental > Aquatic > Marine > Intertidal zone >...
ACCAAAAAATCTGCGATTTCAAGAATTGAAAACCATGCAGAGGATATCAAGCTGTCAACCCTGGAGAAGTTTGCAAGGGCGCTTGGCAAACGGCTTCGCCTGGAAGTGGCTTGATTGTTGAAAACCATCTAATATCAGTCCTCTATACGATAACGGATACCTGTGCAGACAACTATGATACCGGACGCGTCCCCTTGGGGACGCCACTTTTACCCTCTGGTAAAAGAATCAAAACCCCTTTAAGCCTTGAGACCCGGCTTTAAGGGTTTTTGTTTTTTTTGCCCCCCCTGAAGAATCGATAACACCGTCTTAAAAGCCCTGTCCATCAGTGGTTTTTTTCTGCGTTCATCATGCTTAACTTTTTGAATTTATGAAAAATACTACTTTTATGGTATTGCTTTTTGTCAAAAATCTGTCATCTATGGCATGTGCCGATCATACGTTAATAAAGGAAGCCTGATCAAAAATGGAACCCATCGGAGTTGTAATTGCTGACGATCATCCGCTCATAAGAAAATTGTTTGCCGACGTTATTGATGAATACATCAACATTAAGTTTATGAAAGAGGCAGGTGATGGTGCTGATCTTTTGACCATTGTTGAAGCCACCCATCCGGACCTGGCTGTTATTGATTTAGAAATGCCAAAGGTAAATGGGTATGATGCCATATTCGAAATTTCCAACAGATTTCCACAGGTTAAAACAATTGCCTTTAGTGGATTCTTAACCTTTGACACTCAAAAAAGGGTGATTGAACTCGGTGTTCATTCAAGCATCAGCAAAACCGAGCCCCCCCTGGCCATAAGAAATGCCATAAAAGAAATTGTTAAAGGAAAAAATTACCATTCGGATATATCCTCTAAAAAGGAAAATGACATAGGCAATCAAGAAAAAACAGACCTATTGGCCGACAAGACAGCAATGTTGACCAAAAGAGAAAAACAAATTTTGCAACAAATACAACACGGGCATTCAAGCAAGGAAATTGCTTGTTTTTACAATATTTCCCCGTTAACAGTTAACAAACACAGGCAAAACATAAAGAAAAAATTAGGCGCGAGAAACACCGCTGAAATGATTCGGATCGCCCTGGAATAGGGGGCCGCATTAACGCGTTTCAATTTTTTGCATAGACCCGAAAAACAGAGACGGCTGTGAACAATTTTCAATCTTGCAGCATTCTAGTTGTTGATGATGAACTGGCAATCTTAAAATTGCTTGATCATGTATTGTCCCGAAAAGGATTTCAAATAGATACCGTCTCATGTGGTGAAGCAGGTCTGGAAAAGATCAAGTCAGGACAGTATAATCTGGTCATAACTGATATTAAAATGCCCGGGATTGGCGGGGAAGAATTTGCCAGAGTTGTTAAGGACCTAAAAGGCGAGTGTCTGCCTGTTATCGGGATGTCAGGCACCCCATGGCTGCTTGATTGTAATTTATTTGATGCTGTATTGAGCAAACCATTTCTTAAAAACGATCTGTATGATGCCATAGCAAAAGTTGTTCCTGTATTTTGAATCCACCAGGGCCAGGCCCACAGCTGCAGCCGCATGGATCTGGGTGGTATCCATCAGGAGACCTGAACATTCTTCTGCCGGGCCGGCAGGCCTATCTGCGTGCATCCCAGGATAACAGCCTGGGCACCATAGTCAGGCCCGTCCGGCTTCCTCTCCCTCGGAGATGCAGTACATCAGGTGCCGGGGCTCCTTGGCATCCCCGATGATGTGGAATGTCACTCCCGAGCCCTTTTCCAGCTGCCTGGCCTCCCGGACCGGCTGGTGTTTCTCGGAAATCACCACCGTATCAAACCCGGAAAGCCTGTGGGTTTCCCCCTGGCTGGAAAAGGCGACCCCATGTTCGGAAAATCCATGGACAGACACCCTTTTATACAGTCTCACCTGGTTCTTTTTCAAACGTTCCCTTAAATAATACCGGTCATTGGCAGACATCTCTTCGGCAAACCCCTTGCGCCGGTTGAGAACCACCACCTCACATCCCGCCTCCGCCAGGGTATCGGCCGTGATCAACCCGGTCATGCCCCCGCCCAGCACAATAATTTTTCCCGCCCCGTTTACCCCGTCCGTAAACACATCCACATTGGTGAGCAGGTCCATCTTTGTTTTAAACAAGCCCTTGATCACGGGCATATCCGGCATGGAGCCGGTGGCCAGAACCACCTGACCCGGCTTGAACGCATCCATGATCTGTCTGGACAGGGGGGTGTTAAAGCGGATCTGCACCCCCAGGCGGTCCAGTTCATCGTTAAAAAACCTTAAAATATCCCCAAGCTCCCCCCGCCCGGGGGCGTGGGCAGCCATGCCCAGCAGCCCCCCGGCAGCAGGGCCCTGCTCGCAGACCATGACCTCATGCCCCTTCAGGGCAAACATCCTGGCAGCAGCCATGCCGGCAGGCCCGGCCCCTGCCACCAGGATTTTATCCAGGACTCTGTCCAGGACTCGGTCCGGGACTCTGTCCTGGCCATCTTCGAACCCGGCCCCGGTAACTTCCTCTGCCAGCTTGTACTCCCGGCCCACATCCGGATTCACCACACAGGATCCGGGCTCCTTGGCCAGCACCGCATGGATGCAGCCCAAACAGCACCCCACACAGGGCCTGATAGTGGAGATCCGCCCGGATTTTGCCTTGTTGGGATACTCGGGATCAGCCAGCAGGGACCGGCCCAGGGCAACCATATCGGCCTTGCCCTCCCGGATCGCGTCATCAGCCTGAACCGGGTCCTTGATCCGGCCCACGGTGACCACCGGGATGTTGACCACCTGTTTCACAGCCTCGGCCAGGTGGATAAAACAGCCCTGGGGGGTGTACATCGAGGGAATGGTCAGCTCGGTAGAGCCGTAGACCCCGCCGGAGATATGCAGATACACGGCACCGGCCGCCTCAAGGGCCGGAGCCAGGCGCACCGTGTCCTCAAGCCTCCACCCGTTTTCAATATAGTCGTTTCCGTTGATCCGGATCCCCACGGGAAAATCCGCCCCAGCCTTTTTTCGCACCGAGGCCAGAACGTCCATCAGAAACCGGGTCCGGTTCTCAAAACCGCCGCCATATTCATCGGTTCTGATATTTGAATTCGGGGCAAGGAACTGGTTGATAAGATAGCCGTGGGCCCCGTGAAGCTCTACCAGGTCAAAGCCTGCCTCCCGGCACCGCCGGGCCGACTCTCCAAAGCAGTCCGCCAACTCCCTGATCTCCTCGACTTCTAAGGCCCGGACCTGGCCTTTGACCACGGCCGGGGCTGGAATGGCAGACGGGGCCACCTTTTCCGGCAGGTAAGACTGGCGCCCCCCGTGCATGAGCTGAACCCCGAAACAGGTGTCATGGGCCTTTACCCGTTTAACCATCTTTTTCAGGGAGGGAATACAGGAATCATCGTACATCTGGGGCAGATCCGGCAGTTCCTGGCCCCCGGGATGGACAGAACCGCCCCCCACCAGCATCATGCCCACGCCTCCTTTGGCCCGGGCCACAAAATACTCGACAAGCTGATCCGTGACATGACACTGGTCATCCACCCCGAAGTTGATACTCATGGCAGACATGAGCAGACGATTTTTCACCTCCATGTTTCCGATTTGGACAGGACTGAAAAGATCCGGCAGCATAGGCACAACTCCTATTAACTATTGACAAAAAACCACGAGTCCCCCATGGGATGCCTCACTATATGCGATCCTCTGCAGCAGAAACAAGGCTTTTTTGCCTGTGGGGGTTGCAGTTTGCCGCCTGTGAGGCTACACCATAAAAATGATGACAGATTCACCAGATTATACAAGCTTTACAGACAACCTGGAAATCGAACTGGCAGACGCCTTTGTCCGCAGAACAGGCATTCATGTCTTTTTGACGGGCAAGGCCGGTACCGGGAAAACCACATTTTTAAAGACCCTTAAGGCAAACTGCCACAAACAGATCATGGTCACGGCCCCCACTGGAGTGGCTGCGGTCAATGCCGGAGGGGTGACCCTTCACTCTTTTTTCCAGCTGCCCTTTGGCCCCTGCATTCCAGGCCAAGAGCACCGCCAGGGGGACAGCCGGCGCTTTTTCAGGTTCTCAAGGGAAAAAAAGCGGCTTATCAAGGGCCTTGATCTTCTCGTTATTGACGAAATCTCCATGGTCCGGGCGGATCTTCTGGATGCTGTGGACGGGGTACTCCGGCGGCTGCGGCGAAACGACAGGCCCTTTGGCGGGGTGCAGCTGCTGCTCATCGGGGACCTGTTCCAGCTGCCCCCGGTGGTCAAGCCTGACGAATGGCAATTACTCCAGGCGTATTATGCCTCTTCCTACTTCTTTGCCAGCCGGGCCCTGGCCGAAACCTCACTGGTCACCATTGAGCTGACTAAGATCTACCGCCAGTCAGATCCCGACTTTATCAACCTGCTCAACGCCGTCCGGGAAAACCGTCTGGATGACGAGGTCCTGTGTCTGCTGGACCGGTGTGCGGCATCGCCTCCCCCGGAACAGGGAGCCATCACCCTGACCACCCATAACCGCAAGGCCGACGACCTGAACCGAGAGCGCCTGGCCCGGCTTGACGGCGCCTCTGAAATACTGGCCGCCGAAGTAGAAGGACAGTTCCCGGAAAGCTCATTTCCCACACCCGACCGCCTGGCCCTGAAAAAAGGGGCCCAGGTCATGTTCCTGAGAAACGATGCCTCCCCAGACAAACGCTGGTACAATGGAAAAATCGGGCGGGTCAGCGGGATCCAGGGCAACAAGGTCCTGGTCACGGACCCGGAAGGGATATCCGAGCCTGTGGCTGTGGAACCCGTGGCCTGGGAAAATATATCCTATACCGTAAATGAAAAAGACCAGACCATCCAGGAAGAGGTCATCGGCACATTTTCCCAGATCCCTCTCAAGCTGGCCTGGGCCGTGACCATCCACAAGAGTCAGGGCCTGACCTTTGACCGGGCCGTGGTGGATGCCAAGAACGCCTTTGCCCACGGCCAGACCTACGTGGCCCTGAGCCGGTGCCGCAGCCTTGAGGGGCTGGTCCTGTCCTCTCCGGTGCCCAGGGGCGGTATCGGGGTGGACCCGGCGGTGTCGGATTTTATGATCCATGCGGTCCAGGATGCGGCTGCCCTGTCCGGTCTGCTTGAAACCGCCCGCCGGGGGTATCAGCAGGATCTGCTCATGCAATGCTTTGACTTTTCCGCCATGCGGGGCATGTTCTACTATTTCATGCGCCTGGCCGTCACCCATTGGGACACCGTTCAGGTGGCCGGCCTTGGTGACATCGACACCCTCAAGGCCGGGGCCCGGGACCAGATCTTTGATGTGGGAACAAAGTTCCAGCGCCAGCTGCAGGCACTGATGACCGATGAGACCCTGCCAGACGAGGATCCAAAGATCAGGGACCGGACAAAAAAGGCCTGCGGCTGGTTCACGGAAAAAATAAACACCTTGTTTTCTTCCCTCCTGGAAAAAGGCCAGGTGGAAACCGACAACAAGGCCGTGAAAAAACAGATGACCAGCGGTCTGGAGAATCTGAGCCACGAGATCCGGGTCCGCCTGGCCGGCATCCGCTCCTGTGCCAAAGGCTTTTCCAGTGACATTTATCTGCGCGCGGTCTCGTCCAGCGGCATGGCTGCCCCACCACCCAGCAAATCCGCCCCAGCCCCGGACTATACCGAGCTGGATATCGACCATCCTAAACTCTTCAATCAGCTCAAGGCCTGGCGGACCCGCCAGGCCAAAGAAGCAGGGGTGCCGGCCTTTCAGATCCTTCACCAGAAAGTCCTGGTCCAGCTGGCCGTGGCCCTGCCCAAAGATGAGTTTGCCCTGGCCAAGCTCAAGGGGGTGGGCCCTAAAACCCGGGAGAAATACGGAGAAGCCCTTCTGGAAATTGTTGCCGCCTACCGCAAGGAAAACGGAATCCAAGAGGTTATTCTGCCGGACCTGCCACCGGACACGTCCAAAACCGCCAAAACAAAACCGCCAAAAATAGATACCCGCCAGGTCACCCTGACCCTGTTTGACCAGGGCCTGGATGTCCAGGCCGTGGCAGACGAGCGGGGCCTGTCCCTGTCCACCATCTACACCCACCTCAACGGTTTTATCCAACAGGGCAGACTTTCCCTGAACCGGGTGATATCCAAAGACAAGCAGGCAGCGGTTGAAAAGGCCCTGGACATGGACCACGGCGGCAGCCTGAAACAGGTCAAAGACGTTCTGGGCAATGAATTTTCCTACGGAGAAATCCGGGCCGTGATCGCCCACAGAACTGCCACTACAGATTCAGAAAAACACTAGCGCCGGTAGAGTTGTGATATCAGCATCCCGGCCAGGATCAGGCCGCAACCGATCTTTCCCCGGCCTGTCAGCACTTCCCCCAGGATCAGCCAGCCCCCAACGGCGGCAAACACCGATTCCAGGCTCAGGATCACGGCGGCATGGGAGGTCGGGCTCTTCTGCTGGCCGACGACCTGAAGAGAGTAGGCCACCCCCACGGACATAATCCCGCCGTAGAGCAGGGGGATGGCTGCCGCCCGGACACCGGCCATCTCAATGGGCTCAAAGATCCCTGCTGTCAAAAGGCTCAGCAGGGCGCAGACCAGGTATTGGGCCAGGCACAGGGGCAGGGCCGGCACCTGCCCGGAGTAGCGGCCCACCACCAGAAGATGGCCGGCAAAGCAGGCCGCACAGAGCAGGACCAGAAAATCCCCCCAGGCCATGCGCATCTGACCGGTGACGCTCAGCAGAAACATGCCGGCAACGGCCAGAAAGGCGCCAATCCAGGAGCCGGCTGAGGTCCGGTCCTGGCGGAGAAAGAGGTTGAAAAAGGGAACAAGGACCACATACAGCCCTGTGATGAAACCGGCCTTGCCCGCCGTGGTATACACCAGGCCGACCTGCTGAAAAGAAGACCCGGCAAAGAGGAATCCCCCGCAGACCAGGCCGGGCCAGACCAGGTCCTTGGGCTGGACGACCCGGCCTTTTTTTCGAAATGTTTTGATTTGGCCCATAAAGACAAAGGGCAGAAGGGACAGGCCGCCCAGAACAAACCGTATCCCGTTAAAGTAAAATGGGCCGATATGGTCCATGCCCATGCGCTGGGCCACAAAGGCAAATCCCCAGATGGCTGCGGTGAGCACCAGCAGGGCGTCAGATGTCAGGGTTGAGAATCTGTTCATTAAAAAGGTCCGAATTCAGACATGACGGTCCGTTCCAGGGTGTTGTGAACCTGGGGGTAGAGTTGCGTCAGGGTCTGCTGGAACCGGACGAATACGGCTGGATCCCGTTTTGAGTGATCGGTCCAGGAGACCGTGGGCAGTTGTATCAGCCGGCTGAACCGTCTTGAAAAGCCCCTGATATCAGGATCGGGAAAACCGTCAGGCACACAGACAGGATCAGGGGGCCGGCCGTAATGCTGGCGCAGGAAAACATACCGGGCTGCCAGGATCAAAAGCAGCCCCGAAGCCGCCGGCACCAATAAGAGCAGGAACGATGACATGGCAATTATCCCCGGGTTAAAATCCTTGTACCTATAGGACAGCACCCCATCCTTTGTCAAGCCGCCAAAAGGTATTGGGTCGTCAGGGCCGCTTAGTTTTTCCCGTCCCTGTCCAAACTGCCCGCTGCTTCCTCCAGCAGCGCTGACACCAGCAGGGCAAACTGCTGCCCTGCTTTTTTCCGGTTGCTCACCCCCCGGCCCCGGGCCGCCCTGAAAAACCGTGAACAGGTTTTGTGACGGGCCGGGGTGAGGCCCGAGGAGATGCCCTGTTTTCCTGTGTTTTCCCCGGGCGCCGGCTCCTCAAGTATCCGCCTGCCATGGGCCCGTTTGACAATATGGGCATAGTAGAGCACGGCCCGGTCCAAAAGGATGTACAACAGCTGGATGTTTTCATTGGGTCCCACCTTGAGCTGGTCCCCTCCCAGGGTTTTCTTCCGGGCCAGGTTCTTGACCCCCAGCATGGCTGATCCAGCGCCCAGGGCCGTGCCAATGGCCGTGAAGACCCCAAAGCTCAGTCCAGCGGCAGCCGTGTCTGCCACCGCCCCCACAGAACCGCCCACCACGGCGCCGGCCGCGGTCAGCTGCCCCCGGGTCAGGCCCAGCAGTTCCCAGGTCCGGCCCGAGAACAGATCGTGGCGCAGCACAGAGTAGTCTGGCAGAAGGTAATCGTAGAGACGGTGGCGGAAAATCTGCCGGATCTGCCTGAAAAGCTGCCTTTCCATCCTGCGAACCTCGTTCTGGTATTGGATGGTCAGGGTCTCTTTCAGGGTTACAGGATCGGTATTGGTGCCGATCTTCTCTGACAGGGAAAAGCCCAGGGCCTTTTCAATGCTGTGGACGATATGGGCACAGGCCAGGCGGTTGCGCTTGTCCCACTCTTCTTTGAATGCCTGGATCACAGCGGCGATATCTGCCTCCCGCTCCTGGTCAATGGCCTTAAGGCTCTCCAGCATCCGGATCCGTTCAAAAAAATCTGCCCGGTTGGAGTCAAAAACCCGGACAGCGTTAAAATGCTTGCGAAACTCGGTTTTCCAGTCTTCGGTATAGTCGGGCTCCCGGCGCTTGGGGTTGATCACCGCCATCCTGGGGCAGCCGGTGAGACGAAGGATCTCCATCTCTGCCAGGTCATCCCCCCGTACCGGCCGGGCGCCGTCCACCACATAGATGATCCCGGCCCCTTGAGCCACAGGACCTAAAAGCTCGCAATCGTCACTGAAAAAGGGATCGGCCCGGTGGGTTTGGATAAACCGGTCCAGACTATCCGGCCCCGGATGCTCCCGGAACCAGGCCAGGGTCTGCCGGGGCACCTGAAATCCCGGGGTGTCCACAAACGAAATAATGGGGCTTTCGTCGATCATGACCGTATACTCACCAGCGACCTGGGTCTCTCCCGGGACCTGGCTTACAGGGATCTGATCGTTTTCGGTAAGGGTGGAGACCACCGAGGATTTGCCCTCGTTGGGATGGCCGAGCACGGCAAAAACCGGCACGGTTTTTTCGGCTGACACCGTATTCATGGCTGGATCCGCTCCAGGTAAATCAAGGAATGACCCAGGCGGAACACCGCCTCTTTCCATACCTTGTAGTTCATGTCATCCGCCGGAACCCCGGGATCACCGTCACCAGGGGTCTGGGTAAGAAGGATCCAGACGGGGCTGTCCAAAAATATCTCGTCTTTGGCCCGGGTATAGTAGTCGAGCAGCCCCCGGATAGGGGGCTGCCAGACTTCCTGGATAAAGATCACAGGGGCGCCCTCCTGCCCGGCGGCCAGTCTGGAGAGCGGATTGCGATCCACCGCAAGATCAAGGCTGACAGCGGCGGCATCCCGGATCTCAACACCGAGCTGGTCTGTCACCAGGCCCGAAAAGATCTGAATGGCCCTGTCCGACGAGACCGGCTCCGGGATCAGGATCAGGGCCCCGGCCCCGTCATGCACAGCAAGGCTTTTCAGCTGCCCTGACCGGTCCTCTGCCGCCGGTTCCCCCGGCAATCTGCCGGCGTCCAATGCCTCCGGCCTTGGCGGTGCCGGCCGGGTTTCAGCCCTTGTGATCTGGCGCTCCCGGGCCCGGGTGTCCATATTCGGGGACCGCATCCGCACCAGGAGCCGCCGGAACCGGGGTTGATCCGTATCAATCCGGGCCAGGGCTGAAGACTGGGCCCGGACGGCCAGGCCGGTCAGGGCAAGGCGGGGCAACACCCCGTAAGTCAACAGCCCCATGGCAAGAAAGGGCCACCAGGCCGTAAGATGGGCTGAGGAGAGATGGGCAATCCCCTCTTTAAGGATAATCCGGCTGCCCTGAATCTGCGCCAGCCCCGGCAAGGCGTCAGGCAGGGCCCAGGACCAGGGCAGGGCCATCCAGCGGACCAGCTCGTGGACCTGGCTGCCTGAGGTCATCAGGGTGGACTGCCAGCCAAAGGCCAGATCCGTCACCGCCACCCGGAACAGGGTGCCGCCCAGGGCACCGCAGGAAACGCCTAAAGCAAACAGGGAAGACAGGATGAAAAAAGGCCGGGTCATAAGGTTTTCATGGCGCCTGTGGATACGCCTCATCAGGCGGCCGGTGCTGTGGATCTGTTTCAGGGTCTGGCCCCCCGGCCGGCAACAGGCCCGGTCGTAGACCTGTCCCAGTTTTTTAAAGAACAGGCCGGACATCAGGGCATGGATCAGGGGCGGACGCCCTCCGGCCCGGCCCGGGGCCCGCCAGGCCATGAGGCCAAACGACAGGCACGACACCAGGGCCTGGAGCAGGATAAACACGGCAATAAATACGGTAACATTCACCGGACGGTCTCCGTGGTAAGCCAGAAAGGAATAGGCAACGGCCAGGCCAAGGATCAGCCCCCCGATAAAAAGCAGCCGGGCTGCCCCGCCCGTGAGAGAGGCAAAGAGTGTGCCGGGCAGCACCTCTTCTTGGGAGGTCTCGTGAAAGAAGAGCAGCCGGCGGTAAACCAGCCACTCCCGGACCAGTTCCGTGTCGGTCAGGGTCGGGGCGTTGATCTGTGTAAAAATCTCCCTGTCCCGGGCGTTCAGATCCTCGTCTCCGGTTTCCCGGCGCTGTTCATCCAGGTCAAAAAAAAACTCCAGATCAATGATATCTCGCAGATGCAAGGCCATGGAAGGGTTTTAGCAGATCACCGCATTTTTCACAATTGCCTTTGAAAATCCTTCCACCAGGGCCGATCTGAGGGCCCACCAATGCCAGAAAAAAAGCACACCCCGGGCTTTTTCAAAATCTCCGTCAGGCAATATCTTTGGCCTGGCTTACCGCGTAATCCACCTCATGAACCGGTAGGGCCTTCCCGGCCTCGGTCAGGGCAATCGAGGTTTTGGCCACCTGACCCCGCATCTGGTTGTCTGAAGATGTCAGGTTAAACAAAGAGGAGATACCATCCAGGTAAATGGCCCCGATACCCGCCGCTTTAAGCCCGGTCAGGGTCATGGCCCCGCCGTCCTGCTCCCATAGGGTCAGATCGTCAAATATCCCATCGTTTTCATCTATCCACTGGTTGCTGTCCGCATCGTATTGGGCCAGCTCGGCAAACCCGTCACCTGTGGACGGGCCGAACAGCTCGCTGCCGTCATTGATCTGCCCGTCCCCGTTGAGGTCCAGGGCAAGGAAGGCCGTACCTGTCCCGGGCAGGAAAAGATCCTCTGCAGTGTCGTCCAGGTCCAGATCAAAGGAGAATTGCCCTCCGGTGAGCAAAGGAGCCGAGGCATTGGTCCGGACCACCAGAGGATCAACAAGGACACCCCCTGAAGCGGTCTGTTGTGTCACATTCTTGTGAGAGAATTGCCGGGCCATGGCCAGGTCCAGGGAAAAGTCAATCTCTTGGTTATCCGCGGTTTGAACGGTGCCGGATGCTGACACCCTTGTCTGTTCCGCCGCCTCATAGGAGACGCTCACGGTTTGTTTGGACTCCCAGGCCATGGCAGTATACCTCCCTGAAACCGGCTGAATAAAGGCCTGTTCCATCCGAAAGTTGCGGCAGAACCCGGATATTGCCATGTGATTCCGGAGTACGGCTAAAATATCATCCATGATCTGCCGCATGGCTGTCAGCTCTGCCAGAAACGCATCGGTCGGGGACATCTGCTGGGGCTGCTGGGCAAAAACCTGGGGGCTCTTCCCGGCCGCCGCAGCCATACGGCTGTCCACAAGTTTCATAAACGACAGGCCCTCTGAGACCTGGGTGGTTTGGGTTGTTGAATAGGTTCTTGACGAGGAAAGGTCCAAAGAAAAGGCATCGATTTTCATGCCGCCCCCTTTTTTCAGCCGTCAGCTTCGTCTTCTTGAGTGGCTGCCGGAAAAAAAGATCACCGGCGCCATCCTGTCTGCCGGCCAGGTCCCTGTTAACAGCAACAGGTCCCCGGGTGGTAAAAAGCAAAATCCATACCCCTGTTCCATCTGTTTGACTTCAAAGGAAAACCTGACTTTTACCACCCCTTGCTCAGATGGGTTACCTGGTATTATCTGCCGCAACAGGGCTGTTTTTTCCGGGGCACAGGCCAGAGGCGGTCATGCCGGCAGATGTTTTTTCACCATGGCCTCCATGGCCTCATAGGGCTGGGCCCCCACCAGACGGTCCAGGCCCATATAGAATGTCGGCACCGCCATGATTCCCCTGGCACCGGCCGCTTCCCAGTCCCGGTCCACCGCCGCCTTGAACAGCCTTTTGTCCAAGATTTCGCCGGCTTGGGCCCTGTCCAGTCCCGCATGGGCAGCCATGTCCACAAGGACCTCTTGCCGGGCCAGGTTTTGACCCGCCACAAAATAGGCCCTAAAGGCCTGGTTATGAAATTCATGCCCCTTGCCTTTGGACTCGGCCCAGAGCCCCAGCTCCTGGGCCAGACGGCTGTTATAGGTCATGCGGCGGACCCCAAAGGGCAGGCCAAACCCCTGGGCAGTCTCCTTGAGCTGTGCCATGGCTTTGTCCACATCCATGATCATGCCCTTTTTCCGGAAAAGGTCTTCCAGGGTCATGCCCTCATCCGGGGTGTCGGGATGAAGGGGAAAGGCCCGCCATTTTATCTGAATGTCATACGCTGCCTGAAGTCGTTCAATACGCCCGGTAATGAAGTAGCACCAGGGTCAGACATAGTCGGAAAATATTTCAAGTACCTGGGTTTCAGCCATGGGAATCTCCTCAAGGATACATATGAAAGAACGGTGCAAATTGCCTCAGTTCTTTCATGAATTGCTGCGGGCCGGCCTTGGTAAAAGACCAGGTCGGCCCATGGTTGTTATGGCGTTTTTTCACTATAACCACCTTTGCCCGGGTTACAAGAGATCCAAGCCCAGGGGCAGGTGATAAGAAGTATTAATATTATATTATAAAGATTAATTTTACTTTTGATGCGCCCTGCCTTATTTTGCCCCTTACCAGATACAGACCCAAAGGAGATGTTTCATGCTGTTTGCCTATTTTAATGGGATGGCGACCGGTGGTGCGCTGATTATTGCCATCGGGGCCCAGAATGCCTTTGTACTGAGCCAGGGCCTGAAAAAAAACCACATCCTGGTCATCCCCACCCTTTGCGCCCTATGCGACGCCGTCCTTGTGATGGCCGGGGTGACCGGCATGGGCAGGGTCGTGGCCAGTTCCCCTGCGCTGACCAAGATCGCCGGAGCAGGCGGTGCCCTTTTTCTCTTTTGCTACGGGTTCAAAGCCTTTTATTCAGCACTCCAGGGCAACCGCCTGGAAACAGAGGCCGCCGGAACCATGCCCCTGAAAACGGCGGTTCTGGCTACCCTCGGGGTCTCCCTGCTCAACCCCCACGCCTATCTGGACACCATCGTCCTGCTGGGAAGCATCTCCGGGCAGTTCCCGGCCCCGGCCCATATGGCCTTTGGGGCAGGGGCCGTGAGCGCCTCTTTTCTCTGGTTTTTCATTCTCAGCCTGGGGGCGGGATTTCTGGCCCCCCTGTTCAGGACACCGGCAGCCTGGCGGATCATGGACGCCTTTGTTGGGGCGGTGATGTGGGGAATTGCCGCCACCCTGGTATCAGCCCTATAGGGCTTTGGATCCCAGGACAAAAAAATGTGTTAAACAATTTATATGAAAGAACTTTGCAAATTGTCTCAGTTGTTTCATAATCTGCTGTGGGCCGGCCTCGGTCAAAGACCAGGTCGGCCCATGGCCGTTATACGGAAGACAGAGGGAAAGGCCGGGACTCCGGCGCCCCCATGAGCATGCGGTTTTTCGGGGTGATATTTTCCGGGATGGATGCGGTATGGACAGCATATCCCCTGGCACGCAGGGTCAGGGCCCGCACAGCATCCACGGCAAGATCCCCAGCCATCCAGGCACAAAGGTTACCCCCATCACAGGTGTCCAGGTCATGGCAGCACGGCAGCACCGCCACCCGGGCGCCGGCGCCCACGGCCAGGTCCAGAATATCATCAGTCAGACTGCCGCAGGCATGGGCAGAGACCACAAGGTCATCGCCAGTCAGGGTCAGTGTATTGAAATCCCGGTCCAGATAGATCACCTGGTCAGCCAGAAAAGGCCAGGTTTGACACAGGGAATCAAAAACGGGGCCGGCGCTTTTGGGAATCCGGGTATCCACGGCCAGGGCCTCACGGGATTTTTTGTCCAGAATCATCATCACCAGGGCAAGCAGCCCGTGGCCGCAGGCCAGATCCACCACCCGCCCTCCCCGGTATCTTCTGCGGACCCTTCTGGCCATTTCCCAGGCCTCATACAGCTCTTTTCTGGGCAGGACCCCTGCCCGGCAGACAGCCCTGGCAATCCGTTCAAACAGGGTGTCACCGGGAAACAAGGATTCATGGCAGGGCATCAGTCTATTCTTACTGGAAGGGGTCACAGACAATCCCTGTCAAATCACGCCCCGCTTCTGGGCCATCAGCAGCATCTGTTCGCCCATGGTCTGGGGCGGGGTGCGGTAGTCTTTCCCGGATTTGGGCGTCAGGGTCATTGCATCTGCAGGACAGGTGGGCACGCAGAGGCCGCATCCGATACACCGACCCGCATCCACCCGGGCAATGCCATCCTCATCCAGGGCCAGGGCATTCATCTGGCAGCGATCCACACAGGTTTCACAGCCGGTGCAGGCCTGGGCGTCCACTTGGGCAAAATAATTTGAAAAGACCAGATCCGCCGGCCTGGGGGCCTTGTTCAGGGCCCGAAGCACCCCGCAGCAGTCTCCGCAGCAATTGCACATGCCCGCCGGATTCTGGGACGTGGCCGGCTGGGTCACAAGGCCTTTATCCCGGCAGTCTGCCAGGATCTGTTCAGCCTCTTCCAGGCTCACCTGTCTGCCCATGCCCCGGTCCAGATAATAGGCCCCCATGGAACCGAACATGAAACAGGCCTCCAGGGGCTTGCCACAGTCCTGATCCAGCAGGCCGGCGGTTTTCCTGCAGATGCAGTCCGTGACCACGATAAAAGATTTATCCTTGAGAATGGTCAGGGCATCCTCGTACCTGGCCACCTGGTGGGTCACCTCAAGGGATTTCTGGACCGGGATGGTCCGCAAAAACAGGTCCGCGCCCTGTTGCATGGCATTGTCAAAGGCCTCGTCAAAGTATTGCCGGGCCATGGCCGCAAGCCTTGGCCCAAGGGTTTTGACCTGAAATTCAAATAATCCGTGAACAAAGGGAATGGCCCCGTACTTGGGGGTCTCCCCCTTTTTCAGACAAAAAACCAGTCCTTTCTCTGCCATGCAATCCAGCTGGGCCGCCACCTCGTTCTCCGGCCGTCCCACACGGGCGCTGACCGTGTCTGCGGTTTCCAGCAATGGGGTCAAGGCGGTAAAAAGCTGGGCATCTTCCACTGAAAACAGGTGTTTCAGAATCCTGATTTCAATGCCGGATCGGGTTTTAGGAAATCCCATTGAATACTGGTCCAGCTGCTGCTGCAGCCTGCGAAAAAGATCTGCTGCCATCTGCCCTCCGTATCGTTTTGTTGCCAAACGGGTTAACCCGATGCCTGAATCTGCATCAGCCTGATATCCGGCAGAAAAAACCGGATACACATTGAATCAGGCTTTTATTTTGCCGGAAAAATAAACTCCCGGATCCACCCCCATAGGGTGTTGCCCGCCAAAAATTTTCGTTCAGACGCCTCAAGGACCTGGGTCATCTTCCGGGTGTCTGAATACCGGTCCTTTCGGGTGATCATGGAATGGGAAGGATCCAACTGCCTGACCACCCGGGCCGGGTTCCCCGCTGCCACCACATTGGCCGGGATATCCGAGGTCACCACGGCACCGGCCCCGACAATAGCGTTTTTCCCAATGGTCACCCCCTTGCAGACAATGGCTGAATCTCCGATCCAGACATTTTCCTCCAGCCGGACAAAACTTTTTTCCTTGGGGGGCAGAGACCGATCATAAATCCCATGCCAGTCCGAATCCGTAATATAGGCATGGCTGGCCAGCATGCAGGAGTCTGCTATGAAGATGGAGTTAGATGCAGACACCCGGACCCCTGGGGAGAGCAGCACATGGCTGCCGATGGTTATGCCGTCAATGTCCTTGTCCTCGGACCAGACCGTCAGGCGGGTGCGCTTGTCCCGGCATCCCAGCAGGGTCACATGGCTGCCAATGGAGATGGGTCCGCCGAAAAGCTCGATGTGCCACGGCTTGACAATATAGGCATGGGGCCCCAGGGCGGCCAGCTGGGGTTTCAGATATTGCCGCACATAAAAGGCCATGATTCTGTACCAGGCCTGTTTGATATAGTAGGGCCGCTTATCTCTGATCATCTCTGCTTTTCCTATTCCAGGCCTTTGTATTGAAACCCGTCCCATTGGGCATGGGAGAAAATCTGACCTGCCGGCGTCAGCCCGTACAGGGCATCTGCGGCCATCAGGGCCACGGCATTGGTCCAGGAGATTTTCTCCTCTGGCCAGATCACCATGTCCGGATAGGTATACCCGCACCAAAATGTCTCGTCGGCATAGACCCGGTCCTGGATCCAGGAAAACACCATCCTGGCTTCCTGATCCCGTCCCATGGCATGAAGGGAAAGAACCAGTTCGCTGGTCTCGGCAATGGTGACCCAGGGCCGGTCTAAGACACAGCGGCAGCCCTGGTCCTCGATGACGTACTTGGACCAGTACTTATCGATACGGGCAGCAGCCCGTCTTCCCCGCAGTGCCCCGCCGAGGATGGGATAAAACCAGTACATGGAAAACCTGGACTTGGACACATTATAGGTGTGCATATTCTCCTGGATAGAGGTTTCCAGGCGGAACAGGGCGGATTGCCAGGAGGCAGCCTCTTTTCCCAGGACCCGGGCAATGGAGATGGCGCATTTCAAACTCATGAAAACAGAGGACGAGCCTGCCAGAAGGGACATGGGGTCCACTTTTCCTTCAGGACTCTTTGCCCAGTAGATCTCCCCGGAGTCGGTCTGGAGGCTCAAGGCAAACTCAATGCCCCTGGCCATCACCGGCCAGTACTGGCCAAGTTCTTGCCTGTCCCCAAGGATCAGATATTGGTGAAAGAGCCCCACAGCCAGGTAGCAGGCCATGTGGGTCTCTGTTGTCCGGTCCAGGGGCTGGCCGTCCTGGTAGGATGAAAACCAGGACCCGTCCGGGTTCTGTTTGCCGGCCAGCCAGTCCAGGGCTGACCGGGCCTGGTCATGGTACCCGCCGATGGTCAACCCCATGATGGATTCTACCAGATCCCAGGGATCGGTTTTTCCATGGATATGCCAGGGAATGTCTCCGGTGTCTGTTTGAAGACCGGCAATAAAACCGGCCACTGAAGATATGTTCAGGGGCGATTCCGGGTTTAATTTAGCAGGTATCCTGGGCATTCTTCCCTCTTAAATTTCTTATATCCCTATATAAAAGCTGGATCACACTATCAGACCCTCTTTGTTTTGACAAGTGGGACCAGGATTAATTCATGAATATTAATTCATCGGCTTGTTTTTTAATCCTTCATGGGAACCAACAGGTTTATTCCAGATCATTCATGGTCACAAACCATTGAATTTGAATACCATTCAACCCAACCCTGCCCGTGTGTCATAAAAATATTTTCCCTTGACAATTTTGCCCCCCATCTGTTACTCACGAATGAATGGTCATTCATAATATATGAAATATACCCGAACTTTAGGAGGAAATCATGGTAAGAAAGATCAGAAAGGCTGCAGTCATCGGGTCCGGAATCATGGGAGGCGGGATTGCTGCCCTTCTTGCCGGTGCCGGTGTTGATGTACTGCTCCTGGACATCGTTCCCTTTGACTTGACAGACGAAGAAAAAAAAGATCCGGCCGCCCGAAACCGCATTGTTCAGGCGGGTATGGACGCAGCCCTGGCCTCCAAGCCGTCCCTGTTCTTCAACAAAAAAGACGCCGCCCGCATCTCAGTTGGCAACCTGGACGACGACATCGAAAAACTGGGAGAATGCGACTGGATCGTGGAGGTTGTGGTCGAAAACCTCAAGATCAAACGGCAGCTCTTTGAAAAGGTGGCCAAGGTTAAAAAAGACGGGGCCATCATCTCCTCCAATACCTCGGGCATCCCTCTCAAAGACATCAGCGAAGGCTTTTCCCAGGACTTTAAAGAACACTTCATGGGCACCCATTTTTTCAACCCGGTCCGGTACATGCACCTGCTGGAACTGATCCCCGGTGCCGAAACCAAGCAGGACATCCTGGACTTCATCGCCACATTTGGCGAGAAAAACCTGGGCAAGGGCATTGTCTGGGCCAAGGACACCCCCAACTTTGTGGGTAACAGAATCGGCGTCCAGGGCATTGGCGCCTGCATCCAGTTCATGGTGGAAGACGGCATGACCATCCCCGAGGTGGACGCCCTGTTCGGACCGGCCCTGGGCCGGCCGAAAACCGCCATTTTCAAGACCACCGACCTGGTGGGCCTGGACACCATGGCCCATGTGGCTAAAAACTCCTACGATCTCTGCCCGGATGATGAACAGCGGGAAACCATGAACCTGCCGGACTTCGTCAGCCAGATGGTTGAAAAGAATATGCTGGGCAACAAGACCCAGGGCGGATTCTACAAGACCGAACTGACCCCGGAGTGGAAAAAACTGCGCAAGGTTCTGGACATCAAAACCCTGGAATATGTGGACCTGGAACGCCCCACCTTCCCCTGCCTGGACGCGGCCAAGAAAAAGGCCACCCTGGAAGAGAAGATGGCCTGTGTGCTCAAGGGCGACGACAAAGGGGCAAAATTTGCCTGGAAATGCATGGCCAACGCCTTTCAGTATGCGGCCAGCCGCGTTCCTGAAATTGCCGACACCATTGTTGAGATCGACAACTCCATGAAGTGGGGCTACAACTTTGAAATGGGCCCCTTTGAAGCCTGGGATGCCTACGGAGTTGCCGATGCCGTGGAAAGGATGAAGGCCGAGGGTCTTGAGGTTCCCGCCAATGTGCTGGCCATGCTGGACAAGGGGGCTGACACATTCTACAAACTTGAAAACGGTATCCGGTCTTTTTACGACTTTTCATCAGGTGACTACAAGTCGGTTCCCGTTTCCAAGACCATGGTCTCCATTGCCGCGGCCAAGGGCAACAACAAGACTGTCATGGAAAATGCCAGCGCCTCTCTGGTGGATATCGGCGACGATGTCTTCTGCGTGGAATTCCACACCAAGATGAATGCCATCAACTCGGAAATCGTGGACTCCATTGCCGAATCCCTGGCATATGTGGATAAAAACGGCTGCGGCCTTGTCATCGGCAACGAAGCCGGGGGCATGCCCGGCGCCTTCTCTGCCGGGGCAGACCTCTCCTATGTCTCTAAACTCTGCCACGACAAAAAATACACTGAAATCGACGCCTTTTTGCAAAAGGCCCAGAACGGGATCCAGGCCACCAAATATGCCAAGTTCCCGGTAGTGGCGGCCCCCTACGGCATGGTCCTGGGCGGCGGCTGCGAAACCTGCCTGGGCGCCGACCGCATTGTGGCCCACTCCGAGCTGTACATGGGCCTGGTTGAAATCGGCGTGGGACTGCTTCCGGCTGGCGGCGGCACCATGAACCTGTGGAAAAAACATATCAACGCCCTTCCGGGTAAGGTGGCAAAGGACACGGATCTGGCCAAAATCTTCATTCCGGCCTTCATGAAAATCGGCATGGCCGCCGTATCCATGTCAGCGGCCCAGGCCCAAGGCAACGGTTACCTCGGCCTTGGCGACCGCATCGTCATGAACCGTGACAACCTCATTGGCGAAGCCAAAAAAGAGGTGCTCAAGATGGTGGATGACGGGTATGTGCCCCCCATGAAAAAGCCCCTCAAGGTCTTTGGCAACGCCGGCCAGGGCATGGTGAATGCCGAGCTGTTCAACATGCTCAACGGCCAGTTCATGAGCGAACACGACGCCTTTTTGGCCAAACGGATCGCCTTTGTCATGAGCGGCGGTGATGTCAGAACCGGATCTGAAGTCAGCGAAGATACCATCCTCAAGCTGGAGCGGGAGGCCTTTGTGGACTTCTGCAAGGAAGAAAAGACCATCGCCAGAATCGACCACATGCTGAAAACCGGGAAACCCCTTAGAAACTAGTCCCTTGAGAATTTTAAAGAGGAGTATAAAATGAGAGACGCATATATTGTACAATCCGTAAGGACCCCGGGCTGCAAGCAGAAAAGAGGTCTGTTCAACCAGACCCGTCCGGAAGAACTGGCCTCCTTTATCATGAAGGAAGCTGTGGACAGAACCCCCAACCTCACCCCCGAGGACCTGAATGACGTCATGTTGGGCTGCGCCTTTCCAGAGGCGGAGCAGGGCCTGAACCTGGGCCGGGTGGCGTCCAAGATGGCCGGATTTCCGGACAAGGTGTCCGGGGCCACAGTCAACCGCTTCTGCGCCTCGGGCCTGGAAGCCATTGCCCTGGCCTCGATGCGGGTATCTGCGGGCTGGTCAGACGTCTGCATGGGTGCAGGATGCGAGTCCATGACCTTTGTGCCCATGGGCGGCAACGTTCCCAGACCCCACCCTGAATATTCAAGAGACCACCCTGAAAACTACATCTCCATGGGCATCACGGCTGAAAACGTGGCCAACCGCTACAAGATCTCCCGGGAAGACCAGGATGTCTTTGCCTCCAAATCCCAGGCCAAGGCCGAAGCTGCCCGGGACGGGGGCAAGTTCACCGAAATCATCCCCACCCCGGCCTTTAAATATGTCCTTCAGGAAGACGGCACCTATAAAAAGGAATCCTTTATCGTCGAGCATGATGACGGCATCCGGGCCTCTACCCCGGAAGGCCTGGCAAAGCTGAGGACCGTATTTGCGGCCAATGGCAGCGTGACTGCGGGCAACTCCTCCCAGACCACGGACGGGGCAGCCGCCAGCATCATCGCCTCCAAGGAAAAATGCGAAGAACTGGGCCTGACCCCCATGGGCCGTCTCATCACCTATGCCACGGTGGGATGCAGGTCTGACGAAATGGGCGTGGGCCCCAAAGTGGCCATTCCCCAGGCCCTGAAACAGGCCGGGATGACCATTGACGACATTGATATCTGGGAAATCAACGAGGCCTTTGCCTCCCAGGCCCTGCACTGCATCAGGGAGCTGGGTCTGGAAACATACATGGATAAGATCAATATCCACGGCGGCGCCATTGCCCTGGGCCATCCTCTGGGATGCACCGGTGCCAAACTCACGGCCACCTGTTTTGCCAACCTCAAAGAGGTGAACGGTAAATATGGGGTTGTGTCCATGTGTATCGGCGGCGGCATGGGGGCTGCAGCTGTGTTCGAAAGACTCTAGCCAGACAGCCGTAATTTCGTTAAATCAGGTCAGCCCCTCTCTTTTCCAGGAAGGGGCTGACCTGCCTTTTCATTACCCGCCCTCTGTCACACCGCCTCTTGTTCCGGGGCTTCTATCCCCAGCATCTGCCGAAGGTACCTGCCCGTGTGAGAGGCCGTTTCCAGGGCCACCTCTTCCGGGGGACCGGCCGCAACCACCCCGCCACCGGCCCTGCCGCCTTCCGGCCCGATATCAACAATCCAGTCTGCGGTTTTAATCACATCCAGATTATGTTCAATGATCAACACGGTGTTACCGGCATTGGTGAGCCGCTGAAGCACACTGAGCAGCATGCGCACATCCTGGAAGTGCAGGCCGGTGGTGGGCTCGTCCAGGATATACAGGGTGTCTCCGGTGTCCCGCTTGGCCAGTTCCCGGGCCAGCTTGATCCGCTGGGCCTCTCCTCCGGACAGGGTGGTGGCTGCCTGCCCCAGCTTGATATAGGAGAGCCCCACATCCACCAGTGTATCCAGGATATTAACGATCCTGGGATGACTCTCGAACAGCTCCCGGGCCTGGATGACAGAAAGGTCAAGAACATCGGCAATGGAATGGTCCTTGTATCGGATTTCCAGGGTGGATTTATTGAACCGCTTGCCGCGACAGACCTCACAGGGCACGAAGACATCGGCCAGAAAGTGCATCTCCACCTTGATATATCCGTCTCCGTGGCAGGCCTCACACCGGCCGCCCTTGACGTTAAAAGAGTATCGCCCCTTTTTATAGCCCCTGGCCTGGGATTCGGGCAGCAGAGAGAAAAAATCCCGGATATAGTCAAACACCTTGGTATAGGTGGCTGGATTGGACCGGGGGGTCCGGCCGATGGGCTTTTGATCGATGTTGATCACCTTGTTGATATGAGACAGACCGGTGATTTTTTTATGGGCCCCCACAGGCATCTGGGATCCGTTGAGGCGGACCGCCAGTGCCGGATAGAGAATCTGGTTGATCAAGGTGGACTTGCCGGCGCCGGAGACCCCTGTGACAGCGGAAAGCAGGCCCACGGGAATTTTCACCGTGATACCCTTGAGATTGTTTGCCGCAGCCCCCACAATGGCGATCCATTTTTTTGCTTCCGGGGCCCTGCGGGTCTCTGGCACGGCAATGGTTTGCCTGCCGCTTAAGAATTTGCCTGTGGGAGAGGCCCCATTGGACCGGATCTGGGACGGGGTGCCCTGGGCCACCACCTCGCCGCCCAGGTGGCCGGCCCCGGGCCCGATGTCCAGGATCCAGTCCGACGATTCCATGGTCTCCTGGTCGTGCTCCACAATGAGCAGGGTATTGCCGATGTCCCTCAAATGTTTGAGGGTGGACAGCAGTTTGATATTATCCCGCTGGTGAAGGCCGATGGAGGGCTCATCCAAAATGTACAGCACCCCGGTCAGTTCCGATCCCACCTGGGAGGCCAGGCGGATGCGCTGGGACTCCCCGCCGGACAGGGTGGGGCCGGACCGGTCCAGGGAGAGGTAATCCAGGCCCACGTTGACCAAAAATCCCAACCGATCGGAAATCTCCTTGACCAGCTCCCGGGCGATGATCTCTTTGTTGCCGGACAGGCAAAGGTTTCGGAAAAACTCATGGGCCTCTTTCACTGTCATGGCAGTGATATCTATGATGGATCGGCCGTTGATGTGCACATGAAGGATCTCATCCTTGAGGCGCTTGCCCTGGCAGGCCGGACAGGTTGAGGCGGTCATGAACCGGGCATAATATTTTTTCTGGTGCTCGGACTGGGTGTTCCGGTACCGGCGCATCAGGGTATGGATCACCCCCTCGTGGGTCCGGGAAAACGTGCCCTGGTGCCTGGCGCTGTTCCAGTCCACGGTCATCTGCTTGGTCTGGGAGCCGTACAGCAGCAGGTCCCGGTCTTTTCCGGGCAGTTTCTTCCAGGGCATGTCAAAATCGATGCCCCACTGGGACTCCATGGCCAGAAGCTGGCCCTTGCCCCAGGACTTGTCATTGTTGAACCTGGGATTTTTAATAAAATAATTTTTCCAGGGAATCACGGCGCCCTGGCGGATGCTCAAGGACGGGTCCGGCACCACCTTGTCCGGATCCATGGCCAGCAGGGTGCCGATGCCGTTGCACTCCGGGCACATGCCCAGAGGAGAGTTAAAGGAAAAGATCTGGGGGGACAGTTCAGGATAGGCCACGCCGCAGCAGGACCGGGCCTCACTCATCTTAAGATCCTCCCGGCCCAGCATATGAACGATGAGCTGGCCGCCACCCAGGTTCAGGGCGGCTTCCACGGAATCGGTGAGCCGCTCTTCAAACCCCTCGCCGGCCTTGACCTTCAGCCGGTCCACCACCACCTCAATATGGTGCTTTTTGTTCCTGGCCAGGGACTGGACATTGGTCAGATCCTGGACAACGCCGTCCACCCGGACCCGGGCATACCCCTCTTTTATCAGCTCATCCAGCCGGTCCCGGTGCTCGCCCTTGCGGTTCTCCACAATGGGGGCCAGGATCAGAATCTTGGAGCCCCTGGGCAGATCCATTATCTGGGAGACCATGGCCTGGGCATGCCCCCGCCCCACCTTTTTGCCGCATTTATAGCAGTACTGGGTTCCCACCCGGGCAAACAGCACCCGCAGATAGTCATAAATTTCGGTGATGGTGCCCACAGTGGACCTGGGATTCTTGGAGGCGGCCTTCTGCTCAATGGCAATGGTGGGGGAAAGCCCCCTGATGGTCTCGTATTTGGGTTTTTCCATCTGCCCGATAAACTGCCGGGCATAGGAGGACAAAGATTCCACATACCTGCGCTGGCCTTCGGCAAAAATGGTGTCAAAGGCCAGGCTGGATTTGCCCGATCCCGAGACCCCGGTTACCACCACCAGCTTTTTCTTGGGGATCTCCACATCGATGTTTTTCAGGTTATGTTCCTTGGCCCCCCTGACGATGATCCTGTCCAGTTCCTGGGCAGGCGGGATCAGGGGTGTTTTGCCATCAATTTCCGGTATCTGTGTGTCACTGGTGTCTGTCATCTGTCTCACTTTGGCTAAACCTTGGGGTTTTGAATCAACGATCATTTTCGAAATCATAATCACCCCCATTCAAAAGTAAAGCCAGCCCATTTTCCCGGGACCGGCAGATCCAGGTCTGGCCATAATTCCGCCAAGAATGTATATTGACTTATATGGGGTTGCGTATTATGGATTGGTAATACAGCTTCACTGAATTCAACAGGAGGCGTTTCATCATGGAAGATTCATCGTTTCAGGCTTTTGTCGTTCGGGAAACAGCCCCCGACACCTTTGCCGGTGCCATTGAAGACAGACATATTGAAGATCTTCCCGATGGAGAGGTGCTTATCAGGGTGGCATGGTCCTCTCTCAACTACAAGGACGCCCTTTCCGCCACGGGAAACAAAGGGGTGACCCGCAGCTATCCTCACACCCCGGGCATTGATGCCGCAGGCATTGTTTTTCAAAGCACCTGCGACGAATTCCAGCCCGGAGATGAAGTCATTGTCACCTCATATGACCTGGGCATGAATACAGACGGGGGGTTCGGCCAGTACATCCGGGTCCCGTCAGCCTGGGTGGTCCCCCTGCCCGACGGTATGACACTTGAAAACAGCATGGTTTTTGGCACGGCCGGCTTTACCGCGGCCATGTCCGTAGAACGCCTGGTCCCTGGGGTCGACAAAGACACGGGGCCGGTGCTGGTCACCGGTGCCACCGGCGGTGTCGGTTCTTTGGCCTGCGCCATCCTGTCCAAACTGGGATATGAGGTGACTGCCATCTCCGGCAAGCCCGACAACGGATTCCTCGCATCCCTTGGTGTCCGAAAGGTGATTTCCAGGCAAGCCTTCCTGGACACCCCGGCGTCTCCCATGCTCAAGCCCCGGTGGGCCGGCGTTATTGATACGGTGGGAGGAGATATCCTGACCACTGCCGTTAAATCCACCATGGAAGGGGGGCTTGTGACCTGCTGCGGTCTGGTGGCCTCCCCCAAGCTCTCTTTGACGGTATTCCCCTTTATCCTCAGGGGAATCTCCCTCATGGGCATTGACTCCCAGCACTGCCCCATGCCTTTGAGAAAGGATCTCTGGGAATGGCTGGCCAGGGACTGGAATCCAGACCTGCCCCAGGACATGATCTCCCGAATCACCATGAACGACCTGAACACGTATATCAGCGACATATTAAAAGGCCGGCTCAAGGGCCGCACCATTGTCAACCTCAACCCATAAGGAGAAAACCATGAGCACACCCCAGCACTGCCCAGGATTTGAAAATTTTAAAGAGTTGAAATCATTTACCTGCAAATGCCCCAAATGCAATGCCGCCAAAGAGATCTTTTCCGATGAGTTCGACAAAACCCATAAGTGCGACCAATGCGGAGAGAAAATCGATTTCACCACCTGTACCTACGAGGCCGGGTAACTTGTTTTCCCCGGGCCGCCGGACAGGTGTTCCAGCGGCCCGGGTTTCCATGCCAGCCATATTAGGCAAACACGCTTACTTTCAGGACGGGTAAACTGACACAAGGCTGCGGTGATTCTTGTTGACCGGTATGGCAATGCAGCCTGCAGTCACCTCATCAGGCTGCGGATTTGCCCTATCCGCTCACCAATGTCTTCGGCGCTGATGATTTCCGTGATCAGACACATGGTTTTGGCCCCCCGGGCTGCCACCTCTTGAATATTATGGCGTTTAATGCCGCCAATGGCCGCAAAGGGGATGGTATTGGAAGCGGCCAGATATTCAATATACTCAAGGCCGACGGTGTCACCCGCATCAGCCTTGGTCCGGGTGGGGAACACAGGACCGGCCCCGAGATAATCGGCCCCGTCCTTAACGGCCCGTACCGCCTCTTCAGGAGAATGGGTAGAGCATCCCACCATGAGATGGGGATAGGCCGCTTTCACCCGGGCCACTGGAAGATCCTCCTGGCCCAGATGGACCCCGTCCGCCCCGCACAGCAGGGCAATATCCAAAAAGTCATTGATGATAAACAACACCCTGGCTGCGGCCGTGATCTTCCGGATCTCAAGGCATTGAGCCAGCATATCCCTTCGGTCTTTACTTCCGGCTTTCTCTCTGTACTGCAGGATATCAATACCGGCATCCACCATGAGCTGGGCCGTCTCCACATTGGAGCGGCCCCGGGAAAAATCTTCCCCAAGAATGCCATAAATGCCGTCAGGAAGTTCAATCGTCATGAGTCACCTCAGGTTAATGAATTATTGCATGAAAGCCGGCTTGGAACCCAAGGGCAGGATCAGCCGGTTTCCGCCAGGGCATAGACCCGGACAGGATCTGACTTGCCCTTGACCAGTGTCTCCTGCATTTGGGTAAAGGTATACCGGCCCTCAAGGGCAAGGGCCGCAGCCTGGCTGATCAAAATATCCGTATCAAAGTCCCGGGTCAGGTCCTGGATTCTGGATGCCAGATTCACCGTGTCCCCGATCAGGGAATAGGTGGAGCGGCTGGCGCTGCCAATGGTGGCGGCCAGCACCGGGCCGGTATGAATCCCCACACCATGGGCCACCCGGGGAAGGCCCCTGGCCTCAAATCCGCGGTTGAGGCCCTCCAGGCGCCGCCTCATGTCCAGGGCGGTTTTCACGGCGTCGTTCACATGGTCTTTTGACGGCACCGGCGCCCCGAACACCGCCTCTACCTCATCCCCGATGAACTGAAGGATCAGCCCCCCGTTTTCCTCGATGGCCTTTGAGACCTCGCTGAAGTAGGCGTTAAGCATGTAAATAAGGTCCTTTGCCGGTGTTACAGCCACCAGGGGAGTGAACTCCCTTAAATCGGCAAACAAAATGGTGGCCTCTTTTCTCTCTCCGTCCAGGGAGACCCGGCCAGACAGAATTTCGTCCCGGATGCGGCGGTCCACATATTTCCCAAAGGTGTCTTTGATCAGCTCCCGCTCCCGCAGCCCACGGTTCATGGCATTCAGCATCTCCCCGGCAAACCCGATTTCGTCGTTGGTACAGACCCCGGCGGTCTGAGAAAAATCCCCCTGCTTGACATGGGCCATCACCCGGATAATCTCCGCCACCGGCCGCCGGACATGGTGCAAAACCAGCAGGGAAAGCACAATGGCAATTCCCATGAAGATGGCGCTTTCCACCATCAGGGTGTCCTCCAGCTGCGTCACCAGTGAGGGCAGGGTCATGGCGTCTGCGAGGTGAAGGTTCCGGAACCTGTGGATGGTCAGGTGGACAAAGGCCAGGGGAACCAGGGAAACCGAAAAGATCAAGGCAGCGAACCGGACCTGAAGGCTGATGGACTTGACCCCTGTAACCTTGGACAGATCCCCCTTGGGAAAAAACAGAGGAATCCGTGTATGCTGGGACACATGCTCCACCCAGAAAAAGGCAATGGTCACGGCGATAAGGCCGCTGCCGAATCCCACCCGGATCCCTCCCGGGGATCCGATCATCCAGAACATCATGGTTCCCAGGGCCCAGGCCACCGCATCCATGATCACGATGAAAAAAGGCTCGTTCAACACCCGGCGCCTGGCCCACTCCAGGCGCTTCTCCCCTGGTGTCCGACCGAGGTGAAATGCCCTGAGACAGTCTCTGACCGGTCTTTCATACCAGATGGTCAATGCGGACATCACCAGGGCGCACAATGTGCCGTAGGACAGGTCAATGTAATGGGCCAAGACCAGCACCTGCTCCGGAGAGGCTGCTGCCCGGTTCATGAAAAAAACATTGGCCATCCAGTTCCCGAAAAGCAGGGCAAGGGCGTTACCGATAACCACTTCATTGGCCACGTAAAAATGATAAAACCTGCGCTTGATCAAATTTTTCTTATTTATGGGAATTTTTTGTTTCAGCATCTCTTTTGTCAGGAAACTATTGACCAATCCCCTTGATTTGTAAAGGGTTTTGTAAAAATTGTTGACCCGTTTTCCAAAGGGGTATAGGCTTTGGGACTGTAATTTATTATTGGACTTTCAGCCCACGGAACACGGTGAAACGCCGTGACGGTCCCGCCGCTGTAATCGGAAATATCCGGTCCGCAAACCACTGGCCCGCCCCAGGCAGCCGGGAAGGGGTGGATTGGATTTAACGCCGTAAGTCAGAAGACGAGCTGAAATATCCTTTTTATGTGTGAGGCCTGATGGCAAAGGGTTTTGCAGGAAATCGCCTGCAGAGTCCTTTTTTTGCAGGCAAACATCATAGCGAGGAAACTATGACCACACAGATTGAACACGCCCGCAAGGGAACCCTCACCAGAGAAATGGCCTTTGTTGCAGAAACCGAAGGCCTGGCCTGTGACGGCATTATGGACAAGGTGGCCAAAGGGGAAATCGTCATCCCCTGCAATCCCAACCGGCCCGGCCAGAAAATCATCGGCATCGGCACAGGCCTGAGAACCAAAGTCAACGCTTCCATCGGCACCTCATCGGACATCTGCGATACCGCCCTTGAGGTGGCCAAGGCCACCGCAGCCGAATCCGAAGGGGCAGACACCCTCATGGAACTCTCCGCCGACGGAGACATGGATGCCGTGAGACGGGCCGTCCTTTCCGCCACAGATCTTGCCGTGGGCAATGTCCCCCTGTACCAGGCCTTCAAGGAAACCATACGCAAACACAGGAACCCGGCCAAGCTGGATCCCGAATACCTGTTCGACCTCATTGAACAGCAACTGGCTGACGGCCTTTCCTTCATGGCCATCCACTGCGGCATCAACCTGTACACCATTGAACGCCTCAGGAAACAGGGCTTTCGCTACGGTGGCCTGGCCTCCAAGGGCGGCACCTATATGGTGGCCTGGATGGACATCAATGGCAGGGAAAACCCATTGTACGAACAATTTGACCGGGTCTGCGACCTGATGAAAAAATACGATGCCGTGCTCTCTTTGGGCAACGGGATCCGGGCCGGGGCCATCCATGACAGCCACGACCGGGCCCAGATGGCTGAAATGATCATCAACTGCGAGCTTGCGGAAATCGGACGGGACATGGGATGCCAGATGATGGTAGAGGGCCCGGGCCATGTCCCCCTGGACGAGATTCAGGGCAATATCATGCTGGAAAAACGCATGTCCGGCAATGCCCCCTACTATGTCCTGGGGCCCATTCCCTGTGATACCGGGGCTGGATACGACCACATCACCGCGGCCATCGGCGCGGCCTCCTCCGCCCGGTACGGGGCAGACCTCATCTGCTACATCACCCCGGCCGAGCACCTGGCCCTGCCCTCGGTGGCCGATGTAAAAGAAGGGGTCAGGGCCACCCGCCTTGCCGCCCGCATCGGTGACATTTCCAAATACCCCGACCGCAGGGAAAATGAAAAACAGGCTGCCCTTGCCAGACGGGACATGCGGTGGGACGATCTTGAAAAATACCTGCTCTTTCCTGAATCAGCCCGGGCCACCCGGGAGGAACGGGCTCCGGAACAAAGGCAAACCTGCACCATGTGCGGGGATTTCTGTGCCATGAAAAAGGGCATGGAAGTATTTGAAAAGGATATTAAAAACAAGAGGTAATTCATGTCATTGCTTGAACAGACCATTGCCGCCATACCACCGGCGCTGAATCAGGACGCCTTTGCCGCGGCCAAAGACCGCCTGGCCAACCAGGCCCGGCCTGCGGGCAGCCTTGGAATCATGGAGGATATCAGCGCCCGCATGGCAGCCATCAAAGGCACCATTGACGTCAAATTGACCAATAAACGCATTGTCACCTGCGCCGGAGACCACGGGGTGGCTGAAGAGGGGGTCAGCCTCTTTCCTGCAGAGGTCACCCCCCAGATGGTCCTGAACTTTGCCGGAAACGGGGCCTCGGTCAACGTCATCGGCAACCATGCCGGGGCCCTTGTCAAGGCCGCGGATATCGGCGTCAACTACGATTTTGACCCGTCTCTTCCCATCTTTCACAAAAAGATAAGATACGGTACAGCCAATTTCACCAAAGAACCGGCCATGACCCGGCAAGAGGCCATACAATCCATGGAGGCCGGCATTCAGATTGTCACCGAACTTGAACAAGAGGCGCCATTGGATCTTCTGGGCACCGGCGACATGGGGATTGCAAACACCACCCCGTCCTCAGCCATCATTGCGGCCTTTTCCGGCATCCCAGCGGCCAGCCTCACCGGCAGGGGCACAGGCATTACCGATGCCGGCCTGGCCCATAAAGTGGCGGTCATAGAAAAAGGACTGGCCCTGCACGCGCCCGATCCCAAGGACCCCATTGATGTCTTGTCCAAGGTGGGGGGGCTTGAAATCGGCGGCCTGGCCGGCCTGGTCATCGGCGCAGCCGCCAGGGGGATTCCCGTGATCTGCGACGGCCTCATCTCAACGGCCGGTGCCCTGATCGCCTGCGAGCTGGCCCCTTGCGCAAAGCAGTTCCTCTTTGCCAGCCATAAATCCGTTGAAATCGGCCACAAGTACATGCACGACCGCCTGGGCCTTGACCCGCTCATCGACCTGAAATTCAGGCTTGGTGAGGGCACCGGCGCCGCGGTCTGCATGGAACTTCTTGACCTTGCCACACGGATCCTGGCAGATATTAAAACCTTTGAAGAGGTGGGCATTTCCCAGGCAGATTAACAGGGCCCTAAAGTAACCCGGGAGAAGATGACGCCACCCTGGCCGCCAGTTTCTCCCGGCTACTGTCCCCCAAAAAAATAAAACCCGTGGCCAGTTCGGCCTTTTCCCTTTTTTCTATGCCCCGAAGAAAAGGCCGGGCAGCCAGGTCACCAGCTGGGGGAAAATACACAGCAGGGCAATACAGACCATCTGCAGCAGGACAAAGGGGATGATCCCCCTGTAAATATGCATCATGGTAAAGCCTGCCGGAGCAACCCCCTTAAAGTAAAACAGGGCATAGCCAAAGGGCGGTGTCAGAAAAGAGGTCTGCAGGTTCACGCACAAGAGCAGGGAGAACCACAGGGGATTGAACTCCAGCTCCATGGCAATGGGCATGAACACGGGAACGGTGATGAGCAGGATAGCGGCCCAGTCAATGAACATTCCCATGATAAATACAATGCCCATCATCAAAAAGAGAACGAGCCAGCGGTTCATGCCGGATCCGATGAGCAGGTCTGCCACCACATCGCCGCCCCCCATGCTCAGAAACACGGTGGAAAAGAATTTGCCTCCGATGAAAAGCATCATGACCATGGAAGTGGTCCTGAGGGTGGCAAAGGCTGACTCCTTGAGAACGGTCAGGTTCAGCTTTTTGTTGAAAAAGGCTAGAATGACGGCACCCAGGGCACCCAGACCCGCAGCCTCTGTGGGGGTAGCCACGCCGGCCAGGATGGTTCCCATGACCGCCAGGATCAGTGCCAGGGGCGGCACAAGGGATTTCAGGGTCATGGCCCATTTCTGGGCAGCAGTATAGCCTGAAGCCTCTTTTTTGGAGATGGGGGGCCCCAGCTCAGGATTGATGTTACACCGGATAAAGATATAGGCAAAGTAGAGGCCGGCCAGAACCAGTCCAGGAAAGATGGCACCGGCAAACAGATTGCCCACAGAGGTTTCCTTCATGCCGGTGAGCCCACCGTAAACCACCATCATAATGGATGGCGGGATCAGGATGCCCAGGGTACCCGAGGCACAGATAATACCCGCAGTCAGTTCTTTCTGGTAGCCTTTGTTCAGCAGTGCCGGGGTCGCCAGAAGGCCCATGGCCACCACAGAGGCCCCGATGATGCCGGTGGTGGCCGCAAAAACCGTACAGACCACAACAACCGCCAAACCCAGACCGCCCTTGATTCCCCCCAGCACAATGTAAAGGGATTCAAACAAGGCGTCAGATACCTTGGAGCGATCCAGAAGCTGTGCCATGAGGATGAACAAGGGTATGGCCACAAGGGTGTAGTTGTTCATCAGGCCCCAGGCGTTGTTTACGAACATGTTGAAAAGTGCCGAGACCATAAAACCGTTGTCTATGAGGCCGAACAAAGTTGCAACGGCTGCCAGAGTATAGGCCAGGGGATGGCCAAGGGTAATGGCCACAATCAAGGTGCCAAACATGGCCAGGGTCATGAATTCAAGACTCATGGGGATATTTCCTTACGCTTTAAGAGAGTTTATATCTTTGATCAGATTGGCAACACCCTGTATGAGCAAAAACATAAAACACAGGGCCATGAGAATTTTCAAAGGCCAGATAGGCGGCGCCCAGGATGTTGGGTTGACCTCCATACCCGAGGTTGAGGTGTAGGCATACTTTACGGACCAGATAACCATGCAGAAGAAAACCGGCATAAAAAAGCACAGGTTGGTCAGTATTTTTAAAAATGCCTGAATTTTCTCACCGGCCAGGGTGGTAAAAATATCAACTTTCACATGGCCGTCATACACATCGGTATAGGCCAGGCCAAACATATAGTGCAGGCCGTAAAGAAAGGTGGTGGCCTCAAATCCCCAGGTGGTGGGGGCGTTAAAGGCATACCGCATGAACACCTCGTACACCACCACAATGAGCAGGGGATAGACGAGAAGCGAGGAGAGCTCACCCTCTTTTTTTATAATGGTTTCCAGAAAATTTGATACAGGTTCCAACATGGGTAGATCCTTCATCACAAAATTTTAAGAAAAGAGGGCCAGCACCTGTTGTTGTTATACCGGGATTATAAGAATACTACAGTTGCCGGCCCGCCTTCACCCAAAAGCCGGGCCTCCCCGTTGCCGGGGAAGGCCCGAATTATAACTTGAGGCCTATTCGTGTGTCTTGCCTTGAATATAGGTCTCATAGGGCCAGGGAGTAACCCCGCCCCGTGCCTCTCTCCAGTCCGCGTAATCCTTGATAAAAGCCTCCTGGGAATCCAGGGCTTTTTTCACGTCAGGATACTTGGCCTTGACCTCGTCCAGATATTTTTTAGCCACTTTTCTGAACTCGATACGGGTTGCCTCGTCCATGGTCACAAACTCCACCTTTTCTTTAAACAGGCGGATGGCTTTGGCGTTCAGGTTATTGATCCAATTATAGCTCCACAGTTGAGTCTCTTTGGCGCACATCTTTACAATCCATTTAAGATCTTCGGGAAGCTTATCCCAGGCATCTTGATTAAAAATCACATCACATTGGAATGCTGGCTGGTGCACACCGGGCTGGATGGCATATTTGGTAATTTCATCAAATCCCATGGGATAGTTTATGGCCGGGGTTGAGTATTCAGCTGCATCGATTACCCCCCGCTCCAGTGCAAGATAGACCTCTCCGCCGGGAAGGGGAGAAACAGAGGCCCCAAGGTTGTTCATGATATCCATGTACCAGCCCGGGGTCCGGATGCGCATGCCTTTGAAGTCTTCCATTTTCACGGCCCGTTTATTGGAAAACATTCCCATTTCCTGACCGGTCTGACCGGCAGGCAGGGCATAAATACCATGCTTGGCATATAACTCCTGGAGCAGTTCAAGTCCGCCCCTTTCGTAGAGCCAGATATTGTAGCCTTCGGCATCCAGGCCAAAAGGAACCGAGGCAAAGGCGACAAAAGCCTCATTTTTGCCTTTCCAGTACAACGGAGAGCCGTGGGCCATCTGCACAGACCCCTGGCTTACGGCATCAAAGGTCTGGTTAGCGGGAACCAGTTCCCCTGCGGAAAACGGCTTGATGTCCAGGCGGCCGGCAGAGGCCAGGCGGACACTGTCTGCAAAATGGGCTGCAATATCGTAGAACAGCAGGCCCTTGGACCATGGCATGACCATTTTCCATCTGATTTTTTCATCCGAAGTTTTGAACTTCACCCGCTTTGCAATCTTATGCCTGGGATCGTCTCCGAATTTCTCGCGTTTACCGGCATAGGCATTACCGAAAACAAAGGCCAATGCCACCAGGCAGGTCACCAAGATTGTCAATTTTTTCTTCATGTTTTCCTCCATCCTTTAATTTGCCTCAAGGGTAACAAACACACACTCATTAACCACATGCTTACTTATCAATGATTGAACCTGCAAACCTCCTTTCCCGGATCCTGCGCCGCGACAGGTACGCCGGCAACCCCAAATTTATAGGAACCGAAACCGCTTCCTTTGAAAATAACCTTTGGTATGACCAATACTTAAATCCCAAAAGAATCCCTTGTCAAGAAAAAAATAAATTTGTTTGTTTTTTATTAGCACTTCTGATATGTATTTTTTATCCTTTAAATTCAATCGGTTTTGTTTTCTGTGCCTACAAACGCAGGAAGGTATGACCATTATTAGGAACGCAGGGAACTTAACTATAGTGCCAAAGCTTTTAATTGGTATTACCAATATGACAGACCCCTTTATGCAAGGAAGGATCATGATCACCAAATCCATAATCAATGCGCTGACCGACATCCTGGGCCCTGAATATGTTTTCACCGAGGCTGAGGATATGATGACCTACTCCTATGATGCTGCGGTCCTGGACCCCCAGATGCCCGGGATAGCCGTCATGCCTGGAAACACAGAGGAGATGGGCCGGGTTGTTACCCTCTGCCATGAAAACGGCATCCCCATTACCGTCAGGGGGGCCGGCACCAACCTGTCCGGAGGGACCATCCCCCAGGGGTCAGGCCTGGTCCTGCTAACCGGGCGGCTGAACCAAATCCTGGAGATCAACGAGGCAGACATGTACGCCGTTGTTCAGCCCGGGGTGGTCACCGCCAGCCTGGCCGCTGCCGTGGAAGCCAAGGGTCTGTTTTATCCCCCGGATCCCGGAAGCCAGGCTGTGTCCACTTTAGGCGGCAATGTGGCGGAAAATGCAGGGGGACTGCGGGGGCTTAAGTACGGGGTTACCAAGGACTATGTCATGGGGGTTCAATTCTTTGACGCCCAGGGCAGGTATGTAAAAAGCGGGTCCAAAACCGTTAAATGCGCCACCGGATACAATATCACCGGATTGATGGTGGGTTCCGAGGGTACCCTTGGGGTGCTGGATCAAATCACCCTGAAACTGATCCCCTCTCCCAGGGCCAGGCATTCCCTGGTGGCGGTATATGACACCATTGACCAGGCATCGGAAACCGTGGCCGCCATCATTGCCGCCAGGATCGTGCCTGCCACCCTTGAAATCCTGGACAACTTCACCATCCGAGCGGTGGAAGATTTTTCCAAAGCCGGCCTGCCCGTTGATGCGGCAGCCCTGCTTCTCATAGAGGTGGACGGACACCCTGTTGTGGTCAGTGAGGAAGGAGAAAAGGTAGAGGCCCTGTGCCAAAAGATGGGGGCCACGTCTGTGAAGGCGGCAGCCACGGACGAGGAACGGGACAAAATCTGGGCGGCCCGAAGGTCAGCCCTGTCCGCCCTGGCCAAACTCAAACCCACCCTGGTGCTGGAGGACGCCACCGTTCCCAGGAGCAAGATTCCGGATATGGTGAAAGCCCTTCAAGAGATCGGGGCCAAATATAAAATCGATATCGGGACCTTTGGCCATGCCGGGGACGGCAACCTTCATCCCACCATTCTCACGGACAAGCGCAATAAACAGGAGTGGCACCGGGTGGAATCGGCCATTGAAGAGATCTTTGACAAGGCCCTGGGATTTGGCGGCACCCTTTCCGGAGAGCATGGCACAGGCATTGCCAAGGCCCCCTTTCTGGAAAAAGAGGCAGGCTTTTCCTCGATCCTCTTTTCCAGGCGGCTGCGATCCGCCCTTGACCCCAAAAATATTCTTAATCCGGGAAAAATCACCGGTGTATCTGAATAATCTTACCGTCCGGACTTTACCGGAGATGAAAATGGAGATAGAACCCAAAAGATTATGGCAAAGATGAAAGAGCTGGCCGCCCAGGTCAAGGAACTAGAAGATGAACTGGTGACCTGCATCCGCTGCGGCACCTGCCAGGCTGTCTGCCCCCTGTTCGAACAGACCCGGAAAGAGGCGGATGTGGCAAGGGGAAAACTGTCCCTGCTGACCGGTCTTGCGGAAAATATGTTTGACGATCCCGACGGGGTGAATGAACGGCTAAACAGATGCCTGCTCTGCGGGTCCTGCGCTGCCAACTGCCCCTCCGGGGTAAATGTCCTGGAAATTTTTATTAAAGCCAGGGCCATTCTGGCAGAGTACAAGGGTCTTTCCCCTGCCAAAAAACTCATATTTAAAAAAATGCTGGCCTCTCCCGGTACCTTTGACACCCTGGTGGAATGGGCTGGAAAATTTCAGGGTATTTTTACCAAGCCTGACCACAATGCCCAGGGCACCTCCTGTGCCAGGCTGGTGTCTCCCCTGCTGGCCAACCGTCACTTCCTTCCCCTGGCTGCCACCCCTTTTCATGCAGAACTGCCGGAACAGGGGTTAAGGAAAACGGGCAAACCCCTGAAGGCCGCCATCTTTACCGGCTGTCTCATTGACAAGGTCTTTCCCAATGTGGCCCGGGCCACCATAAAGGTGCTGGACCATCATGGGGTGGGGATGGTCATCCCTGCTGGCCAGGGCTGCTGCGGTATTCCCGCCCTGGCCTCGGGAGACCGGGACACCTTTACCAAGCTGGTGGACCACAACCTTTCCCTGTTTGACCAAGAGGAGTTCGACGTTCTGGTCACGGCCTGCGCCACCTGCACCTCCACCATTAAAAAGCTGTGGCCCGCAGTTTACAAAAACGCGGACTCAGGCACCCGGGACCGGCTTGAAGCCCTTTCAAAAAAGACCATGGACATCAATCAGTTCCTGGTGGACCAGGTGGCCCCTGAACTGGGGACACAGGCTGACAGGTCCCCTGGCGGGGAAGTTGTGACCTACCACGACCCCTGCCACCTGAAAAAATCCCTGGGAGTGGCGTCCCAGCCCCGGCAGATCCTTAAGGCTGCCGGCGCAACAATTAAAGAAATGGCCGGACCGGATAAATGCTGCGGCATGGGTGGCAGCTTCAACGTCTACCACTATGACCTGTCCTCGTCCATCGGCAATATCAAGCAGCAGACCATCCAGGAAACCGGATGCACCACCCTGGCAACAGGCTGCCCTGCCTGCATGATGCAGATTTCCGACATGCTTGCCAAAGCAGGGGCTGACATTCGGGTCCGACACCCCATGGAGTTATACGCCCAGTTCATTGATTCGAACAGATAAAGGATGAGTTTATGAATATCAACTCAAAAGAGGGGAAAAATCTTGATCTAGGTTTTTGGATGGTTAATACTGATGCTTTTAATATTCAGGAGATAACAACAATCTGACCATGACTGTACCCATTAAACCCATAAAGCCCAAACGGATCTCTGACCAGGTGTTTGATCAGATCCGGGAACTGATCTACCGGGGCCGGCTCAAACCCGGCGAGAAACTGATGACGGAACGGGAACTGGCCCAGGCCATGAATGTGAGCCGGACCACCATCCGTGACGCCATCCAGCGCCTGGTGGCCATGGGGTTGATTGTACAAAAACAGGGCCAGGGAACTTTTGTCAAGTCCGTTGATGATGTGGTGGAAACTCCCCTGGCCAAGGCCATGGCAACCCAGGATGCCTCTCTGGAGGATCTGCTTGAAGTCCGCATGGGGCTGGAGTGTAACGCCGCCGCCCTGGCAGCTGCCCGGGCAGATGAAACCGATATCACCGCTTTGAACCAGAGCATGCTTGAAATGGAGGAAGAGGTGAACTCGGGCCGGTTGGGAACCGAGGCAGACACAGCCTTTCACATGGCCATTGCCTATGCAGCCAAAAATCCGCTGCACATCCTGATCATGCGAAACTTTTACGATTACCTCTTCCACGGCATCCGTGAAAACCTGTCCTGCCTGTACGAGGAGCCGGAAAACGTCCAGATCATCCTGCACCATCACCAGGGCATTCTGGATACCATCATGGCCAGGGACCCTTCCACAGCCTACTCTGCCATGAAAGAGCATATCACCTTTGTCCTGAAATTTTTTAAAAACCAGCCCCCGTACTAACCCCCGGCCCATTCTCCGGCATTCAAACGCCCTGTAACCGCCGTCTTATGGACATATCGGCCTTGGATTTTACAATCCCGTAAAATCCTGGTAGGTTAATTTACATGATTTCCATGCACACCTATACCCTGACCCGAGCCCTTGCCACCGGCCCGGACATGGCAGATATTACCCAGGATCTCAAGCGCTGCCTTGCCGAGTCCGGGGTTACGTGCGGTTTTGCACACCTGTTTGCCGTCGGCTCCACAGGCTCTCTCACTACCGTTGAATACGAAACTGGAGTGGTAGAGGATCTCAAGCGGGCCATAACAGAGACCGCGCCGCCGGACAGGGTATATGCCCATGAGATGACCTGGCATGACGGCAACGGCCACAGTCATGTCCAGGCGGCGCTTATCGGGCCTTCCCTCTCCATTCCAGTCAGAAATGGACGCCTGACCCTGGGCACCTGGCAGCAGGTGCTGGTCATCAATCACGACAACGGCCCAAGGGACCGGAAAATAGAAGTCACCATCCAGGGCAGCTAAGGCCGGCCGCCCTGATTCTTTCCCGGGTTTCTGCCGGGGCGCCCCTTTAAAACTGCTTTTCCGTGCTTAGTTTCTGTGGTAACTTGACCAAAGTCTAGTATATCATTCCGTGATTCCACAAAGGTGATCCTATGAAAAAGAATCGTATTACCACCACGACGAAAGCTGCTGAATCCTTTAAAACAGACCTTCTGGTCTACCTGGCCTTTGAGAAGGACAAAAAAATGCCCCTTTGCCCCAAAAAAGTTCGTTCCCAGGTCAAACAGGCCTTTGAACTGGGGGATTTCAAGGCCAAAGAAGGGCAGGAACTGCTCTTGTATCCCAGGACCGGAAAAGAAACAGATGCCAAGCGGATCCTGGTTCTCGGCCTTGGGGACATTAAAAAGGAAACCGACAAATGTCTGGCCCTGGACCGCATCAGGGAGGCCGGAGGAACCCTGGCCAAGGTTTGTGAAAAGGTCAAGGCCAAAGATATGGTCATCCAGCTTCCGGAAGTAAAGTCCCTGTCTCCGGGGTTGACCGAGAGTGCCCTTGCTGCTGAAGCCCTGTGTGAAGGGGTGATCCTGGGGGACTACCGGTTCGTAAAGTACAAGGAAACCACCAGGAAAAAAGACGACTATCCCGGCCTGACTGCCCTGCGCTTTGCCTGCACCGACAGCCTGACCGCAGTAAGACAGGGAGTGGCACGGGGCCGCAACGCCGCCTTTGCCGCCTGTGCAGCCAGGGACATGGCCAATGAGCCAGGCAACGGATGGACCTCTGCGGATTTTGCCACCTGGGCCAAGGTCCTGGCCAAGGAAAGCGGCCTTGCCTACCGCTGCATCGAGAAAAAGGAAATGGAAAAACTTGGCATGGGCGGCATCCTGGCCGTGAACCAGGGGTCTGCCGTTCCTGCCCGGATGGTCATCCTGGAGTACCGGCCAGAAGGTGCCAAGGATACCGTCCTCCTGGTTGGCAAGGGCCTCACCTTTGACTCCGGCGGCATCAGCATCAAGCCCGCCGCCAAGATGGAAGACATGAAGTATGATATGTGCGGGGGGGCTGCCGTGCTGTCGACCATGCAGGTTGTGGCCGAGGAAAAGCCTGACCTTGCCGTTGTGGCCATTGTTCCGGCCACGGACAACATGTCCGGTGCCAATGCCGTTCATCCCGGTGATATCATCCGCCACTATAACGGGGTCACCTCCGAGGTGATCAATACCGATGCCGAGGGCCGCCTGATCCTGGCCGATGCCCTGGCCTACGGGATCGAAACCTACGCGCCCTGCTGCGTCATCGATACCGCCACCCTGACCGGCGCCGTAATCCTCGGCCTGGGACACCATTACACAGGCCTGGTCTCCAACAGTGACGCCCTGTGCGCCCGACTCACCCAAGCCGGCGGCCTGGCCGGGGAACCCATGTGGCGCCTGCCACTGAACAAGCACTATAAAAAGCAGATCGAATCCAAGGTAGCGGACATCAAAAACGTGGGGGGCCGGCCCGGCGGCACCATTACAGCGGCAGCCTTTCTGTCCAAATTTATAGGGGATACCCCCTGGGCCCACCTGGACATTGCCGGCACCGCCTGGGACTTTACGGAAAAAACCTATATTCCCGAGGGCCCTTCCGGAACTGCGGCCAGGACGTTTATCAACCTGATTCGAAACTGGAAACCGGGCAAGTTCAAACTGTGTAAATCCAAGTAGGGGTTGGACAAGGCATGTCCCGAGAAGTCGAAAAAATGGTGTCCCAGGTGTCAAAGGTCATCCTGGGAAAGGAGCGGGAAATCCGCCTGGCCCTGGCCTGTTTTTTTGCCAAAGGCCATCTGTTGATCGAGGATTTTCCCGGCATCGGCAAGACCACCCTGGCCAAGGCCCTGGCCCGGTGCATGGGCCTGGACTTTCAGCGCATGCAGTTCACCTCGGACCTGCTTCCCGGGGATATTTTAGGCACATCGGTCTTTGACCAGAACGCGGCAGCATTCACCTTTCATCCCGGCCCGGTGTTCACCCAGGTCTTTCTGGTGGATGAGATCAACCGGGCCACGCCCAAAAGCCAGAGCGCCCTGTTGGAAGCCATGGAAGAGGGCCAGGTCACCATTGAGGGGGCCACCCGCCCCCTGGGCCAGCCCTTTTTCGTCATTGCCACCCAGAACCCCCTGGAGCAGGCCGGCACGTTTCCTTTGCCCGAATCCCAGATGGACCGATTTCTCATGCGCATTTCCCTGGGCTATCCAGACCGGGCCGCAGAAAAGGACATCCTGACAGGACAGGGCAGTTCACCGATTCTGGACACTCTTTCCTGCTGCATGGAAAAACCGCAGGTCCTTCGTATCCAGGACGAGGTGGCCCAGGTATACCCGTCACACACCTTTGTGACCTATCTGCAGGATCTCCTTGAGTTTACCCGTAAATCCGGCCAGTTCCAGATCGGCCTGTCTCCCAGGGCCGGCATTGCCCTGCTCAGCGCAGCAAAGGCCTGGGCCTATCTCCAGGGCAGGGATTATGTGCTGCCCGAAGACCTCCAGCACACCCTGCCCTGGACCGCAGGACACCGGCTCCGGACCCGCCTGGACCATGCCCCGGTGGCCCCGGAACACCTGGCAGAGATGATCCGAGAGGTCCCGGTCCCGGTCTGACGTCCGGGAGCCTTGAATTCATGGCATTGACTGGAAAAGATATCTCCCTGGTCCCCACCCAGCATGGATTCCTCTTTCTGGGCATCCTCTTTGCCATGCTTCTGGGCTCGGTAAACTACAACAACAACGCCGGATTTGTTCTGGTGTTCCTGCTGGGCAGCATGGCCCTGATCTCTCTGGCCCTCTCATATAAAAACCTGCTGGGCCTGGAGGTGTCCGTTGGCCAGCCACACCCTGTGTTTGCAGGAGATTCTGGCTTTTTTCCTGTAACGGTGACAGCCCCCCAGGGCCAGGCCCTCTTGGTTTTCATTGATCAAAATACCGTCAGCCAAATCAGCGCCTCTCCAGGCAGTCCTGCCAGTGTTGGGGTTTCTTTTACCCCGCCGTCCAGGGGAATTCACACGCCAGCGGCCATGACGCTGACATCTGTTTATCCCCTGGGCCTGTTCCGGCTCAAGGCCGTCATCCCTAACCACCGGGGCATGGTCGTGTATCCTGCCCCGGCTCCCGGCGCCTTTGATACGGGGTATTCAGGAATCAGTCCAGAGGGAGACGAGGCCAGCCATACCCGGGGACCGGATGATTTCCAGGGACTTTCACCCTATGCCCCGGGCAGCCCCGTGGGGCATATTTCCTGGAAAACCCTGTCCAGGGGCAAGGGGCTTTTCATTAAGAATTTTACCGCGGAAACCGGGCAGGATCTGCTCTTTGACCTTGAAAAACTGTCCGAAAATGACCTGGAAAAAAAGCTGTCCCTGCTGTGCCGGGCGGTGCTGGATGCTGAAAAAACCGGGGTGAATTACGGGCTCAGGCTTGGGGCTGGCCTGGAAAAGAAACCAGACTGCGGCAACCGCCACATGCAGGACTGTCTTACGGCCCTAGCCGGTTACGGAGAGGGTCCATGACAGGGGACAACCGGCAAAGCCTTCCCATTATCACAGCCCTGATCACGGCCATGGCCCCCCATGCCCCAGGGCTTCCCCTGTGGATCAACCTCTGGTGCCTGGGGTTCTGGGGCTATATGCTCCTGCGAATGAAAACCAACTGGCCCATTCCCGGCAGAATCCTTTGCCACACCCTGACCCTTTTAGGCATCCTGGGCCTTTTGGCCACATTCCAGGCACAAATCGGCGGGGATGCATTTGTTGGTCTTCTGGCCCTGATGGCGGCCATAAAACCCTTTGAAATGCCCACCCACAGGCACCGGATGATCACCATCCTCTTAACCTATTTTATTATCATCACCAGCCTGTTCCGATCCGACTCCCTGTTTATCCTTGTTTACATGCTCTTTTCCGTTTTTGTCACCACAACGGCTCTGATCCGAATCAACACCCCGGCGGGCAATATCAGGCAAAGTGCCAGGCTGGCCTTTTTAATCCAGGCCGGTGCCTTTCCCATGGTGCTGCTTCTGTTTCTGGTCTTTCCCAGGCTCCCGGGAAGCCTCGTGGGGCTGCAGGATCAGACAACAGCCTTGTCTGGCTTTTCTGACCGGCTTTCCCCGGGCAGTGTTTCAAAGCTGATCCAGGATAACACCCCGGCCTTCCGGGTCGAATTTCAAGGAACAATCCCTTCGGCAGAACAACTCTATTGGCGGGGAGTCGTATTCAACACCTTTGACGGCAGGACCTGGGAATCCATACCAAGCCGCCATTCTCCTGCCAGACCCGTTGACCGGGATAATCCAGCCGAAACCATTGGTTATACCCTGGTGACGCCCCCCGTCTTCAGCCGACGCCTCATGGCCCTGGACCGACCGGTAAAGGGGCCTAGCTGGTCCAGGATCTCAGAAGACAACAGGCTGGTCTCTTTGAAAAAAATCGTCCAGAAAACCGCCTATCATGCCGAATCCATTCTTCCGGACAAGCTCGGAAAATGGCCCGTTCCGGTCAGGCAAAAACCCTTGCCGATCCTTATCTCAGAAGAGATCCCCAACCCAGGGACAAGGCAGCTGGCTTTGGCGCTGGGGAAAAATGCAGCCACTGCAGAAGAAAAAGCCTCAGCCCTGTTGGCCCACTTTGGCCAGGGCCAATTCACCTATTCCACCCGCCCGCCCCGGCTGGGTAAAGCCCCGGTGGACGAATTTCTCCTTCGTACAAAAACCGGCTATTGTGAGCACTATGCCTCGGCTTTTGCCTATATGATGAACACCCTAGGGGTGCCGGCCCGGGTGGTGGGCGGCTATCTTGGCGGGGAGCTCAACCCCTTTGCCAACTACCTTATCGTACGAAAGGCCTATGCCCATGCCTGGGCAGAGTACCTTGATCCCCAAAACGGATGGGTGAGGGTGGACCCCACCCTGGCCGTGAGCCCTGACCGGGCCTTTGTCCATCCTGACGGATCTGTTGCACGCACCCAGAAAACCGCCCTGTCTGTTTTTCACAAAACCAGATATATGATGGACGCCCTGAACCTGAAATGGGAAACCTGGTTTACGGGCTACTCTTTTGCGGAACAGAAAAATCTGCTGAACCTGCTGGGCCTGGCCAGGACAGGGGGAAATGCCGGTACCCTGCTTGCCCTGCTCACCGCACTGAGCCTGACCCTGTTTTTCATCCTCCTGGCAATGGCCATGAAATTCAAAAATACACCTAAAGACCCCGTGGCCCGGGCCTATGATCTTTTCCTTAAAAAAATGGCCCGGGCAGGAATTGGACCAGCACAGGGCCAGGGCCCCATGTCCTTCTTCCAGGCCTGTATGGACAACCGCCCGGAACTGGCCGCCGACATCCAGACGGTCATGGATTTATACGTGGATCTCAGGTATAAACGAAAAACCGATGTGTCCACCAGGGCTTTTACCCACAGCATCCGTCAACTGAACCCCGGCCGAAACCACAGAAAAAAGGACGCCAAGTGACACCAGCCAGACCCGAGATGAATACCAAAACCATCCGAGCCATCCGCACCGCCCTGACCCAGTGGTTTGCAGTTCATCAACGCAAACTGCCCTGGAGACAGACACGGGACCCATATGCCATCTGGGTGTCCGAGGTCATGCTCCAGCAGACCCAGGTTAAAACCGCAATCCCCTACTTCCTGGATTTCATGGCCGCCCATCCCACCATCCGTGAACTGGCCAATGCCAACCTTGAAACCATACTCAAATCCTGGCAAGGTTTGGGATACTACGCCAGGGCCAGGAACCTGCACAAGGCCGCAGGTATTGTGGTCCAGGAGCTGCAAGGACGCATTCCTGAAGATTACAAGACATTTTTATCCCTGCCCGGGGTGGGAAATTATATTGCATCAGCGGTTCAGTCCATTGCCTTTGACCACCCCTTTGCCGTGGTAGACGGCAATGTCAAACGGGTGCTGGCAAGGGTGTTCACCGCTGAAACGCCGGTAAACACCTCTGCCTCGCACAGGGTGTTCCAGGATATGGCAGACCCGCTTCTGGACAGAAAAAATCCCGGCACCTTTAACCAGGCCCTGATGGAGCTGGGCGCCCTGGTCTGCACGCCTAAATCCCCCCGATGCAGGGCCTGCCCCCTGACGGCAAACTGCAGGGCCTTGAGACAAGCCCGGGTCCAGGCGTTTCCCGTACGAATCAAAAAGAAAAAAGTTTCCACCCATCCTGTTGCCGCAGGAATCGTCAGGCACGCAGGCAGGGTCCTGATCACCAGAAGGAAACTCAACGGCCTTTTAGGCGGGCTCTGGGAGTTTCCCGGCGGCAAGGTAAAACAGGGGGAAACCCCTGAAACCACCTGCGCCAGAGAGATTCTGGAGGAAACCGGCCTTGAAATCCGGGTGGACACCAAGCTGACCCGGGTCAGGCACGCCTATACCCATTTTAAAATTGAAATGGATGTGTTTTATTGTACCTGTCTGGGAGGAGAAATACGGCTTGACGGTCCCATTGACCATGCCTGGGTCAGGCCCTCGGATCTGGAAAACTATCCCTTCCCCCGGGCCAATCTCAAGTTTTTGCCCATGATCCAAAAAGGGGGGATCCTTGGTAAACCAGACTAAAAAAACCGATGAACAGAAAATCAGCCAGGTCACCCTGCTGGGCCTTGGAGCCAATGTCCTGCTCTCGTTTGTCAAGCTTGTCATCGGCATGGCCGGCAACAGCCAGGCTGTTGTTGCCGATGCCCTTCACAGCTTCTCCGATACCTCATCGGATCTGGTCATCCTCATTGGGCTAAAATACTGGTCTGCCCCTGCCGACGACTGCCATCCCTTTGGCCACCATAAAATCGAATCCGCTGTAACCATTGCCATTGCCATGGTTCTGCTGGGGGTGGCCGGAGGCATCGGATACAATGCTGTGATTTCCATGATGGATCCGGCCACAGCCCCTGAACTGTCCTGGGTGGTGTTTACCGCGCCTTTGCTGTCCCTTTTGGTAAAAGAATTCATGTTCCGGATTACTTACACAGTGGGGGTGCAGACACGCTCCTCGTCTGTCAAAGCCAATGCCTGGCACCATAGAACAGATGCCTTGTCCTCCCTGCCGGTCCTGGCAGCCGTCACCGCCTCCCTGATCAATCCCAAGCTCGGGTTTCTGGATCAGGTAGGGGCCATTGTCGTTTCTATCTTCATCATCAAGGTGGGGCTTGAAATTTTCATGTCAGCCGTCCGGGAGCTGATGGATGCCGGCATGTCCGGCAGACAGATAAAAGGGCTTAAAGACCAGGTCCTTCACATGCCCGGGGTCAGGGGGGTTCACAAAATCAGAAGCAGGGCCCTGGCCGGATCTTTTTACATTGATCTTCACCTGGAGGTGGACGGCAGCCTTTCCGTATCCCAGGGCCATGACATCTCCGAGGAGGTCAAAAGTGACCTTATCCGCAAAAACCCCATGATCCTTGATGTAATGGTCCATCTGGAGCCCTTTGAGGCTGCAGGTCCTGTCCCGGCATCACAGGAACTGTTTCCAACGGATTCCCAGGAATAAAATCCGGGCTTGGCCGCTCTTATGGTCAAGCCGTTCCGCAGCACCCTGCCGGGCCGGTTACAAAATTGCCTGGCCATCATTTGCATTGCCCGGTTTGCTGATTACCTTAAAAGACAAGGAGGCAAAGGCCAGGAATGAGTCCATGATATTAAAAAAAAGCGTATCAAAGCACCGGTTTAAAGAGTTGACATATCCGCATATGACGCTTGTGTACAACCTTGCCCTGAAATATACAGGCAACGCCTTTGATGCAGAGGATATTGTCCAGGAGACCTATATGATGGCCTTTAATAAGTTCCATCAATTAAAGGACCCGTCCAAGTGCAAGCCCTGGTTGATCAGAATACTCCGGAATAATTTTCTGAAAACCTGCCAGAAATCAAAATCCCGGCAACGCCTTCTGGAATCCGAATATGTTGAATATCTCAAACAGCAGATCCGGACCAAAGACGCAGAAGACCTCATTGTAAAACAGGCCAGTGACCGGATTGTAAAAGAGGCCATAGACCGGCTTCCAGTAAAGTACAGGGAGGTGCTTATGCTTTACTACATGGATGAAATGCTTTACAAGGATATTGCCCAGACCCTGGATATCCCCATGGGAACCGTGATGTCCAGACTGACACGGGCCAGGGAGGGGTTGAAAACAGACCTGCTCAAACAGATGAAACGGTCGGGAAACAATATCCTTGATTTTAAACTGCCCTGGAAACAAGATGAATTGTAAACAATTTCAAGACTGGCTTTCAACCCGTGATATACACAGCCTTGTCCTGCCCCCGGAGGCTGTTGCCCACATGATTGAATGCGAGGAGTGCAAAAGCCTTTTTAACTGGGATACACGACTGGAAGACCAGTTAAAAAAAGCAATGAGAATGGAGCCGATGCCCAGAGGGCTCTCGGATCGTATTTCCACCTCCCTGGACCATCAGGCCGCATCCGCCACCAGGCCGTCCAGAACACCCCGAATCCTTGGCACAGCCGTGGCCTGCCTGGTCATTATCCTTGCGGCAGCATACTTGCCTTTGCCCTTTCACAAGGTCGACACCTTCAAAGACCTCAACCAAATCAGCCTCCAGGCTGTCAAGGGCCATCTGGCAGGAAACAGGCGCATGAACTTCACGGCCCAAGAGGTGGACCAGGCCCTTGAGATCCTGACAAAGACCCTTGGCTTTCAAGTGCTCCTGCCCAGCCTGGACCCCTTTGACTGCACCCTCCTGGGCGGCCGCATCTGCGCCCTGGGAGACTGCAAGGCGGCCTATTTTGTCCTTGAAAAACACGGACGGTCAGGCTCTTTGTTCATCATGGACAGCCAGTTCCTGTCCAAAGATCTTGCCGACGGCAGTCGCTTCAACACCCGGATAAAGGGCTGTGAAACCTGCGTATGGAAGAACAACGGCCAAATCTATGCCATGGTATTCTGAACCGGCAACACAGGCAGAAGATGAGAAAAAAGGGACCATGCAAAGAACATGGCCCCTTTTTGTGGGATAAGCACTTATTGTTTCAACTTTCCAAGGGCCTGCTCAGCGGCAATGGTAATGGGTTCCGCGCTTGGCTCGGAAGAGATGTCCGGGTTGCAGGCAGATGTGAAAACTGTCAAATCCGAAATGGTTTTTTCGCCCAGAATAAATGCGGTCACCGCATCGATTTCCCTTGCCGGTGCAACGGCATGACTGACAATCTGGCCGCCGATCAACTTTTGTGACGCCCTGTCAAATACCAGTTTGAGCTTCCACGGTTTCATTCCCGGAATCATGCCATGTTTGCTTCTGGAATCAACCACGGCGCAGATGGTTTCAATCCCCTCCCTGGCCGCGGTTTCTTCGGTCAAACCGGTTGCCGTGATGGTCAGGTCGAACATCTTGCATCCGCCGGCATCCACCACCCCCGGGAATTCGATGTTAAAGCCGGCCAGACGTTTTGCAGCCAGACGGCCCTGAATAACCGCTGGACCGCGGAGCTGGCCCGGTGTCGGCTTTTGGGTAATAAAGTTGATTTTTTCAACACAATCGCCTCCGGCCAGGATATCCGGATCCGATGTTTCCTGAAACTTGTTCACCTTGATGCCGAATTGGCCCATTTCCAGTCCGATATCTTCGGCAAGCCGGGTGTTGGGCCGGGCCCCGACACTCATGAAAACCATGTCCGCGTCCAATGTTTTTCCAGAGGCAAGTGCCACGCCTGTGACTTGATTGCCCGCGCCTGTCAGCCGCTGGACCTTTTCACTGGTGAATATGCTGATCCCTTTTTCTTCCAGATACTGCCGAACCGGATCCGCCATGTCCTGGTCCAGCATCAGGGGAAGGGGCCTGTCCATGAGTTCAACCACGGTGATGCAAAATGCCTCTCCCATGGTTTCCGCCAAAAGCGAGGCCAGCTCCATGCTGATGAAGCCCGCACCCATGAAAACAATATTTTTCACGGTTTTTTGTGCAATATATGATTGTATTTTTTCGGCATCCAAAAGCCCCCGCAGGGCCACAACCCCATCCAAGTCCCTGCCTTCAATGGGTGGAATAAAAGGACTGGCCCCCATGGCAAGATACAGTTTGTCGTATGTGAGCACCTCACCTCCGGCGGTCAAAATGCTTTTTCCTTTGGCGTCCACCTTGGTCACCTCGTCCCGGATCACGTTTATCCCGGCATTTTCAAGCATTTTATCAGGCATAACAATGGATTCGCTGGCAGCCAGACCGGCCACCACATGTGGAAGCGCTCACCTGACGATGAAAAAATCCTCCATGCGAATGACGGTGATATCGATATCCGGCATCAATTGCCTGGACCGCATTGCCGCGGGCCCTCCAGAACCACTGCATCCAACAATCACGAGCTTTTCGCCTTTTTTCATGTCCTCTCCTTTGATCTGTTTTGGGGTTTGAACACAGGGGATTGCCCCCTGTGATTTAAATAATTTGCCTGAATGGCCACAAAGCCCGGTGTCGTTACCGCAACGCAAGTTAACGTTACCATAACGCAACCAAAGCCCATAAATGAGCAACGTTCTTTCATGTAAACTTCCATGGAGTGCTTCATAGCAATTCTGGTACCAGCACCTCCAGGTCCATGCGGCGCACTTGAACGAGGCATCCCTTGAAATTACCCCGCTGATCCGTTAAAATAAATGTTTATCACACCAGCACCAACAAACAATGAAAGGCAACTTTTCCATGGGGTATAAAATAGAACTCAGCGATGCGCCCAAAGGCTACACCTTTGACCAGGACAAAATCATCTCCCCCAAAGAGACCGTGCGGCGGTTCAAGGAAAAATCCGCTGCATTGAACCTGGACATACTGAGCCGGACCCGACGCATTGACAACGGCCGCCTGGATATCCCGGTATTTTTCAGCGAATGCGGCATTGATGCCAAAAAAGTGACCGGCACCAACAAGCAGATGGGCAAGGGGGGTACACCGGCCCAGTCCGAGGCCAGTGCAGTCATGGAGCTGGCAGAGCGGTTCAGCTTTTTCTCCTTTGTCAACCAGGAGGACAACTTCTTGTACGACACAGCCGCAGCCCTGGGGGATGAGGCCATGTCCTATGACCAGATCGTCAAATCCGTCCATGACAATCAGGATGATGCCCAAAAAGTTAAATCGATTTTTTACAAGCTTCCCCTGCAATGGGCCAAGGGCTGGAACCTGACCCGGAACCAGGAGGTGATCATCCCCTTTAACTGGTTCTACATGATCAACGAGTTCAACGGTCCCAGCGCCGGCAACTGCACGGAAGAGGCCTTGACCCAGGGCATCTGCGAACTTGTGGAACGTCACACCTCCTCTCTGGTCAGCCAGGGAGAGGTTGATATCCCCGGCATCCGCCTGGACTCCTTTGCCGACCCCCTTGTCCGGGAGATGCTGGCCAAATTTGAAAAACAGGGAATAAACGTCTATGCCTCGGACTTTTCCCTGGACACCGGAATCTCCACCATCGGCGTTCTGGCATGGGATCCTTCCACCTTTCCTGAGATGAGTGAAATCGTCTGGACCGCCGGTACAGCCCCAGACCCAGAAAAGGCCATGAGCCGGGCCCTCACCGAAGTGGCCCAGCTGGCAGGGGACTTTAACACCGGCTCTAACTATGTGGCCTCGGGGTTGCCCAAATTCACCGATATAAAAAACGCCGCATTCATCACCCATCCCAAAACCATGGTCAAGGCGGCAGACCTGCCGGATCTGTCTTCTGACAATATCCGGGTGGAGGTGGAAAACCTGGTGGACACACTGGCCCAAAGGGGCTTTGAGGTCAATGTAATCCCCACCATGCACCAGGGACTTGGGATCCCGGCCTTTTATGCCATCATCCCCGGGGCCCATTTCCGGGAGCGGGCAGATCAAGCCTCTGTGGGCATGTTTTCCGCCCGCCTGATTACCGAAAATTTTGACCCCCTCCAGGCCCTGGCCCGACTGGACAGCCTGGAAGACGCCCTGCCGGGCAAATACTATACCAGCTTCTACAAAGGGCTGATGCTGGCCGCCATATACGACCACGAGGAGGCAGCAGAACAGTTTCAGGCCGCCCTTGACCGGGAACCTGCCCGGCTGAACCTGCCGGATATCTACTCCCACTACAGTGCCTGCCTCAAGGATCTGTCCCGATTTGACCCGGCCCTTGAGGCCTGCGCCAAAGGCCTGGAAATCGATCCCCAAAGGCCGGATCTTTACAATACGGCAGGGGCCTGTTTTTTCATGACCCAGCGCTATGAACAGGCCATTGACCGGTTTGAAAAGGCCCTGACGGTGGACCCCTCCCTGGCCATCAATTACGCCAATATCGGGTCCTGCTACCGGGAGCTTGGGGAGCCCAAGCTTGCTGTAAAATACTATGAAATGGCCCTGAAGGTGGATCCCTCTATTGAGTTTGCCCGGGACAACATAAAAAAGCTGACAAAAAACTAGCACCGCTTCCCAGGGGCCGTTTCCTTGTATATTGACGGCACCTGTTTAAACTGCCATAATATAAGCTTAAAAAAACAATGTCTTCCCTCTATTAACGGATCTCAAACAAGGCCCATGGACAGATTGCTATACACATTCACGGGTATCTTTGATTCATTCCGGGCCTTCTGGCACAGGGACAGGACCCACAAAACCGTCTCTTTTGCCTTGATCCTCATTTTCCTGGTCAGCCTGGCCATCATCGAACTCAACCGCCAGGGCCTGCTTCCGGCCTCTCTGGGGGCCCAGATTCCCAAGAATCATTACATGGCCATCAACCTGGCCTTTTTACTGGTGCTATTCATGGAAATTCTCTCCATGATCTTTACCCTGCCCAAATCCATGTCCCGGGCCCTGGGAAAGCAGTTTGAAATCCTGGCCCTGATTTTCTTGAGGGATGCATTCAAGGAACTTGTCCATTTGCCCGAGCCCATCTCCCTGGAGCAACACTTTGATGTCCTCTGGCAGATTCTCTCTTACGGATTCGGGGCCCTGGCCATTTTCGGCCTTTTGGGGGTGTACACCTTTTCCTTGAAAAACCTGGACAGGGCCATGGCACCAGGCCCCTCCCTGGACCGATTCATAGCCGCCAAAAAAAGCGTTGCCCTGTGCATGCTGTTCACCTTCTGCGGCATGGGGCTGTACAACGCCTTTCTCAAACTGTCCGGACAGCCGACCTTTCATTTTTTCCAGTCCTTTTACACGGTGCTGATCTTTTCAGATGTCCTCATGGTCTTTATCGCCCAGGCCTTTTTACCCCAGTTCCAGGCTGTTTTCCGGAACTCAGGATATGCCCTGGCCACCCTGCTCATAAGGCTTTCTTTGACAGCCCCCCCTTATTTCAGTGTGCTCATCGGGCTGGCCTCAGTGATTCTCGCCCTTTTGCTCACCCTGGTTTACAACCGGTTTTACGCCGACACATCCCAAGGGAATTAACACCCCATGTTTAAAAAACACATACCCCAATGGAAGAAAAACACGGTATCAACAGACACCGTGCTCAAGAAAATTGAACCTGGCATGCATATCTTTATCGGCACCGGAACCGCCGAGCCCAGGACCCTGGTCAACGCCCTCATGAGCTCTAAAGGCCACTCCCTGGAAGATCTGACTCTGATCCAGCTGCTGAGCTTCGGAGACGCCATCTCCTACAAGGCCCTGGAATCCCATCGCTACCGGCTGAGAACCTTTTTCTCCGGGTGGGTGTCTGCCGAAGCCATTACCCAGGGCCGGGTGGACATGATCCCCACCCGGTATTCAACGGTGCCCGCCCTGATGATAGAGGGGCTGATCCCCATTGATGTGGCCTTTATCCAGATCACCCCACCCAATGAGACAGGATACTGCAGCCTGGGCCTGGGGGTGGATGTCTCTAGAAGGGCCATGAGACATGCCAACCTGGTGGTGGCAGAAATCAACGAGGACATCCCCTTTACCCTGGGGGACACCTTTGTGCATATTGATGAGTTTGACATGCTGGTGGAGGCCACGGTGCCTCCCTTTTACTTTCCCAGGTATCCTGTGGAACCGGTTTTTGACAAAATCGCGGAAAATGCCGCCTCCGTCATTGAGGACGGCTCATGCATCGCATTCACCTACGGCCCCGTATACGAGGCCCTGCCCAAATACCTATCCCAGAAAAAGGACCTGGGCATTCACACCCCCTTTTTCAGCGACGCCCTGCTGGAACTTGTGGAAAGCGGGGCGGTCAGCAACCGGTACAAGGGCATGTTCAAGGGAAGATCTTTGACCACTTACGCACTGGGATCCAAACGCCTCATGGCATGGCTGGACAAAAACCCCATGGTGGAGTTCCAGTCCATTGACAAGGTGTTCAATCCCATGCAGATCGGCAGGAACCGCAAATTTGTCATGATCCTTCCGGTGAGACGGGTGGACCTTCAAGGACGGGTGGCCCTTCACTCCAGCTCGGCCAATATTTCCGCCGGCCCCGGCCAGATCGTAGACGTGCTCAACGGGGCTGAAATCTCTCCGGGGGGATACACCATTGTGGTCCTGCCCAGCCGCAACCGGGACGGGGTATCCAACATCCGTCTCTTTCTGGATGACACCCCGGATCTGCTCAGCATACCTGAATCCGTGGATCTTGCAGTCACAGAATACGGTGTGGCCCATCTAAGGGGAAGAACCCTGAGGGAAAGGGCCCAGGCCCTGATCGAGATTGCCCACCCCGAAGACCGGCCCGGCCTTGTGGACGGGGCGAAAATGGAGAACCTGCTCTATCCCGACCAGATGTTTTTGGCAGAATCTGCCCATTTTTACCCCAAGGAAATCGAAAGTCTCCACACGTTCAAAAACAATCTCCACGTCCGGTTCAGGGCCATTAAACCCTCGGATGAGGAGCAGATGCGGCGCCTCTTCTACAGGTTTTCAGACAAGGCCATCTATTACCGGTACTTCTCTCCTATCAAGTCCATGCCCCATGCCAAGATGCAGGCCTATGTCAATGTGGACTACCGGGATGTAATCTCGGTTGTGGGTCTGACAGGGGATCCGGACAACCAGACCATCATTGCCGAGGCCAGAATCGCCAAATATCCGGACAAGCCCTTTGTGGACATTGCCTTTGTTGTGGACGAAGAATACCAGGGGTACGGCATTGCCACCTTCCTATTTCAGATGCTGGCCCGACTGGCCAAGGAGCGGGGCGCCATTAAAATGACCGCAGATGTCCTGTCCTCGAACCGGGCCATGCTCAAGGTCTTTGAAAAGGGGGACTACCCTGTGACAGCCAAACTGGAAGGCGGGGCCTATGCCCTGTCTATTGACCTGACCCGCACCACAAAGGAGAAGAGGCGGGATGCTGGACGGTCACCCCAGGGATGAATCCAGGGGGGCGGGTCCTTTCGGGCGCCTGCCCAGCTGGCCGCATCCGGCGGAAACAGACCGTCCCTTGCTCCAGCGTTTGATCACAAATACCCCTTTCCGGGTCAGGGCCTGGGCAAAGGCATTCATCTCGTTATCATCCGGGGTGTCATGCCCGAATCCCTCAATGGGATTGTAGGGAATCAGGTTGAGGCGCACCGGAAAAGGCCGGATAAAGGCCGCCAAGGCCCTTGCATGGTCCGGAGAATCGTTCACCCCCTTGATGAGGATATACTCAAAAAGAAAGGTCCCCCGCTGGGGCAGGGGATAAGCCAGAAGGCTCTTTTTCAGGTCATCCAGAGGAAAACGGTTATTTACGGGCATCAACAAGGACCTTGTCCGGTCGTCTGGGCCGTTCAAAGAAACGGCAAGACGGATGCCCGGCAGATTCATCTTTGCCAGCCGGTTGATACCGGGAACCAGCCCTGCCGTGGACAGGGTAATATGGCGATGGGCAATGTCAAACCCCCGCTGCTCTGTCATCACGGCCACCGCCCCCATTACCGCATCAAAATTATCAAAGGGTTCTCCCATGCCCATAAAGACCACATTTTTCACCGGCTCTCCCAGGGTATGGCGGGCGTTGTACACCTGGCCCACAATTTCGGAAACTGTCAGGTTTCGCCTGAAGCCCATCTTTGCAGTGGCACAAAAGGCGCAGCCCATCTTACACCCCACCTGGCTGGACACACACAGGGTTTTATACCGGGTCATGGGAACGATGACCGACTCCACAGTCAATCCGTCATCAAGGCGGGTAAGGAACTTGGTCAGCCCCTGTTCTTCAAAAGTACCTGCCACATGGCCTGGAGAAAACAGCAGCCGTTTTTTCAGTGCCCGGGAAAGCCTCGGGGAGTTCACAAATTCAGGGGCAGCCAAAACGTCGGGGTTCCCCCGTTTGAACACCTCCCGGAACAGGGCCCGGGCATGGAATTGCCCCTTGCCGAACTCACGCTCAAAGGTCTGGACCAGATGGTTCAAAGGGTATGTTAACAGGTCTATCATAAAGGGTATGCTTAGGCAGATGCCATCAGACTTTAAACCGGCCCAGGATCTGATTCAGGCTCCGGGAAAAATCTGTCAGGACTCCCACACTCTCGTTCACCCGGTCGGTACTCTTTCGGATGGCCTGGACATTGCCGTCCAGGCTGGCCAGGTCTTTAGCAACCCCTGAGGACGCGGCCGAGGATTCGGAAATGCTGGTATGGGTTTCATGGATCCCCTCAACGGCCTGGGCGATATTGCCGGTGACTTCCCTGGTGGTAAGGGACTGCTCCTCAACCGCTGCAGCAATGGACGTGACAATGTCGTCCACCTGGGTGATGATCTTGGAAATCTGCCGGATCTCATCCACCGTATCCTGGGTCGAGTCCTGGATCCTGCCGATTCTGCCTGAAATATTTCCAGCCGCCTCTGAGGTTTGCTCGGCCAGATCTTTGATCTCATTGGCCACCACGGCAAAGCCCTTGCCGGCCTCGCCGGCCCTTGCCGCCTCAATGGTGGCATTCAATGCCAACAGGTTGGTCTGCTCTGAAATCTCAGTGATCACCTCAGTGACATGGCCGATCTCCCGGGCATCGCCGCCCAACTGATCCACCTTGCCAGAGACATTTTCCGCCGCAGTCACCGCCGTTGCAGTGACATCCTTGGCCTTGCCGGCATTACCGGCAATCTCGTTCACCGTGGCCGCCATCTCCTCCATGGCGGCGGAGACAGAGTCAAGGTTTGAGGAACTCTGCTGTGAACTGGCTGCAACAGCTGCAATGCCCTCGCTCATCACCCGGGAGGCTTCAGCCGCAGAACCGGCCCGGCCGGACATCTCATTCACCCCGGTGTCCAGATCCCCGGCCACCTGGGAAAGCCCTGACGAGGCCTGGTTCAAGGTTGCCACGCCCTGGGTAATCCGGGTAAAGGCATCGGCCAGTTCTCCTTTCATCTCATTGATGGCAGTGACCATGGAACCGAGTTCACCTCGTTGCCGGATCACAAGGCTCTGGGTAAAATCCCCCTTGGCGATTTCCTGGATAAAGCGGTCCACCTTTTTTACGGGTCCTGCGATCTTACCGCTGATCACGAATCCCAGCAAAACCGCCACCCCGATTCCAATGCCAGTGGTCGCCCAGATCAGGGTTGCGACACGGAACTTTTCCGCTTTCACATCGCTCTCTGCAGCAAAGATCAACTCCTGGATCATCACAATGGCCTCATCTATGCCTTTGGAGACCCCCTGTCCGCTCTCAATGGTTTTTTCATCAATGGTATCCAGGAGGCTGTAATCGTAAGCCTCGGCAGAAAGCTGCTTGTGCATCTGTTCGTAGGCCACCTTGAAGTTGGGAAGAAAAGATTGCTCATATCGTTCTCCAGAAAAGGAAATCCGTTTCCGCAACCCGGCATCATCGGCCCTGGCAATGGTTTTTCCTCCCAGATCGCCACCGTCAAGTATGGCAGTCTTGTACAGGTTGAACTGCTGGATGCTCTTCTCGTGCTCTTTCCATACCGCCTCAAGCTCATCCGTATCCAGGGCAGCCATCAACCGCATCACCAACATCATATCCTGGGCCAGGGTCAGTTTCATATTTACGGCCGACTCTATCAGAGGGGTGGAATCAATCACCGTATTGAACTTGGTTTCAAGTTCTTTCATCCCGAAAAAACTGATGACACTTACCACCGCTGTAATGGACGCGATGGCAAGAAATCCCGTCATCAGCCGTCCCCGAAGTGTTTGAACCACCTTCATAACTTCCTCCGATAGGAATTTTAAATATTTTATATGAAAGACCGTTGCAAATTGCTTGAGTGCTTTCATGAGTTGTTGCGGGCCGGCCCCGGTAAAAAACCAGGCCGGCCCATGGCCGTTATTGGCAAATCCTGCTATACGAAGTGAGCCCTTAAATGTCAAGGAATTACGCATAAGGATAAGCCCCTTTTGGCCTTGCCGTTTTAGGCCTGATTTATATTCCGGGCCCACCCTTCGGCCCCCTGTGATCCACAGGAAAAAATTTATCGTCATTCTTTTTAATTTCAAGCCATTGGATATTGACAAATAAAATCTGCGGTGTGATATTTGATGTTTTTAAAATGGGGAGAGACCATGAAAAAAAAGAACAATAAACGCGGGTACCGGTTTGAAACCCGGGCCATCCATGACGACATACAAGGCCATGAGTGGCAGGGTGCCACCCAGCCCCCCATCTACCAGTCTGCGGCCCATATCCACGACACTGCGGAAAACCTGAGCCAGACCTTTGCCGGCCAGACCGGCGATCATATATACATGCGGCTGAGCAATCCCACCAACCGGCATATGGAAAACAAACTGGCCGATCTGGAGTCTGGCAAGGCCGCCATTGTGACGGGGTCGGGCATGGCCGCCATCAACAATGCCTGCATGACCCTGCTGAGGGCCGGGGACGAGTTTGTGGCATCCAGTTCCCTGTTCATGTCCACCTTTGCCCTGTTCACCAATATCTACAAAAAGTACGGGATCACCGTACGACTGGCAGACCCCATGACCCTTGAAGGGATTGCCGCCTGCATCACTGACAAGACCCGGTTCATCTATCTGGAGACCATTACCAACCCCGGGATGGAGATCCCCGATATCAAAGCGGTGGCAGACCTGGCCCATGCCAATGGGGTGCCCCTGGTCATGGACAACACCCTGGCCTCTCCCTGGCTGTGCCGCCCCCTTGAACTGGGGGCTGACATCGTGATCCACTCAACCACCAAATACTTCAGCGGCCACGGCGCCTCCCTGGGCGGGGTGGTAATCGACAAGGGCGGATTTAACTGGGACACGGAGAAGTTCAGCGACTTTTCCCCCTTTGCCGGCAATGACCCCTCCTTGAGCTTTCTGACCCGGATGTTCCGGGAGTATCATGTCAACTTCGGCACCACCCAGGCCCCTTTCCACTCTTTTTTGACCGCCATCGGCCTGTCCACCATGGGCGTGCGCATGGAAAAGCATATGAGCAACGCCATGGCTGTGGCCACCTTCCTGAAAAACCACCCCCGGGTCAACTGGGTGAATTATCCGGGGTTTGAGGACCATCCCTGCCACGCCATGGCCCGACGCCAGTTCGGCCACCGGGGATTCGGCACCATGCTCACCTTTGGCCTTTCAGACCAGGCAGCCTGTTTCTGTCTCATTGACAGCCTTGAGATGATCCTGAACCTGGCTAATCTGGGGGACAGCAAGAGCCTGATCATCCACCCCTACTCCTCCCAATATGTAAACTTCCCCCAAAAGCAGCGGGACCAGCTGGCAGACCCCGGGCTTCTCCGGTTCTCCGTGGGCATCGAACATCCGGACGACATCTGTGAAGACCTGGACCAGGCCCTGAAAAAGACAAACACAAAACCATGAGCGAATATACAGGGCATGACCAGGCCGGCGTCACCATCGGCCTGGTGGAAAAACAAGGTTTCACCTTTGGGAACATCCATGCCCCCATGGCCCTGGAAGGCGGGGGAGCCCTGGGTCCCATCACCCTGGCCTATGAGACCTGCGGCACCCTGAACGCCGATAGATCCAACGCCATTCTGGTCCTCCATGCCCTGACCGGTGACGCCCACATGGCAGGATATTATACGCCCGAGGATCCCAAGCCGGGATGGTGGGACATCATGATCGGCCCCGGCAAAGGCATAGATACGGACAAGTACTTTGTCATCTGTTCCAATATCCTGGGATCCTGTGCCGGTTCCACTGGCCCGTCCTCGACCAATCCGGCCACGAACACCCCCTATGGCACGGATTTTCCCATGATCACCCTAGGCGACATGGTCACTGCCCAAAAGGCCCTGATTGACCATTTGGGCATCCATCGCCTCCACGCCGTGGTCGGCGGCTCTGTCGGCGGCATGCAGGTCCTGGAATGGACCGTCCGGTATCCGGATATGGTGGCTGCGGCCGTGCCCCTGGCCTCCACCTGCCGCCACTCAGCCCTGGCCATTGCGTTCAACGAGGTGGCCCGGCAGTCCATCATGGCTGATCCCAACTGGAACAACGGGAACTACTACGGAAAAAACAAACCAGACATGGGCCTGGCCATTGCCAGAATGATCGGCCATATCACCTATCTGTCCGACGAATCCATGCGCATGAAATTCGGCCGGAAGCTGCAGAACCGAAGCGCCTTAAGCTTTGAGTTCGGCGCGGAATTCCAGGTGGAATCCTATCTGCAGCACCAGGGAAATAAGTTCATCGAACGCTTTGACGCCAACTCTTTTTTATACATCACCAAGGCAGCCGATTACTTTGACCTGGCCAGGGAATACGGAAAAGGATCCCTGGTCAACGCCTTTGAAAGGGCCCGGGCCAAATTCCTGGTGGTCTCATATACCTCGGACTGGCTATACCCCACCTACCAGTCCAGAGAGATGGTCAAGGCCATGAAAAAAAACAACCTGGATGTCTCCTTCTGTGAAATCGATGCCCAATGGGGCCATGACGCCTTTCTTCTTCCGGATCAGCGCCTGGACAATCTGATCTCAGGATTTTTAAAGGGGGTGGCCCCGTGACCTGCGACCTGAGGTATGACCTGAAACTCATTGCCTCCTGGATTGATCCGGGCTCCCGGGTCCTTGGACTGGGCTGCGGTGAAGGAGAGATCCTTCACTGGCTCAAGGCCCATAAACAGGTCCAAGAGCGGGGTATTGAAATCAACGAGTCCAAGGTGGTCACGTGCATTGAAAAGGGGATTTCCGTACTCCAGGGGGATATCAATGAAGAGCTTGAAGATTATCCAGACCAGGCCTTTGATTACGCCATCTGCTCCCAGACCCTTCAGCAGGTCTATGACCCGGTCACCCTGATTTCCCAAATGCTCAGGGTGGCCCACAAGGGGGTGGTCAGCTTCCCCAACTTCGGCCATATCAATGTCCGGTATCAACTGGCCACCAGCGGATGCGCCCCAAAGACCCCGAACCTTCCCTATGAGTGGTACAACACCCCCAATATCCGGGTCCTCAGCCTCAAGGATTTTAAGACCTTTGCCAATCAGGCCGGCTTCAATATCCTCAAGACAGCGGCAATCAATACCAAAAATCAGAACAGACAGGGCAAACGCGTACGTTTTCTCCCCAATCTACTTGCCACCTACGGAATATTCTTAATCGGAAAGGAATGATTTAAGATGGATACGGATTTCGGTAACAGAGAAATCATTGATAAGATTATACGGATCAAACAGGATCTGGGCAACCAATTGCTTATCCTCACCCACCATTACCAAAGAAGGGAAATTGTGGAACTGGGGCATCACCGGGGAGACTCCTATGCCCTGGCCCGCCGGGCGGCAAAGGATGAAAATGCCAGGTTCATCGTTTTCTGCGGGGTGGGCTTTATGGCCGATTCTGCCGCAATCCTTGCCAAGGAAAACCAGGTGGTCCAGATTCCTGATCCCGGTGCCGGCTGCTGGCTGGCGGACATGGCCCAAGCGGCAATGGTTGACAAGGCCTGGGCGCAAGTCATAAAAATCACAGGAAAAAACGCCATCATGCCCATGGCCTATATCAACTCCCATGCCGGGGTAAAAGCGCTGTGCGGAAGACATGGCGGAATTGTCTGCACCTCTTCCAACGCAAAAAAAGCCTTTGAATGGGCCTTTAAACAAAAGGGGAAACTCTTTTTTATCCCGGATGAACATCTGGGAAGAAACACAGCCCTTGCCATGGACATCCCCAGAAACCAAATCCTGGTCTGGGACCCTGAAAAACCCCTGGGAGGCAACTCCGAGCAGGCCCTGAAACGGGCAAAAGTCTACTTGTGGAAGGGAAGCTGTTCAGTGCATACTAAATTTTTTGCCGAGCAGGTTCTGTCCATGCGCAAGACATTTCCCCAGGCCCAGGTAGTGGTCCATCCGGAATGCACCAATGAAGTCGTCCGACTGGCCGATGACTGCGGGTCCACCAGTTTCATTGACCGCTATGTGACTTGTGCCCCCCCTGACAGCACCATCATCGTGGGAACGGAAATTAACCTGATCAAACGCCTGGCTGCAGAGCATCCTGATAAAAAAATTCTGCCCCTGAGTGATGCCTTCTGTCCCAACATGCATAAGATCAATCTTAAAAATCTGCTTCATACCCTGGAGAACATCGGAAAGACCAATGTTATCACTCTGGATGACACCGTTAAAAAAGAGGCTTTTATCGCGCTGTCAAAGATGTTAGATTTATAGAATATGCCGTTCCTTTATCAGGCGGCACAAAAGTCAAGAGGAGGTGGATATGAGCAATTGGACTCCCGGCACCCTTCTGAAACTCTCTGGCTCTTATTGGCAGGCCTGCACCCTTCATGCCGCGGTGAAACTGGATCTTATTACCCAAATGGGGTCTGAACCCATTCAGGGCTCGGTTCTTGCGAAAACCCTTTCCCTTGACAGCCAGGGCCTTGTCACCCTTCTCAACGCCCTGGCCGCCATGGATCTTGTGGACAAGACTGGACACAGCTATGCCGCAACACCTGCGGCTCAAAATTTTTTGTCAAAGGATTCCGAATCCTACATCGGCTACATGATCCTTCACCATCACCACCTTGCCGAATCCTGGGTAAACATGGACCAGGCGGTCTCCCAGGGCAGGCCCATCAGACACGCCGCCCTGAGCCAGGACCCTGAGGTCAGGGAAAGTTTTCTCATGGGCATGTTCAACATTGCCATGGCCACGGCCCCTGACATCGCACAGATCCTGGATCTCTCCCACTGCACAAGGCTTCTGGACCTTGGCGGCGGGCCCGGAACCTATGCCATCCACTTTTGCCTGGCCCACCCGGGCCTCAAGGCCGTTGTCTTTGACCAGCCAACCACCCGGCCCTTTGCCGAGAAAACCATTGCCCGATTCAACCTCCAGGGACAGGTCTCCTTTGTTCCCGGAGATTATACCCGGGGGCCGCTTACCCTGGGCCAGACCTTTGATGCGGCCTGGCTTTCCCATATCCTCCACGGACAAGGCCCGGACATGGCAGAGCAGGTCATTGAAAAAGCCCTGAAAGCCGTTCATCCCGGAGGAAGTATTTTTATCCATGAGTTTATTCTGGACGATACCTGTGACAGCCCCCTGTTTCCGGCGCTTTTTTCCATGAATATGTTTCTGGCAACACAAAAGGGGCAATCCTACAGCCAGGAAGATCTTTTCGGGATGCTGGAGCGGCAGGGGGTCCGGGACATTTGCCGTCTGGATTTCTCCGGCCCCACCCAGTCGGGCATTATCTGGGGTAAAAAGAAGAAATAACTGGCGCCACAAGGTCAAAATCAGGGGCCAAATATTTTTTGACGCAGCAGATCTGTTAATGTATACTTTGCCTCAGCCTTGAATTCTATCACAATTTGTTCATTTTCCTGTTGTTCCCTGTTGAAGCGATTGGCCATCCAAGTATTTTCAAATTCGCACCAAAGGATCTGGGAGATCCTTGCGATCTTCCGGACCAGACCCAAACTAGGAAAGGAGCAGGCATGAAAGATCAGGCGTCACAGGTTTTTCTTCAGCGGGCCCGTGTGATCAACATGATCCGGCGCACCGCGTTGTTTTGTTTTGTCATTGCCCTGGTATATTCCCTGGCAGCGGTTATTTACTCCACCCAGGTCATTTACAAGGTCAAGCTCAACTATGCCGTCATTCTTGAGCAATTCGGAGGGACCCGCCAGGCAGTCACCGATGTGGGCTGGCATTACCGCCTTCCCTTTTTCACCCGGCTTGAAAAAGAGGTCCCCCTGATGAATCAGAACATCTATCTGGGCGGATCATCGGCTCCCATCAAGATCATTTCCCAGGAAAATGTGGCCCTGTGGACCTCTGCCCTGATGACCTTTAAAATCAAGGATCTTAAACGATGGGGCATTGAAAACCTCTCTCCTGAAATCTTGCTACAGGGGGATTTTGACGGCATTGCCAAGGATATTCTTCAGGGCAAAGAGGTCAACCACCTCATCTCCAAGAGAGAGAAAATCAAAGAGGAAATTTTCATCGCCCTTAAAAAACGCCCCATCAATAAGAACGGTCCCACCCTGGAAGGCAAATACGGCATTGAAGTGGTCAGTTTCGTGCTCAACGAAACCCGGTTCGGCGACAAGCTGGTGGAAGCCACCGAAGAAAAGAAGCGGCGACAACTCATTGCCGAGGCAGACAACTATGCCGCTGACCAGGAAGCCGACCGGATCAGTAAATTATACAAGGCCTATCTAAACGGCATCCGATCCCTGCACCTGGCCCTTGGCGGTGCCGACGGCCAGCAGGTCAGCCCGGACCTGCTCTCCTTTCTCTCCCAGCAAAAATGGGCCACAGCCTATGAAAAAGACCAGAGCGATCAGAAGACCTTTGTCCTCCATGACAGCGGCCAGGCCCCTGCCCTGACCCTTCCCCCACAGCCCCGGTTACCAGAGCAAAACCAGGCAGAAGAGGAAAACTCCAGTCAGACAACACCCTAGCGTTTCAGCCCTAGGAGGCGATCATGGCCAAACGCATGACCAAAGAAAAAAAATACATTATCCTGCCCGAAAAGACCATCCGAAAAATCGACGCCATGGTGGCGCAGTGGGGCTACGATACCAAAGCCTTTGTCCGATCCCGCCTGAACCAGTACGCCCCCCCCCATCCTGTGGTATCCTCTATCAGAGAGGGGCTTTACCTGCTCTTTTTCATGCGCCGCAAAAAACGGCAGATGAACGTCCTCAACAACCCGTCCATCCTCAGGGACTGGAAAAAACGGTTTCTCTACTCCGGGGAAACCAACCCCGGCGCCTCCTGGAACCGCATCATTGAAAAGGAACTGACCCGGCCTGAACTGCTCTATCTCATCGCCGTGCTGGACCGGGAGCTGACCGATCTTCACGTCCCAATGGAACTGGAGGAGATGTTTGACAAGATCTACCGCGCCCATATCAGAAAAGAGCACACTGAGGACACTGATGTACCCAAGGCCCCCATCATGCTGGTGGAAGGGTCCTCAGGCTCAGGAAAAAGCGCCACGGTAAGAGAAGCCCTGGAAACCGTGGTGTTCAGAAATCAAGTCCTTCCCACAGTGGACTGGAAAAAGAAAAAAGAAGAAATTCTTGCCGATCACAGCCTCTTTGCCTCTCTGGAGGAGGTGGATCCAGAATTTGCCATGAAGATCGCCAGGAAACGAAAACTGGCCTTTTACCAGCGCCTGGCCACCATCCCCATCCTCAGACGGATATTCAAAAAGCGGATCATGGACAACCTGACCAATTTTGAGGAGCGGGGCATTCAGGTGGATGCCTCCATCGTCACCCCAAACGATTATCAGACCGCCTTGTCCGGGGAGCCTGGCAACTATTTCAAGCGGGCCATGGGTCATCCCAAGGTCACCTGTATCCGCCATGTGGAAGAGGCCCACTCCGCGTTTGGCAAAACTGAAAGCAGCCCGGGCTCAGGCGGGGCGGAAAAGCAGCAGCGCACCCTCATCGACACCACCAACATCGTTCTGGACGAAATCATAGACGGCCGCAGGGACTGCTTTCTCATCGCCACCACTGACCAGGCCCACCGCTTTGACTCGGCCATCTACCGCCGGTTTGTGGAAAAGGGCTGCATCGTTGACATCTCCAAATACTGGATGAACAAGGACAACCTGAAAAAAATCATCTTCCTGGAAATCAGGCGCCATCAGATTCCCACACCCTACACCCCGGAATCCCAGGAGCTGGACCAGGCAGCCGAACACATCTACGCGGTGTTCAAAGAGCGGAGCCTGAAGATATCCCCTGCCTATGTGAGAAAGCTCATCGAATCCATCATCAATATCCGGGGAGATTTCATCCTGGAATTTTTGGACAATGCCGTCCTGGTCCGATCCGCCTTTCAGCTGGTGGCCAAAAACGTCTACGGAGAACTTTACTCAAAAGTCGTGGACCGCATGGACCGGACTGTCTCCTGGGAAGAGTATGTGGGAGACATAAAGGATAAATATTCAGAGATGGCCAACAACTGCTTTAACTACGGGGTCAGCGAAGACAAGGGTGTGGTCCTTACCGGCCCCCCGGGATCGGGAAAGACCTTCCTGGTTCGAACCTGGCTCTCCTCCAACCTGAACGTCCACGACATCGCCACCTCCCCGTCAGCCCTCCAGGACCCGTCCTCCCCGGTTCACGGCGCGGTATCCAATCTGGAAAAAGTCTATGACATCGCCAAGATGGTGGCACCCACGGTGATCTTCTTTGACGAGGGGGACGCCTTGGCCCCTAAGCGCAGCGACACCGGCGGCCAGCCCTCAGATGCCCTGACCAATAAATTTTTAAACATCATTGACGGTGAGATCCCGCTGAACAAGGTCTTCACCGTTCTCACCACCAACCGCCTGGATATTCTGGACCCAGCACTGATCCGGTCCAAACGACTGAAAACCTTAGAGATCTCTGGGCATATGCGGCAGAAGGATATCTTTGACATCATCAAAAAGCTGTTTGGCGAAAGCCAGCACAAGCGGGAGTTTGAGGTGGAAAAGATCATCGAAACCGCCCAGGGCATCTGCAACACCCCGGCGGACTACTCCTCGTTCACCGAAAAGGCCATTTCCCTGTGCTCTACCGAGTACAAGGTGCTGCTGAAGCTCCGGGAGCTGGAAAAATCCACAGAATCAGACAAGTTCGACTTTGTAAAGCTCAACTTCAAGACCATTCTGGGCATCCTGGACGCGGTCAAGGCCCCGCCCCTGCTCAAGTCCAATATCAAGAACGATCTGCAGAATTTTGTCACCCATTACGACCAGGTTCTGGAGGCGGTCTCCCATGTCACCTCGGAAGCGACCTATCCCCTTGTGGAGACTCACCTGGAATCGGCCCGGCGGGAAATCTCTGCAAGCCCGGTAAGAAAGGGCAGTATCCAGCTCAACGAATTTCTGGAAACCGAGTTGAGCAAAGAACCCCAGGTGGGGTTTATCATCGGCGTCGGCGCCAACGACATGACCGGGATGCTTTTGCCCATCGCCACCAGCCTCACGGGCCGTATCCAGGCCGAACCCATCATGGTCACGGGTGCGGTATCCTCTTCCGCCCCCAATGCGGCCCAGCTGGACATGGCCGTCCAAATGACCAAGCAGTCGGCCCACGAGGCCCTGACCATGGTGAAAAACTATATCCAGGAGCTGTCCCCGAACATCAGCATCCCCTGGCTCTTCGGGGATTTTCTCCAGCGATACACCCTCCACCACCAGCTTTTGTCCGCCTCCTACAACGTGGGCGGCCCCTCGGCCGGTTATGCCCTGGCCCTGAACACCCTGTCGGCGCTTTTGCGAATTCCGCTCTGCATTGATTTCGGCATCACCGGCGCCCCTTGGACCAAGGGGGTAAGAAAAGACGAAGTCGGCGGCTCTGTCATCATTGGCGGGCACCGAAAAAAAACGGAAAAAGTCCTTTTATACCTGCGGCGCATGTATATGCCCCTGCAGAACTACAAGGACCTGGAACCGGAATTTCTCATCGGTTATTGGCAGCGGGACAAGGATATCATTGCCGTGACCCATTTTGCCGACCTCATGCCCGAGGTCCTCTTTCTGGACAATGCCCATAATCAGATGAAAGAAGACCTCATTGAAAAGCGGATCACCTACAAGACGGAAAAATACTTTGCCAGGGATCATACCCCCAATCTAAAAGAAGAGATCATCAAGGCCAAACAGACAATGAGAAAACGGGCCGAGGATGAAATACTGCGACGGGTCAATGCCATCCGCCTCTACCTCCAGGACCCGGACAGGGAAAAGTATATCTCCCACGAGCAGATTTTTAATACCTATATGGAAAATTGACCCCAGGGGTACCAAAAGAGGCGACCGTCCGGGGTAATTTTTTGGGGTATCAGGGGTTCTGATGTCCGGCCAATTGGCAGACGATTTTACCGATTTGTTCAATGGCATCCGCCACCTCCTGGTCCCAGACCCGGCCGTAACCGATGCGGATGTACCGTTCAAAGGCATTAAAACTGGCACACAGAAATCCAGGCAGAATGGAAATGCCTTTTTTCTTGGCCGCGACATAGACGTCCCGGCTGTCAACCCCCCGGGGCAGCTCAATCCACAGGGAGAGCCCGCCTGAAGGCGA
>Ga0102943_1000067_pt1 | contig 66847 bp, 50 predicted proteins | sample SalPonC_black_MG_FD_78174 | JGI IMG/M metagenome (GOLD analysis project Ga0102943, IMG submission 78174) | Salt pond soil microbial communities from South San Francisco under conditions of wetland restoration - Salt Pond MetaG... | ecosystem: Environmental > Aquatic > Marine > Intertidal zone >...
CAGGCTCTTTCAATTACCGTTTTTTTTCATCATCTTGATGTTTAGAATATGAAATAAGGCTAAAGGTAACGAACCGGCTGCTTAGGTGCCCGCTTCAGTTACCTTTAGGTTTTGTACAACAATAGTCACAAGCTGTTCCGTCACTCGCTCCGAACTCGCGTTAAATGTTGTATTGTAAAACTGCATTAGCCTGTTCGACAAAGGAGGCCGGGCAAAAACTCCAGAATTCAAGGACTCAAGCCCCCCCTTTCCCCCGGCACCGCAGCGATCAATTTTCGGGTATAAGCAGAGTGGGGATGCCGGTAAACTTCTTCCGCCGCACCGATCTCTTGAACCTTTCCCTTATTCATGACCATAATCCGGTCACTCATAATTTTGACGACGGAGAGGTCATGAGAAATAAAGATCAGGGTGAGCTGATAGGTTTCGCGAAGATCCATCAGCAAATTGAGTACCCGGGCCTGTACAGAAACATCCAGGGCAGAGACCGATTCATCGCAAACAAGCAAGGAAGGCTCTACGGCCAGCGCCCTTGCGATGCAGATGCGCTGTCGCTGTCCTCCCGAAAACTCATGAGGATAGCGGCTATAGTGGCGGCTTTCCATGCCCACGAGTTCCAGCAGAGCCTTTGCGCGGTCTACCCGGACAGCCCTGCTACGATGCAGACCGTGCACTCGCATAGGTTCAACGATGGCCTCCCCCACCGGCTGACGCGGATTAAGAGAAGCGTAGGGATCCTGAAAAATAATCTGCATTTCCTTACGGACAGCTTTCCATGCCTTTGCCGGCAATGTGGAGAGTGTTTCCCCGCGAAAGCGAACCTTTCCTGCGGTCGGTTTCACTAGGTTCAGCAGAGATCGCCCCAGGGTTGTTTTCCCGCATCCCGACTCCCCTACCAACCCCAGCGTTTCTCCGGGGAACACTTCAAAGCTGACCCCGTCGACCGCTTTGACATACGCCGTGGCTCCCCCCCAAAAACTGCGACGGACGGGAAACCAGGTTTTCAACTGTTCGACCTCCAGCAATGGCGCCTGCCGCGTCAATCCCTCCAGGCGGGCGCTCAGTTGTGCCGGAGTGATGACTTCCGGCCGCAAGGATTCTTCTTTTTTTTTCGTAAAATCTTCAATTGTTGGCAGGCGACGAGGGCGGTAGCTTAGGGGTGGACGACAGGCGATCAGCCCCTTCGTGTAGGGATGCGCCGGTTGCCGGAAAACATCCTGAACCGGTCCTTCTTCAACGATCTTCCCCTTCTGCATGACTAACACGCGATCCGCAATCTCAGCGATAACTCCCAAATCGTGAGAGATAAAAATAACACCGCCCTCCCAATCTTTCCGGAGTTGCTTAATCAGGTCCAAAACAGCCTGCTGGACGGTGACATCGAGCGCGGTAGTCGGTTCATCGGCAATCAGCACCTCAGGATTGCCCGATAGGGCCATCGCGATCATGATCCGCTGCTTTTGGCCGCCGCTGAGTTCATGCGCGTAAGACCGGTAGATGCGTTCCGCTCCCGAAAGTTGAACGCGTTCCAGCCAGGCCATCACCTTTTCCTTTACCGTTCCTTTCCCTTGCGGTTTGTGCAGCCGGATAGCTTCCGCGATCTGTTCACCGCAAGGCATTACGGGATTGAGGGATGTCATGGGTTCTTGGAAAATCATCGCCAGATGGCGCCCCCGGTATCGCGCCATCTCTTTTTCCTTTACGCTGCTCAGGTCGACAGGATTACGCTCCGCCCCCCGGTACAACACCGAACCGGATACCTGAGCCCCCCGGAGCAGGCGCATGATAGAGAGCGCGGTTACAGACTTTCCCGAACCGGATTCGCCGACAATACCCAGCGTCTCCCCCCGCTTCAAATGAAAGTCGATACCGTCCACCGCGACGAGCGGGCTTTCTTCGGTGGGAAACTGAATTCGTAGATCTTTTACTTCGAGTAATACATCCCGGTTATTCATTCTTTCTCCGTATCCATTAACAGCCTGATCTCTTCCTGAGCAATGGCAATATCCAACTGATCGTAATGCATCAGCCAGCGGATGATGGTATCTCCCAGAAATTCACCGCGCCAGCCATCGCCCAGCTCCTCTTCCACCAGGCTGGCATCGGTTTTCAGTTTTTTTAAAAGCCCCCGGGGAAGGACCAGGTTGGTGGAGATTTGTTCTTTCATGCACTTGTATTTGACGACCAGGTAGAGCATCTCGAGCAGGATATCTCCTTCGGAGTCATCAGTGTCTTGCTGTTCAATACGTCTGAGTAATCTTTTTTCCTCCTTGCTGATTTCCTGCTTATACAGCGCTTCAAAAGTATTGCCGTATTTACTGGCGATCCGCTTTGGAATACGGCGGTTATTCCGCAGCGCATCCTGTCCGGACTGTATCGTCCTTACAATGTGCGTAATCATTTTTTTAGGCAGGATCATTTCCTTGGAGTAGTTCTTCTCCTGGGCGAGTTTTCGCCGCCACTCATACAAGCGAATCAGAAAAACCTGCTCCTGGGATTTTAAGGACTGAATGAGGCGGCTGCCAAGGGCTTCGGTGTTGGGGTCTTTTATGTAAAAATCAGCTTCCTCTAATTTGCGGAATTCTTCCTCCGCCCATTCTTTGCGACGGAGATCACGCAGTTTCTGTTCCAGGGAACGCCACAAGGGATAGAGCAAGACCACGTCATTCAGGGCATATTTCAACTGTTTGCTTTGAAAAGGGCGCGATTCCCAGTCGGCTACCGTATACCCTTTTTTCAGGCTCCGCCTGAGTTCGCCTTCCACAAGTCTGCGTAGGGATACCGGATATTTGTATCCGGCCAGCCCGGCAGCGATTTGCGTATCGAAGACATTTTTGGGAACCACATCGTACTGTTGGAACAACAGCCGGTAATCATTATCTCCGGCATGAGTGATGGTTGTAATGCCGGGATCCTGCACCAATTCCAGAAAGGGACCGAGGTCTTTTAAAGGAAAAGGATCGATAAGGTAGTTGCCATGGCTGGTCGTCACCTGGATCAAACATATCCTGGTAACGAAGCGCTTTTCCCCGACAAACTCCGTATCAAAAGACATGGAGTTGACTTGCCGGTTGGTTTTGTAAAAGGCTTCTAAGTCACTTTGTGTTTCAATTAACTGATAGGATTCTCCTTTGCTCGTCATGAGTGATGCATCTGATTTTCAAGTGAGGCCGTAGTTTACTCCTAGCAATGATTACTTTGAACTACGGCGCTTTTCAAAGGTTCTAAGGATAGGTCATCATCTTACAGAAGAAGTTAAAGGGGTTATTACAAATTTAGTAAACCGCGTCGTTAATAAAAGAAATAGCTCTTCTATCTTACACTGAATATTAAATAAAATACCGACGGAATGAAAATCGTCAAAAGAATTGCCATTGTAGTGGGCGTCCTGCTCGTCTTACTCCTGGGTGCAGCTGTATTGGTTCCTATCCTGTTTAAAGACCGGCTCATGACACTGGCCAAAGAGCAAATCAACCAGAATGTCAATGCGGTTGTCGAGTTCGAGGATGTCAGTCTTTCTCTGCTGAGGGACTTCCCCGATATATCCTTCGCTATCGAAAATTATTCCGTCACCGGCAAAGATCAATTTGAAGGGGTTCAACTGGCCAGCGGCGAATTAGCAGGCCTTACGCTCGACCTTTTCTCGGTGCTGAGCAGTAGCCGTCCGGTTGAATTAACCGCTGTACAGCTGGAAAAACCCAACTTGCAGGTCTACGTCCTCCGCAACGGAGCCGCCAACTACGATATCGCCCTGGAAAGCGAAGCCGAAGAAGTGGATACCGCTACGGAGGAAAGCTCTTTTGAGATCAGACTCGAATCTTACCTCATCAACGACGGCCGGCTGCTCTACGACGATCACAGCGCCGAAACTTACGCGCTGATCGAAGGGCTCGTCCATTCCGGATCGGGCAACTTTACCAGTCAGGTCTTCGATCTGATCACGAAGACTACTATCCGGCGCCTCACTCTGCGACAGAACGACATCACCTACCTCAATGAAGCCGAAGCCGCACTGGATGCCACCTTGAACATCGACCAGGCTGAAAGCAAATACACATTGAAAGACAACTTGCTGACCCTCAATGCCTTTCAGGTGAAGGGTGATGGGTTTGTACAGCTCGATGGGGAAAATTACAACATGGACCTTCACCTGGAAGCACCGGAAAATGAATTCAAAAACCTGCTGTCTCTGATCCCCAATGCTTATATCGAAGGCTATGAGGAGGTTGAAGCTTCCGGTCAGTTTCGCTTCGTGAGCGATATAAAAGGCACCTACAGTGAACAACCTGAGCAATATCCCAGCTTTTCTGTAATGCTGGAGGTTCAAAACGGTGAAGTTCAATATCCCGGTTTCCCCCTAAGCATCCGCCGTATCAATACGGAAGCCAGTATCAACAGCCCCGGCAGTAACCTGGACGACATGATCATCAATGTGCCGGCCTTTAGCATGTATGTCGGCGAAAATCCGATTGAAGCCAGTCTGCATCTTCAGAATCCTATTTCCGACCCCGATATTGACGCCAGTGTTGACGGCGTGCTGGATCTGCAGCAGCTCAGCCAGGCTTATCCCATAGAAGGCGCTGAAACCCTTGCCGGAATTATCCGGGCGGATATCGAGGTAGAGACCCGGCTGTCCTCCATTGAGCAGGAACGCTACGAGCAAGTGCGCATGGATGGCCGGCTAAGCGTGGAAAACCTCTTGTATGAGACGGAAGAGATGCCTGCCATCAAGATCGCAGAATCACAGGTGGACTTCACGCCTCAGCGGGTCAATATCAACAGCTTCGACGCCCAGCTCGGCAATAGCGACTTGCAGGGCAGCGGCGCCATTGACAATATCCTGGCTTACATTTCTCCTGAAAAAACCATGACCGGAGAATTAACCCTTCGCTCCGAATACTTCGATGCCAACGAGTGGTATACCGGGGAAGAGGAAGCAGAAAGCCCAACCCTTCGCGATACGACCAGCAACGTGGAAACGGAAGCCGTTTTTGACCGCTTCAATTTTGCTGTTGATGCCCGCGCCGATAAAATCCTCTACGAGGATTATCAACTGACCAACACCTACGCGCGCGGCCAGATCGCCCCCAATCGAATGGAGGTCAGCGAAGCCTTCACCCAACTTGGTGACAGCGACTTCCGCGCCAGCGGCCTGATTACCAATGTCTTTGATTATCTCTACGAGGAAGGCGTCCTGAGGGGACAGTTGGATATCCGTTCTCAGCAGATCAACCTCAATCAGTTTATGGAAGAGGAAGAAACCGTCGCGGAGGATAGCCCTTCCGGTGAGGAGGCCTCCTCGGCTATACCCGTTCCGCCGAACATCGATATGCGGATCAATGCCCGGGCCAACCGGGTCATTTATACCAACCTGACACTCAACGATGTAAGCGGCACCCTCAGCATTGCTGACGAAGCCGCCGTCCTGGAACAGGTTTCTTCCAATGCCCTCGGCGGCGCTCTCGGACTACAAGGCGCATACGATACCAGTGATCCGGACAACCCGGCCTTCAATATTAAGTTCGATATCAGCAGCATGAACTTCCAGGAAGCCTTTAGTGCTTTTAACACCTTCCAGGCCCTGGCCCCTATCGGCCAGTTTATCCAGGGTAGCTTCAATTCATCACTGATCCTGGACGGGACGCTGACGGAAGAACTGATGCCACGTCTGAATACCCTCGATGCCAAAGGGTTTCTTGAAACGGCCGATGCCGTCGTAAATAACTTCAAACCGCTCCAATCAATCGGACAAAAACTCAATGCTTCTTTCCTGACGGAAAAATGGCAACTCAATGATCTCCGGGCCTACTTCGAAGTACAGGACGGTCAGGTAGAAGTCAAACCCTTCGATGTCAAGGTAGAGAGTATTCCCATGACCATTTCAGGCACTCATGGGATCGACACGAACATGGATTATGATATCCAGGCTTCTATTCCCCGCGAGCTGCTGCGTAAAAGCAATATCGGACAGGCCGCCGACACCGGCCTGAGCTTCCTGCAAAAACAAGCTTCTCAGCTGGGTATCGATTTCCAGCAGGGAGAGTACGTCAATGTAATGATCAACCTTGCCGGCACCATCAAACAACCCAATGTAGGACTCAAACTGCTGGGCACCGGCGGGGAAGGCTCCATCGCCGAGCAAGCAGAAGGTACGCTGAAAGAAGAAGCCCAAAAACAGATTGAGGCAGGCAAAAAACAACTGGAGGACAAGGGCCAGGAATTGCTGGATACGGCTAAAACAGTAGTGGAAAAGCAGGTGGAAGAAGCTAAAAAACAAGCCGGGGAAACCCTGCGCAAAGAAGGGGAAAAAGCCGCTGAACAACTTGGCGAGGAAACCAAGAAAAAAGCGGAAGAATTACTGGACACCACCGCAACCAAAGCCGTTGATAACATCAAAAACGAACTGGAAAAGTGGAACCCTTTCAAGAAGAAAAAGAAAGAAACGCCACCGCCTACCAAACAGGATACGACAAAGACCGATACGACGAAGTCAAAGTCAGGACAGTAGGCAGTTCTGGTAAGCTCATTGAAGTCCTTACCTGGTGGGGTATATACTCCCCCGGTAACAGGAAGTTCCGTGTTAGTTTCGGCTGACTTCAAAAGTAGTAGTGTGCTCAAAGTCCCGAAAATCGACCTGACTGACGCCGGATACCCCTTGTTCCGCCATATACACCCCGTAAATCACATCCACTGCCGCCATCGTCAGTTTGTTGTGGGTGACGATGATAAACTGAGAGTCCTTTGAGAACTTCTTAATAATCTTATTAAACTTCACGATGTTGGCATCGTCGAGCGGAGCATCTACCTCATCGAAGATACAGAAAGGAGCAGGTTTGAGCAGGTACAAAGCGAATAGCAATGCCGTGGCGGTGAGCGTCTTTTCCCCTCCCGACAGCTGGTTTATGGTTTGAGGACGTTTCCCTTTCGGTTGTGCAACGATTTCAATTTTGGACTCCAGCGGATTTTCCGGTTCCAGCAGCATCAGGTCACAGCCGTCGTCCTCCGTGAACAAGCTGCGGAAGACATCAATAAAGTAGCCGCGCGCCTCATCAAAAGCCTGGAGAAACTGAGCGGTAGCGGTTTCCTCAATTTCCTCAATGGTTTTGAGCAAGGATTCCTTGGCCTCCAGGATATCGTCTCGCTGTTGAGTGATGGTCTCATGGCGTTCCTTCATCTCGTCGTAAGCTTCCACGGCCATGGGGTTGATTTCTCCGTAATTATCCAGCCGGCCTTTCAGCCGCGTCACTTTTTCCTCCAGTTCGGCTTCCGGCATTTCCGTTTCCGGTTTATCCTTATTGATAATTTCGTTGATATCAATTTCAAATTCAATGCGCAGGCGCTGTGCCACTGAGCTGATTTCGTATTTGACATCATTAAATTTATCTTTCAGCCGGTTGATAAGTATTTGGGCATCCTGTTGCGTCTTATTGACCTGGCGAAGCTTATCTTCAATTTCGTTAATGCTGCCCCTGGCTTTGAAGTACACCTGTTCGGCCTCGGTCAGCGAAGCTTCCCGTTCTTTGCGCTGCCCGTAGGCCTTGAGAAGCGCCTCTTCCAGTTCAGCAATATCCTTTTTCACGCCGAGGATCTCCCCCTGCGTTTCTTCAATCGCTTCGTTGTTAGTAGAGAGGGTGCTTTTATTCTCTTCCAGTTGCTTTTCACGGAAAGAAAGTTCACGTTGAAGGGCATTGACCTTATTTTGCTGACGTATAAACTGGATATTCTTGTCGTTAAAGGCAGAGGAAGCATTACTCAATTGCTCCGCCGCCTCCCGGTAAGAGCCGTCCATACTGGCGATCTGATCCTTAATACCGGTAATTTTGTCCTTTTTATGCGAAAGTTGCTCCTCAATATCCTGAATTGTCGATTCCAGGTCCCGGATCAACTGATCGAGCTGCGCCGTTCGCTCATTAGCTTCCCGGATAAAGGATTCAAAATTTTCCAGCCGGGTTCGCAGCGACACTTTTTCCTGTCCCAGTTTATTGAGCTCGTTGCGCACCTGTTGAATTTGCAGGGTATTGCGTTTGGCTTTCAGCCCGTCGATTTTTTCCTTAACCGTGTAGTACTCGGTGGATAGTTGGTTGGAGGATTTCTCCGCCTTGCGAATGGCTTTTGCAAGAATCTCCAGATTTTTCTTCCGACCGATTTTTTTCCCTTCGAACAAACCGATAGAACCGCCGGAAACACTGAAGCGCCGTTGTATGTAGCGACCGCTTTTAGAAAGGAGAACCAGTTCGTTTTCCGGCATGGGTCCCTGCACCTCTTCCCGTTCGGTAAGCAGCACATTCCCCAGCAGGTAATTACACAGTTTGCGGTAAACCGGATCGGTTTCCACAAGGTCGGTGGCGCGCAGCGTATCCGGCAGCAGGGTCATTGGAGGAACGTAGTCCTCGAAAGCGTCCAGAATGAAAAAATTTGCCTTTCCTTTTTGGGTTCGGCTCAGCAGTTGTATTGCTTTATGGGCTTCTTCGAGGTTTGCAACGACATAGTAATTGAGATAAGGTTCCAGGTAGTTTTCAATCGCTACCCGGTACGCTTCTTTAACATAAAGTAAATCGGATAACAGCGGCGCCTCCTTATTCCAGTCTTTACTGCTGCTCAGGAAACGAATAGACTCTGGAAAGCCCTCCAGGTTTTCCACCATGCTTTTGGTCAGCTTATACTCATTGCGCTTAGCGTCCAGGTCGCGATTAACCGCTACAATTTTGGCATTGAGGTCCTCCAGCCGGGATTCGGCTTCCTGCAGCGCCTCTTGTCGTTGCTCTTCGGCCTGTTCGAGGCTATCGACTTCCTCCGACTTTTTCTCTTCCCGCGCCTCCAGCTCCTGCAGTCGCTCCCGCAGGGCGGTTACTTCTGTACCTCGTTGTTCGATACTGCCTATACTCTGCGCTCTTTCCTGGCGGTGGTTATGGATCTGGTTGGCATGGATCGCTTTTTGTTTTTCCAGTTCAAAGATAGAGCGCTCAATCTGTTGCTGGGATTCCACGATCTCATCCAGTTCCGCCTTGATGGAGCTGTGTTTTTCGCGTATCTTTTCGAGTTTGTTCTCTGCTTCTGTCAGTTCGAACTCCAGCCTTGCCTCCACCCGCTTTTCCGTATTGAGTTCCGAACGGTAGTGTTCGATATCCTCTTCCAGCTGTGTGATACGCTGGTCGGCGGCTTGCATCTCCTCAGAAAGCTTCACCTTGTTGCGCTCGGAAAACTGCAGTCGCTGTTCCAGCATGCGCTTGTCGTTTTCCATTGAGCGGATCTCCCCAACCAGGTTATTCAGTTCCCGCTGCCGGTCAGAGAGCATTTTCTCCTTGTCTAGATTCGCCTTTTTTTCCTGTTCCAGCAGGGACTCCAGCTTGCGCACTTCTACTTCCAGCTGCCGGTAGCGATCCTGTTCCTGTTCCAGCTGAGACTTGAGTTCGTGGTGTTTAACCCGGAGAGAGGAAATTTTCATCAGGGCCAGATCGACGCTGAGTTGTTTGTACTTGGCTTTCAGGTCGAAGTAGCGCTTGGTTCTTCGCGCCTGTTTTTCGAGCGTTTTGAGGTTTTTATCAATTTCGAAGAGCAAGTCCTCCACCCGGTCGAGATCAGCTGTGGTATTTTTGAGTTTGTTGATGGTCTCGCGTTTGCGGACCTTGTATTTTGAGATGCCGGCGGCCTGTTCGAACATGCGCCGCCGCGAATTGTCCTTATCGGCCAGAATATCGTCCACCATGCCCAGGGCGATGATCGCGTAGGAGTTCGAACCGATTCCGGTATCCAGGAATAAGGAAGTGATGTCTTTTAGCCGGCAGGTGACATTGTTGAGGCGGTATTCGCTTTCTCCGCTGCGATACAGGAGGCGAGAGATCGTAACGGTATGATAATCCGTAGGCAGCAGGTTTTTGGTGTTCTCAAAAGTCAGTGAAACCTGGGCTACTCCACTCGGCTTTCTTTTTTTAGTGCCGTTAAAGATCACATCGGACATCTGGTCGAGCCGCAGTTCCCGGCCCTTCTGTTCACCGAGCACCCAGCGGATAGCATCGACAATATTCGACTTTCCGGAGCCGTTAGGTCCGACGATACCAATGACATCCTCTTCAAAATTGATGACGGTCTCGTTGGCAAAACTTTTGAATCCCTTTATTTCCAGCTGCTTCAATCTCATAGCCTACAAAAATAGAAAAAAGCAGAAAAAGGCTTCTGCCCTTTGGGTTAAAGTTATCCACATATTGCGGTTTCATGGTATCGGGCTTTCGGAAATTCAAGAGCCTCATCTAAGCTTTTCGTCGTACACTTTTGGGGTCGATCCGCTCATCGTGGCGGCGTTCGTATTCCTTAAAGAGTGCTTGCTGCTCTTGCTGAGAGAGCAATTTCTTTTCATCGTAGAAGCCCTGGCTTTTACGCTGCCGGAAAGCTTCGTACAGGGTAACGGCGCAGGCCACTGAGATATTCAGACTTTCCACCATGCCCACCTGGGGAATGGCAAAATTGCCGTCAGCGTGTTGAAGTGCAGCCTCGGAAAGGCCTTCGTGTTCATTGCCGAAAAGCAGGGCGACCGAGCCGCTGAGGTCCAGTTCGTATAAACCCACCGCTGTTTCATCGAGATGGGTGCTCCACACCCGCTCATAACGCTGGCGCACCTGCCGGAAACAAGCCGTCGCATCGGTATAGAAATGTACATCGACCCACTTCCGGGCTCCGGAGGAAGTACGCTTACTAAGTTGCAGGCTTTCCCGCCTAAGGCCAGGATCGGTGTACAGCACGAATATTTCTCCAATACCCACAGAGTCGCAGGAACGCAACACGGCGCCAATATTGTGCGGATCATGTACATTTTCGAGAATGACGGTCAGATTCGGCTGCCTTCGCGCCGCTACTTTCCTGAATTTTGTCGCTCGCTCGGGCGTCATGGGTAGCGCGTTAATCGTTTGATATTGTACGAAGCGGCTTGGTCCGGTCCAAACTTACCTGCCTGCATTAATCTTCCTGCTATTTACTTCTTCAGTTCTCCCTCTTTCGAGTGCTTGTATCCTGTACCTGAAACTGATAGTTTTCAAACTTTAGAATGTGGACATATTTATTCGTGAACTGCTCGATATCCGGATTCTCTACGCCCGTGGTGGTAGGCTTCACCACCCGTTCGAAAGCAAAGCGGGTATGCAGGCCATCCATGGTCTCCATTTCAAGATCAAGTTGAAACTGACTACCGTATGATTCCAGCATGCGGCCAAAATAACGGATGATATCGTAGCCGAGGTAGGATTCTTCAGTGGGCAAGGTTCCGAAGCGATTAAAGTAATCACGCCGGAAGGCGCTGATTTTGGGGCTGGAAGAGTCGATGAAAATATGACTACTGATGTGGATATTCATTTTCTCAAAGTAATCCATATCGATGCGGTCGTATTCCTGCCATACCGGGGTGCCGTAAACCGTGATAACCTGTTCTTCTTGCCGGGCCAGCTCCAGTTTCCGCAAAAAGGAATATACAAAGCTTTCATCCTGCATATTCCAGGCGGAGACAATGAAAACGCTTGTATCGCGGCCTTCCATGAAAGCGAGCATTTCTTCCTCGTCCAGTTCTTCAGAGATATCCTGGATGGTCAGCTGCTCCAGGCTATCCGTAAAGCGAGTGCCGGTCCAGGTGAAATAGGCCTCCTGAAAATGATGCAAGCTTCGCTGGTCCAGCCCTTCATCCTGGGCGATTAGAACGATTTGCTGAGGAGAGTTATGCTGAAGGGCATGACGCATCAGGGCATTACAATGGGTCATCAACGAAGGCCGTACCTGGATGAAGTTTGGATTATCCTGGGTCAGGTTGCTGGTCGCGCTGTAAGGAGAAACGACATTGATATTATTTCGCTTCCCGTATTCCGCCACCTTTTGGATGTTGACCCGGCGATAAGGGCCGATAAGCAGGTCGACAGAATCAGCATGGAGCTGATTCACCAGTATATTTTCTACTTTCTGCTCCGATCCTTCCGTATCCAAAATGGTCAGTCGCAAAGACAACTCCGATTTCCTTAATTCATCGAGACCCATTTTGACGCCTCCGTAAAAGTTAAGGCTCCACTTGGAAATCCGGTGTAAATCCTCCCCTTCTCCGGTGAAGCGATTTGTCAAAAAAGGTAACATCAGGACAGCATCGTAAACCTCCCTGGACCTCTTTCCAGCTTCTTCGTTGCCGGGTTCTCCTTCGACTTCTGTGAGTTCCCCACTTGTTTCCAAAGTATCGACAGACGTAGGTTCCCGGAAGATGGTATCCGACTCGATTTCTTCTATTCCGGTCACCTCACCCGGTTCAGGTGAATTCCTTCCTGCCCGGCGCGTTGTATCGCAGGAGACGAGCAGGATTAAGACAAAGCTAAAAACCAAAGTACTTGCCCCCCACTTTTCACCGGGACCAAATATTGGATACCTCATATGTATTATTCAATTTATTTCATAATGCAGTGCCGGATTACCAAACCGAAAGAGAGGAGCAAAGTCTAGTGCCTCGGGCACTAGTGGCTCCGGCTATCTTCCCTTCTCGCGCCTCGTCTACCCCCAAAATAACCTCGCCTAAACTATGACGAACTTAGTTCCCAGCGCACTAGCTCTCTGATCAGGGTTTGTCGAGACCCAAAAGCCACAGCGAAATTTTAGTATTCCGTCAGTTGAAACTGGTAATCTTCAAAGCGCAGAATATGAACGTACTTATTCTCAAATCGTTCGATGGGCAGATTTTCCGTGCCGGTGGCAGCAGTTGGCTGCACCACGCGTTCGAACTCAAAGCGCGTATGCAGATACTGATCCGGTTCGCTTTCCAGGGCATACTGGAACCTGGTGCCATGTTTTTTGAGCATACGCCCAAAGTACAGCATGGTATCAAAACCGAGGAAAGCTTCCAGCGGCGCTACTGCACCGAAGTCCTGAAAATATTTGCGTTTAAAAAACTGAACAGAAGGCGCCAGTGGATCCAGATAATAGTTGCTACTGACATGAACATTCATTTTCTCGTAGTAATCCAGATCTATATACTCAAAACGCATCCACTGCGGCATTCCGTATATAATGATGTGCTGGTAGTCTTCCTTAGCCAAGTCCAACTTGCGCAAAAAGGAGTAAATAAAGTTTTCTTCCCAGGAAGGGATGATAAAAACGGTCGTGTCACTCAGTTGGATAAAAGGCATGTCGTTCAGGTCGCTGTAGTCACCGGTCTGAGAACTGATAATAAACTCCTGCAACTTGTTTGCATTCCGGGAACCGGCACGGCGGAAGTGTTCCGACTGAAAATACTGTAACCGTGATTTCTCTGCCGCATCGTCCCGGCTGACGAGCACGATTTGTTCGGGCTCGAAGCGCTGCAGGGCGTGCCGGGCAATCGCAGTACAATGCGTGGGAAGCGTCGGACTAACCTGGATAAAGTAGGGGTTGTTGCTGGTCAGATCGGTGGCGGCGCTGTAGGGAGAGGCCATGGTTATTTCGGAACGCTTAGCGAACTCAGCCAGTTCCCGGACATTATCCCTCAGGTAAGGCCCCAGGATAAAGTTAGATTGACGCAAGGCCTCGTTGGAACGCACGAGCCGGGTTACTTCCGCGGTAGAAGCTTTGCTGTCCAGTACATCCAATTTTAAGCTAATCCCTTCGCTCTCCAATTGCCGGAGGGCCAATTTGGCTCCGCTGTAAAAATGTAGCGCCCAGGAAGAATTGGGATCGATGTTCCCGGTAGTCGGATTAAAACGATCGGTAAGGAAAGGCAATATAACTGCCACATTATAGGCATTATAAAACTCCGAGCCGTATTCATTGGTTCGGGGTTGAGCCTGTTCCCGTGCATCGGTGAAGGCGCCACTGGACACAATAGGAGGAGCCTGGCTTTCGGGCACCTCCTTCCAATTGAGCGTATCGAGCTCCTCTGAGGGCATGTTATTTAGGACTACCCACTCTCCTGTCTCCTCGTTATACACTCTCCTGCCCTGAATGGCATCCAGGGTTTCGCGATCTTCTCTTTCCGTTTCCTGAACGGGTTGAAAAAGTTCACAGGAACTGATTCCAACAAGCAGTACTGCAAGCAGTAACAGCCGATTATTCCCATTCGATAGTAGCCGGTGGTTTGGTGCTGATATCATAAACGACTCGGTTTATTCCTTTTACGTTATTGATTATCTCGCTGGAGACTGTCGCCAGGAAATCATGCGGCAAACGGCTCCATTCGGCGGTCATTCCGTCCATGGAATTGACGGCTCTGAGTGCTACGGCCTGCTCGTAGGTCCGTTCATCTCCCATCACCCCTACGGATTGTACCGGGAGGAGAACGGCTCCCGCTTGCCAGACCTTATCGTAGAGCCCCGATATCCGCAGGTGGTCGATAAAGATGGCGTCGGCCTCCTGCAGCAGCGCTACTTTTTCCGGCGTAATATCGCCGAGAATCCGGATGCCCAGTCCTGGTCCCGGGAAGGGGTGCCGTCCCAGAATATTATCGGGTATCTCCAACTCTTTACCGACGAGGCGCACTTCATCTTTGAACAACATGCGCAGCGGCTCGATCATTTTGAGTTTCAGTTTTTCAGGGAGCCCTCCCACGTTGTGATGGGACTTGATGGTTACGGAAGGGCCGTGTACAGAAACCGATTCGATGACATCAGGATAAATCGTCCCTTGCCCCAACCATTTTATGGCCTTGTCTTTTTCTTCCAGCTTTAGCGCTTCCGCTTCAAAAACTTCGATGAATACCCGTCCGATAGCCTTTCGCTTTTCTTCCGGATTGACAATGCCTTTTAACGCTTCGTAGAACTCATTTCGTGCATCGATACCGATGACATTGAGCCCCATGCCTTCATAGGAGGCCAATACTTCCTCAAATTCATTTTTCCTGAGCAAGCCGTTATCCACAAAGAAACAAACCAGGTTTTCCCCGATGGCCTGGTGCAGCAAAGTTGCCGCCACGGTAGAATCTACTCCACCTGAAAGCCCCATCAGTACGTGCTCCTCTCCAATTGTGGACTGCAATTCTTCTATGGTGTGTTCGGCGAAGGAGGCCGGCGTCCAATCCCCCTTACATCCGGCTATATCGACGGCAAAATTTTTTAACAGGGTTTTTCCATCCAGGCTATGGGTTACCTCCGGATGGAACTGTATACAAAACACCGGAGCTTCGAAAGCTCCTTCTTCGGATTTAAAAGCGGCCACATCGATACTCTTCGTCCCTGCCAGCAACTCAAACTGTTCGGGTATTTCCATGATCGTATCGCCGTGAGACATCCAGACCTGTGAATCCAGCGGAATTCCCTTCAATAGATCACTGGCGTGATGAATACGACTGAGTTTGGCCTTGCCATACTCTCTTTTCAGGGAGCGCTGCACTTTCCCTCCGTAGTAACTGGCAATATACTGGGCCCCGTAACAGATGCCCAGAACGGGACGGTTGCCGATAACCGCTTCGAGATCCATCTTCAACGCATTCCGGTCAGCTACCGAGAAAGGGCTGCCGGAAAGGATAATCGCTTTCACCGAATCGTCGATGGGCGGTACTTTATTATACGGAACGATTTCACTGTAAATATTAAGCTCGCGAATACGGCGAGCGATCAACTGGGTATACTGCGACCCAAAATCGAGGATGAGAATTTTTTCGTTCATGGCGCAAATATAACACCGATTTAAAAATAATTGCTCCGGCAGGGTTTTATTGCTGCCGGAAGCTCTTTTTCAAGGTAAAAAGAAAAGCCGGAAAGGAAGAAATATTCCCCTTCCGGCTTTTCAGCACAGCTGACGAGAGCTTAGTACACTGTCAAATAAGTAACTTTCCGTTTTGACAGTGTACTTAGTATTACTTCAGGAACAGGTCAAACTCCACCCGTCGATTTTGCTCTCTGCCATCTTTGTAACGGTTATCGGCGATGGGCCGGGTTTCACCGTAGCCGGCATAACTCATTCGATCGGGACTGATTCCCTGGGAAACCAGGTAGTCGTAGCAGGCTTTTGCCCGCTCTTCGGATAATCGCTGGTTGACCGAGGCGCTGCCTGTACTGTCGGTATGACCACTTATGCGAAGGCTGTAATCAGGATAACGGCGCATAAGCTCCACGATTTGATTAAGAACCTCTCTCGACTCGGGTCTCAGCCTGGCGCTGCCGGTTTCAAATTGTACTGCCTGAGTGGCAAAATCGAGAATTTCTTTTTCTTCATCGGTGATCTCGGGGCAGCCCTGATTTGAAGCGGGACCCGCCGAGTTCGGACAGCGGTCCTCAGCATTGCTAATCCCGTCGCCATCGGAATCCGGGCATCCGTTTGTTGCTGCACCGCCAAATTCGCTGGGGCATTCATCATCCTTGTCGGGAACGCCGTCGCCATCAGTATCCGGACAACCGGCAAAAGCGGGAAGCCCGGCCACACCGGGACACTCATCTTCCGAATCGACGACCCCGTCGCCGTCGGAATCGGCTAATGGGCAGCCATTGTTGTCGATAGGCCCAAATTCTTCAGGGCACTCATCATCCTTATCCGCCAACCCATCAGCATCCGTATCCGGACAGCCGCTAAGAGAAGCAATTCCAGCCTCATCGGGACACTCGTCTTGCCCGTCGGGAACACCGTCCAGGTCCGTATCCGGACAGCCGTTCAGCCCGGCAGTACCCGCCTGCTCGGGACAGAGGTCCTGCCCGTCGGGAATGCCGTCTCCATCCCGGTCGGAGACGGGCTCCGGCTCCGGTTCTCCCGGGCCCAGCAATACGCGTAATCCTCCTCCCAGCTGCACGTTGTCGCGCAAATCGTCGAACCCAACACGGTACTCGGCTTTGGCAGACAGATAGAGGTGTTTACTCAGCCGGAAATCGAGGCCGGCCCCCAGCGGAGCAGCAAAACCGAAGTCATCGAGATCTTCCACGACGGTGCCGAGACCGGCGAACAAATAAGGATAGATGAAATTCTTCTGTCTGAAATACTTGAGTTGAAGCAGAAGGTCAAGGCTGGCCAGGCCCACTGATTCGAAATCACCCATTTCATCAAGCGGAAGATTGGCTCTGCTCAACTTCAGCGGAACAGCCAGATTGAGCGCATTATTCAGATGCCGAATGTACTCAATTTCCATCCCAGTCGTAAAGTCGCTTGTTTCCAGGTCATCTTTAATCTGAGGCCATTGGTAATTGGCAAAACTAGCCCTGACGGCAATTCCATCTTTGGCTTGTTCATACTGAGCAAAGGAGGGGGTTATTACCAACAGAAAACTGAAGGCGATCAGGAGTAATGCTGTTTTCATCGTTAAGAAGAATTTACAGTTAAGAAAGAATTGGAGTCAAATCGTTTTTGCACGAATGGGCCCTTAATGGTATCGGCATTTCAAGAAAAATGTTCACGCCAGAGCGGCGCCTGCATCAGGATTACCAATCCAACTTCCGGTTTTACCTGGAGGTTATTCCAAAAGCCCTCTTCCTTCTTTTCTGATTTTCCCTTCTTTATTCAGCTTTTTCATCAATCGATCCAGGATACCGTTGATAAAGTCTTTACTTTTCTCCGTACTGTATAGCTTAGAAATTTCTACAAACTCGTTGATCGTGACCTTAGAAGGAATGGTAGGAAAAGTCATCAACTCCGTCAAGGCCATTTTAAGTAAAATCATATCGATAATCGCCACCCGGTCGGCATCCCAGTTTTTAAGCGTAGGTTCGATCAGGTCGAGCAGTTCCTGATCCTGTTCCAGCACCTGGCGGAGCAACTGTTCTCCAAATTCGAGCGTCGTCTCTTTATTCGGACGGTACTCCTCGAAAAAATCCCCTTCGGTGGGCAGGGCTTTGATTGTTTTTTTCATCGCTCCGACGATCAGCGATTGATCGTCTATCCACTGGGCGTAGTGATCTTCGATCTTATCTTCAAAGTTTTCATTTTGCATACAATGCTTGTACAGATCGAGCAGAATCTCCCGGTGGTCCTCTTCTCCGGTATCCTTCTTCATCACGTAATCCCGGTATTCTTCCTTTTTGGCAAACTCTGTATAAATCAACCGGACAGTATCTTTGTCGACCAGTTCATTCAGTTTATAGTGTTTGAAGAGGAGGTGGAGTTTTTCATTTTCTGCGAGAGACTGGATCAGTTCATTTTCGCACAACTTGGCGGTAAATTGCTTGTCTTCGTCCGTAGGTAAGAATTTGGACACTTTCCGTTCGGCGTCGTTTCGGGCGTACTCAGTAATGCGGAGAAAATACAAAAGGTTAAACAGGTACAACTGGAAGGACTTATTGATCCGGCTATTATAGCGGGTAAGCAGGTCTTCAAATTTCAAACTTTCATCCTTGCTCAGGGAATAAAGCATCTGCATCACTTTAATGCGGACGTTCCTTCTACTTAGCATAATTTCAATTTCTTAACGGTTGCGCAAACTTTCCGGTCCAAAGGACAAATAAAGATAATTCTAACAAAATTTCTCCAATTTGCCGGCATAAAATACACTTTTACCCAGAAAAAACAAAAGAAGAGGCGCTGAACCGTGAGAATGCTACTGTTCACCGTCTTTTCCGGATACAGCCTTTCTGCTATTGGATATATCCGGACTGTATACTATCAAACTCCGGCAACTGTTTGTAGTGCCATTTCCCGATTATAGTTCCATCTTTCATCAGTACGATACCTGGATTGGAACGGACGATGGTCTTAAGCAGAATATCATCGGCCATCAGAAAAGGATAATCACTCTGGGAAGCCTCCTTAAAGTCTTCGATTCTGGCCGGATCGGCATAAGCGGTGACGGCAAAAACCCGGATATCGGCCTCTTTCGCTTTTTCCAATACGGGATTCAGTACCTGTCTCCAGGGTTCGAGATAGCCTTGTTCCCAGGAGTAAGTCTCCCGGCTGACCTGCCGCTCTTTCACTCCTTCCAGGACACGCTCAACCCTAATCGAATCTGTCGTGCGAATCGTATCCATACGGTAAACCGAATCTTTAAGGGTGACGAGCTCAGATTCAGAATCGCCGTACAGGTGATGCGCCACGATCATAAAGCTGTAGTCCGGGTAAGTCAGTATTTCCTCGGTAACGTTATTCCCATTTATGTCCGCCACTTCAAAATCACTGATCTTGGTGCGTGGTACTTCGGGTTCCGACTTCACCTGTTCAAGCTTCCACTCCTCTTTGGGATACTGTTTGAACTCCTCCAGATATTGTTGATAGGGCAGCTCCACCACTTTACCCGTTTCTTTATTGGTCATGCGATAAGCCAGAATTTCAACATTGGCCTGCGCTTCTTCTTCCGCTGCCTTTCGATCCCAGATATTGACGCCCTCTTTGAACGGACGGAAATCGGTATGCGGCAGGTCCCAGACGTAATTGCTGAAGCAGTACAGGGTGAGCCCCACCGTGGCGATCAGCAGAGAGGCTACCCGCGCCCCCCGGCTAAACAGCTGATGCATCTGCCCTGACATGAAGAGAAACAAAAGGGCCGGGACCAGCAAAACGATATCCTTGAGAAAGGATACACGCGGTTCGAGTTTCAGGAAATCACCAAAACAACCGCAGTCGGTAACTTTCATATTGGTTTCCACATATTCCCCCCACTGGGAAAACTGGAAGAAGTTAACGCCTTCCGGCACATAGCCCGTCAGGTAGGTAAAGCCCGTCAGGAAGGTAAAAAAGGCCACCAGCAGGAAAAAAGCCCAGGCAGTAAAACTGCGCATCGCGCCGATCAACAGCATGAGGCCGAGTAAAATCTCGAAAACGATGACCACCACGGAGAAAGTGACGGAATAATCGCTGAACAAAGGAAATAAAGGAGCCAGAAAATCGAACCAGGTCGACTGGAAGGTCGATTCGAACTCCGCAAAGTACTGCTCCATCTTATAGGCCGTTCCGAGCGGATCGATTGCTTTGACCCAGCCGGAAAAGACGAACAACGCTCCGGTAAAATTTTGCAGATAACTGACCAGCCAGTTGTTCACGCGACGCATTCCCAACCCGGCGATCAGGGTCAGTACTAAGGCGACGACAGCAACGGAAAGCACTAAAGTACCAATGGTCATGACAATTCCTGTTTATGTTTTCGATAGGTTATCCTGATAGATCTCAGGATTTATTCTCTTTCTTTTCTCCGAGATGAATGAGCGCGAAAATAGCATAATTTATAATATCCCGGTAATTCGCTTCCAGCCCCTCGCTGACCAGGGTCCGCCCCTGATTATCCTCAATTTGCTTGATCCGCAGCAGTTTCATCAGAATGAGATCCGTCAGTGAACTGACCCGCATATCGCGCCATACTTCTCCATAATCATGGTTTTTGGCCATCATCAGTTCGCGGGTCTCCCGGAGAATATCATCGTAAAGACGCGCTACCTCCGCCACTTCCATTTCTAGAGAAGTTCCCTCGGAAAGTGACAACTGCATGATCGCTAATATACTATAATTGACCAGACCGCAGTATTCCTCCTCCACTCCATCGGCAACCCGTTGTTGTCCGGTTTCCTCCAGGGTACGGATGCGCCGGGCTTTAATGTAAAGCTGATCGGTCAGTGACGAGGGCCGCAGGATACGCCAGGCCGTACCATAATCCTTTGTTTTTTTTAAAAAAACATCCCGGCACTGTGCTGCTGCCACATCGTACTGATCCAAAGTTCTCTCCACTTTTTATCGCAAAGATAACAAACCTGATCGCAATATGATTTTCAAAAACTTGTTAATAGGGCGTTAAGCTGGTACCTTGTTGCTATGCATCCTTGCTGCCGGCTTCGGCGAAGAGCTGATACTGGTTTCGATGACTTTTCCTAATTACTCACCGCTATGAGCACCAATCCATGAAAGACAGCTACCAGACGATAGCCACGCCCGGCACTGGCGAATTCCGGGACCGGGGAAGCAAATTTATCGCCTACGCTTTTCCAGCGGAAACCGAAGAGGAGGCGTTAGCTCACCTGGAGAAAGTAAAGAGCGAGCATTTTAAGGCCCGCCACCATTGTTATGCCTACCGGCTTGGTCTCGAAGGCCATCTTTTTCGCGCCAACGATGATGGAGAACCCAGCAGTACAGCCGGCCGGCCTGTACTGGGACAGATCGACCGCCTAAAACTGACAAACGTTATGGTTATCGTCGTTCGTTATTTCGGTGGTATTAAACTAGGCACCTCCGGTCTGATCCAGGCCTATAAGACCAGTGCTGCCGCCGCGCTGGAGAATACCCGGATTGTCAAGCGCATCGTCGAATCCCGGTACAGTATCCGCTTCGAATACTCCCGGATGGGCGACGTCATGAGCGCCATCGAGCGCTGCGGCGTAACTATGATCGACCAACACTTCGAGGAAAAGGCAGAGGTGCTTATTTCGTTGCGCAAAGGGGAAGCAGAACAACGGCTCACGGAACTCAAAGCACATATGGACGGCGTCAGCCGGGAGGAAGCTGAGAACCTGAAGGAAATGAAGGATATCCGGATTGATTTACTAGAAGACTAATGCACCGAAAAATCCATCAATAATCAGGATTAATTCAAATACAGGTTCTCCTGTAAAGTGCTTACATAAAATTAGCTCTATCTGTTTTAGGTTATGATTCGGGGAAAAGTCGAAATCGGAAGTCGGAAAAATACAGACTTTACGCAGGATTCCGATTTCCCCATTTCCTGCCTATTCAAAAGGAATCGTGGCTACCTCGTATACACCATAATGTAGAAACGACCGATTAATTATCCTCTAGGGCTAATCCCCCAACACCAGCCGGAAGCCGCGCTGCAGGCCGTCTATGCGCAACTGCAGCAGGTATATACCCGCGGGGAGTCCGGTAAAATCCAGCGACCGGCGCTCCAGTCCCGGTCCGGCCTGGCCACGGTCCTGCCACAGCGGCCTGCCGGTGAGGTCCAGGAGTTGCAACTCCAGCCACTTGGTCTCTTTGAGCCTCAATTCCAGCTGAACCGGCCCGGCGGTGGGATTAGGGAATAAACGCAACTTTTCGACCAGGGCATTGAAGGCATTCCGGTTGGAGACACAACCGGCGAATGCAGGATCGTAAGTTGCTTCCAGTTCAGCACTTGAGGAACAGCCGGTTTGCAGGTCGGTCACTTGAACCGCATAGCGTCCGGATTCCTGAATGCAAAAAGCGGCTCCTTCTGCATCGGGCAGCGGGTCGCCGTTGAGTGTCCATTCGATCCGGATATCTGCGGGCAGGCTCGTGCTATCGGACAGCTGGATGAGGTTATTTTCAAAAACCGGGGCGGGCACGGAAGGTGGAGCAGCGAAGCTGAGCAGTACCGGCGTAGAACTGGCCTGACAACCATCCGGCGAAGTGTACTTCACTGTGTAGCCGCCACCGACGGCAGCCGACAGCGCAGCGTCCGTCTCTCCGGGCAGCGGAGCGCCGCTGAGCTGCCACTGGTTATTTGCTTCGTAGGAAGAAGTGAGCAGGATCGTATCTCCCTGACAGTAAGGCCCCTCTTCAAGTGCAATGACCGGCGCTGCGGGTTGCTCGAATACCGTGATGGTATCGGTAGAATTAATCGTATCTACCGGGTGAAATATAGAGATCTCCACCTGGGCGTCTCCATCGTTTAAGTTCCCGTCGCTTTGCTGATTAAAATTGTAAGTACCGCAGTTTTTATCTCCACCAAATATGCCTTCGTCATCATCCAGGATGCTCAAGGTGTAATCGCCCGGTCCGATCTTTAGGTTAAGGGAAAACTCCTGTGGCGGGCGTACATCGCGACGCACTGCAGAAGAATACACCTCATTCTGCGCTGAATCGAAAACTTTGAGTTGCAAATCGGGAGCGCCGTTGAAGGCGTCGCTACAGGTCACGTTGGTCACCCTTACCTTCGTCAGGAAGTACCCGGTGGTATCAATGATGGCCTGGTAGCTGACCGGATACGTACCGGGTTCATCATACTGCTGGGCCGGAGGGTTTTCTTCGAGGGAAACGTTTCCATTGCCAAAATCCCAGAAATAGTCAAATCCCTCTTCCCCCCCGGAAGGGATGCTATTGGAAAAACCGGTTTCCACCGAACCACAGCCGAGGGTATTGGTGGCCGTAAAGCCTTCCGTGACGATTTGGGCCGGTTCAATGAGCAGGGGGATGGAAAAGGATGTTTGCTGATCGATCACGATAACCCTCGCCGTAACGACTACTTCGATCATGTAAAGTCCGGGCGCCAGTGGCGTACCGCAAAAACGCACGCAGCCATCGGTTTCCTCCGGCAACTTGAATTCAGTTTGGCTGGCCGTCCAGGTGAGCCCGGGCGGTACGTTATTGACCGTTTCAATGGTGATTTTTGATATATCGATACCAGTAGGCACCCCCTCGTCGGCTACCGGTGTGGTCGTTTGGGGTACGCGAAAACTGAGGTCTCCTTCGTAAAACATTCCCACCCGGCCATCCGGCGCCGGCGACAAAAAGATGGTATCAGCGGGCAGGGTGTCCGGCAGCGCGACGACGCAATCAGTGCAGGGCCCCTGGGCGAGGCCGCTGAGTGCGAAAAAACAGAAGAAAAAAACGGGAAGTTGCCTGATCACACTGGAGAATAGCATAACTCATAGTTTTTGGTGAAATTTAAAAAACAGAGACCTGTTTGCCCTTGCACAGAAGGACAAACAGGTGGGAAAGAACTTATTTTCCACAAGCTCTCAGGGGCAACCTTACAGTGTAGAAAAAGGGCTAAGTCACTAATCGCGCCCGCGTATCAACGCCGGCTGATGATCATCTTTTGGGTAATTACAGCCCGGCCGTCGCTCAGCATAAAAGTATACATGCCATTAGGCAGGTTACTTCCATCAAAGGAGATCGTATTCGATCCTTCCAGGATATCAACCACCCGGCGGTGTACCGTTTTGCCGAGCATGTCGTGCACGAGGAATTCGTAACGCCCGGACACTTCGGCATCCACCAGTATATCGGTGGTATAACTAAACGGGTTAGGCGCATTTCTGATGTCGAATCCGCTGAGAATATAGTCCTCCCGGGAGGCCGACAGGCAGTAAGGGGAACCTTGTTCCTGTACATGTACTTCGTAAGTGCCCGGGAAAAGCGTGGGGTCGGGAAAAACAATCGGAATGGGAATACCGATATTCACGGAGCCGGCAAACAGCAACTCGTGGGCGCCTGTCTCTTCGGCGGTAGCGGTGCCGAATATCTTAACGCATCCTGCCTCTTCGGGTTGGAACACGCAATCCGGAGGGTTACAGACGTAATCGAAACTCTCCAGTGCCGGTTGGTAGGAAATCGCCGTGTCGGGATCGAAGCGAAGGTCAACGATACCGATGTCCCCTACTCCGGGAAAATTCACCTGTGAAGGTGCAAAAACCGTAAAGGTAAATTCAAAAGGCTGGTCGACACAAGCTGTATCGGGAATCCCTCCAGCCTGAACGGTGTCGTTCTCCACGCGCGGCTGCGGGCTGATGAACTGGACGGAATCCAGAATAGTGGTATCCGGTTCACAGCTTAAATCCTGTGCTTGCAACGACGACAGGAAAAGCAAAAGCAAGGGAAGGAGTAAAAAAAATCTTTTCATCATAATGTAATTTAATTTGACCGAAGTTTTTGGAACGCATGCAATATAGAAGTTTTGTCAACATGGAGAAAATGGGCCTCGAATTTTTTATTTTGCTTTTCGCCGCCAAAAAGAAAAATCTACCTTTGCAGGCGTTGGAGTTGCCCGCAAACCAATCATTTTGTTTAGGGCTCACTAAAACCGTTCGAACATGATTATGAGGAATGTTTCTCTCCTGTTACTCTGCTTCTTGTTAAGTCCTACGTTTATTCAGGGACAAGAGAAGGCAGCAATAAGAGGCGTTGTCAGGGATATGGAATCCCAAGAACCACTGATTGGCGCCAACGTTCTCATCGACTCTCAGGGAACCGTCACTGATGTCGATGGCAGATTCTCCTTTACACTTCCACCCGATGCGTACCAACTGCGAATTTCATACCTCGGTTATACCACTTACCAGCAGACGGTAAATCTTTCGGCAGATAAGCCGGTGGATTTAACGATCATTCTGGAACCGGAAAGTACCTTACTGAAAACAGCCACCGTCACCACGGGAAAATACCGTAAACCGCTCGGCGAGGTGACCGTCTCGCTGGAAGTTTTACAGCCAGAACTTATCGAGAATACCAACAAAACCTCTCTGGATCAGGCCGTAGAAAAAGTGCCGGGCGTGCGGGTAATCGATGGGCAGGCCAATATCCGCGGCGGCTCCGGTTTTTCCCAGGGCGCCGGCAGCCGGGTATTGTTGCTGCTGAATGACGTGCCCATCTTACAGGCCGACGCGGGTTTTCCCAATTGGTCGGACATCCCCATTGAGATTATCGATCGGGTAGAAGTCGTCAAGGGAGCCGCCTCCTCTCTCTACGGCTCCTCGGCCATGAACGGCATTATCAATGTGCGCACTACCTACGCCAACGCCGATCCGGAAACCAAAGCCAGCGTTTTCGGCACCACCTTTTTCGCCCCCAAGGACAAACGGCTGAAATGGTGGGACTCGGCGCCTTACAATGCCGGCGCCAGTTTTACCCACAAACAGCGCTTCGATAAGTTCGACCTGGTCCTCGGCGGCTATTATTTCAACGAAGAAAGCTACAACAAAGACGCACACCTTAAATACGGACGCTTTTCCTGGAGCACCCGCTACCGGATAACCGACCGCCTTGCCGTGGGGCTCAACGGAACAATTAATAAAGGAAACCGAAACTCCTTCTTCTACTGGAGCTCGGACACCACGGCTTACATCGGTCCACCCACTACCTTTTCTCAGAACGACCGCTTCCGGGCCAATATCGATCCCTTTGTCTCTTACTTTGACAAAGCAGGCAACCGGCACCGGCTCCTCGGACGCATTTACCGGGTGGATAATAATATTACCGAGAATCGCTCCAATGAATCCTGGCAGTACTACGGAGAGTACCAGTTCCAGCGGCAGTTTACAAAAATCGACCTCGTTACCACGGCCGGTTTCGTCTATACCGGAGCCAGGGTCTCCGCCGAGCTTTACGGCGATACCACCTTCACCTCCCGCAATTTCGCCGGCTATCTGCAGCTGGATAAAAAGTTTTTCGGTAAGCTCAACCTTTCCGCCGGGTTCCGGTTCGAGAATAATCTGCTCCAAAATCCAGGTTTTGAGTTTGAACGCGGCGTCGTTCCGCCCAGCGAAGAGCGGGAAGCCAAACCGGTATTCCGCTTTGGCGCCAACTACCAGGCTTTTGAATATACGTATCTGCGCGGCGCCTTCGGGCAGGGCTACCGCTTCCCGACCATCGCGGAGAAGTTCATCGTTACCGATGTCGGTGGATTTTTTGTAGAACCCAACCCCTCCCTGCAGTCAGAAACGGGATGGTCCACAGAGCTGGGGATTAAGCAGGGTTTCAAGATTTCTTCTTTTGAAGGCTTTTTGGATATATCCGCCTTTTTGTACAAATACGAGGATATGATGGAATTCAACCTCGTCCGATCCGGCTTCGCCGGCGGACAGGCCGCTTTCCGTTCAACCAATATTGGCGGAACGACCATCAAGGGTTACGAGGTTACCATCGCCGGACGGGGCAACTTCTTTGGGCTGCCTACCAACATTTTGGCGGGTTATACCTATATCGACCCCACTTTTGATGATTTTGATCCCAATTTCGAAGGGCTGCCCGAAACACAGGCAGAGATCAATGCCGCAAATTCCTCCATTAATGAAAACTTCCTCAAGTATCGCTCTAACCACCTCGTAAAAGTGGACCTGGAGTCGCAATGGAAATCTTTCTCCTTCGGCGTAGAAAGTTTCTTCGCCAGTGACATGGAGGCCATCGACGCCATCTTCAATATTATTGTTCCGGGCCTGAAACGGTTCCGGGAGGAAAACGATCAGGGATACAACATCTATAACTTCCGGGCGGCCTATCGCTTCGGTGAGCACTACAAAATATCGCTCATCCTGAATAATGCCTTCAACCTGGAATACTCGGTGCGCCCGGGACTGATGGACGCTCCGCGCAATCTGACAGCGAGGTTCGATGTGGAGTTTTGAAAACGGAAATGATTCCAAGTAAGAAATGTATCCTTATCGCTGTATCACAAAGGGTGCGGCGGTCCGTTCATCGCCTCGATGGATGATAAAGTAATACAGTCCGGTGGGATAGCGAGCCGTCATCAATTCGTAACTTTTTTCTGAAAAACGGGAAGGGACAATTTCATCCCGGTGCACTTCCTGTCCCAGCGTGTTGAATACCCGGATCTGATAATTTTCAAAGTCGGGCGTTTCATAGTTTACCGTAACCTGTTCATTGGCTGGGTTGGGGTAAAGGTTGAAGATCGACAGGGGCCCCGAGCTTCCTCCGCACTGCTCCTGAATCAACACCATGCTGTTAAATACGTTAAGCCGGCCACCGGTCACGGTGATCGTATCGAGATCTTCCAGCGGATCGACACCGTTGAGCAGTGCCTGCCGGATGAATAAGGCCGTTTCTTCGGGTTGTGAGAATATTCCTTCGGCAATACTGGAACAGGGCAGGCTGTACAACAAGGCCACTGAACCGGTCAGATGAGGTACTGAGGCCGAATTGCCTGTAAATAAGCCGTACTCATCATAAGGCTTGGTCGTGTAAGAGTTTTGGCCCGGCGCCCCCATATCTATAGATTCCGATCCCCAGGCGGAACCCTGGTGGCGTTCATCATCAATATTGGTATTCAGTACGGTAAGCAGGTAATCACTCGGGCAGGTGGTCGGCATATCTCCTACCTCATCGATATCCCAGGCGCTATTGTCGGCGCCGCCTACACTGAGCACCCCTTCCTTGCCAAGCAAATCGTACATACCTCCCCAGACGGGCTGTTCTTCACAAAAAACACGTGACACGCCAAAGGAGGCGTTGGTAACCACGACAAGGGCTCCCTCCCGTCCTTCGGTCTTTAAGAAAAGTTCCCGCTGCGACAGCGCGTATTCATAGGCCGCGACAATTTGATCGACCTGCGACACGGAGAGCAGCATCAGGCGAACATTCCAGTTGACTCCCGACACGCCCAGATCGTTGTTCCCACGCGCCCCGATGATGCCTGCTACCGAGTGTCCGTGCTGCTTAACCGGATGCTCCGGGGAACTGCTGATGAAGTTCCAGCCTTCCACATCATCTACGTAACCATTGAAGTCGTTATCGACACCGTCGCCGGGTATCTCGCTGTAGTTGATCCACAAATTATCTTTCAGATCTTCGTGAAAGATATCGAAGCCACTGTCCAGTACCGCTACCACCACCTCCCTGTCGTCCGCTGTTTGCCCTCCCGTCGTTACCTCCCATACCTCGGGCAGGCCAATGCGCGGAAGGGTCCACTGCAGATCATAACTGGGATCATTAGGCTGCACTTCACCGCGCCATTCCAGATAGTAGTTGAACTGGGCCGCCTCCACCTGAGGGTGGCGCCGCAGCCGCTCGAGTAAGACCTGCCCTTCCGTTTCCCGCGGATTATAGGTCAATATATGAATATTCAGTATTTGCCCGACCGGCCGGCCGTAATTCAGTTCAGCGGGCGCGGCCTGTCGCTTGTTGCCGGCAAATTGCTGTAGAAAAGATACCACATCTACCTTGTCCTCAAAGTGAACAAGGAGTTCTCCATCCACCTGCTTTCCTTGTGCGAAAACAAGCCCCGAGGATCCGAGAAAAAAGAAACAGAAAAGAAAGAAATATCGTCTCATATTCATTTTGCTGCGAAATAATTTCTTAGTGCATATTTAAATTTCGTTTTCGAGTTCCAAACGGATGGGTTTTCTCTTAGGGCGAAGGGTTTTTGAGGGGGAATAGCAGGGCTATTGCCCGAAAAAAGCCACAGCCCAGAGGCAAAAGGCGCCGTTTGGGACCGAAGGATGAAATTTTAAACATGCACTCTTAACAATACCGGCTAAAGAAAAACGGCGCTACTGCGAAGATAGTATTTCAAATATGCTTCTTCAGCCCCCCTTTCGCAAAAGCTGCTCTATTGTCCAGAAAACGGCAGAACAGAAAAGATCATTCGTTTTCCCAAAAAGGCTGTAAGATGAAATCAGGCAAAGCGGCTGCAGTGCTTTCACCCTTTGGTGAGCAGGTAACAGAAAGTAATTTATTCCTGAAGGCCTGCCAAAATGTCACGCAGGATGGGAAAATTCCTTATCTTTGCACCGCTTTTGAGGAACTCAACATCTCTTAACAGAGTTTTCAGCGCATTAAAAGGACAAAAAGATATGTACAACGATAACCCTACCCTGGCGGATCTTCATAAGAAGCAGATCGATGAGTCGAAGCAGGGCGATGTCTTTTTTCGCGAAAGCGAGGAAAAGGGAACAGGTGGAGCTACCGGTAAATTTTACATAGAGAGCTACGGCTGTCAAATGAATTTCAGCGACAGCGAAATTGTCGCCTCCATTCTTTCAGAAACAGGCTACCGTCCCACCCGTAACATGGAGGAATCGGATCTGATTCTGATCAATACCTGCTCTATCCGGGAAAAAGCAGAAGAAACAGTTCGCAAGCGGCTTCGCCTATTCGATCAGGTGAAACGACAGCGTCCCGGCACCCTGGTCGGCGTTCTCGGCTGTATGGCTGAACGCCTGAAAAGCCAGTTGTTGGAGGAAGAGAAACTCGTCGATCTGGTGGTGGGGCCGGATGCCTATCGCGACCTGCCAAAACTGCTTGCAACGGCCGAAGACGGAGAAAAGGGAATCAATGTCTTTCTCTCGCGGGAAGAGACCTACGCTGATATCAGCCCTATGCGCCTGGACTCTAACGGAGTGACGGCTTTTATCTCTATCATGCGAGGCTGCGACAACATGTGTTCTTTCTGTGTGGTTCCCTTCACCCGCGGACGAGAACGCAGTCGCAACGCCTTCAGCATTGTCGCAGAAGCGACCGATCTGTACGAAAGAGGCTATCGCGAAGTCACCCTGCTGGGACAAAATGTGGACTCTTATAAGTGGGAAAACCCGGAGGACGGCGAGCGGGTCACCTTTGCCCGGTTGCTGGAAATGGTGGCGCAAGTCCATCCCGGGCTGCGCATTCGCTTTTCCACTTCCCATCCGAAAGACATTACGGATGAGGTGTTGTACACCATGGCCCGCTACGACAATATCTGCAAGTACATCCACCTGCCGGTACAATCGGGCAATAGCCGCGTACTCGATCTGATGAACCGCACCTACGACCGCGAGTGGTACATGAGTAAGGTGAAACGCATTTACGAAATCATGCCCGAATGCGCCATCTCCTCCGATATAATCGCCGGATTCTGCAGCGAAACGGAAGAAGAACATCAGGATACGCTGAGTATGATAGAATTTGCACGGTACAGCATGTCTTACATGTTTTTCTACTCCGAACGCCCAGGAACACTGGCGGCGCGCAAATACGAGGATGATATTCCACTTGAAATAAAAAAGCGGCGGCTGCAGGAAATCATTCGTTTGCAGAATCAGATTTCCTTCCAACACAACCAAGCCGATATCGGTAAGAATTTCCGAGTGCTCATCGAAGGCGATTCCAAGCGATCTTCCGAAGAATTCAAGGGACGTAATTCCCAAAACAAGATGATTGTTTTTCCCAAGAGAGAAGGACTTCGCCCCGGCGACTACGTCGAGGTCCAGGTAACGGACGCCACCAGCGCCACCCTGCGCGGAGTAATTGTCGAGGATTGAGACAGAATGATCCTCCGCTGTTTCCTGCTGTTAAGCCGGCAGGCCTTCCTGGGTTTCATTTCCCCTGAATACAAGGAAGCAAGAAGAAGCATGGAAAATTTACAAGCAATAAAACAACGGTTCGGCATCATCGGCCAGTCGGAACAGCTCGACCGGGCACTTAGCACCGCCGTTCGCGTGGCCGGCACGGATTTGACGGTGCTGATTAATGGAGAAAGTGGTGTAGGGAAGGAAGTTTTTTCAAAAATCATCCATGCCTTAAGCCCTCGTAAGCATAATAAGTTTATTGCCATAAACTGCGGCGCCATACCGGAAGGAACGATCAACTCCGAGCTTTTTGGTCATGAAAAAGGGGCATTTACCGGGGCTACCGGGGAGCGCAAAGGCTATTTTGAAACCTACGACGGCGGAACCGTCTTCCTGGACGAGGTAGGTGAAATGCCGCTCGATACCCAGGCCTACCTGCTGCGCGTACTGGAAAGTGGCGAATTTATCCGCGTTGGTTCTTCCAAACCGCGTCGCACCGATGTGCGCATCATCGCCGCTACCAATGTCGACCTGCGCGAACAGGTCAAAAAAGGCAAATTCCGGGAAGACCTTTACTTCCGGCTGAACACCGTCCCCATACGGGTGCCGCCCCTGCGCGATCGCCCGGAAGATATCTACCTGCTTTTTCGCAAGTTCGCCGTCGATTTTGCCGAAAAGTACCGCACCACTCCCGTCCAGCTCGACGAAAAAGCGCGTATCCTCCTGGAAAGCTACCGCTGGCCCGGCAATATCCGCGAACTGAAAAACGTCGCCGAGCAGATATCCGTTCTCGCCGAAGACCGTAAGATCAGCGCCGAAGACCTGGTGCGGTACATCCCCAATATTTTTGACCGTAATCTTCCGATGATTCCCGAAGCCTCCAGCGCCCGGGGCAACAACATGCAGGAACGGGAAATCCTCTATAAATTGCTCTTTGATATGAAGGGCGACCTCAATGACCTCAAATCCCTGGTCTTTGAACTCATCCGGAATAATGACCTGCAAGTATCCGACACCCAACGTATGCGCAGCCTCGCGGCGCCGGATATCGACCGGGACAGGCAGCGCGGCAAACGCCCCGAGGAATTGTCTAAGTATTCTCCGGAAGATACCCATTCCTTAGAAGACTTCTCCATAGAAGAGGCAGAACATCTCAAGCCGATCATTATCGACGAAGCCACCAAGCGGCAGTACGAAGATATGGAGGTGGTGGAGGAAAATCTCTCCCTGGAAGAAAATGAAAAGGAACTAATTAAAAAGGCACTGCGTAAACATAACGGCCGCCGTAAAGAAGCCGCTCAGGATCTGGGCATCTCGGAAAGAACGCTTTATCGCAAGATTAAGCAATACGAGTTACAATAATTGGCCGGACAACGGCATCCTCATTTAATAAACAGGACACAAGCTACCATCAGATGATCAGTATTCGTTGGGCATACTCCGGAATAATCCTCCTGGCACTGGCCGCCGGACTCAGCAGCTGCTACTCCTTCACCGGCGTCAGCCTCGATCCAGCTATTCAAACTTACTACGTGGCCCCTTTCCGCGATAATGCCGATAATGCGCCGGCAGGTATCTCGACCGACTTTACCGAGGCGCTAAAAGAGAAAATCCGGACACAGTCCCGGCTGACTTTTACGGAGACCGATCCCGATATCGAATTTCAAGGCACCATCGTTGATTACCGCATCACTTCCGAGGCTCCTCAACCAGGAGAACGCACCTCTCTGAACCGCCTGACCATCGTTACGGCCGTCGAGTACATCAATCACCGCAACGAAGAGGAAGGCTGGAAAAACAATTTCTCTTTCTTCTTCGACTTTGACAGCACCACCGACTTCACCTCTATCGAAGAAGAAGCGACACGCACCATCTCGGCACAGATCATGGAGGATGTCTTCAACAAGGCCTTTACCGATTGGTAAGCTCCGGGAAGTGCTATCCCTTACTGTATCTTTTTGGCGAAAGCCACAAAAAAGTCGAGCGCCTCCGGATTTTTGAGCGCTTCCGGATTGGCGGCTTTATCAATGGGCTTCCCCAGCAGGATTTTCTTGACCGGCGCTTCCAGCTTTTTGCCGCTAATGGTGTAAGGAATCTCATCAATTTTGACAATTTCATCCGGCACGTGGCGCGGGGAGTTTTCCTCCCGCAACCTATTCTTAATTCTTTTTTCCAGCGCCTCATCGAGCGTAACGCCTTCGCTGGGCACAACAAAAAGCGGCATGTAGTGGCGTCCGCCGCTGAGTTCCAGGTTGACGATCAGGCTATCGGCAATTTCCGAAATCTTATTCATCGTCTGGTAAATTTCCGCTGTTCCGATGCGCACCCCCTGACGATTGAGGGTAGCGTCGGAGCGACCATAAATGACCAGAGTGTATCGGGGAGTCACTTCCACCCAGTCACCGTGCCGCCAAATGCCAGGAAACATTTCAAAGTAACTGCTGAGGTAGCGCGCTTTTTGCTCATCACCCCAGAAATAAACAGGCATGGAAGGCATGGCTTCGGTGATCACCATCTCCCCTACCTCACCGATTACCGGCCGGCCGGCCTCATCGAAAGCGTAAAGGGCACAGCCCAAAGCCCGGCACTGGATTTCACCTTCGTATACCGGCTTCCAGGGGCAACCGCCGACGAAAGCGGTGCATACATCTGTACCTCCGCTCATGGAACACAGCCACAGTTGCGGTTTCACGTCCTCGTACACCCAGTCGAAGGCTTCCGGAGGCAAGGGTGATCCGGTAGAACCAATGGAACGCAGGGCACTCAGGTCGAAATCCGTTCCGGGGTGCAGCCCCTTTTTCATACAAGCAACCAGGAAAGGTGCGCTGGTACCAAAATGAGCAATCCGCGCCCGTTCTGTAAATTCCCACAAAACGTTGAGATCGGGATAAGCCGGACTACCGTCGTAAAGGACGATGGTAGCACCGACCAGCAAAGAAGCCTGTACGAAGTTCCACATCATCCAGCCCGTAGTGGAAAACCAGAAAAAGCGTTCACCCGGGTGTACATCATTGTGAAAGGCAAGATATTTCAGATGCTCCAGCAAAACGCCGCCGTGGCTGTGGGTAATTGCTTTGGGAATACCGGTGGTGCCGGAAGAATACAGAATCCAGATGGGATGATCGAAGGGAACGGCTTCGAAGCGCAGCGGCGCGGAGGTATCGGCCGTGGCTTCCCGCCAGGAAACGCCATTGGGTATCTGAGGGTGGTTCGCTTCTGTACTGAGGTAGGGTAAAAAGACGATCTTCTCCAAACTGGGAAGGGCGGCGGCAATATCCTGCACGGCCGCCGTCTTGTCAAAAGCTTTGCCGTTGTACTGATAACCGTCTACCGCGATCAGAACTTTTGGTTCGATTTGTTGAAAGCGATCGACGACGCTGGATACGCCGAAATCGGGCGAGCAACTGGACCAGACGGCGCCCAGCGCATTAGTGGCCAGAAAGGCGATGGTGGCTTCCGGAATATTCGGTAAAAAGGCGGCCACGCGATCCCCCTTTTGAACGCCGATACTTTCCAGATAAGCGCGCAGGGCGGCGACCTGTTGCTTCAGTTCCGGCCAGCTGATCTCGGTGAGTTTCTGCCGCTCGGACTGAAAAACGATGGCCGGATGCGCATCGGTTTGCCGGCGGAAGATGTGTTCGGCGTAATTTAGGGTGCTGCCGCCGAACCAGCGCGTATGCGGCATAGGATCACGGCTCATCACTTCCTCGTAAGGAGTATGATGCTGAATTTCAAAATACCGGGAGATGGATTCCCAAAAATCGGACGGTTGGTCTACTGACCATTGCCAAAGAGCATGATAATTCTCAAAATGAAGATCCAGCTCCTTCTCCAGCCAGTCGCTAAAAGCACTGAGCCGGCTGTTTTGCACAAAAGAAACACTGGGTTTCCACAAAACAGGAACTTCGGTTTTATCGTTAGCACCCATGGGCGTAGTTTTGCCCAAAAGTTAAAAAAAATGAAGGGAAAGTGCAGATTCGCAAAGCAAAAGGATGAAAATAAAAAAGCAGGTCTTTCGACCTGCTTTACCTGGGTGGCTAACCGGACTTGAACCGGCGACCTCTGGAACCACAATCCAGCGCTCTAACCAGGCTGAGCTATAGCCACCATTATTTTTGCGGTCTTTGAGAACCGCTTATTTTAAAAGCGATGCAAAATTAAGACATGTACTCTTAAAATGTCAAATCTTTAACCTACTTTTTTTAATAAAAAAACTAACAGTACTAATTAAATTCACTTCAAGATAGTTCCCGACTTCTCCAGATACTTAATTTTCTTAATTTCCCGTTTCACTAGACATGGCGCCAGTGAAAAAGATATTATTTACCCTAATGGCAGCTGCCTTTCTACTGAGCGGCTGCAAAGAGGATACAACGAAGGAAGAAGAACATCTCCGAGAAGACCTCTCCATTGCCTTCCAGTGCGAACAGCTTTTTTCCGAAACCGGAGATACGCTTTACGGGGTATACGCGGTTATTGAGGACTACAAAATCAAACTGGCTGAGACAAACCCCTGCGAGGCCATTTCTCCCGATCGCTTCGGGGAGTTACAAATACCCTCCGATGCGCTTGCAGCGGTAGGCGGGAAAACTGAAGAAAACAGTGGCGCCTACTTTTACGCAGAGCGCGAATCCGGTCAATTACTTATCTACCAGCAGGATACCCTTAAAACCGACTACCAGTTAATCGCCACTTTTCAGGATGGAAACTTCCATTTTATCAAATAAAAATGCCTCCCTCCAAAAAGCTTCGGAGAGAGGCTATCCCAAAAACCGATTAAACGTTTGAAAACCTATTTAAGGTTTTTATATTTTTTAAGGATCATTTACTCTATTGGAAGACAATTTAGCAATTTTTTTATTTATACCCAAGAAACACAGCCTTATTTCTGAATAAGCATTAAAAAATGACAAATTTAGCGCTCAAAAAAGATGAGTTAGCCCGATACGCACGCCATCTGGCCATTCCGGAATTCGGAATGGAAGGGCAGCGCCGGCTCAAAGCGGCCCGTGTGCTCGTTATTGGCTCCGGCGGATTGGGCAGTCCGCTCCTGCTTTACCTGGCCGCTGCCGGCGTTGGGCATATCGGCATCGTGGACTTCGATACGGTTGACATCAGTAATCTACAGCGGCAAGTGCTCTTTTCGGTAGACGACGTGGGCCTTCCGAAAGCCGAACTGGCGGCAAAGCGTATAAAGGCGCTCAATCCCCACGTAGAGGTACAGGTGTATCAGGAAGCCTTTAGGCGCAATAACGCGATGGACATCATCCGGGACTACGATATCGTCGCCGATGGTACCGACAACTTTCCCACTCGTTACCTGGTCAACGACGCCTGCGTGCTGGCCGGCAAGGTCAACGTTTACGCTTCTATTTTCCGCTTTGAGGGCCAGGTATCCGTTTTCAATTACGAATACCCGGATGGTGAGAGAGGTCCGAATTACCGCGACCTGTTCCCCGAGCCGCCGCCGCCGGGTATGGTGCCCAACTGTGCTGAAGGGGGCGTACTGGGCGTGTTGCCCGGCATCATCGGCAGCATGCAAGCCAGCGAGGTGATCAAGGTGATCAGCGGGGTGGGAGAACCACTCGCCGGTCGCCTGTTTCTATTTGATGCTGCGGGATTTACGACGCGCATCTTAAAGGTGCCCAAAAATCCGGATACAAAAATTACCAAACTCATCGATTACGATCAGTTCTGCGGTGCAGTTCCCGCCGAGGCCGTGGCGGAAATCAACGTTCAGGAGCTGAAAGCGATGCGTGAGGGAAGGGAAGACTTCCAGCTGATCGATGTACGCGAATCTTACGAATACAGCATCGCCAACCTCGGTGGCGAACTGATCCCTCCTTCCGAAATCGAACGGCAGCACCAACGCATCGCCCGTGATAAAAAAGTAGTCCTCCACTGCCGCAGCGGCAAGCGCAGTGCAGACGCTATACGCTTACTAAAATCCAAATACGGCTTTGACAATCTTTACAACCTCAAGGGAGGCATTCTGGCCTGGGCCGAGGAGGTAGACAGTGAAGTGCCGAAGTATTAGCCCGGATGATTTGTAAGCCGGCCGTTACTTTTACCATCCTGGCTTCGCCAGGGAAATTTTTCAAAAAAACCTACAGATCACACGGATTTCCTAAAATTATAACCTGTAAAAATCCGTGTAACGTTTACCTCGCCGGCAGACAGGTATAGCAAAAACAAAAAAAATATTGCCGCGCAAGGGGTGATGAATAGTAACAGTTGGTCTACTGGATGGGCAGGTCTTGCCGCTGCGTTCCTTCCAGCTCCATGATCAGATCCGCCCCATAGGCTGCAGCGGGCGTCTGGAATCCGGCCGGTGCCTGGCCCTCTATCACCCGTTTGGTGATGATCAGGCTCATGTGAGCGGTTAAGGTATATCCCTCGGGGCCTGAAAAGCGGGCCTGACGTTCCTCGCCGGTCTCGTTGCGCACCATGCCCCAGACCAGGCTCTTACTGTTTTTCCGTTGTTCTGCACTAGGCCCGGCAGGCCGTTTGTCGATACGGCTTTTGACGAAGTTGCGCACCAGGGAGCTACGCAACAACCAGCCGAAATATCGCTGCAGTTTGACATATTTGTAAGAAGAAGGGGCGATGCCCATATAGGTCTCGATATTGGGAATGCCGGTAGTATAATAAGCGGTAGAAACATCCCCCCAGGGAATGGTCATGCAAAAGCGTTCTTTTTCCTGAAAGGGCACCCAGCGGGTTTTATGCCCCGTGGGCACCCTGATGATCTTACCATCTTTGCGAACCGCCCCGGATTCTCCCAGGTTTTCGGCCATCGTAGTAGCGGTGCCGTGGGAAACGCCGCCGCCGAGGGCGGAAAAAGCGAGTTTCAATTCGTTGGCATCGGGTAGCTGCTCCTTGAGATGCAGGGCCATACAGTCGGTCGGCACTACGTCAAAGCCGGTACCGGGCATGAGCAGGATGCCCGCTTCCTTGGCTTTTTTATCCAGGCGCCGGCCCATTTCAAAGACGGTAATCTCCCCCGTAATATCCAGGTAATGTGTTCCGGTTCGAAAGCAGCCCTCCATCATGGGGCGGGCCGTCCGTTCAAAAGGACCTGCGGCATGCAGGACGACCGGCACCTCGCCAAGAGCCTTATCCATCGCGGTGCTGTCACTCAGATCGAATATCCGGTAATCGTAGCCGAGTTCTTCAGCAAGAGGACGTATTTTATGTTCGCTGCGCCCGGCCAGAATAGGCGACAATCCATATGTGCCGGCCAGTCGGGCAATCAGATCGCCGGTGTAACCATTAGCGCCGTAGAGAAGAAAATTCATGCTTTTCGGTTTAATCAATGATTTGTGATGGTAATAGTTCTTTTATCCCGCTGGTTGCCTTGCTACCGGCCTGCAGGTTGCGGCAGCCTGGTTCTCATTTCTTCTGCTTCACCAGAAGATTGCATCCCCGCATATCGCTGTTGTCCATTCTGCCGAGCACTTCGAAACGGTGGTCTTCGTAAACGCGCCCCAGATCATCGGTGGCGATGAAGCTAATGGTATCGATATTCGCCAGGTCAATCACATTGATCGCTCCTGTACGTCCGTAATCCTGCGGACTCAGCGGATCGGTAATTTCTCTGGTTAGCACGCGCATGGTCGGGGCGGGCTTGAAGATACCGTCACCAGTAGAGTAAGCCTGTGAAAAAAGCTCCGTCATGCCGTACTCCGAATGGATCGCTGAAAGCTTAAAAGCCTCTTTTAGCCGGGCGTGCAGCTCCTCGCGGGTCATTTCCCGTCGACGTCCTTTCATGCCTCCGGTTTCCATCACGGTAACTCCTTCCAGGTTTGGGGCGTATTGCTCCGCCAAATCCAGCAAAGCAAAGCTTACGCCAAGTAATAATACGGGAATTTGCTTTTTTTGGCAGGATTCTATAATCCCTAACAGGGCTTCGGTGTTATATAAAAAGAAACCACTGTCTTGATGGCGCGATTGCCGGATAAAAAACTCCGCCATAGCGACCAGCGAAGAGCCGCTTCGTTCAAGGTAAGAAGGCAAGAGCGCCAGAACACAGTAGCGATCCGGCGCTCCATAGAAAGCTTCGAATCCCCGTCTGGTATTCCGGAGGTACCAGCTGAAATCGCGAACCAGGTGGCGGCTCGTAGCCATCCCGGTAGTACCGCTGCTTTCAAAAACACGCTCCGGTACCCACTCACCGGACTGGATAGTGTAGTTCTTAAAAAACTGTATCGGCAAAAAAGGAATGCCGGAAAGCCGGGATACTTCAGCCGGATTGACATCCAGCAAGTGCAGGTACTGACGGTAAACAGGGTTGTAGCCGGCCTGAAAACGAAACAGGTCCAGCGCCAGCGGCCCGAAGGAAGCCGGGCCTACATCGAGGATTTTTTCCCTCAGTTGATTTCTGGCCGACGCAAATTCCATTTTTTGTAAAGGTAAAAAGTTGTAATTTTCTTCCAACTTAGCAAACGCAAACTATGAAAATACAAACTTATTCGATTCTTCTGATGCTTGGTCTTTTCCTGACCTTCTCCTGCGTCAAACCGCCGAACTATCCCGACGAACCGCGGATAGATTTTATCGGGCTCAATAAGAATACCATCGCCCAGGGCAACGGTAACGCAGCGCGCGACACCCTGGAAATTATTTTCTATTTTGAAGATGGCGACGGCAACATCGGAACACCAAACACCGATACAACCAATTTTGACGTGTTTCTATTCGACAGCCGCGACAGCAGCTCGACCAAGTTCCGCCTGCCGGTACTGCCCGATCAAGGAATTGGCAACGGCGTTTCCGGAGAAGCAACCCTTCGCATTCCAACGCTTTTTAATATCTGCTGCACCTTCCCCAACGGCGCTACTCCCTGTCAGCCCAGCACCCAGTTTCCCACCGATACTTTCAGCTATGCTATCCGCCTGCGCGATCGCGCGGGAAATATGAGTAATTCGGTGCAAACGGAGATGATCACCGTGCTGTGCCGGTAGCGGAGGGAGTAGAGGGTAGAGGGACCGTCCCTCTACCCTCTACTCACCTCTCCCATTCTATCCCTTTCTTCAGCCAGGCCAGCGTTTCAGCTTCGGCACTGTCCGGTTCCGGATGAAAGTCGTATTTCCAGCGGGCCTGCGGCGGCAAACTCATCAGAATAGATTCCGTACGGCCCTCCGTATCCAGGCCGAATTTGGTGCCCTTATCCCATACCAGGTTAAACTCCACGTAACGGCCGCGTCGCAGGTACTGCCATTCTTGCTGGGTTTGGGTAAAAGGGCGCTCCTTGTTCTCCTCCAGCAGGGGTAGATATACCGGGCAGAAAAGCTCTCCCACATCCCGCACAAAAGCAAAGCGCTGCTCCTTAGCGAAGCCTTCCTGATCTGAGAGCCGGTCGAAAAAGATTCCCCCTATCCCTCTCGTCTCTTTGCGGTGCTTCAGATAGAAGTAATCATCGGCCCACTTTTTGAACACCGGGTAGTAATCCGGGTGATGCCGTTCGCATACCGTTCGCAGTTGCCGGTGAAAAAAGCGCGCTTCTTTCCGGTCCACATAGTGTGGCGTCAGGTCTATTCCTCCCCCGAACCACCAGAGACCTCCACTCATTTCGAAATAACGTACATTCATATGAATGATAGGGACCAGAGGATTGCGCGGGTGCAGAACGATAGAAACGCCGGTTGCGTAAAAATCGCCGGCCTCTACCCGTAGTGCCTGCACGATGCGCTCTGGCATGGGGCCGTGTACCGCCGAAAAGTTGACGCCGCCCTTTTCAAGGTGCGTCCCTTCAATGACGCGGGTACGGCCACCGCCGCCTTCCGGTCGCTCCCATTCATCCTGCCGGAAACGCCCCTCCCCGTCTGCTTCCTCCAATTGCCCGCAGATATCGTCTTGCAGCCTCTTAAAGTAATCGGTAATTTCTTCTTTATTGATGGACATTATTTTGACTCTTCTGAATGATTGAATCTGCTCTCCGGTGCACAGGGCGCGATCAGTCAATCCCTAATTTTGCTTTAGCACCCTGCACTGCCTTTTTGGCGTTTCCTACAAATACCGATTCATCAATAATCACTACCGGGCGTTTCAGGAAAGTATACTCCTCCAGGATCAGCCGCCGGTAATCCGCTTCACTGAGCTGCTGCTCGTGCAACCCCCTGGCCCGGTATTTTCGGGCGCGCCGGTTGAATAGCGCCTCGTAAGAACCGACTTCCGATTTCAACACATCGAGTTGCGCTGCCGTTATGGGTTTGACTTTAACATCCTGCAGCTCAAAATCTTTTCCATCGTTCAGTTCGCCAATGATGCGCTGGCAGGTTTTACAGGTCGATAAATGATATATCTTTCTCATTGCACTATTTTAGTTTTTTTATGTCCGTCCATTGAAGGTATTCATCCCGAATTATTCATGGGTGGAAAACTTTCTTCATTTTGAAAAATGCTAATTTAGGCATTCATTCGCCGCACTTTTTCACCCTGCGGTCATAATTGATACAAATATGAACAGTATTCCGGCATCTGAACTGATCCTGAATCAAGACGGCAGCATTTACCATCTCAATCTTCACCCTGATGAAATAGCCCACACCATCCTCACCGTCGGTGATCCCGGGCGGGTACCAAGGGTGTCACGTCATTTCGATGAAATAGAACTGCGTAAAGAAAAGCGGGAGTTCGTCACCCACACCGGCCGGATCGGCCGCAAACGGCTCACCGTGATTTCCAGCGGGATAGGCCCCGATAATATCGACATTGTACTCAACGAACTGGATGCGCTGGTTAACATAGACTTCGAGTCCCGGCAAGTAAAACGCGAGAGGACGGTTCTCAACATTATCCGCATCGGTACTTCCGGCGGACTGCAAGCGGGGATCCCGGTCGGCTCGCTGGTCGCCGCCCGTTTCGGACTCGGGTTTGACAACCTACTCCATTTTTACAATTACCAGCCCAGTTTGCCGGAGGCGGAGTTATTCGATGAATTGCAAAATTTTCTGGAGTACGCCGGCCAGCTTCCCGTAACGCCTTATGTCACCGAAGGTAGCCAGAACCTTTTGGATGGTATTGCAACGGATATGCACCATGGTATCACCATTACGGCGCCAGGGTTCTACGGCCCACAGGGTCGCCGCCTGCGACTCCCGCCCCGCCTGCAGGACGTTAACCTGAAAAACCTGGCCAACTTTGAATTCCAAAAAGTAAAAATAACCAACTTTGAAATGGAAACGGCCGCTATCTACGGCCTGTCACGCCTGCTGGGGCATCGTGCGTTATCCTGCAACGCCTTGCTGGTCAACCGTCCCAAAGGCGCCTTTAGTGATGATCCTAAAGAACTGGAAAACAAATTGATCGAAACGGTGCTCACCCGGATTAGCGAGTCGGAGTTGATCGATTGAGGCGCACTTCGAGCAGCTAAAAGCGAATCGCGTATACAGGCTACGCCGTCACTTCATTGGCTTTGCGGTGGTCGGCGAGGAATTTCTCCAGGCCGTTCTCCGTCAGGGGATGTTTGAATAAGCCCATAATAGAGCTGAGGGGGCAGGTCACCACATCGGCGCCGAAGCGGGCGGCATCGACGATTTGTTTAGAGGCCCGGATAGAGGCTGCCAGTATTTCCGTTTCGTATCCCTGTATGGCGTAGATTTCCGCAATTTGCTCGATTAGCTGCATGCCATCCCAGTTGATATCATCGATGCGGCCGATAAAGGGAGAGACGTAGGTAGCGCCTGCTTTAGCAGCGAGGATAGCCTGGCCGGCGGAGAAGACAAGCGTACAGTTAGTGCGGATACCTTCTTCAGTAAGAGAGCTAAGCGCCTTGACGCCCTCCTTGATCATCGGCACTTTGACCACGATATTGGGAGCTATATCGGCGAGGACGCGGGCCTCTTCCATAATACCTTTGTATTCGGTGGCTATCACTTCGGCGCTAACGTCGCCGTCTACGATTTCGGCGATCTTGGCGTAGTGGTCGTGGACAGCTTTGTCGCCGCTGATACCTTCTTTGGCCATCAGCGAAGGATTGGTTGTCACGCCATCGAGTATCCCCAGATCACGGGCTTCCTTAATCTGGTCTATGCTTGCAGTATCAATGAAGAACTTCATAGTCTAATTGTTATTTTTTACAAATGTAAGGTTTTGGCCGGTATTTTGCTCGGAGAAAGACGGCGATTTCAGGAAAAGCGTCACGGGCGCTACGTTGAGTAAAAAAGCCGGAAAGATGCGTAGGGTAAAAGCGGAAGGGTAAAAAAATAAGGCGAGCAAGCACATCGCACTGCTCTACCTCCTACCCTTGCTCCGTTTCCGGCCTGGGGGAGTTCAGAGGGAGCTAGTCGTGTGCCGCTCGCCGGGCGCAAATATAAGGCGATTTTTTAAATCCAACAAATTATTTCCTATTTTTTCGGGATAATTTCTGTTTTTTCTCCAAAGTACTGTACAAAGCGCTGCATATCAGAAGCGAGCTGTGCATTTTGCGTTGCTTTGTAGTAAGTATCGGCCAGGGCGCGCAGCGTTTGAAAGAAGAATCTGTCCATTTCCATGACCTGCATGTCCTTGGTCCACAGATCAATTTTCAGAGTTTCCTTACTTTCCCGGTCGAAGATAGAGATGAGAAAGGCTTTACATTCCTGTACATTTTTCGCATCGGGGCTATCCTCGGCCTGCCATTGAATTTGTACGGGAACATTTTCTTCATTCAGTCCGACTTCCAATTCTATTTTAGAAGTTTTGACAACGTTTTCCATGGTGTTGGTTTTAGATCCGTTTACCGCCGCAAGTAAACAAAACAAGAGCAGTTTTCAAAAACTAAGACCGCGCCGGTTTATCTTTGTAGGTCTCCTCTGCGAGCTGTTGCAGATAGTGAGAAGGATAAGTAAACACCCCTTCTTTGAGTTGTTGAGCTGCGTTAATCATAGCCTGGGCGACTACCTCCGCCTCGATGGGTTTGTATTTGGTCAGCATGCCTCCGGTGAGGTAATCAATTCCTTTTCCCAGTTCTCCGGCGATTTTTTCACCCCAGCGATTTTCATTGCGTTCGCCCAACAGCACAGAGGGCCTGAAGATGTGTACGGACCAGAATGGCATTTTTTTGACGGCCTGCTCCAACAAGCCCTTCACCTTGCTGTAAAAAAAGAGCGCGTCGGGATCTGCTCCTACGGAAGATACCAGTAACACCTGATTGACGCCATTGTCGGCCGCCATGCGGGCTGCCTGGTAGGCATAGGTGTAGTCTACCCGGAAAAAAGCTTTCCGGCTCCCCGCCTTCGCCATAGTCGTGCCCAGGCAGAGAAAAAGGTCATCTCCTTTGATTAAGCTGCGGTATTCGGGCAGATCATCAAAGTCGATGACGTGCTGCACCAGTTTATCGTGCTCCATTTTAAGCTTGCGGCGCGTAAATACGATCACGCGATGATAGGCGCTGTGGTGCAGCAGGAGTTCGAGGCAATGTCCCCCCACCAGGCCGGTGGCGCCGAAGAGAAGAGCCGTTTTCTTATCTTTTATTATTTCCAAGTTGTTATATTTTTGGCGACGCGGAGCTCAGATTACAGTTGGCAGTCGGCTTAACCCATTTTAGACTGCCCGGCCCTTTCCTTTCGCGATCTGGCCGGGAAAGCACCAAAGGGTCGGCAAGCGCTTCACTCTTCCGGCGCCACCTCGGTGTAGTAAGCTGCCGACAAGCCCCCCCAGATACCAAGGCCGCCCGATACATTGGAGGCCACCCGGGTATAACTGGAGAAAGGCCCCTGATTCGCAGCATTGAATTCCAGTGTATTCCAAAAATCGTAGTGCTTCTGATCAATATTAGCCCACTTGACGGTGACGGTGTCCCCCCGGCGGAACAGTCCAAAAGTAGCCGGGTCAAATTCACCATTACGGGGTTCGGCCTTAAACAGGGGAAACTCAAATCTGCGTCCGTCAAACAAACGGTCATCCACTACGGAATTCAGGCCGCTTTGCAAGGGGCCGCTGTTGATGCCCGTAAAGTATCGGTAGTAGTTGACCTGATCCGCAGGGTCCTCCAGAATACAACGCAGTTGGGCCAGCGTATCGGTGGGCTCTCCCGGAGGTTCCACGAAAACCAGGGAATCCAGCTCCACCAGTGGTGGAATCACTGTGGAGGCGCTCAACTGCCGCCCTTCCGCTTCGACTTCCAGGTCGTACCGCTTTCCGATCTTTCCGCGCATCTGCCCGCTTAAATCCGCGTAGGCGCAAAAGTTAAAGCCCAGGCTATCCGGGTTGATACCCAGTAAAAGGCCGGCCAGTTCCTGTTGTTCCGAATTGAGTTCAGCGAGGCAAAGTTCAGTTAGTTGCACGGTCTGTTCTCCATCAGACACCCGTACATCAGCGCCATGGACGAAGATACTCTCCAGGTTGTCCGCTTCCAGTTCGGTAAAAAAAGGGAGATTACGCATTAGGATGACATAGGGTGGCAGGGAGCGTTCTCCTGCTTCGATGAACCCTTCAACAACAAGTTCTTCCCGCTCGGTAGTAACGTCGGGGATAAATTCTTTTTCGCAGGCACTCAACAATCCCAATAGTAAGAGGGCCCGGATACTCAATCCTATTCTCATAAATGTGTTAGCAAGTTCCTTAGTCTAAAGACGAACGAGCTGCTTTTTGTTGTACATCGACATCAATTTTCTTGTGTTTCAGGCGAATGGAGTTACCAATAACCACTACATCGGAAAAGGCCATGAACAAGGCTCCCCACATGGGATTGAGCAGGCCGGCCGCTGCGATTGGTATGGCCACGATATTGTAGGCGAATGCCCAGAACAGGTTCTGTTTGATAGTCAGTACCGTATGCTGACTAATACCAACCGCTTGCCGCAAGTGTTCCAGGTTACCTTTGAGCAGCACGATTTGCGCCGACTGTATGGCAGCCTGGGAAGCGTCGCTCAGCGAAACGCCCAGCGTAGCTTTAGCCAGCGCCGGGGCATCATTAATACCGTCACCCACCATAGCTGTCGGTGCTTCTTTGGAGAGCCGCTCGATGAGCTCAAGTTTCTGGGAGGGCAATTGTTCGGCATACACCTCCTCTATCCCTAATTGCCTGGCCACTTCCCTGGTTTTTTCAAAGCGATCGCCACTGAGAACTACGGGGTGTATGCCCTGCTCTTTCAAATAACGGACCGTAGGAGCTGCTTCCGGTTTGATATCATCGGCGATTTCCAGGGTAGCCAGCAGGTCGCCGTTTTTGGTCAGGTATATCAGTTGCTGTTCTTCCTCCGGCGCCTCGTCCAGGATGCGTTTTGATCCGATTTTATAGGCGTTGCCCGATTCGTCATGGGCCAGCACGCCTACCCCTTTTTCCTCAGTCACCCGCAGCGCCCCCAGTTCGACGCCGTTCAGGCGATGAGACATTTCCCGCACCAGCGACTGGGCGATGGGGTGAGAGGAATGCCGTTCCATCGTATAGATCAGGGCATTGACCCACTTTTCTTCTGCGTCGTGGTAATTGATTTTGTTGATGCGGAAGTTGCCGCTGGTCAGCGTTCCGGTCTTGTCAAAGACCATATTTTTGATTTTAGAAAACACCTCCAGGGTTTGCCCCCCTTTAACCAGGATGCCATTGCGGGCCATACGGCCGACCCCGACCATAACAGCGGTGGGGGTGGCGAGTCCCATAGCGCAGGGGCAGGAAATGACCAGCACGGCGATGGCGTTCATCAGCGCCTGCTGTGCATTAACCCCAAAGCCGAAATGCCCGACGAGAAATGTCAGGACGGCGATACTGAGCACCACGGGAACGAAGATAGCGCTGATGCGGTCGGCCAGGCGCTGGATCTGTGGTTTATCCTGCTGCGCCGTTTTAACTAGTTCGATCATCTGGCTGAGTACGGTATCCCGCCCGGCGGCTTTTACTTCCATAGTGAAGTTTCCGGAACGTACAAGAGAAGCGCCGATGACTTCCTCGCCCTCTTCCTTTTCCACCGGCAAACTTTCTCCGGTGAGCATAGATTCATCAACGGTAGCTGTTCCCTTGGTGATGACGCCGTCCGCGGGCACTTTATCCCCTTCATTGACCTGCAGCAGGTGGCCGCGCTGGATCTCGTCCTTGCCGATTTCGATTACCGTACCGGAAGGCATGATCCGGCGAGCCGTTTCCACCTGCAGTTTCGACAGTTCTCCGATGGCGCTGGTCGTCTGCGCTACCGCCCGTTTTTCCAGCCAGTTGCCGACGAGCACCAGGGTGATAATCGTGGCGGCTGTCTCATAGAAGATGTAATTGGGCTCCATCAGGATGGTGCCGATGAGGCTGTAAATAAACGCCGCCGTACTACCGATGAAAATCAGAACATCCATATTGGGAACACCACCCCTTACAGAAGCCAGGGCGCTGTTGCCGAAATGCAAAAAGCCAATGGTGAAGGGCGGCAGGCAAACCAGCAACTGTACCCAGGGGTTGTCAAACCCGGGAATTCCTAACCCGGCCATCATGAGCAAATGATGCAAAAGGAGGGGTAGTGTGAAAGCAGCACTGATGAACAATTTGCGTTCCAGTGTCCACCAGGGTTCGGGCTCCTCTTCTTCCACTACATGGTAACCCAGTTTGTTGATCCCCGCTTTCACCTGCTCTACAGTCATGTCTGCTTCGCCGGAATTGAATCGAACTTCTTTAGTGGAAAAATTAACATACACGTCTTCCAGCCCTTTGCGCTCTAAAAACCGCGTTATGCTCGTTGCGCAGTTGGCGCAGTCCATTCCTTCCACCTTTAATTCTACTTTATTTTCAGCCATATACTTGTCAGCTAGTTTTCTTCTTTCTAGTTTAGCCCCCGTTGTGATTTTTATTCACAATAATTAAAAATAATTCTGCAGCATTATTTAAACAAACAACAGTAAGCCACTTTTAATAGTTGATAATGGGTAAATACCTTTTAAAGAAACAAATTAAACAAAATTCAGATTAATAATGAGAACATTAAGTCTATTCCTTTTCCTCGCCCTCTTTGTCAGCGCCTGCACCAACGCCGGTACGGATACCGAAGGCGCCGGTGAAGAAGCTACTTCCGAGGAAAGTACCCAGGAAGAAAGCGCCATGGATATGGTCTACTCGCTGGAGCCATTTAGTGAATCGACCGATTATCCCGATGCTGCCATCGAATCGGTCAGTTTCCAAAACGGTCAGTTTGACTTCGAGGTCAACAATTATGAGCTTGCTGTACAAACCCCGGACGCCGAGCAAAAGATGTGCGCCAATTCCGCCAAGGGGCAACACATTCACGTTATCGTAGATAAGCAGCCCTACACAGCTCACTACGAAGCCGACTTCGAATACGAAATTGAGGATGGAGAGCACTATCTTCTTTCCTTCCTGTCACGTTCCTACCACGAGAGCCTGAAACACCAGGATGCTCACTGGGCCAAAAAAATAATGGTGGAAAACAACAGCTTTTCCAGTTCGGAAGACATTAGCGGCCCCATGATGTTCTACAGCCGTCCTAAAGGGACTTACGTCGGCAGCTCAGAAACTGAAAAAGTAATGCTTGATTTCTACCTCATTAATGCCGATCTGGGTGAACAGTACAAGGTAAAGGCTTCTATCAACGGTGAAGAACATATGATTGACACCTGGCAACCTTACTACATTAGTGGCTTACCCATTGGTGAAAACACCATTGAACTTACCCTGCTCGACGCCGAAGGTAATCCCGCCGATATTCCGCTCAATCCGGTTTCCCGGACTTTCACGCTGAAGGCCGACCCCGCGGAATCTATGTAATTCCCGCACCACTCTTCAGTTTTTGTAACAACTAAAAGAAGCGTCCGGCAGAATATTTTGCCGGGCGCTTTTTTGATTCTTGGAGAATTACTTCTTAGTTTCACGCTGCACCTTCAACAACTTTTGCACCCTATGAAAAAGATTCTCGTAGCCAACCGCGGCGAAATTGCCCTGCGAGTGATGCGCTCGGCCCGGAAAATGGGTATCGAAACGGTTGCGGTTTATTCGGAAGTAGACCGGGAAGCCCCGCACGTTCGCTTTGCCGATGAAGCCGTATGCCTGGGACCTGCCCCGTCCAGTCAATCCTACCTCAACGGAGAAAAGATCATCGAAATAGCCAAATCGCTGGGGGTAGACGGCATCCACCCCGGCTACGGTTTCCTCAGCGAAAATGCCGTTTTTGCGAAAGCGGTAGAGGATAACGGCCTGACCTTCATCGGACCCGGCGCCCACGCTATAAGGGTGATGGGGGATAAACTCGCCGCTAAGGAAGCGGTCAGCGGATACGACATCCCCATGGTTCCGGGTTTGGACCACGCCATTGCCGACCCGGAAAAAGCAAAGCGCATCGCCAAAGACATCGGCTTTCCCATCCTCATCAAGGCGGCGGCCGGCGGTGGTGGTAAAGGGATGCGCATCGTAGAACGGGAAGAAGAACTGGCCGAGCAGATGGAACGGGCTATCAGCGAGGCCAAATCTTCTTTCGGGGACGGCTCCGTGTTTATCGAAAAATACATTACCTCGCCGCGGCATATCGAGATCCAGGTCATCGCCGACAAGCACGGCAATGTGTTGCACCTCTTTGAACGCGAATGCAGCATTCAGCGCCGGCACCAGAAAGTAGTCGAGGAAGCTCCCAGCTCGGTGCTGACGGCCGAAATCCGGGAGGCGATGGGACAAGACGCCGTCAACGTTGCCCGGGCCTGCGACTACGTCGGCGCCGGCACCGTCGAATTCCTCGTCGATAGCCAGCTCAAATACTATTTCCTGGAGATGAATACCCGACTGCAGGTGGAGCACCCGGTGACCGAACTAATCACCGGTATCGACCTCGTTGAACAACAGATCAAGATCGCCAGAGGCGAGCCCCTGGCCTTCGCACAGGAAGAGGTGCAGATGAAAGGACACGCGCTCGAGCTACGCGTCTATGCCGAAGACCCCTCCAGCAATTTTATGCCGAGTGTCGGCAGGCTCAAGCGCTATGAACGCCCCACAGGAGAAAATATCCGGCTCGACGACGGGTACGAGGAAGGGATGGATATCCCCATCTACTACGATCCGATGATCGCCAAGCTGATCACCTACGGAGAAAACCGCAAAGCCGCCATTCACCGCATGCTGGAGGCCATAGAACTATATCACATCGAGGGAGTGGCGACTACGCTGCCTTTCGGCAAATTCGTCTTCAACCACGAGGCATTCGTCAGCGGTAAGTTCGACACGCACTTCGTCCAGAACTACTTCCAGCCGGAGAAGCTGGAAAAACTGCGGCAGTCAGAGGCTGAAGTCGCCGCCCACCTGGCCTTGAAGCATTTCCTGGAATACCGCCGGCAATTGAGAACGCCGGAAGTAGGCGGATCACACTGGAAGGATCAGCGATAGCGATGATAGTTCAGAAGTTTAGAAGGAGTGAAATCGGCAGATCTTCTAAACTCCTAAACCAGCGAAGCCCGACCGGACGGTCCGTAGGAAGGGCGAGCGTCTAAACGCCTAAACTACAGGCGCTACGGAGTAAGGGTTTCGAAGGAGAGAATCTTTACGGGCGTACCCCACATAAACATAGAGGCTTCCTCATCCACCTCCTTTATGGTAACTGAAACGCGGCGTCCGTCGTGTTTAAGTTGTTCGGGCATCTCTACCGGACGCCAGTGGTTGCCGTCCTCATCGATGATTCCCCAGAATCCCATTTCCAGATTCTGATAGGTGACTTTGCCGGTGATTTTCTTTTTACTCATGATGTCATTTTTTTTCCACCTGATCGACCAGTAGTTTTTCAACGGTCTTACTCAACTCGTTGATTAAATGGGTTTGCTGTTTAATCGTCTTGCGAAGTTCCCGTATTTCTTCGAGCAGGTAATTCTTAATATTTTGTGGAGAAGGCAGGAAAGGGCTCAGGCGCAGACGAACATACCAGATCTCCCGGATATCGCTGATGCTGATCCGGTAAGGCTCGTAGAAGTTGTTATCAGAAATCAGTTCCAGCTTTTTTTCCTCCTTGATCAGATTGCGAATCCGCTTGACCAGCACATCCCCACGGGTGACGATGACGTAGACATAGCTATCCTTGAGGGCATTTTCCCACAGGGTAGGCTCCTGGAAACTACATACCACTTTATCCCCTTCAAAAAGCGTAGGCTCCATACTATCGCCCGATACATCAAAAGAGCGATGGGTGCCTACCTTGTATTTGTAATCCGGGAGCGTGTAGGCAGGCAGGTTCTGAATAAATTTTGGATTTGACAATTCCCCGGCGTATCCCGCCTGAGCAGGGATAGGGACGTGAACGATGCGCTCGTCCTCCTGTGCATCGCTCACCACAGTAAGCACGCGGAACTCCTGAAAGTCTTTCTCACTCATGAACATCGGCCCTTCGCCGGTGTAGATGTACACGGGATTGATCTTGTACATCTCTACCGCTTTTCGCAACAATTCGATGGTCACGTCACGACGTCCCTTTTTGATCTCACTCAGGCTTTGAGGCAGGTAATCGAGCGATTTGGCGAACTGCCGGCTGGAACGCACCCGGTTCTCCTCCCGAAGCTTGTCATGACACTTCATAAAACGCTGCGTGATAATGCTGCTCATCTAAGTCCCCGATTTATAAAAGAAATTACCCATTAAAGATAAAAAATTGTCCTTCAAATGTGAAGAGGTGCTAAAAATTTATCCAAATTGTTTACACTGAGCCTATCGCGCTCAACTCAACCTTTCATCGCATTTACGATGGCAATAAAATCCTCCGCTTTCAGGGAAGCGCCTCCGATGAGCCCGCCGTCGACATCCGCTTTGCTGAAAATTTCAGCGGCATTGTTCGGTTTGACGCTGCCGCCGTATAGAATGGGAATGCTTCCGGCCACCTCCTGCCCGTAGTTTTCGGCAATCAGATCGCGGATAAAGCGATGCATGTCCTGCGCCTGATCCGGCGTGGCGGTCTCTCCTGTGCCTATGGCCCATACCGGCTCGTAGGCGATCACCACCTGCTTAAGCTGCGCTGCTTCCAGATGAAACAGCTCTTCCTTCAGTTGATGAGCAACCACTTTTTCCTGTTCACCGGCTTCGCGAACATCGAGTTTTTCTCCGCAGCAGAAAATGGGTTTCAGCCCGCTGCTGAGTGCCTGATCGGTCTTTTGAGCCAGCAATCCGTCTGATTCGTCAAAGTACTCCCGGCGCTCGGAATGCCCCAGGATAACATAGTCGGCTCCGACTGAACGCAGCATACCGGCCGACACTTCCCCGGTATAGGCCCCGCTTTGCTCCTGATGGCAATTTTGTCCGCCCAGGCTCAGGTTGGAGATGCCGTTGATGATATTTCCTATCTGGTTAAGATGGATAAAAGGCGGGCAGAGGATCACCTTTACCTCACTGGGCTGCAGCAGTTCGACGATCTTTTTTGCCAATTCCCGACCCTCGGGGTAGTTTTTATTCATCTTCCAGTTACCGGCGACAATAGCTTCTCTTTTCATGGTGTTTTAGTTGTTATTATTTATTTCGCTCGCTGTTCTTTGCGCTTGGATTTGCGCTTTTCCCGGCCTTTTTCGGCATACTGCACATTTTTTTCGATAACATGACCGGGGCGGCTCCAGTTGTTTTTTCCGTCTTTTTCTGTATTCTCGGCGCGGTTTTCCTTGATCTCCGGCTTCCAGCCGTCGCCAAAAGGAGTTTTTGGCGTAAGCCCCAGTTGCCGGAACAGGTCAAGGTCTTCAAAAACTTCCGGGTTGGGCGTCGTCAGCAGCTTATCACCGGCGAAGATAGACCCGGCGCCGGCCATAAAGCAGAGTGCCTGCCCCTCCTGCGTCATATTTTTACGGCCAGCCGATAAGCGTATCGTCGTTTCCGGCATAATGATACGCGCCGTAGCGATCATGCGCAGCATGTCCCAGATGGGCACCGGCTCCTGTTCTTCCATAGGGGTGCCCTCCACGGCCACCAGCGCATTGATCGGCAGTGATTCGGGTTGCGGATTCAGCGAAGCCAGGGTCAGCAGCATTTTCAGGCGATCCTCTACCGACTCTCCCATACCGATAATGCCGCCGGAGCAAACCGTCAGGTTCGCTTTCCGCACGTTGTCCAAGGTGTTAAGGCGGTCCTCGTATCCACGGGTGGAAATAACTTCCTTATAGTACTCTTCGGAGGTATCCAGGTTGTGGTTGTAGGCGTACAAGCCGGCGTCGGCCAGTTTTTTGGCCTGTGCTTCCGTCACCATACCCAGGGTGCAGCAAACCTCCATATCCAGTTGGCGCACCGTTTTGACCAGTTCCACTACATGATCGAAGTCGGCGCCGTCCTTCACATTGCGCCAGGCGGCGCCCATGCAAAGCCGGGAGGCGCCCAGGGCTTTGGCTCGCTTGGCAGCTCCTTCCACCTGCTCGACGGACAAAAGGCTGTTCTCTTCGATATCCGTGAAGTAACGCGCCGCCTGCGGGCAGTAGGCACAGTCTTCCGGGCATCCCCCCGTTTTGATAGAAAGCAAGGTGCTGATCTGCACTTCATTGGGGTTATGGTGGGCCCGGTGCACCGTAGCCGCCCGGAATACCAGCTCGAGTAGTGGGGTTCGGTAGAGTTCCATGGCCGATGCCAGGTCCCAGGTTGTTGCTGTTTTATCCATGATTCTATTTTTATTTTGCTGCTTGCCGTCCGCATTTCGCGCTTTGCCGGAGAAGCGGAGATGACGCTTACCGCATTACCGCGAAAGCTGACGGCGTTATTGATCAGCGCGCGACGGACGGTCGTGCTTGTTCGACGGCGGGAAGATAAGGAACTTCAGTCAAATAGCCTTTCAGGCCATTGGCTTTTGGACCAGGAAGTGCTCCAGCGCCGCCTCGATAGCCGTATACACCTGTTCGAGCTGCTCGTCCGTAATGCAATAAGGCGGAATGAGGTAGATAATGTTGCCCAGCGGGCGAAGCAGAACACCGCGTTCCAGAAAAAAGCGGTACAGTTTATCGCGTAGTTCGTTGAAGTAGGAGCTGACGCCGGGCGCACGGAATTCCAGGGCGAGGATAGTCCCCTGCTGCCGCACCGAGCGAATCGTTTCGTGTGCTTCGATGTGCTTCCGGAAGGCCGCATGCCGCTGCACGATCCGCTGGATTTGCCGGCCGCATTTTTCGCTTTCCAGCAGATCCAGGCTGGCGAGGGCGGCGGCACAACCAACGGGGTTGGCCGTATAGGAGTGGCCGTGGAAAAAGGTCTTGTATTTGTCTTCCGAAAGAAAGGCCTCGAAGATGGGCTCGGTGCAGGTGGTGATCGCCAGGGGCAGCGTCCCCCCGGTCAGGCCCTTTGACAGGCACATCAGGTCGGGGCGTTCGCTGAGGTAATCACAGGCAAAATGGCGCCCGGTGCGGCCAAAGCCCGTCATAACTTCGTCGGCAATGCAAAGCACCTCGTTTTCATGACACAGGGCGATCAGCCGGTCGAGGATTTCGGGGCTGTACATCAGCATGCCGCCGGCGCCCATGACTAAGGGTTCGAAAATAAAGGCGTAGGCCGATTCGCTTTTCAGGATTTCCTCCAGGGCCCGCAGTGCCACCTCCTCTCGTCCCGGAACGGGCGATGGGATGCGCAGCACCTCGAAGAGATGATCTTTAAAAGCATTGTTGAAAGACAGATCGCCGCTGGCCGACATGGCGCCAAAAGTTTCGCCGTGAAAGGCCTTGTCGAAGGCAATGAGCTTGCGGCGCTTTTCTCCACGGTTGTAAAAGTACTGTATGGCCATCTTGATGGCGATCTCCACCGCGGTGGAGCCGTTGTCTGAAAAAAAGAGGCGGGACTGATTGCCGGGCAGTATCTGCACCAGCCGCTCGGCCAGTTCCACCGCCGGCGGATGGGTGAAGCCGGCGAAGATGACGTGCTCAAGCCGGTCCATCTGCTCCTTGACGCGCTCCGCAATATAGGGATGCGCGTGGCCGTGCAGATTGACCCACCAGGAGCTGACGGCATCGATGTAGGTCTTGCCGTCTTCTCCGATCAGCAAGGCGCCTTCGCCCCGCACAACGGGCAACGGCGGATCGGCGGTTTTCATCTGTGTATAAGGATGCCAGATATGTTTACGGTCTCTTTCGGTTAGTGACATTTAGTAAAAAGATTGAAGGATTGTCAGCCGCTGTCCCGCCTCTTCGAAGGCGGAACGGTGGAGAATGAAAAAGAATTTAACCCGGATTGCTATCTGTTGAATACACATACCGTTTAATCTTCACCTGTCCCATCCACCAAGGCCTTTTGCAGTACGGGGCGGTGCTGCGCCGCCGCTGCCGCAATGGTTTCCCGGTTGATGGCCGGCAAGGGGTCTAACCTAAACAGACTGGTCAAGTCGCCGAATTGTTCGATAGCCGCTTCGCTCGCCGGCGTAGCCGGGCCATTGAAAATCAGCGCAGCGATGGGAATATTACGCCGCCGAAGGGCTTCGATACTAAGCAAGGTATGATTGATGCTGCCGAGGTAGTGTTTGGAAACCAGTACGACCGGCAGCCCCAGCTGTCCGATCAGGTCGATGATACAGTCTTTATCATTAAGCGGCACCATCAGGCCGCCGGCTCCCTCTACAACCAGCAAGTTATCGGTTTTCGGCAGGTGAAAAGCCTGCAGCTCAATGTCTACCTGATCGATAGCCGCCGAGGCATGGGGCGACAAGGGTGTGTGCAACCGGTACTGCTCAGGATGAAAGACTCCCCTACCCTCGCTGGTAAACTGGCGCACCTTATCCGTATCGGAAAAATGCAGGTCACCCGACTGAACCGGCTTCCAATAATCGGCGCCGAGCGCCTCGACGATCAGCGCTGAGACGACGGTTTTTCCGATTTCGGTATCGATTCCGGTGACAAAAACTCCTTTGGGCATACGCTCGTTCTTTTTTTAATCCGGTGCATGGGCGCAAAGGTAAACACTTGGATAACTTTATCAAGCTCAAAACCTGACAGAAGCCAGGATAGCAAACACAAAAAGAGAATAAAATGCGCCGGGCAACGCGAACCTTTCCTATTTTTTGTACCTTTTGAGCCGCCCAACTACTGATTATATGAAGTTTGGAAAAGTTGAGGACATATCACGGGTTGACTTCAGCCTGCCTCCCGATGCCGCCGGCACGGTGGAGAGCCTGCAGCAAAACGGTGAACCGGAGCAGCTGAATTTTTATACCGGCTGCACCGGATGGTCCATGAAGGAATGGGTTGGCAAGGTCTACCCGCCGGGCACCAAAACGAGTGATTTCCTTAAAGCATATACCCGGCAATTCAACACTATAGAGCTCAATACCACACATTACCGCATTCCGTCCCTATCTACCATTCAGCGTTGGTACCGGGAAGCGGCCGCCGGTTTTCGCTTTTGCCCCAAGGTTCCGCAGTCTATCAGTCACAGCCGCGACCTGGGCCTGAACGGAGATCAGATCGTTGCTTTCTGCGATGTGATTGAAATGCTGGATGACAAGCTCGGCAGCTGCTTTGTGCAATTGCCTCCCTATTTCGGTATTGACCGCCTGGGTTTGCTGGAGCGGTTTATACAACGCTGGCCGACTAATATCCCCCTGGCGGTAGAACTTCGGCACGAAAGTTGGTTTGAAACAGCGGCGATTCAGCGACGTGTCTTTGACATGCTGGCCAACTACGGCGTCAGCACGGTGATCACTGATGTAGCCGGCCGGCGCGATGTGCTCCACATGCGGGCTACAACCGGCACTACCCTGATCCGCTTTGTCGGTAACGGCTTGCATGAAAGTGACTACAGCCGGATAGACGAATGGGTGTTGCGACTGCGGCAATGGTTCGAGGAAGGTCTGTCGAACGTTTACTTCTTTACCCACGAACCCGATAATATACTCGCTCCCGAGCTGGCGGCATATCTCTACCGGCAAATTCAATCCGATAACCGAATCCATACCCGCGGGCCACAACTCAGGGACGACGATCAAACCGAACAGATGACACTATTTTGAAAGAAGACAAACAAGAATACCCTTTATCTTGTCTTATACAAGGCGTATTGAAGTAATTTTAGCTTCGCTCCATGGCAAAAAAGTTAGAACAGAAATGAATCGCAGCATTATAAATAAACAAAATAACCTTAAGGCCGATATACCGCTCACCTCCAATTTCAAGGCCCATAAATCTATGCTGGTTGCGGAGAACGGTATGCCTTTCATTCACCGCGACATCAGCTGGCTGTCTTTTAATTTCCGGGTGCTGCAGGAAGCTATGGATCCCACTGTTCCCCTCTTCGAACGCATCAAATTCCTGGCGATCTATTCCTCCAATCTGGACGAATTTTTTCGTGTGCGCATGGCTAACCACCGAAACCTGCTGCGCGTGGGCAAGAAAACCAAGCGGGAACTGGAAATATCTCCCAAACAAACCGTAAAGGAAATCCAACGCATTGTCAATAAACAACAGGAGATCTTTAGCAAGATTTTTGAAAAACGCATCATACCGGAACTGCGGCAGCACAATATCTATTTGCTGCGCCGCCTCGATCTGAACGAGGAGCAGAAGCGATTCGTTGAAAATTACTTCAAGGAATTCATGCTCCCTTTCGTTCAGCCGGTACTGCTGGTGAAAAATAAAATTCGCCCCTTCCTGAACAATGCCGCGCTCTACCTCACGCTGTGGATGCGCCCGAAGGAAGATGGGAAGGCTCCCGATGAATACGCCATCGTTAAGATCCCCTCGGATCACCTCCCCCGCTTTATTAAGCTGCCGTCTTCAGGCGAACGGCACGATGTCATCATGCTGGACGATATCGTCCGGCACAGCGTCTCCTGGATGTTCCCCGGTTACGAAATCATCGACACCTTCTCCATCAAGCTCACCCGCGATGCCGAGCTATACATCGATGATGAGTTTTCCGGCGACCTGATCCAGAAAATTAAGGCCAGCCTGACCAAACGCCATGTAGGGCCGGCTTCCCGCTTTGTCTACGACCGCGAAATGCCTTCGGAGCTGCTGGATTTCCTGATGGAGGTATTCAATCTGAACAAATACGATATCCTGAAGGAAGGTCGCTATCACAACAACTTCGCCTTCTTTAAATTCCCGGATTTTGGGATGCCCCACCTTAAAAACCCGCCCATGCCGCCGCTGCCCTATCAACCGCTGGAGGCGGCCGACGACATTTTCGGGGCGATCCGTGAAGGCGATCACCTCATCCATGTGCCCTACCATTCCTACGAACCGGTGGTCCGCTTTTTCGAAGAAGCGGCCCATGATCCGGATGTGACTCATATCAAAATTACACAGTACCGCGTAGCCCGCGAGTCACGTATTATGCAGGCCCTGATGGACGCCGTCAAGGCCGGCAAGCAGGTCACGGTCTTCATCGAAGTGAAAGCCCGCTTCGACGAGGAAGCCAACCTGGAATGGGGAGAAAAGCTGGAACAGGCAGGTGTAGCCGTGCACTACAGTTTCCCCGGCGTAAAGGTACACGCCAAGATCGCTCTCGTACGTCGCATCGAAGAAACGGGCCCCCAAATGTACGGCTACCTGTCAACCGGTAACTTCCACGAGGATACGGTAAAAGTGTACGCCGACGTGGGGCTGCTGACCTGCGACGAACGCCTCGTCAATGAGATAGCCCGCGTATTTTCTTTCCTGGAGACGGTTAAAGTGCCCCAACAGGGTTTCGAACACCTGCTCGTCGGTCAGTTCAACCTGCGCACCGAACTGGAAAAGCTCATCGACTATGAAATCGAACAGGCCAAGCAGGGCAATCCGGCCCGTATGGTGCTTAAAATGAACAGCATTCAGGACAAACCCATTATCGAAAAGCTTTACGAAGCCAGCCAGGCCGGCGTCGAAATCAAAATGATTGTGCGCGGCATCTGCAGCCTGGTACCCGGCATAGAGGGCGTAAGCGAAAATATACAAGCCTTCAGCATCGTCGATCGCTTCCTCGAACACGCCCGGGTCTTCCTGTTTCACCATGGCGGCGAAGAGCGCCTGTTTCTGGGCTCCGCCGACTGGATGGTGCGCAACCTGAGCTATCGCGTAGAAGTCACTTTCCCCATTTACGACCCGGATATCCATCAGGAAATCAAAGACTACCTCAATATTCAGCTGTCGGACAATGTCAAGGCCCGCCTGCTGGATGAAGAACTGACCAATACCTATCGCAAAAACGGATCGGACCTGGCCATCCGCTCGCAAATGGAAACTTATTATTACTACAAACGTAAAATGGAACAGTATAACGCGGATCAGGAGGAGTCCTTGACGAGCGGAGAGGTAGAGTCTATCGATCTGGATTAGGTTAGAAGTTTAGCAGACCTGAAACCGGAAATCTCGTGTTCAGTTCTGCTAACCTCCTTAACAATAACCTTCTAAACTCCACACCGGAACTATTTGCAAAAATTACTCGTTAATTTTTTTTGTAAATAGAAATGGGAGTGCTTATATTTGCATCGCTCTTGAAAAAAGAGCAAATTGCCGCCGGCGCAACGGCTCCGGTGCTTTGAAAAATACAAGCGGATGTAGCTCAGCTGGTAGAGCGTCCCGTTTCAATAAAACGGGACCAAGGTTGAGGTCGCAGGTTCGCTTGTAGGTTCTAAAAAATTATATGCGGATGTAGCTCAGCTGGTAGAGCGTCCCGTTTCAATAAAACGGGACCATGGTTGAGGTCGCAGGTTCGCTTGTAGGTTCTAAAAAATTATATGCGGATGTAGCTCAGCTGGTAGAGCGTCCCGTTTCAATAAAACGGGACCATGGTTGAGGTCGCAGGTTCGCCTGTAGGTTCTAAAAAATCATATGCGGATGTAGCTCAGCTGGTAGAGCGCAACCTTGCCAAGGTTGAGGTCGCGGGTTCGAATCTCGTCATCCGCTCTACGTGAAAAAGCTCGTTTTAAGGGCTTTTTTCACCTGAAGCCCCGAATATAAGTATCGGGGAAGCAATTTAACAAAATAAGCGGATGTAGCTCAGCTGGTAGAGCGTCCCGTTTCAATAAAACGGGACCAAGGTTGAGATCGCAGGTTCGCTTGTAGGTTCTAAAAAATCATATGCGGATGTAGCTCAGCTGGTAGAGCGCAACCTTGCCAAGGTTGAGGTCGCAGGTTCGAATCTTGTCATCCGCTCTAACGAAAAAGCCTTCTTCGGAGGGCTTTTTTAGTTTGTGGACTAATGAATAGTTTCATTTTCCAGCAAAATATGATATTTTTGCCTTCCACGATCGACAAACCGGGGCTTCGCTTCCGGCGATCGCTCTATCATGCCGGTAAAGTCCGGCGTCAAAAAAGAAAAATCCAACAACTCAAATTATTCAGCTTCATCACTCTTGCCCGGGTGGCGGAATTGGTAGACGCGCTGGACTTAAAATCCAGTTTCCAGTGATGGAAGTACGGGTTCAAGTCCCGTCCCGGGTACAAATAGTTAAACGCCTCCGGAAAGTTTTCCGGAGGCGTTTTGTTTTTTGTTTCCAATTCTCGGTGGATCTTTTTCTGTACGCACGCTGCTGCGTAGTGGCCAACGGCCGGGCATTCTACGAGCACGTGCTTGCACATCCCGAAGATATGCCCAAAGATCTCACCTTCGAAGCACTGCTGAATCTTGCTAGTCATGCCTTCGAGCGGAAAACGGGGTTTGAGATGGAATATGTGCCTGCTTATAACTATGAAACCTTTGCCAACACGGAGGGATGGGCGTCTGCGCTTTCTGAAGTTAACTGATTGGATTCAGTTAACAGGCAAATCCTTACCCAGCTTATCTTTTCCTCAATTCAATATATTCGCAGTTTGGCAAGAAACGCTTCGCCTCGGTTGTGCCGCAGGTAAAAAACTCATAAAAGCCGCGTAGCGGCGACAGACCGTAGCCTGGGGCGTGAGCCCCAGGAAATAAGAGCATGCCTCGCAATTAGAAGCCGCATAGCGGCGACATAATAATTATTAGTTTTTCATCCGCGGCACTACCAAAGTCGCTCAGGCAACTTTACCCGGCTGAGCCTCCGCTCCCGCGCCGCAATTGTCTGAACCTGGATGACTAGGATAGAGAGATGACCGGGATGGACTAGCGATGATAACCAACGGCTACGCGGGCCGGTATCCTGGCCATCCTTCCATCCAGGCAATCCGGGTTCAGACAATTAGCAAATTTGCCGGGCAGGACCTCCACCCTACCGGGTTACCAGCCCCGCCCGGGCAGTTTTAGTGTTCGGCTTCACCATAGGGGTGAAACGCAGGACTGAACTTTGGGATTATGTGGAGTAGAAAATTCTGCGCCGCATTTGTCCGAACCTGGATCACCGGGATGAAGGGATGACCGGGATGGTCTGGCGATGATAACCGACGGCTACGCGGGCCGGTATCCTGGCCATCCTTCTATCCGGGTAATCCGGGTTCAGACAATGAATGCTATGAATTGGGCTACTACAACTCCACCAAATACGGAACCCTGACAGAAAAACTCCTCGAAATAGGCCGCATGACCGGAGGATGGATTAAAAGTCTGGAATAATAGCGTTTCCGAAAAAAAAATCGACCGCCAGAGGCGGTATCACCTCCATACTTACGTTTTAAAGAGTAAAAGAGTCAAAGACCAGAGGGTAAGCCCTGGACTAAACGAAACCCGCCACCGTTGCCCCGGTCGTACGGATAGCTGTTGTCGCGAACCGACACACGGCAATAGTAACAGAAGTCGTACCAAGAGCCGCCACGCAAAACGCGCCTATCACCTCCTTCCGGGCCAGTGGGGTTCTTAACAGGACCAGCGGGATAATCACCATACCAATCCCAGCACCACTCCCAAACATTACCGCTCATATCGTTTAAACCCAGTTCATTTGCATTTTTCTCTTTTACCTGGTGGGTACGGCTTTCTGAATTATCATCATACCAAGCAACTTCATCAACATTTTCGCTTCCGGCATAAGGAAAGCCTCTGGATTGCTGGCCTCCACGAGCGGCATACTCCCACTCCGATTCTGTAGGAAGCCTAAATCCTTTTGCTGACCAATTCACCAGACTATGCCATTCAATGTCTTCATTATATAAATCATTCGGATCCGATGGAATGCCGTCAAGTTGATAGATCGTTTTTAAACCGAGCTGTTTGCTTACCCAGTTAGCATAAACGATAGCATCAAACCAACTTACACGGATAACCGGATTATCACCAAGCCACCCCCAGCCTGGCGTCTCTTCTTCAAAAAAATCGATTCCGGTAACATGCACAAAAACGGCATATTGCCAAACCGTTGTCTCTGTTCTCGCAATCCTGAAACTATCCAGTTCTACAGTGTGAAGCGTCTCATCGCCCCTGCAGTCAATGTCTCGGCCTTCTTTGCATCCCATTTCAAATGTCCCGCCAGGCACCAGGACCATGTCAGGATAATAACGCAAGTTCAGTTCAGCAAATCGATCAGCATCAAACTCTTTCATTTGTTCTCGCAACCAGGAAAGGGTATCCGGCCCTGACAGGGTTCCTGCACGGGAGGAGGTCGCTAACATCAGGGCTGAATCCAGAATGTTCCAAGCCCTTTCATGCCTTCCCGTCTCACCGTAGAAGAAGGCAATTTCCAATAGGTCATCGGCAATGTCTTTTTCTTTTCCGCTGACTTTCAGATCACGGGCGTTGTACATTTTCCTTAGTGCCTCTTCGTATTCCAGTCTGCGGATATCCTCCGCAGCATCTTCCAGTATATTGTCAACTATTCGGGCAGAAGTCCGTTGAACTTCAGCCAGCGCCAGCTGCGCCCGCCTCGCCTGCGCATCCGCCCGCTGTCGCTCCTCATCCGCCAATTGCAGCGCCGCCTGCGTGCTATCACGTTGCATCCGGGCTGCCAGTGCAGAATCCTGAGCCACTCCCGCCAAAGAATCGGCGATCGCCTGATTGCGCTTCGCCAAGGAAAGGTTTTCCAGCGCCTCCTGCCGGGCCGCATCCGCCTCACTGCGCAGTTCATCCGCCTCTTTTTTCTGCTGCAAGGCCCACAGCAACGCCCCCAGCGCCAGCAGGGCCAGCAGCCCAGCTCCACCTGCAAAGAACCAGGGCCCGGCGCCGCTTGCGTTGTTCCGCCTGTTCTTCACGCGCGCGTTCCTCCGCGATTCGCCGTTCTTCTTCCTGCCGTTTCTGCTTGGCCGCCAGTACCGGCGCTACCAGCGTATCGTGGCTCAGCTCGTAGGTATAGCCGCCCCGGGCCGCCGGCTCCATACGCAGCAGGTGGCTGTCGACCAGCTTTTGCAGCAGGTCGCTGCCCACGCCGAACAGCCCGCCGATCTGTCCCTCGTGCAGGGTCAGGCGCTGTTTTTCTTCTTCCAGCACCAGGCCTTCTTCGATCAGGCGGCGGGCGGCGAGCTGCTCCTCCTCCGGGCCCAACGATTCAATTTTGTCGCGGTAGTAGTTGGCGATTATCTGCTCCAGGTCGCCGATATCGGCTGCGCTCAGGTGTGTCAGTCCTTCCCGGCGCACTTTTTCCTCGAACGACTGGCAGAGGATCTGCAGCTGAATGCCCTCTACCCTGCCGGCATCATCTTTGAGGAAGTCCAGGATGCGTTCTATGGCATCCTGCCCGTAAGTAAAGGCGGGCGTAAGGAAGGCTCCTTTTTCCGCAGCCGGCCGCACGATGGCCTGCCGGGCCGATTCCGGCGTGAGGGCCTGCAGCTCGTAGTTGTTGCGCAGGATGGCCGGCAGGTGATCCGACAGGCGGTCCAGCAGGTGCATGCGGTCGGAACGGATAGCGAATACCGAGCGGACCTTGAGCGGCGCCAGGACGGCCGCCTCCTCTTCATCGCTGAGCAGCTCGCTGCCCTGCAGCGCCATCACTTCCAGCATCTGCTCGTAGCGCTGCGGCGGACGGCGGCGCAGCAGCTCCGCCATCTGGTCCTTGAATTCCTGCACCTGCACCTCGGGATAGCTGAACAGTTCTTCAAACTGATCGAAGAACAGGATCAGCTGCTCGCCGCCGCCCAGCAAGTGCCGGGCCTTGGCGTGGTACCATATCGAATCCTCCCGGGGAATGACTTTATCCAGGGCGGTATCTCCGGGGAAGCCGTCGCGCAGAAAGCGGGTAGTGATCTCCTTGGGCGATTCCGTCTTCTCTTCCGTCCAGGCGCCGAAGCGGATGACCAGCGGTTCGAAGACGCCGTCCTTCTCCAGTTCCGGAATAATGCCTGCATTGATCAGCGAGCTTTTGCCCAGACCGGATTTGCCGTACAGCACCACCAGCTGCTCCAACTCGATCAGCCGGCGGAGGTTATCGATATCTTCGTTGCGGCCGAAGAAGATGTTCCGCTCTTCGGCCGTAAAGGGCTTGGCGCCGGGATAACGGTACTTCATGAGGCCAGGCAGTTTTCGGTTTTGGAAATCAGGTTGATCAGCGCAAAAAGGGCCTGGTTCAGTTCGATGCGATCGCCTTCGGTGGCCAGCCCCTGGATGACTTTGGCATTCAGACTGCGGAAGTTGCGCTCGTGCAAGGTAAGCTCATCGCGCAGGTCGTTGCACTTGGGGCTGTTGTCGTCCAGCACCTGGCGCAACACCTCGACGCCTTGCAGCACTTTGTTTTCCCCGAAATGGGTCCGGGCTTCCCGCAGCCGTTGGCGGTAAGCGCCCGCCGCCGCGCCTTCTTCCGGCAATTCGCGGAGCATATCCCGGTCTTGGCACTGCCGGTACAGCTCTTCGATAAAGCCCGTGGGATCATTCGGCACGAATTCGATGTTGAACTCATTCTCGAAAAGCTGCTTCATCTGCTGCTTCATCTCTATGCTAGAGTTGCTGGCGTAGCGCTCCAGCTTTTCCAGTTCCGGTGCGTGGAGGTAAAGGACGCGAAGCAACAGCTGCAGATACCATTTCTCATAAGGCAGCCCGAGGAAGATGTAGCTATGAGCCTGCTTGAGCTGCTGACGCAACTCCGGCTGCATGCTTTTGCCGGCGAAGATGGAATGCAGGTAGTCGAACAGGTCATTGTGCGTCAGGACCAGACTGTCGTATTCCTCCACATAACCCAGCATGTTGTAAAGTAAAGGCTTTTCAGCGCGGGGCTCGATATAGTCCTTGGGCTTGTGATTTTTGTAGTAAAAGTCGTGCACATAGGGCAGGTGCAGCTGATCGAAGGCGCGGGGCAGCAGTCCGTCGGGCGTCAGCGAGAAAATGATATGAAAGGGAATGCGGGCTACTTTCGATAAAAGCGCCTCGGTAGTACCCTGCGGCTGCTCGTAAAAGCGCCGGATGCGGCGGATCACTTTCCGTTTGAAGCGGTCTTCGCGGAAGAGAAAAAAGCCTTCGTCTTCGTAGAAAGTGCGAATAAGGGGATGATCGGGGTTGGAGGCATCCAGTTCCCGGTGCAGTTGGGCTTCGAGTGTGCTTCCGTCAACCGAGCGGAAGGCGCCCGGTCCCAGGAAAAGGATGCACTTTTCGTCTTCGAGGGCGTCGAGCACGTCTTCCCAGTCGAAGGTGGTTATTGGGGATGTGGTATCCATAAGTTGTCTTTTCTAGGGGCTAGTGAAAGTGAAGGCAGGGCAGTATTTTCGTTCATCCCGCGTATCCGGAGAAAACAATGTCCTCCTGTTGATCCTGGAATTTTTGTTGCTGTGAAAGTTTGTGTCATCGCCCGGGCTTTGAGGAGGGGAACTGAAAACAATGTTATAGCCAGATAAATATAAGAAAAAATGATCTTAGTATTAACAATGTATTTTTATCCAAGGAAACTCTCCCCTCAATTCCTTAAATTGTGAAAGAACCAATCTGCTGCTTATGAAACCCATAAACACTTTTCAACTCGCCACCTTAACCTTATTACTGGCAGGCTTCGTTCTAGCCGGATGCCAATCCGCCAATAAGTCCGATACCACTACCGAGACCGCTACCCCCTCGCAGTCGGAAGCCACCGCCCCTTCCGAATGGATCTCCCTGTTCGACGGAACCTCCCTGGCGGGCTGGAAACGCTTTAATGCGAACGAGATCGGGAAGATGTGGAAAGTAGAAGACGGCGCCATCGCTTGCTACAGTGAAGGCGGAGGTGAAGCTTCTGAGGACGGCGGCGCCCTGATCACCGAAGACCAATTCGGTAATTTCGAGTTTTCGCTGGAGTGGAAGATCTCCCCGGGGGGCAACAGCGGCATTATGTACCACATCGTTGAAGGAGATAAGTACCGCTATGCCTATGAAACCGGACCCGAGTACCAACTCCTGGACGATAGCGGCTGGGCCGGTGAATTAAAAGCCGATCAGGTCACCGGAGCCAATTACGACATGTACGATGCACCGGCTTCCAAGACCCTGCACCCTCCCGGAGAATGGAATACCTCCCGCATCATTTACGATCGCGGTCACGTGGAGCACTGGCTGAACGGGGATAAAATTCTCGAATTCGAAGAGGGCAGCGAAGATTGGCAAAACCGGCTGGCAGCCAGCAAGTGGAAAGACTATCCGGACTGGTGCAAGGCGAAAAGCGGCGCCATCGGCCTGCAGGACCATGGCAGTCCGATCTGGTTCAGGAATATCAAGGTCAGGAGACTGTAGATTGACAAATCCATCCGGAGCAAAACAGAAAAACTTATATTGAGCAAAATAAACAACACCACACCAAATGGACAACACCCACTACAAGCTCCTCGCCATTGACGGGGGCGGCATTCGCGGCGTCATTCCCGCCACTATTCTCGCCGAAATCGAACAGCGCACCGGTAAGCACATTGCCGAATTATTCGATCTGGTTGCCGGAACTTCCACAGGCGGCATTCTGGCCCTCGGACTGACCCTGGCCGATCCGGTTACCGGCAAACCCAAGTACAGCGCCTCCGACCTGGCAGCACTGTACAGCAAGAAAGGGGGCCGAATATTCAAGGAGCCCGGCTGGCGCAAAATGCTTGGCATCGTCGACAACATCTTTGACGAGACCTACAACCACGAGGGCATTGAGGGCGTGCTGGAGGAATACTTCGGGGAGGCCCGCCTGAGCCAGGCCCTCTCGCAGGTGCTGGTCACCGCCTACGATATGCAACTGCGCGGTATGTTCCTCTTTAATTCTAAACTGGCGAAAGATCCGGAACGGGCCGGGGAGGAAGACTTCCTCGTCCGCGATGTAGCGCGCTGCACCTCTGCTGCGCCTACCTATTTCGAACCCAAGCCTCTCGATAGTAAAAATCACCGCCACATCATGATCGACGGCGGCGTCTTTGCCAATAACCCTTCCATGCTGGCCTACACTGAAGCCAAGCAGCTCTATGAGTCAAAGACCCCGGAATACCAGGATGAACAAGGATCAAGGGATATGGCCGGAGGTCCCGTCGAGGCCCGGATCGTCAGCGAACCGTTTTTCCTGCTCTCTCTCGGTACAGGTACTTCCCAAAAAGAGTACGACTACGAAAAAGTTAAAGGCTGGGGACTCGCCAAATGGGCCAAACCGGTTATTGATATCATGATGCAAGGGGTGTCCAATGCGGTACATTACCAGATGAAACGCCTACTG
>Ga0102943_1000068_pt1 | contig 66776 bp, 56 predicted proteins | sample SalPonC_black_MG_FD_78174 | JGI IMG/M metagenome (GOLD analysis project Ga0102943, IMG submission 78174) | Salt pond soil microbial communities from South San Francisco under conditions of wetland restoration - Salt Pond MetaG... | ecosystem: Environmental > Aquatic > Marine > Intertidal zone >...
CAATACATGCAACTTCAAATCCTAGTTTTGTTAACCGTCTAACGCCCTCAAAACTGTTTGCAGAAGCTTCCAAGACGATGGTGTCACCAGCATGGAGTTGCTTTGCGGCCCAAGTTTCAAGGTTGTTAACCGCGAGGCGATCTTTGAACCACAACAGCGTTGCACTGGCGGCAAAGGCCCCTTGAAGGACCGCTGCGGTAAATACGTCTGGATGCATGTCCAACCCTATTGTGCGTTGAGTATTATTTTTGATGTATTCTTTGAAGTCCCTGGTTGCGGTTGATTGCCCTGGTTGCGGCTGATTGCCCTGGTTGGAGAATAACCATCAAAGGTGTGCGTTTCTCTGCTCCTGCTTGTTCCTGCGGTGGAGGTTTGGCTCACAGACCCATTGATTCCAGGCATATGTCTTACGGGTGCGTCCAATATGTTTTTGTATCCTCTGGTAACGATTGCAGAATGCTGAATCTAAATTTCATTCGTTGCTGGACCTGGGGCCACAATAAACCACAATGCCGCCTCTTTTTACTACAGAGCCTCGATCAACGATTCGAAATATCGTATCGATCAGTGTTGAGCGCCTGTAAAATTCAATTGTCCGCCGCTCTAATTTCGATAACTCACATCGATAGGCTGGTAGTTCCATGGAACATGGAATCGGCAGAGGGAAAAAATGAATTTAACCTTTATTATGTGTTATACTCAATAGGTTTATAATATATTAATTAAAAACAAAATTAAACGAAAATTATTTAGTGGGAAGCCGAGTCTGTTGCAGCTTCCTCGACGTAGTTGTTTTCTAGAATTGGCTCTGCAAAATGTTGTACACCTCTACGTTTCCTGACTCATTTCTTCGAGTATGTGCTGGGCACCGAGTGTATGCGGGTGTTCGGAGCCCAGACTGGATTCGCAGATATCCACTGCTTGGCGCATGAGTTGAATGGCTTGGTCAGCCCTGTCAGTTGCCTTATACAGTGTTGCAAGGTGGTAAAGGTCAATCGCAACTTGGGGGTGATGCTCACCCAGAGCTTCTTTGTTTATCTTTAAAGCCCTTTGCATGATGGGCTCTGCTTCTGCTGCGCGATTGGTTTGCAAGAGCAGTTGGCCCAAATGGGTTAAATCCATTGCGACATCGGGATGGGTTTTACCAAAATTTTTTTCATCTATTTCGAGAGCTCTGCGCATCAACGGTTCGGCTTCTGCAGTGCGGTTGGTTTCCTGCAACAATTGAGCGAGGTTGTTCAAATTTACGGCGAGATTGGGATGGTCTTCGCCAAAATTTTCCTCGTCAATTTTCATCGATCGCTTGAGCAATGGCTCCGCTTCATGAGAACGTCCTGTGGCTTGTAGCAAGGCTGCAAGATTGTTGAGGTCGATGGCGACGTCTGGATGATCTTCACCGTAATTTTCTTCGTCTATCTGCAGGGCTCGACGCATCAGCGTCTCGGCTTGTTCATGCTGGTTGCTCTCTTGCATCAGTTGGGCAAGCTTGTTGAGGTGCAACGCAATGATCGGGTGGGACGGGCCATGCTTCATCTCTTCAAATTGGAGTGCTTTGCGCATCAGGGGCCCGGCTTCCTCGGGACGATTGATTTCGCGTAAGAACTCGGCAAAGTGATTGATATCGCTGGCTACAGTCGGGTGCTCGGGGCCGTAAGCGCCTTCCAGAATGTCCAATGCTCTTCTGAAGTTTTGTTCCGCTTCATCGTAGCGATTGGTCATCCGGTAAATTTCTGCCAATGCCTGCAAGTTTTGCGCAAACTTGGGGTGTTCGAGACCAAATTTCTCTTTGTCATTGGCAAGTGTACGCTCATAGATAGCCTCTGCTTCATCGAGTCTGTCCATTTTGAGCATCAATTGCGCCAGGTTTTTCAGCTGAACGGTTACGTTTGGATGATTCTCGCCGTAGGCTTTTTCGTAGATGCCGATCATTCTGCGCAAGAGGGGGTCGGCTTCTTCAAATCTGCCGCGATCTTGCATCAGTTGCGAAAGGTTTTTTAAACGAATCGCGACTTTTGTATGATCCGGGCCGAACTTTTCTTCATCGATTCTGAGAGCTCGCTGCATCAGCGGCTCAGCATCTTCTTGTTGGTCGCTTTCCTGGAGCAGCGAAGCGAGACTGTTCAGTCGAATCGCAATTTTTGGGTCAGCTTGGCCGTAGGTCTTTTCAAAGATACCGATAGATCGTTGCAGTACTTCTGCAGCTTCTGCATTGCGCCCGGCATCTTGCAATAAAGAAGAGAGGTTGTTTAAATCACGGGCGACGTTCGGGTGCTCGGGGCCGAAACTTTTCTCGTCGATTTCGAGTGCACGACGTAAATGTTTTTCGGCTTCCTCCGGTTTGCGCATGTCTTGCAGCACGCGTGCGTAGGTGTTCAGGTCGCGGGCAACATTTGGGTGGTCGGGGCCCAAAATTTCTTCATCAATTTTGAGTGCGCGCTGCAGGAGCGGTTCCGCTCCTTCAAGACGGTTGGTTTCTTGAAATATGGTGGCGAGATGATTGAGATCGCGGGCAACGTTGGGATGGTCGGGACCAAATGTTTCCTGGTCGATTTTCAGTGCGCGTTCGACCATGCTTCTGGCTTCTTCACGATGGTCTTCAGACTGCATCAGCGAAGCCATGTTGAGTAAGCGCACAGCAACTTTAGGGTGTAAACTGCCGAGGCTCTTTTCATCTATCTCCAGTGCGCGTTCCAATAACGGGCGTGCTTCTTGGAGTTTATTGGACGTTAGATAAAGTTGGGCAAGCCCGTTGATATCGCGGGCGACTAATGGATGGTCTGGACCAAAATTGCGTTCATCGATGTTCAATGCTCGCTTTAAGAGCGGTTCTGCTTCTTCCTTTTTGCCGCTTTGCGTGAGTAGCTGCGCAAGCTTGTGTAAGTCGCGTGCGACAGTCGGGTGGTCGCTGCCGTGGTGGTGTTCATCGATTTTGAGTGCACGCCGCATCATCGGTTCTGCCTCAGAAATGCGATCGGTTGCCAGGAGCACTGTGGCCAGATTATTGATGAACGTTGCGACTTTGGGGTCATCTTTGCCGTGAATGCGTTCGAAAATTTCAATCACCCGACGCATGAGGGGTTCGGCTTCATCGGGACGATTTGTTTCCTGCAGCAGGGTTGCAAGATTGTTCAGGCGGACTGCGATTTGTGTTTCGTCTCTGTTAGAGGCATTTTCCTCGACTGCAAGGCTGCGACGATAAAGCGGCTCAGCTTTCGCGAACAGGCCCTTGGCCTTCAAGTGCAATCCGAGTTCACACATGAGCGAACTGGCGATTTCGCCCACACCGGCTTCTTCGCTGAGTTGTATCGCTAGCTGTGCATGCGGAACGATGTATTTCCACAGGGTGTCCCAGGAGCGCATATCCGCCGGATGTCCTTCGGCGGCTGCATCGATTAAATACACCACAAACTTGAGCCAGGTGATTTTGGGAGGCTCCAAAGGGAGTTTTAAGCGCGAGGGTTTTGGTGTCGGCAGGCCGACGATAAAGAGCCGCACGCCTTTTTGAAAAAGTTCGTGAACACGAAGCGTATTTTGCTGTTTCAGGAGCAGACCAAATTTTTCTAATTCGTACAGCGCTTTTTCCAGGTCGAACTGTTGCACCAGGGTTGCGTTGGTCAGGCAAAAAATGCGTAAAGCTTTTTGCAGGATATCTGCCTGTTCATTCAAAAAGGCGATGGGGATTGGCTGCGGTGAGAAGTTCGCTAGAATCCTCAACAGTGTATTTGCCTGGGGACTGAGCAGATTAAGGGCAACGCGCAGGGTAACCCATGCTGGGTAAGGGTAATCCCCAATACGTGTTTTGTCGTTCGCCCATTGATGTTCGCCTTCGCGCCACAGTTCACGGTAGCGTTCCAGACTCATTCGCGTGGTATTGATGCAACTCGCTGCCTGATTGATCAAGATGGGCAGCCCATCAAGGTGGCGGGCAAGTGTACTGCAATAGCGTTCTTCGAATAGCGCGATTTTCTCGCGGTTGGGCGTTGCTTGCAGGATCATGCTCGCACTCACATCTTTTTTCAAGGCTTCGATTGAGACTCGATTGAGTTCAGTCTCGCCCCAGTCCTTGATATGGGATGTAAGGATGATTTTGCCACCGGAAAAGCGTGACAGGTTTTCCTGGATAAAACTTAGTGACTCGGGCTCGATGACGTTGTCGATGACCAGTAGCCAGTTTTTGTGCTCGCCGAACCAGCGTAAAACGGCAATCAATTTTGATTTTTGGTCGGAGGAGTCTTTTTCTGTGAGATCGAGATAGCTTTTTCCGCACAAGGCGGCGATTTCAGCTTCGAGCAGGTGCTGAGTATCTGCGGCGACAAAAAATACTGGATTGCATTTTTGCTTGGTAAACAGGTTCCATGCAAGTTCCAGCGCTAAACGCGTTTTTCCCTGCCCACCAAATATTTCTGAATTATCAGCCGGGGTAATTAACACCGGCATGCGGGTGGTTTCCAAGGCGATCATCAACCGCTTAAATACCTCGTTGCGGCCCTGAAAATTGGCTTCGATTGAGGTGAGCGGGAGGTTGTTTACAGGCGTCGTGATGGCCGGCGTCCCAAGAGTTTTAGGGGTGTCGGCCCCAGCTCCGGCAAGGGCGTCCTCATCCGGTTCGAGATAAATGACTCGATAGACAACTTTCGGTGGGTCACTTGGGCCCGCTCCGGGCATGGTCACCTCACGCCGCTGAATATCAAAATTCGCGATCGCCTTGATCTTTTTTCCGCACTCAACCATTGAGGAAGGGAGATCGACGGGTTGGGCTGCGAGTTGTTCCACCAGACGGGTCCGGGCTTCCCGGCTGGTGGGGAGTGTCTCAATTTCAGCTAGTGTTTCCAGCATTTCAGGAACAGACTGATAAGTGGCCTTAAATGTCGAAAGTAATTGTTCCAGTTGCTGCCCGATCAGAGCCTTGTCGTCATCCGTCAGATCTTGAGCACCGACGTTCTGTCCAATTTTAATTGCTTCTGCCAGGGGTATGGCGACAAGTGTCTCATCTGTCATTCTTTAAAGTTTATGAGGTAATGCAAATCGGTCAAGTAAGCATTTACAAGTATTTTATGGAACTACACACCTTATTATGTGAAAAAGTGGGAGTGTGTTGCGGATTGAACAAGACCACATTTTTACATCTACAAAACTGAGCACAATGTGCTTGGTTTGCGCTGGAGATGAAACGCGTGCAGTTTTGCTCACCTGCAACGCCGAGAAATCGTTTAATCGAGTGTGGATTAATTTGCGTTTTGGCAAAGAAGTTTGCTCAATAGCGACACACAACGTTAATTTTCCCGAAAAAAATTTAGATATAACAGATATATGGCCAAAGCAGATCTCGAACTCATTAAAATGGTCCTTCAACGCAACGAATTGGACATCCGTCAGGTGTCTCAAATCATGGAAGACTTGCAAACCGAATTGGATGCTCAGGTTGAAGAAAAGCCGCCTCCGTTGAAAAAGCAGTTCAGTATTTTAGTCTCGGATCCCAGTGGCAAACTAGGGGATAAAGACCTTGTGGGATGGGTTTTACAGATTCCAGAGGACGATGACCCGAGAATTGCGGAGGAACGTTTGGTGAAAGCAGCTTACGAATATAATACCACCGCGAAAGGGCAAAGGATGCCGGTCAAGACCATCGGCGAAACCTGTGAGGTGGTTACCACCCGAATCACTAAAGAGCATCATGTCTGGATCAAAACAAAAGAACCAGTTCTGGTCAATTTCACTGACAACGTCATCCCGGAGGCGAAATGAAGCGTTTGCCAGCGGCGCAGGGGAATCTCTGCGATTCTTGTGGTATGTGTTTGACTGAAAAGGAGACGTCGTTAAATTACTGGATGGAAAATGAAAGTTAGTGCAGATTTTCGGTGATGAAATGGAAATGAACACCTTGCTAAAATCTGGACTTATATTAACCGACTGACGATACGATATGTTTAAAAAAATACCTTTTGAGAGAGTAGAATGGACGACATTCTTTTTTCTGTTTGGCACTTTGGCCTTATCGGTCTTTGCCGTCCCGGCCTATATTTATTTTCATGATGTAGGTGCTTTTACCTGGGCATTGTTTGCTTTTTATGCGATAGCCACCGGCTTTAGCATAACGCTCGGCTACCATCGACTTTATTCGCATCTGGCTTTCAAGGCTAAGTTGCCTGTTCGGTTGTTTGTAACTATTTTTGGAGCGGCTGCATGGGAAAATTCCATTCTCAATTGGTGTTCCGATCACCGTCGCCATCACAAGCATGTCGATCACGACGACGATCCCTACAACATCAATAACGGTTTCTGGTATGCACATATTGGTTGGTTGCTGTTCAAACTGAAACCAGAGCCGCCCATGGACAACGTGAATGATTTGCGCAAATCAAAGCTCGTGATGTGGCAGCACCGTTACGTTCATTTAATTGCAGCGTTCGTGGGTTTTGTGCTACCGACTTTGCTCGGCTGGCTGTATTATGGCAATTGGCAGGGAGCGTTGGGCTGTTTCTTGATCGCTGGGGTCCTGCGCACAGTGTTCGTGCAACACGCGACATTTTTTATCAATTCTGCCTGCCATTACTTTGGCAACAGACCGTATTCTTCCAAGCACAGCGCCAGAGACAGTTGGGTGATGGCGCTGCTTACTTATGGAGAGGGTTATCACAATTACCACCACGAGTTCCAACATGATTATCGCAACGGCGTTAAACCATGGCAATGGGATCCCACCAAGTGGTCCATTTGGTTACTCTCAAAAGTGGGCTTAACGTCTGATTTGCGTCGAGTTTCGGACGCTAAGATTCTATTAGCTGAGCTGCAGGAAGCGCGACGTCGCATTGATACGGGAATTGCCTCTACGCATGGACAGTTGTTCAACGAAACCATGCGGGCACACTTGCAAGCTTCAATGGATTATTTGGAAAATGCTTCTGAAGAGTTTTCAACGTTGTGCAACGAAGTCCAAGTGGCAGTAGCTGAGAAGCTCGATCTTTCGAAGAAAAAGATAGCCGAACTGCGCAAAGAAATCGACGTGGCGTTGGACCATCTTGAAGTTTTGCACGCTGCGCGAATGATGAATCACGCGGTCTAGAAAGTAACCGACAGGATGACGTTTAGTCTGAAAGGCTTGACCCGTGCTTGTCTTGTGAATGGGGGACAGCGCGGCTAATGGCTTGGAGAATTGCGAACGCGGTCGTTCGGGGTGAAATCGACAATCGCGAAAAAAACAGGGTAACCGGCAAGCTGTGGTTTGCCGGTATTGACGAGCCCTATTTACTGGATCTGCAGGGGAATTGTTCGGCTGACTTGGCGGGTTGCTTGCTACAGTTTTCTAATCCGCATGCTACGATTGAAAATATAGATCAGTTCGCGCAACTGCAAAACGGGATTTGCGGAGAGATGACTGCCTCGCGTAAGGTCAAGGTGCCAACAGTGCCTTTGGAAGAACTGAGTTTACATAATTCTAACGATGCGGCGCCATTCAAGTGGGGTAATCTGCTGTATCTCGAATGGTACAGCCAATTCAATGGGCGCGTCGTGATTGAAGCAGTCGACTACCAGTATCAATTGTCCTTGCCGAGTTGGAAATTGACGGCTGACGAAGAAGCGGCTCAAAACCAATTAAACGAATCGGCTCTGGACGCTTACCTTGCTGACTTCGAACAAATGCTGAATGAAAGCGACGAACAGACACCGCAGCAACCGAACCCTGAAACCGCTTCCGAGCAGCAGGACAGCTCTCAGGCAGCAGACGAAGAAGCGATGATCGAGCGCATGCTGCGCATCAATGATTTGAAATTCGAAGCTGAAAAGCTGGCGGGCGGCTCACTGATGTATCATCATTCTGACGAGGTTCCTCCAGAGGTTGAAGAGCAGTTTTGGAAACATGTTTTGGACATCGGTAAAGCCCCGACGATCACGCGTCGTGAGTTGTTAAAGATGGATGATTTTGAGCCAAAACCGCTCGCAGAGATTGCTGAAGAAAATATATCCGTTTATCTTTGGGAACTGATCGACGCATTGGCGGCGCGCAGCCAGTTTCTCGAACAAACCGACCACCTCTCAGACCGTGAATTATATGCGTTGTTAGTGGATAAGGTATTGCAGGAGGAAACACAATCATTGCCTAGAAATACTGCATGGTGTTTCCATATAATTGTGAGCGAATATGGCTCACTCGATGGTAAGGTGAGCGGCGATGAAATTTTTCTGCGCTACTATGCCGATGACAATTGGCGTCAGGAGTGGGCGGCAAGTTATCCTGAAAAGGATCTTCCAGACCGTGAGGAACCTCCATTTCCGCGTGATCACCGCTTGCCAGTGCGAGAAAAGTCATCGGACGATCTGCCAGATGACGGTTCGTCGGATGCGTCAGCGTAGTGATTCATTTATCTATTGCTTATGAAGCGTTATCAGCGGGTGTGTATCGGGTTTTTATTGGCGACCCTGTTGGGGCTGAATGCCGTGTTCGGGCAGGCGATTTACATCGGTATGGAGAAGGAGGCCCTTATCGAAATCATGGGTGCGCCGTCCTCTCAAGCAGTTAGAGGAGATAGAGAACTTCTTTATTTTGCAGGGGATATTCAGGTCACACTGCGAAGCGGAAAAATTCGGACGGTTGAAGGCACTGAATATGGATATTTTCCGCCCGAGCAAATGGCTATTGTCGAGCAGCCGCCTGCAGGGGACAGGCGAGAAGTCGAGGAAGCCAAAAAGGCAGAAGCAGCTGCGGGCGGCGGCATGACCGAAACCCTCGCTCCACCCGTAAAAGAGGAAGCTGATGGAGCGCACGATAGTGAACAGGAAATGATCGATGCGGTGACGGACTATAATAAATTTTCCAGCAATCAAATGTCAGACGAGGAGGCTAAGGAAGCCTTCAACAATTTGCTGTCGAGCGAAATGGGCTCAAATGAAAAAGAACCCCATGAGTTAATGGGTGATTTCGAAGGGCCGGATGAACAGACAAGAGTGGGCACTGATATGGCTGTGCGTTTTGGGGTTTTCTGTATATATTTTTTGGCATCTTTATTGGTGGTTAAAACCACCTTGATTTATTTTGGAATCACTCATTTGTGGAGAGAGGTGTTTCTGGTTGCGATTGGCTATGCCAGTTTCCATTTAATTTTGAGTCTTGTTCCTTATGGAGCGGATTTTCGCCAGTTATTCAAATTTGATGAAATTGTCGGGATTCTAGTTTTTACCCTTCTAACCTTCCATTTGACCTCTCTGAATCAAGGGGTAACTGCGCTTAAAATTGGCTTGATCGGAGCGGGTGCTTGTTACTTTGTCGCAAGAATTATCCTGTTTCTGATGGCATTGGCCGCTTTCGGCTTTGCCGTTTAGCAGGCAAGCAATTGTTTACTTCCGCTTCAAAAATGGCACAAGGCTTTCCGCCTTTAAAAAAGATTTGCTTGTAGCGGATGCAGCCAATGTCCTAACCCAAGTTTTTTCGTCCACACTTGGCTGCGATACCAGCGATACTTCGCTCAAAGCAAAAACGGTTTGATCGCCTCTATGCAGGTCAACTCATTTTTAACTTCAATCGACTTGTTTGATGGGCAAATTTTTATCGACCATGAAATCGGCGATCTTGGCTGCGAGTCGTTGCAGTGTGGTTTGAGGAGTTATCGTGGATTCGTGCAAACGAATACCAAAACGGTCTTGAATACAATCGCCAAATCTGTTGGCCAGTTCGGTATCGATACCAAAATCGTTTAACGCAACATCCTCTTGCAGGTCCTGCTCGCTCAACCATAGCATTTCCGCCAGAGTACTGGTTAATTCGCGTAAAATAAATTGGTTTTCTTGTTCAGTTGCTGCGCGCATAGAAGCAGGGTGTATATCAGGTGAGGTCGGTTTGGGAAGCACAAAATGTCTGCGTTGGAATGGAAAGGTGGGCAGCGAAATACGATACGGGAGCTGCGAATAGAGGCGTCGCCAGTCTATTTCAATACCGTTTGTCCACAAGAACGCCAGTTTATGCAGGACACCACCTTCGAGCAGGTCATCTACAAATTTTTGACCTGTGCTGCCTTCCAATAGTATATCCGCGGCTTTGTTTCTAGCCGCCACACTGCCCACGAAGCCAATGTTGTCGAGGTCATTGGTTTCTTCGAGTTGCTTCAGTTTCCGCTTAAAATCATCGATTGAAGAGACCACAAACGCGACGCGTTCGTCTAACAAGCGGCGCCCGACTTGCAGCGTAAAGGCCAAACTCGCGAGATCGTGCACCTGTGCATCAGGTGTGGAACTGGATGCAACCACATACTTGAGCAGCTCTTTGGTCATCACCTGTAAATGCTCACGGCTGTGGCTGGACAGGGTGATGATTACTGGTTCACGCGTGGTTGTTGACTTCGGCGGCGAATTAATGGGTGCTTCTTCAAGGATAACGTGTGCGTGGTTGCCAGTTGGGCTGAAGCTACTGAGCGCAGCTCTTCTCGGAAGGGTCTTTTTACGCTTTCCTTTGGCGGGAGTCGTTGCCCAATTTGTGGTTTGTTTGGGAAAATGAAAAGGCATCTCAGCCAGAGGAATGTCTTTTTGCGTGGGGTGTGGACGCGGAGAAGGCAGGATTTTTCGATACTTGAGTTGCAGGATAAGTTTCAGCAAACCGGCAATGCCAGCAGCATTTTCAAGATTTCCTATATTCTTGTCGACGTTGCCAAGTGCGCATTTGCACTTGTGGTTTGCAAAGACCTCGTGAAGGTTCTCGATTTCAAGCTGATCCCTTTGAAAGCTTCCCAGACCATGCGATTCGATACAACTGATGGTGGTCGGGTCGATACCACTTTTTCGATACGTGTTTGCTATCAACCGGTTAAAAAGTCTTAAATGTGTCGCCTCGTGATCTTTTGCAGCGCCGACGTGTGCCACTGTGCTGGCTCTGATAACGGCTTGAATCGCATCTTTGTCGCCCAGGGCTTTGTTCAGTGGTTTGAGCAATAATACACCCCCTCCTTCGCCCATTATTTTTACATCCTCATCCTGTTCGAAATCATCGGTTTCGCCTGGATCGAGTGTCACATTGTTGTGCGTGCATGCATGGAGTACTTCTGGCTGTCGGCACAAGCTTACGCCGCCAACCAGCGCCGCATCTACCTCACCGTTACGAATCGCCTGGCAAGCAAGGTGGAGTGCCGTCAGTGATGACGAGTGGTGGGCGTCAATCACCATGCTGGGACCCTGAAGATTAAAGACATCAGAGACGCGGTTCGCGATATTGTTAACACATGCAGAAGATCGTTCGGTCTCGGACCCCCTTTCAGGTTGGTAAGGTTGCGCATACTTTCCAGTGGTAGCGACATATACGCCCACATCCTCACCCAGATCTTCAACATTACCGTAACCCGCATTTTCTAAAGCAATCGCAACGAGTTCCACAAGGATGCGTTCATGGGGGGCCATGTATTCAGCATAGCTGACTGAAAGATTGAAATAAAGCGGATCGAACTTGTTGATCTCTGTGAGAAATCCTCCTGTGAGTATAGGGGTGTCTGGTTTTTGGCTCGGACCCTTTGCGCACAGGGCTTGCAGATCCGGGCGATTGTCTGGAATCGGTACAATACTGGTTTTGCCGCTGGCCAGATTTTGCCAAAAAATCTCGAGATTGTCGGCTTGAGCAAAGCGTCCACTTATGCCAACGATGGCCACGCCATCTGTAGATGCAAGCCCCGGATCTAAGGAAAGGGGTTGCTGATGAGGAGGGGTGGATCTACGGGAGGTATTCCGACTGGGACGATTTGCCGTTTCTCGGCTACTCGCTTTCCGTTTGGCATGCTTGTCACCCCTCTTTTCAGAGGTCATTTTGGGAGCGTCTATCGAAGGATTGTCGGCTGGGGGTTTTTGGGTATGCTGCGCAAACGGGTGAGCCGATTGCGTTCCCACCGCGCGCATAACAAGTGGCGGGGATTTTCGAACAGGTCTCGGGCTCGGTCCAAATAAGTATTCTACCTGATCAGTATGATTCAATAATAAATATTTGCTAAATGTTCGAAGGGTTTGGTCGCCTTTTAAAATGTTAGAAGGTAGCTCGCCAATGATCTTCCGAACACTGTGCCTAAAACGGGGCTCCACCTCATTGGTAGTCAAATAAGTTTCTATCGGGGTATCCAAATCAATGTTTTCTGCGACTCTGTCGGCAGCTAACGAAAAAAGGCCCAACACGAGTTTTTCAATCTTTTGCCTCAGCAAGAGAGGGCGAGGTTGGCTTTCGTAACTGAATTCATTTTGCACGGCATGGCTTTTCTTTGCAAATAATGAAGCCCCTTGCATTCTGTCGTTGGCGAAGTCCTCTTGCATAATTGCTGTTAATGAACGGGGTTGACGATGTAATTAGCGAATAAACGGATAAAGATATGGCCAAAACGCGCTCGAGTGACTCTGAATAGAATAAATTGTGTAACTAGAGACGTCCCTTAGCTGTTTGAATAAATGCTACTGTAATTTTGTTTGAAAAGGATTTGAGGAAATGTGCTCAGGACAATGTGACGATAGGTTTTGGTATATTTAATGTGTGTAAATGATACCATTGCAAATTTTTATGGCAAAGGTAAAGACGAATTTTTGCGCATCATTACGTGGTTATTCTGTTTGGAATTTTCCAAAGAATGTGTTTATTGATAAATAACATGGGTGTGTGCATGTGTTTCCACTTGTTGCCCGATTTTTACAGTTTCGAATATCTCCTCATCTTTTTTAGGTAAATTGTTTTTTTACCCGAGCGGTTGAATTCAATGAACCTGCACATTGGCGAGTTAAAGTCCGATTTACATGCAAAATCGCGGTGCGATGGATCTGAGCGAGTTGATCGAAAAACCCTTTTCGCATAGCGGGTTTAGTGAATCATACCCGTTTGCGGCCAGCAGCAAAACGCTTCAATCTTGACCAAGGCATCAGGGTGTCTAGCTTCATTAAGCATGGCAGCTACGTGGCGATATTTGTCGATACTGGCGATATCTTTACTGATTGTATAGGGGTATCTCCAGCTTTCAGACGGGGAACCATTGGTAGAGAAAAAAGTACACCAACACGCCCGTCACGCTGACGTAATACCAGATTGGAAACGTCCAGCGTGCCCAGCGTCGATGTTTGTCGAATTGCGCCTTTAACGCATGCAAGAATGTAATAATCACCAGCGGCACAATCAGCATGGCTAAGAGCACGTGGGTGAGCAGCATCGGATAATATACCCAGCGCCAAATTCCCGTTCCTGAAAACGTCGTGTTGATATCCGCGCCGATGGTTGTCTTGAGGTATTTGTGTGCAAGGTAGAGAGTGAGAAATACTACCGACAACGTAAACGCGGACAACATGCAGGCGCGGTGGGCTGATTTGAAGCGTTCTTTATCCTTGCGAATAAAGTAGTAGCCCAACGTCAGAAAAACCGTGGCCGTAGCATTGAGGCTGGCATTGATAGATGGGAGCAGGTATACCAGTGACTCGTTCGACATGAGGTTACACAAATAGCCAGCGGTCCAGCACCAGAACTGCGAGAATTAATGGGAGGTATAGAATCGACGCAAAGAACAATTGCCGTGCGGGACTGTTCTTATTACTGGCGCGCCAAAATCGAGTTGCTTTTACCAGATAGTATACACCGGTGATGGTCGCCATTACCTCGTAGAATGGTGACGTCATATCCGGGACAAAAGTCGGAATGATACTGACGATGAGCAGTAAAATGCAATGTAACATTGACTGCCGAGCTGCATCTTTGCCGCTGGGATCGACTGCGGTCGACATGATAAATCCAGCATCTGCATAATCTTTGCGATACGTCCAAGCAATCGCCATAAAATGGGGTATCTGCCAAAAAAACAGGATGCCAAACAAGATCCAACCCAATGGGTCGATGGCTCCGGTGGCTGCGGACCAACCTACCAGTGGTGGTATTGCACCAGGTATAGCTCCAACCAGTGTGCACCAATGTGTTTTTTGTTTGAGAGGGGTGTATGCCGCTAGATAAGAAAACAAGGTCACAAATGTGAGCAGCGCGGCGAGTGCATTTACATTGAACCACAAAATACCGATGCCCAGCGTTCCGAGCGTAAGGCCAAAGAGAAGTGCAGCTTGCGGGGACACTGCTCCAGCAGGAATCGGCCGCGAGCGGGTGCGGACCATACGCTTATCGATCTCGCGTTCCATCCACTGGTTGAGGGTACCCGCAGCACCTGCAGCGAATGAGGTGCCCAATAAAAGACTGATGAGCGTAGTGGCATCGCGTTGTGGATTCGCTGTAAGGTAACCTACCGCAGCAGTGATAACGGACAACAAGCTGAGCCTAGGTTTGGTGAGTTCCCAATATTCATTGAGTTTGTCCCAATCGAACGAAATGGGCAATTGAATAGGGTGTGCAGCAGACTTTGATGGGTCGACATGACGCGTTGATTCAGGAACCATATTAGTTAGTGAGCGATTGTGTGTACTGAAGCATTGCTGGGTATGGGCTTATTTGGCTGTGCTTGCGTGGTCTCATCTGAGCGAGATTTTCGGATCGGAAAACGGTAAGTGGCCAAAGTCAATACCCAAGTCGTTGTTAAGAGAAACGCACCTACTAGCATATGAGTCGAAGCAATTGCTGGGTTTTTTTGTGTCCAGATGGTCGCTGCCCCCAAAAATATTTGTAGACCCAGCAAGATGACGACCGCCATTGCCAGCATGCTGAAGCGTCGTCTAGCATCTGGAAACGACAACAGTTTGCCAATAAACAGCAGAATCGCCACCGTGGCGAAAACGGCACCGAGACGGTGCAACCAATGAACGGTCACCGGAAAGCTCCACAGCGCAGGCAATAGGGAGCCTTCCGGGGTCAACGGAAATGTCGGAATGGCCATACCTGCCTGCGCATGTCGCATGACCGCCCCCAAAACAATTTGGATGAACAGAGTAAGGGTGGCTATCAATCCGAAAGTGCGGGTGGACGGGGAGAGCGTCAAAGATGTGTTCCCTGCTTTAAACCAGAAATGAGAGGTAGCGAAGGTCAATGTCGCCAGCACGCAAACCGTGATTTGTGCGCCACTGGCATGCAGTACGCAAAAGGTTTGTCCTGCCAGGTTGTGATCCGCTCCAGTATTGAGTTGGTCAAATAAAACACGCATCCCGCCCAGCAGGCCCTGTGCTAGGAGCACAGCAAAAAAGCCGACTGCGAGCTGGCGGATCCAGCGCCTCCCTTCCCGCAGTTGCGTCCATACAATCAAGGCTATCGACAGCAGCCCAAAGCTCGCACCCAGCAAGCGGTGGCTGTGCTCAGCGCGCATGTCTTCATTCGTCAGCCAACCCTCAGGATTGATCGATGAATTCGACAACGGCCAATCTAGAAAGGCCATTCCAGCCTGAATGCTTGTCGTATACGCACCGGCATAAAGAAGGCCAATCGCCCAGAAAACAGCCAATAAGCACAAATAAAATAAGCCTCGATCGTAGCGGATGGTGCGGTGTTTCATTTTTAGCCGTTCGGAAGGCCATGTTGTGATATAAGGGGTGATTGTCAATTGTGAATGGGATAACGGGATATCAGGTAGTGAAAAGCATTTCTAAGCTATGTAAAAGTATGCAACGTCTTAATAAAGGGACAGGCTAAAATAAGTTGACGCAGTCGAGATTTGTGGAAAACTAATGGCGATGAGAGTGCGAAGAACGAAGGTTAAAAATGAGTCAGCTGTGTATCATTGCATAACGCGGACGGTGAATGGCGAAATGCTCTTTAATAACCGGGAGAAGGAGATGTTGCGCAAAATGCTTTGGGATGTAGCGGAATTCTCAGGAGTCGAGATTTTGACTTATTGTATTATGTCGAATCATTTTCATGTGCTGGTGTATGTGCCCGATAAACAGGAGGTATCCGATACAGAATTAATGCGACGCTACAAAGTGCTATACCCGAAACCAACCAAATATCAAGTTTCCTCTGCTAAGGTGATGACTGCACAATTGCAGGCGGGGGGTGCGGATGCTGACAACATACGGCGCAGATTGCTGGCGAGGATGGGAGATGTTTCCGAGTTTATGAAGGCTGTAAAACAACGGTTTTCAGTCTGGTTCAATCGTAGCCATCAGCGTTTTGGTACGCTGTGGGCGGAGCGGTTTAAATCTGTGTTGGTCGAGGGGGCCGGTAACTCATTACAGACGATGGCTGCTTATATTGACCTAAATCCAGTCCGTGCCGATATTGTACAGGATCCGAAAAATTATCGTTTCTGCGGATATGCTGAAGCGGTAGCAGGTGAATCAAAAGCTTGTTCCGGGCTCGCATTTATCTGGGCAAACTTGCTGCCGCCTAATCCTGGCAGGGATACTCAAAAGAGGGTTGCGGACGTTCTCGCAGATCATCGGCAGTTGCTCTTTGGCAAAGGATCGAGCCCCGAGACACTAAAAGGGCAACGAATCCATCGCAATGCTGCCGTGCAGGTTATCGAAGTAGAACAGGGGCAGTTGCCCAAAACTGTTTTATTGCGTTGTCGGGTGCGCTATTTTACGGATGGGGCCATTCTGGGCTCTGCCGAATTTGTCCGTAGTTTTACTGAAAAATGGCAACGCGACCACTGCCGTAAGCGTACGCCTAAAGTTAACCGGATGCAAGGCACTGATTGGGGGGATTTAGCGGTGATTCAACGTCTGCGGAAAAATCGTTTCGGCTGATAGTAAACAAATACTAAATAATATCCCTTGGCAAATTAAAGCACAGTCGTTGCGTGTATCCACCGGACAAAGTAGCTAACCCGCTAAAGTTCGCTATGCTGCTGAAAAAGGGAACAACGCAGCTTCGGAAAAAAGATAGCGCTGCCGAATCTTGAAAACCATTGCAATCACCTCATAACCCATTTTGCTGGAAGTCATCGTGAAGTATTGGCTATTTAAATCTGAACCGGATGTTTTCTCGATCGATGATTTGCGGGCGCGTCCGCAGCAAACGGAGCCCTGGGATGGCGTGCGCAATTATCAGGCGCGCAATTTTATGCGGGACGAAATGAAGGTGGGGGACCTCGGTTTGTTTTACCACTCGAATTGTGCGGACGTAGGTGTCGTGGGTGTCGTTGAGATCGTTAAAGAGGCGCACCCCGATCCGACCGCTTTTGATGAAAAAAGTCCTTACTACGACCCGAAGTCATCACCGGATATGCCACGCTGGATGATGGTCGCGGTGAAATGGAAAGCATCGTTTCAACGCACGGTCTCTTTGGCGGAGCTCAAGCAAGAAGCACAACTCAAAGATATGCGTTTAGTGCAGCGCGGCAACCGTTTGTCGGTGATGCCAGTCACCCAGGCAGAATTCTCACACATTTGCAAAATGGCCCAGCGAAATTTGTGAAGACAGTTGCCTGTTTATGCCTTTTCTTCAGCTGCGGCTATTTTGGGCAGCAGAATGGTAAAAGTGGTGCCGACGCCATCGCCCGTTTCAAACCCTATCGTGCCGCCGTGCGCTTCGACGATCGATTTTACGATAGCTGTGCCCAGCCCGGTGCCACCACTTTTACCGTGCGTGACGAACGGGGTGAATAGACTATTGCGTATCTGTTCTGGAATGCCTTTTCCATTATCGGCAACGGTGATTTTTGCATGTGTGCCGACTTCTTTGACCAAAACTTCGACTTTGCCAGCACGACTGTCTTCGAACGCATCGATGGCGTTGCCCACTAGATTTTGGATGACGCGCAAAAGTTTATTCTCTTCGCCTTGAATGGTGACCGGCTCAGCTTGGAGGACAACATTAATATGGTCAGCATTGAAAAAGGGTTCGTTCAATTCACGGAATTTTTCAATCAAATCGGCCAGGTCTACATCGGCCAGTTTCAGGCTTTGCTTTCCTTTCGAAAATTCAATGATTTCATTCGCCATTTCGACCATGCGGCTGACTTGCGCTTCAATGTTTTTGCACAACCGCGCGGTTTTTTCGTCTTTGTGGTGGGCTTGGATAAGTTGTGCACCCAAACTGATCAAGGTAAATGGATTTTTAAAATCATGAATAATTGTATTCACCATGTTGCCGACGACCATCATCTTTTCCTGTTCGAGCATGTCTTCCACATAATGTTTGGTGGTGTGGTGAAGGTGGTTGACGATACTGCCGAGGATTTGCTCGATCGGGCCTGGGGTATTTTTGATGAATTCGATAAGATGTTTGCGGTGAATCTTGCCAATTTGTACGTCGGTTTGTGCATACGCACTCAAGGAGCGCGGTGCACCAGTAAAAATCCCAACTTCGCCAAAAAAGTTACCTTTAGAGGAGTAGCTAATCGTGCGCTGTTTGCCATCGGGCATAAGTTTATTGAAAACTACCGTACCTTTGAGCATAAGGTAAAGGCCGTCGGAAGGGCTGCCTTCCTCAAATATGATGTCGTTGGCTTTGAAGGATGATTCGGAAACTTTTTCAATCAGTTTCGACACATCTTCGACCTTTGCTTCTTTAAAAAACGGGTGATTCTCTAATTTCATCCAGTTTAACCAATGAGGAGCATATGAAAGCTGCGTTTGGCGTGCATCTACTCACTAAAAGGTCAGGATTAAAGATGAAAAGAACATTAGGGTCTAGAAAAAAGTTCATTATTAGCTGCGGTCGAGACGGCGGTCCCAATCGAATTCAGTGCTGGTGATTTTGTTTTCCAGGCGCTGAGTGCGTCGGTCTAATTCGGTGAACACATTCTTCAACCGATGCAGCGCTTGTTTGCGGGAGTGAGCATACGCGTCGTAAAACTCTTTTTCATCGATGGTCTCCGGTGTAATCGCCGGTTCGGGCTTGAGCACAAACCCGATGATTAAATAGGCGAGAAATGCCGGCCAGAAACCGGTGAAGAGCATCGTGATGATGACGATGACGCGGGTCCAGAAAACAGAAAAGTCGCGCCATTTGGCAAACCCGCGACAGACTCCGAGAAAGAGTCCGTGGCGTGAGCGATAGAGTCCTTGCGTGGATTTAAATGAGGGTTGCTGGTGCATCATAGCGGTTTGTCTTTAGAGGTTTTTTTTTGGGATTCGAGAATGATGGTCTCAAGGGATTCAATGCGTTTTTCCATGCGCGTCAGCCCTTGGTGCAGTTCCTGAATGAGTTGTGATTCTACCTCATCGGATTCTTTTTTGCGGCCTTTGAAAATGATCGCGAGGACAATCAGGGTCCCGCAAATCATCGGCATCCCGAAAATGAGAAAATATGGATTCGTCAGCATACTATCGATTAGCTCTGTGGCGTGTTGGGGGAAACATGCTTTTTCAGTTCGGCGAGTTCTTGTTCTAACGCTTCGTCAGTTTCCAGTTTTTGCAGTTTTTCTTCCAGGCTCGAGTCCGTCTTAACGTTTACCAGATTTGCATCGGCTTCCAGTTGGTCGATACGGCTCTCAAACTGATTGAACTTTAACATAGTATCTGCACTTTTTGCACGGCGAATATCGGTCTGCGCCTGCTTTTTCTTGGTTGCGTGAATGTGTCGCTGTAATAGTACTCGATACTTGTTGCGAGCTTGTTCCAGCTTGTTTTCAAGCTCTTGGATGTCGTTCTGGTAGTTTTGGACGAGTTCGCTGTGCTGCCCAACCTCCAGACGGACGTTTTCGCATTTTTCGCGGTAAGCGCGTTTTTCCAAAAGGGCTTCACGCGCCAGGTCTTCACTGCCTTTTTCCACGGCCAATTGCGCGCGCGCCGCCCAGTTTTTAACTTGGTTCTCCAACTCGGTCAAATTACGGGTGGCCTTACTGCGTGAGGCCATCGCACCTGCGCAAGATGCTTTGAGCTCAACCAAGGTGTCTTCCATCTCACGGATCATGAGCTTTAGCAGCTTTTCGGGATCCTCTGCTTTGTCGAGGAGCGCGTTTATATTAGAGCTGATAATGTCGCGGAATCTTGAGAATACTGTCATTGTTTTTGAATTTGAGGGTTAATGTTTGATTCTACGTAAACAGTATCGATGCCAGATTTTGTTGAAGCTATGTAAGTTGCTGAAAAGTAGATAAATAAAAAATTTAGTTATTTGACTTTCGCCGATAGAACTTGATTATTTTGGTTTTTAAAACCAAATTTCATAAAAAATTTAATAAATAGGTGATATTTACCAATATGTATGCAGATGCACAGAACACTGCTGTTGATTCGCTTGAAGCGTTGGGCGAATCGGACAGTTTCTTGGAGTTTCAGTCGTGTTTAAGCCGGGTGGCGAAAGTCGAACGCCCGGTACTATTGGTGGGTGAGCGTGGTACGGGCAAAGAGTTGGCTGCCAGGCGTATACATTTTTTGTCGCAACGTTGGAAGGGGCCGTTTGTAGCGGTTGATTGCAGCGCTTTGACCCCGTCTTTAATCGAGTCGGAATTGTTTGGTTATGAGGCGGGTGCCTTTACGGGTGCGAGTAAGCGGCGTATGGGACGTTTTGAGATGGCCGACAAGGGAACGTTGTTTTTAGATGAGTTGGGCAATGTGCCGTTGGCGGTGCAGGCAAAGATTCTGCGGGTGGTTGAATATGGAGCTTTTGAGCGCGTGGGGGGGTCTAAACGAGTACAAACCGATGTGCGCATTGTAGGGGCGACCCATGCCGATTTACCTGCGAAGTGTGCGGCAGGAACGTTTATGCCAGACTTATTGGACCGCTTGGCTTTTGAAGTGTTGAATGTACCCCCGCTGCGGGCGCGCCGCGGGGATATTCTGTTCCTTACCTATCATTTTGCGGAAAAAATGGCGTTGGAACTGGGCTTGAGTCAAATGGTCGAATTCACTGCAGCAGCAGTGGAGGAGCTGGAATCGTATGCGTGGCCGGGTAATGTAAGGGAGTTAAAAAATGTGGTTGAGAGAAGTGTTTTTCGGGCCGACGGCGGTGAGATCGATACCATCGTGTTGGATCCATTCAAGGTTGAATGGGCTACTGAGAAGCAGGCTATGTCGGCGGGTAGCGATAAATCGGCGACAGATCAAGGTTTGCAAGCATCTATCCGTGACCTTGAAATTGCAGCACTGAAAAACGCTTTGGAAGCGACGCAGTACAACCAAACAAAAGCTGCACAGCGACTCGGCTTGTCATACCATCAGTTTCGTGGCTTATTTCGCAAGTATCAACATGTGTTCAACCCACCAGGGTAAGAAGGGACCAGGATAAATATACGAGCAAGCCGTTGACAGCAATGGCTGGTCGATGAGAGACTATTGGGCTGTGTTTCTTAAAACAGCCAGACAATATGGGGCATGACTGCTAAAATAGATACTGTAAATGTTGGAGCGAATGCCCTTGCCATGCAGCACGGTGCGCCCAGCTACTGGTTAAAATCTGACAAAGTAGAGCTTTACCTTACGGAAGAAGGCGGGCAGATGGCGCCGGTTCGTTTCAAACTGAAACATCGCTGGGTATCGCCTTATGCGTTGGCGCCGTGGCAGCCGGATGCTGTAGACCCAGCGCTGCCGCCGGTTTTAAAGCTGCTGCGTGGGGATTGTTTCTGTCTTCCTTTTGGTCCCAGCAAAGCAGTGCCCTGGTTGCATGGTGAACCGGCTAATTTGCCGTGGAGTTTACAGCGGCGCAATGTGCGCACTCTGGAATTACAGCTGAGATTGGACCAACCGCAGGGCCAGATAACCAAGTGCATTCAGTTAAAAACTGGTCAGCGGGCAGTATATCAAGAGCATCTACTGGAAGGGTTGCAGGGCAAATTTAACTATGGTCACCAAACCATACTGGCGTTTCCACCGGCAGAAAAAGGGTTTATCAATACGAGTGCGTTGCGGTTTGCCCAAGTCGCTCCGGAAGGGTTTACCGATCCTGTAAAGGGGGAATACAGCAGTTTAAAAGCGTGCGCTGTGTTCGAAGATTTAGCTCATGTGCCGTTGGCCACTGGCGGCACGACCTCGCTGCAACAGTTTCCAGCACGTGAAGGATTTGAGGATTTGGTAATGGTGATTAACCAGCCGGATACATATGCCTGGACGGCAGCGACGCTGGGTGGATATATTTGGTTTTCTCTAAAGCAAGCGAAAACGCTGCCGAGCACTTTATTGTGGTTTTCCCATGGTGGACGGCACAATGCACCCTGGCATGGACGGCATCGTTTTCGGGTTGGTTTGCAAGAGGTCAATGCTTACTTTGCTGATGGCCTTGAAGCGTCGCGCAAAAATCCGTTGAGTGCGCAGGGATTTGCGACGGCACATCGTTTCAACCGTCGTAATGAGACCAGGATTCGTCTGATTCAGGCCGTTCATCCTGTGTCTAAATCCTTTGGGATGGTAGTTTCGATTGAACCGGTCGCAGGTGCAGAGGAAGTGCTCGTGACGGGTGAGAAGGGCCAACGTGTAACCGTTCCTTTGTCTTGGCAGTTCTTAGCTGGTGAAGACCACTAGCCCAAATCTCTCACCACTCATCGAGCATAATCGCCCATAACCGAACATAGCTGCACGTAACTTGCCATGCGAATTTGCAGGGTGTTTTTTACCCAGCTGCATCCGCATTGCTGCGTTGGGCACTGCTATTTTCTAGACCTGAACCATTCTGCTGCGATTCTGGTGAGATTCGGGCTAGGTTTACGTCTGTGCGCCTTGTTGTGCTCGTCTCACATAGCGAACGACCTTAAACTCAGGTGTTTCACGAATGACTTCCCGGGCATCGAAGGCGTGTTCAAACGGTGGAAATAAAATATCGCCGACGTAATTACCGTAGACATGCGAGATAAATAATTCGTGGCAATAGGGCAGTGCCAACTGGTAAATTTCAGCACCTCCACAAATGATGATTTGTTTGTCAGTAGGATAGTTCTTTAATGCTTCCAGATTGTGCAGAACGGTGGCTCCTGGAATGTCGATGGCCTGTCGTGTGATGACAATATTGTCACGTTTTGGGAGGGGTTTGCCAATCGATGCAAATGTCTTGCGTCCCATGACAATAGCTCCACCCATGGTTTTTTCTTTAAACCATTTAAAGTCTTCCGGGAGGTGCCAAGGGATGTCGGGGCCGTTGCCGATGACCCGATTCTCAGCCATGGCCGCGATTGCAATCCAGGGCTTCATACGGCGATAGGTGCTTTGATGGTTGGATGCGGATCGTAGCCGTGTAATTGAATGTCGTCATAATCGAAGTCACGCAAACGTCGGATATCTGGATTGAGTGTGACCGTGGGCAGGGGACGGGGTTCGCGTGCGAGCTGTGTGTTTACCTGTTCGTAGTGATTGCTGTAAATGTGCAGGTCGCCAAAGGTATGGATGAATTCTTTTGGCTTAAGTCCGCACACCTGTGCGACCATTAACGTGAGCAATGCATACGACGCAATATTGAAAGGCACGCCGAGGAATAAGTCGGCACTGCGTTGATATAACTGGCAGCTCAGTTCGTTGTCATCATTCACGTGGAATTGAAACAGTGCGTGGCAGGGAGGTAGGGCCATTTGGTCGAGTTCGCCTGGATTCCAGGCCGATACAATATGGCGGCGGCTGAACGGGTTGTTTTGCAAGCCTTCAACCAGCGTCTCGAGTTGATTGATTTTGCGTCCGTCCGGGGCCTGCCAGTCGGTCCATTGAGCGCCGTAAACACGGCCAAGGTTCCCGTCTTTGTCGGCCCATTCGTTCCAAATCGAGACCTTGTGGTCGTTTAAGTAGCGAATGTTGGTGTCGCCTTTGAGAAACCATAAAAGTTCGTAGACCACGGACTTCCAGTGGACTTTTTTTGTGGTGACCAAGGGAAAGTGGGGTGTCAGTGGATAGCGTACCTGGGCACCGAAAATACCGCGTGTGCCCACACCCGTGCGATCCTGGCGTTCGGTGCCTTCTTCCATAACTTTGCGTAACAGGTTTAAATAGGTTTTCATAGGTGCCGATAAAATCGAAATCAATGCTGACGTTGATCAGAAACTCAAAGTCTTGGGAAATCAACTCGGTAAGTCAAACGCGATCCCCCCTCAGTGTTTGCATACTTGACTTAACGGGATTGCTGGTAAATGCTGCGGAAAATTATGGGAAATGGACTTACACGGACCAAGCATAGGACATGAAAATATTGTATTACATCACCATTTTATCGGCAGTGACCAGTCTAGTTGTTTCCAGCTTGGATGCGCGCCCACGGAAATTGGATTTGAGCAAACGCAGTCGTCTTTCGACAACACCGATAGAGGTCCCAAAGCTCGACAATTCGCAGCGGGCGAACCTGGCAGATAATCGTTTTAAATTTACCGAGTGGCACAAGCAGTATTCTTCCATCGGCAGGAAGAAAGCATCTGTTTCAGTAGAGGTCAGCGCTTATGAGGATGCTGTTCTGGAAATGGGGCGTTTCGAGCGGAAACGGGCATCGATTGAAGTGACTGCTGATAAAAAAGAACTGGCTAAGTTACGCAACTGGAATCGCGTGCGCGAAGCGGTTATGGCTTCAAAATTCAACAGTGTGGATATTACGTCGCCCGTTGGACGTCACATCCAGGAAATGGTGGATGAGGTCAGCTTGGCGCAAATCAATCGATTTCAGACGGTGAGAAACGAACCTGAGGATGAAGTGGGTATTCCTGTCCAACAGGCTGCCGAGACTGGAGAGCGCGAGAAAACGGAAGCACTCAAGGTTGAAGCAGAGTGACCGACTGCTGCCGTTTCTCAGGGTCGGTTTGCTTGTAACAGCGCTCAATGTCCGAATCAAAATGCTTCCGGACACACGCTCAACGCTTAATTTGGGGTAGATGCTTGTCTGGTTATATCCACTCCTTCACGAGCTTGCGGGTGTCTTGACCAAATCTTCGGTTGTCAGTAGCTGAATCAGTTTTTTCATGGCGGGTGTCAATACACGGCCTTTGCGATGGATGATCGCAAGGGGGCGGGTCAAGTTGGCGCCTTTCAGTTTTATTTGGCTGATAAGGCCTTGTTGGGTTTCGCGCATCACGGTTGTCGATGGCAGGATGGCGATACCCGCATCGATTTCCACCGCTCTTTTGACGGTTTCAATGTTATCAAATTCCATTACTGGCTCGATATCGAGTTTCGCATCGCGAAAAATTGTGTCGGTTGCTTTGCGAGTAGGGATATCCTGATCGAAACCAATAAAATTGTATTTGGATAAATCGGCTATGTCGACCTCTTGCACGCCCGCAAGTTCGTGAGTGGGGCAGCAGACGGCAACCAGCGTGTCTTCTTGAAAAGGAATGACTTCCAATTGACGCATTTTCGTCGGGTAGGCAACCAGGCCCAAATCAACCGAGTTGTGAAGTACATCTTCATACACTAGGTTAGAGCGTCGATACTCAACGCGGATGTTGACCGACGGAAATTCTTGCAGAAATTTTTTGACGTATGGCGGCAGCTCGTGAAGGCCGATACTGTAAATAGTCGAAATATGGATCGTGCCGCTGATGACCTTTTTCATCTCTTGCAATTCGCTCATTAATTTGTCATACATGTGGAGCAAATCTTTGGCGGAGTCGTACAGTTTACTGCCTTCCCGTGTGAGACGAAATTGCTTCTGGCTGCGGTCGACAATTAAGATGTTGAAATGCTTTTCCATCGCGCGCAACTGCTGGCTGACCGCTGATTGGGTGATGCCGTTGAGTTTAGCAGCACGTGAAAAGCTTTGACTTTCCACCAGGTCCGAAAAGATTTTAAAGTTTTCAACATGCATAAACAAAACTATAAATATAGCTAATTTAAAATCAACTATAAATTCAGCGAAACTTATCTTAAATTTTAGTCAATGATTACTTATGAGCAGTTTTCAGAAAATTGCCGCACCTTGATTGCAAGAGTCCAGGCAGCTTGCAATAATTGTGGCCGGGATTCGGATACCGTTCAATTGCTGCCCGTAACGAAAGTGCATCCGGTCGAAGTTGTTGGCTATGCACAACGCTATGGATTTGCGGCTGTCGGCGAGAACAAAGTTCAGGAAGCGGTTCACAAACGATCCTTGCTGCCTGATTTGAATGTGCGATGGGAATTGATTGGGCATCTACAGTCCAATAAAGCCAAGATAGCAGTGGAACACTTTGATCGCATTCAAACAGTCGATAGCCTGAAGCTAGCCAAGAAATTAGCCATTGCCGCTGCGCACAGCCATAAACGCATGAAGGTTCTTATGCAAGTGAACGCGGGGAACGATCCAGCCAAATACGGGGTCAATTGTGCAGAGGTCCCCGAACTGCTGGATGCGATCATGGAGCTCGATGCCCTTGAAGTAGAGGGTTTGATGACCATTGCTCCCTTGTCGGCAGATAAATCCGTTGCGTTGCGGACGTTTGAGAAGTTGCGCAAGGTCCGCGATGATTTGCACCAACGCTGTGGAAAAAAATTGCCCGAGCTGTCGATGGGGATGACGGACGATTTGGAAGAAGCGATTGCTGCTGGCAGCACGCAAATCCGTGTGGGGACCGCATTGTTCGGCGCGCGGCCGCAATAGTGCACGCGCGCCCAGAACTCAAATCTTGCCGTATCTGCCGCGAATGGGCTTGTGGTCGATTCTGCGTTTGAAGTGATTCTGCCAAACCGGAATCTAAGCCTTAATGGTGAATTGCGAATCCGCAAATTCGGTCGCAGCTGGCTGCTTGCGGACGTCAGTCGTTACAGTGAAAGATTTTGCCGCCGCCTCACGCTTTGCCGCGACATCGGTCTTTTCTGGGCTTTTTTTGAATATAAGAAATTTTTATTTTGATTAATCAAAAATAGTTGACGGTAACGATTAACATGGCTTTAACAAGAGGGAAAACAGACGCACATCTTTTCTTTCATCGAGTTAATAATGCAAAAAAAACACTATAAATTAGGCATGCACGCCGCTTTGTTTGTTGCGCTATCATTGTTTGGAGCAGCGCAGGTGTGGGCGCGACCGACAGTAGTCACCACGACAACGCAGGTTACAGACATGGTCAAAGAGATTGCCGGAGATACGATCGAAGTTATCGGGTTAATGGGACCAGGCGTGGACCCTCACTTGTACAAGCCTTCGGTACGCGATGTCAGCAAGCTGCGCGGCGCAGATGCCGTATTTTACTCAGGGCTGATGTTGGAAGGCCGCATAGCTGATTTGTTGATGAAAATGGGGCAGCGTGGTGGCAAGGTATTCGCCGTTACGGCAAACATACCCAAGGACAAATTATTAGGCTCCAGAAATTATGCTGGCCACGCAGATCCGCATGTGTGGTTTGACGCAAACCTCTGGGTAACGGGGATCGATGTGGTTGTGGCAGGTTTGAGTGAGTTGGACAGCGAGCGCGCTTACTTGTTTGCAAAACGCGGAGCTGAATTGCGCAGTCGTTATCTGCAGGTGCACGCATGGGCATTGCAGCAGGTGCAGCGGATCCCCGAATCTCAGCGTGTGTTGATCACCAGCCACGACGCATTTAGTTATTTTGGCCGGGCATTTGGGTTTGAAGTCATCGGGGTCCAAGGAATATCGACCGCATCTGAAGCGGGTCTGGCAGATGTTGCACACATGGTTGACATTATTAAACAACGCAACGTGCGAGCGATATTCGTCGAATCGAGTGTGTCACCGGCTGCTATTGAACGGATCAGTCACGATGCGGATGTGCAAATTGGCGGCGAATTATTTTCGGATGCAATGGGCACTCCCGGACAGATGGTGCATGGGCCGGACGGGGATGCATACGATACGGGTACCTGGGAGGGGATGATCAGGCACAATATTTACACATTAGTTGGGGCTTTAAAGTCTTCTGACATAACAGCGAAGTCGCCCTAATTGATCATGGCTCTTGAGAAAGTGATGCGGGTTATTTCACTCGGTGTCGGGTGTCTATGTTGTGTGTTTAGTTGGTTGCCAGCCCGGTCGATTTCGTTGCCATTTCGCGAGGATTTGCGTGATCGAGGGATATCGACCCAACTTAATTTTACAGGTGAAACCTTGTCATTGGTGAGCGGAGGCATACAACCGGCCACTCATTTCAATGGGCTGTTGCATTTTCATCTGGGCGTGAATATGGAGCAAACCATGGGATGGCATGGGGGCTCTTTGCAGGCAAATGTCTTCTATTTCCAAGGAAACGATCTTTCGGCAGATTTTGTCGGTGATTTTGGGGTAGTGAGTAACATCCTTACTGCTACGGAATGGAACATCTTTACAGTTTATCTCGAGCAGGTTTGGATAGCGGATAACCTATGGTCACGGCTGGGGCAATTGGCTGTTGATGACGACTTCGCCACGACTGAGACGGGGGCTCTATTTTTGAATGCTAATTTTGGTGCGCTGCCATTAATCTCTGCTAATGTAGCTGCTCCCATTTTTGCTTTGGCTGCACCCGGAGTTGTGGGAAGGTTGCGGGTATCAGAACGTTTTCATGTGCTGCTGGGTGTCTATACTGCCGATGCTGGAATCGCCGGTGCGAGCAATCATGGATTTGACTGGCGATTGGGAGGCACTGTCGGCTACGCGGTGTTTTTGGAAGGCCAGGTAGATTACAACGCATTTGATTTACCTGGGATTCTCAAAGTGGGTGGCTACCATGCCACTGGCTTATTCGACGATTTTGCCGACGGTGGAACCAAGCGTGGAAATGAAGCGTATTACATTGCTGTTGAGCAATCTTTGCTGGGGAACCACTGGGATGAACCAAAAATCCAAGTTTTTACTCGTTTGGGTATTAGTGGCCGCAAAGAGCGCAATGTCGTGCACGCTTATGCCGAGTGCGGCATGCAATTCAAGTGGCCATTCCTGCAGAGCAAAGAAGGTGCTATGGGTGTGGCTTGTTCATTCACCGAGTTTGGTGATTCCTATGTGGAGGCAGAAAACCTGGCTGGAAACCGCGTGACGGGCCAAGAGGCCGTTTTAGAATTTACTTACAGGCTCGAATTGGCTAACGAGTGGTATTTGCAACCTGACATTCAATACATTTTCGATGCTCACCAGGCACGCAAGGACGCCTGGGTAGTGGGATTGCGAACAGAAATGTCGTTTTAGCGGAGAAAATATGAGCAAAATCGATTCCGAGCGACTGCTTCCGCTGGAGATTCATGATCTGACGGTGGCGTATCACAAACAACCCGTATTATACGGGATCGATGTAACCGTCCCGGCGGGCAAGTTGGTGGGGATAGTGGGTCCTAATGGCGCGGGTAAGTCGACCTTGATCAAAACGATCATGGGACTCATTCCGCCCAGCAGTGGCTGGATAAAAATTTTCGGCGAGCCCTTTAACAAGGCGGTCAAGCGAGTAGGCTATGTGCCACAACGCGAATCGGTCGATTGGGATTTTCCGGTTAATGTCATGGATGTGGTATTGATGGGGCGTTATGGACGGTTAGGGCTGCTGCGTCGTCCGAGTAAGCAAGACCGTGCAATTGCGACTGCGTGTCTGGACAAAGTGAAAATGTTGCCCTATGCGCATCGGCAGATAGCCAATCTTTCGGGAGGCCAGCAGCAGCGTGTATTTTTGGCGCGTGCATTGGCGCAGGAGAGTGACCTTTACTTTATGGATGAGCCTTTTGCGGGCGTCGACGCTGCAACCGAAGCGGCGATTATTGAGATTTTGCGGGAACTGAGAGACAAGGGCAAAACCCTGTTAGTGGTACACCATGACCTGTCGACAGCACAAAAATATTTTGATATGCTCCTGCTGTTAAACATGCGCTTGGTGGCCTTTGGGGATACTGCTGAAGTCTACAATTATGAATCGCTGCAAAAGACGTATGGCGGACGGCTGACGATATTGAGTGAGGTCGCGTCGCAAGCAGCGCGCAATGTGAGCGATGCATAGGCCAACCACCAAGATTGCTGCAGCGCATGGACAGTGGATACAGTGGATCTGTCTGTTCATTTTGTTGGCAGGGGTCAGCCCGGTTGAGGGCGCACGGGTGGGGGATTACGTTGAGACGCACTGGAGTGACCAGGTCGCGCGGTTTTGGTCGTTTGACGATCCGGCAGTCCGGTTTGCGGTGATGGGCACGCTATTAATGGGAGTGTGTTGTGGGGTATTGGGCAGTTTTCTGGTGGTGCGTAAGTTTGCCTTAGTAGGCGATACCTTGGCCCATGCAGTGTGTCCGGGGATTGCGCTCGGGTTTCTGTGGAATGTTTCGAAAGATCCATTGGCAATTTTTATCGGGGCGACCTTGGCTGGATTGCTGGGAACGGTAGTGGTGCATTGGATTAAAGCCACGACTCATCTGAAAGAGGACAGTGCTCTGGGGATGGTTTTATCGGGATTTTATGCTATCGGGATTTGTCTGTTTTCAATGATCCAGAATCTGGAGGTAGCCAACAAGTCGGGGTTGGATAAGTTCATGTTCGGTCAAGCTGCGGCACTGGCGGAGAACGATGTGAAATTGATGGCATACATTACGTTGTTTTCGTTGGGGGTCATTATTCTGTTTTACAAGGAGTTTCTGGTCGCAAGTTTTGATAGTGTGTTTGCGCGCGCCATTGGGGTGCCGTATTTGTTTTTCCATTACACGATGATGGTATTGTTGACATTTGCGGTGGTTGTGTCGTTACAGGCCACGGGATTGGTGTTGGTTTCTGCACTGTTGATCACCCCGGCAGCGACTGCTTATCTCCTGACCGACCGGATGCACCACATGTTGATTCTAGCTGCTTTCCTGGGCGCATTGAGTGGGTTGTTCGGAGCGTTTTTATCGTTTTTGGGGAATGGTCTGCCTACCGGACCATTTATGGTGGTGAGTGCATCGGTCCTTTTCGCTTTGGGATTTTTGTTTGCGCCACGCCATGGATGGGTGCCGCGCTGGTGGCGCCGTAGGCGCCGGACAGCTCGTATCCAGGCTGAAAATACCCTGAAGGCCATTTACCAGGTCATGGAGAGACGTGATTTCAGTGAGGATGCGATTCGGGTAGCTGAACTGGCCAGTCGGCGGAATGTCAGTGTTGCTGCAATCGAATCGGAATTGAGTGCCCTCGTCTCGTACAATTTTGTAACGCGGTCCGCTGCCCAGCCAGATGGGCAGTTCGTAGACGACAAAACAATTGCATTTACTCCGAGCGGTTGGCAGCGAGCTTGTGAGATTGTGCGCAATCATCGATTGTGGGAATTGTATCTCACCAACGCCGCCCTTTACGCAGTGGATCATGTGCACGACGATGCAGAAAAAATTGAGCATATTTTGGGCGAAGACACCGTGCGGAAGCTGGAGCGTTGCTTAGAACATCCCGAAAATGATCCACACGGCAAACGGATACCGACGACACAAAATTTGCACAGTTATGCGCCTCCGGGAACAGGCCCTGAAGGTCGTCCAACCAGCCATGGAGGACATACATGAGTGTGTGGGCCGATTTAATTCCCGAGTTTGACTTGGAAGAAATGGTGGTTGCGCCATGGACTGCCGAATTCGATCCGTTCGGGTGGATTCTTTTAATGGGATTTTTGGTGGCTTTTACTTGTGGGTTAGTGGGCAATTTTATTGTGGCGCGGCGCATGGCATTGGTCGGGGATGCGATCAGTCATAGCTTGTTGCCTGGAATCGTGTTGGCATTTATGTTGACGGCTTCTTTGGCCATCCCAGTTATGCTCGTGGGGGCGATGGTGGCAGGCGTGGCTACCACGGTGTTGATTGAGATCATTCATAAAAATTCACGGGTGAAAACAGATGCTGCTCTGGGCATTGTATTTTCGCTGTTTTTCGCGGTAGGGGTCATTTTGATTAATCTTTATACGAGTGAGGTGCATTTTGATGCGGAATGTGTGCTTTATGGGGAAATCGAGTATTTGACCTTGGCGGAACGGATTTCCCTGGGATTGGTAGAGGTGCCGTTGCCAATTGTGTGGATGCTGGGAGTGGGCCTCGTGGTCGTGGGACTAGTGGTTTTATTGTACAAAGAGTTGTTGGTTACCTCTTTTGACCCGGGACTGGCGCGTTCTCTTGGCATACCGGTGGGTGTCTATCATTACGGTTTAATGGCGGTATTGTCGGTGGTGATTGTGAGTGCTTTTGAAGCGGTGGGGGTCATTTTAGTGATTGCCATGTTGATCTTTCCTGCAACAACCGCAGCCATGCTGTCCAATCGGTTACCCGTGATGCTCGCGATGTCCTTGTGTCTGGCGGCGGTATACGCGGTTGGCGGCTTGCACCTGGCACTCATCCTCGACAGTAACATTGCTGGCTCAATGGTAGTGGTGGCCGGCAGTTTGTTTGGCCTTGTCTGGTTGTTCAGTCCACAGCGTGGACTGCTCGTGCGCTGGGTGCACAGTGTTCGACAAAAGACAAAATACGCCGAAAATTTGACCTCTTGAAATTTTTCGACATACTTCATATCAATAAATCAAGATATGATGATATTTTTCTTGAAACGCTGCAACGAAGTCGGCATTACTGAATCTAATTATGAGCAAATCATTCATCTTCTCATCTGAATCTGTGGGCGAAGGGCACCCGGATAAAGTTTCCGATTACATATCAGACAGCGTCTTAGACGCCTGTCTAGAGCAGGACCCGGCGAGTCGGGTTGCTTGCGAAACATTGGTTAAAAGTAATTGTGTTTTTCTTGCTGGAGAAATTACCACGAACGCATCATTTGATTATGAAAAGGTAGTTCGTGAAGCGATTCGCGACATTGGCTACACTAACGACGACGATGTGTTTCACGCTGATCACGTGTTCGTCAACAATGCGTTGACACGTCAGTCACCTGACATTGCACAGGGTGTGAATGCGGCAGCGGCTGAAGGTAAATCAAGCGCGGAACAAGGCGCTGGAGACCAGGGTATCATGTTTGGCTATGCGTGTAATCAGACGCCGGAATTGATGCCTGCGCCGATCATGTATTCGCACCGGCTATTGCGAGAAATGGCGCGTTTCCGCAAGGAGGAGAAAGTTGGTTGGATGCGTCCCGACGTGAAGTCGCAAGTAGCGGTTGAATACGAAAATGGGGCGATTAAGAAGATTGTGAATGTTGTGATTTCAACCCAACACGCGGAATCCGCATCGCACCAGGAAATTTATGACTTTTGCGTAGAAAACGTTATCAAGAAGCAACTTCCAGCTGAGTTACTTGAAGACACGCAGTATCTGATCAATCCAACCGGTAAGTTCGTAGTTGGGGGACCGCAGGGAGACGCGGGGTTGACGGGTCGAAAAATTATCGTCGATACTTATGGCGGCTGGGCACGCCACGGTGGTGGTGCATTTTCTGGCAAAGATCCTTCGAAAGTAGACCGTTCGGCTGCTTACATGTGCCGTTGGGTAGCGAAAAATATCGTGGCTGCTGGTTTAGCGGGTGAGGTCGAATTGCAGGTTGCTTATGCGATTGGTTACCCACACCCGACGAGCATCCACGTTGAAACGTTCGGCAGTGGTAAGGTCGCTGACGAGAAAATCGTATCCGCTATCAGGGAAGTGTTTAGTTTCAAGCCAGCGGATATCGTCGATCAACTGCAGTTGTTGCGTCCTATTTATCGCGAGTCCACCCACTACGGGCACTTTGCAAAAGAGAATCTTCCTTGGGAAAGCACAGATAAGGCAGATGCATTGCACAGTGCAGCTCAGTAAAACCCATCCTTAAATTTAAGATAAAGTAACGAGTAATTGGTAATCCAGAACCTCAAAAATCATAATATGAGTACAAACACAATGACTTCACAAGACTACAAAGTCGCTGACATCAATCTTGCTGATTTTGGTCGGAAAGAAATCAGTATCGCCGAGCACGAGATGCCCGGTTTGATCGCAACTCGCGAGAAATATGCGAAGGAAAAACCACTCGACGGCGTCCGCGTAATGGGCTCGTTGCACATGACCGTTCAGACCGCTGTTTTGATCGAGGCATTGGTTGATCTGGGAGCAGACGTGCGCTGGTGCAGCTGTAATATTTTTTCCACTCAAGATCACGCTGCCGCAGCGATTGCGAAGTCAGGTATTCCCGTTTTCGCCTGGAAGGGTGAAACACTCGAAGAGTATTGGGAATGCACTTACAAAGCATTGACTTGGCCGGACGGCAAAGGTCCTCAACTCATCGTTGACGATGGGGGTGACGCGACATTGCTGATTCACAAAGGCTATGAATTGGAAAACGGCGATCGTTCTTTTGTTGACGCTGAGCCCGAAAGCCAGGAAATGAAGATGATCCAAGACCTGTTGAAGCGGGTGCATCAAGAAGATCCGACTCACTGGGCAAATGTTGTGAAGGATTGGAAAGGCGTTTCCGAAGAAACCACTACAGGTGTTCACCGTCTTTACAAAATGCATGAAGCTGGGTCCTTATTGATACCAGCGATCAACGTAAATGACTCTGTCACCAAATCAAAGTTCGACAATTTGTATGGCTGCCGTGAATCTTTGGTGGACGGCATCAAGCGGGCGACCGATGTGATGATTTCCGGTAAAGTAGCGGTTATTTGTGGTTATGGCGACGTCGGTAAAGGCTGCGCGCAAGCCATGAAAGCACAGGGTGCACAAGTCGTTGTGACCGAAGTCGACCCGATTTGCGCTTTGCAAGCCGCTATGGAAGGATTTAAGGTCACAACGGTTGAGGATACTTTAGGATGGGGCAATATCTACGTCACCACTACCGGTAATAAAGACATCATCACGCTGGAACACATGAAAAAGATGAAGGATCAAGCGATTGTCTGTAATATCGGGCACTTCGACAATGAGATCCAAATCACTCAGCTCGAAAATTGCGAAGGCGTGAAAAAAGAGGAAATCAAGCCACAAGTGCACCGTTTCACGATGCCAGACGGACAGCAGATTTTCATGTTGGCCGAAGGGCGTCTGGTGAACCTCGGTTGTGCGACCGGACACCCATCGTTTGTCATGTCCAATTCCTTCACGAATCAAATTTTAGCACAGATCGATTTGTGGAAAAATGTCGGCAAATATACTCCAGGAGTGTATATTCTGCCGAAGCATTTGGATGAAGAGGTGGCTCGTCTGCACCTGGAAAAAATTGGTGCAAAACTGACCAGGCTCTCAAGCGACCAAGCCAGTTATATCGGGGTTAAGCCAGAAGGTCCATACAAGCCCGAACACTACCGATACTAAAACCACTGAGTATCTGTAGGCCCTTTTCTGAAGCCTCGCATGGTCGATACATGCGAGGCTTTTTTGCTTTCTAATCCTGCATTCTTACTTCTTAATCAAACTGTGTTTGTAGATGAGGTAAAAAAGGTGCACCTGAAAGCAGGTGATGGCGGCAACGGGTGTGTCAGTTTTCGTCGGGAGAAATATGAACCTATGGGTGGACCGGATGGAGGTGACGGCGGCAAAGGTGGCGACATCGTTCTGGTCTGCGATGAAAACATCAGCGACTTGACCGATTTTCGCTTTGTTCCGCACGCAAGTGCTAAAAATGGGGCCCAAGGGATGGGGCGTAACAAGCATGGTGCTTCAGGGGCCGACAAACATGTCAAAATGCCTCCAGGCACGGCCGTCTATGACAACGAAACCGGAAATTTGGTGGTCGAACTTTTACAGCATGACCAAAAAGTGGTGTTGTTGAAGGGGGGGCTAGGTGGTCTTGGCAATACCACATTTAAGTCGTCTGTTAATCAGGCTCCGCGGAAAAGCACTCCTGGCAAACCAGGCGATGAAGGTGACTACCGGCTCATATTAAAAACCATTGCTGATGCGGGGTTAGTGGGGTTTCCGAATGCGGGCAAATCGTCCCTGATCAATATTCTTAGCAAGGCGCATCCGAAGACAGCGGCTTATCCATTTACCACATTATTTCCCACGGTTGGCGTGGTTGAATACCCAGAGCTTTATGACCGGCTGACCCTGGCAGACATTCCGGGGTTGATTAAAGGAGCCAGCGAAAATAAGGGGTTGGGGCATCGATTTTTGCGACACATAGAGCGTTGTCGCGTTTTATTATTCATCCTCGATATGGCAGGCACCGACGATCGCGATCCGCTGGGCGACTATGCGCAATTACAGACGGAACTGAGTTTGTACGACCCATCTTTGCTGGAAAAACCGCAAATGATCATTGCCAATAAAATGGATGAACCGCTTGCAGTGGAGAATTTGCACCGTTTGCGTGCCGAGCATCGACTGCAAATATGCCCTATTTCTTGTTTGAGCGACGAAGGCATCCCAGCGTTGAAGCAAGCGCTGTTGGAAATGGTTAAAGCAGCACCCTCTCCGGACGCATAAACAGGACCGGTTCTGAAGCCGTAAAATATGCTTGGGGCCTGTTCTAATTGCTCGACTTTTGCCAACGCTCGTCCTATACAAAATAAAACTATGTCAATCAAAGAGAACCGACCACTTATCTTAAGAAGCAATCGATTTCTGGGTTCTGCTCTGGTCGAGAGAGCATTGATCACCAATGAGAGCCTGGAAGCTGCAAATGAAAAACTTTTGGATATCATCCAATCGGGTAATTTAAAAGGAGCCAGTTTGCTCAACATTTTGTTGTATGATTTAGGGGTTCTCAATGAAAACGAGCTTATCGACAAAATTGTCGAGGAATACCGTCTCGGGATGATAGATTTGACCAGCTACGATCTGAACTCATTAAGAGAAATAGAGTTGGATTTGGACCTTTGCTGGGTGACGTTTACAGTGCCATTCGATCGGATTGAGAATTTTGTCAAAATTGCGACAGCTTATTATCTGAGCAAACCGGCCCGGGCTTTCTGGGAAGAGCAGTTTGCAGGGTCTCAAATCATTTGGTACGTGTCGTCTTTAGCTTCAATCGCAGGCGCTCTGGACCGGTTCGTTGGAGAATTGAATGTTGAAGCGTCCGAAGGAAAGCCCGAATCTTGAGCTGAGTACCACGAGAGATGTTGCACGCCCAGGAAAGAATTTGACAGGCACTGGGGCTTTTGGGAACTTAATCAGTTGTTGTACCTTAAATTGTAGTTTGAATTGCCGATTGTTTATCAAGCTCTTAGCGATAAGGGACCCTGACATTTTGACCCTTCTTTTACTGTTAAATGGCCAAAAATATACTCATACTCGATGACGATGCTGACTTTAATAACCTGCTGACGGATATTTTTACCCAGGCAGATTATAAAGTCACATCGGAGCGCGATCCGGAAACGGCCATTGAAGTATTTCAAAAAGTGCACTTTGATCTCGTGGTCACCGACCAAAAAATGCCTGGATTGACGGGCGAGGAATTTATTCGAGAAATCAAGCGCTTTCGCAAAGACATTCCAGTAATCATGGTTTCGGGATATTTGGATAACGACACGATTCGTAACTTGATCAGAGAGGGTGTGGGCGGCGTTTTTTTGAAGCCGTTGAATGTATTTTCACTGTTGAAGCGAACCACTGCCTTGATCGAGGAAAGTGAAACGAGTCAGAAAAGGCAGGCCCTTGTGGGGGAAGCCGAGGGAACGATTGAGAATTTAACGTATCAGCATCAGTTGCCCTTCAATTTCAGATCTTTCCCCTGCAAGTCACCCAAGTCATTAGAATTCGCCAAAAAGCTTTATTCATTGAGGAATTTTAAAGCTAATTTAATTATCATCGGCGAACAAGGAACGGACTTTCCCAGTATTGTAGATGATTTGCGAGGATTTGAAAGCTCTGGCGACACTGTGTTTCTGTTTGTTGAATCGCCTAAATTGAATGCGGAAGGGTTAAATCAATTGATCGATCAGTCCGAACGAGACGGCGCCAAGCGAATCACGCTGGTGTTTCCGCACGCACAGGCTTTGAGAAGTGAACAAAAAAAACTGATTTTCCAGCTTTCTAAACAGGAAGGTCCTTTTGTGAATGTTCACACTACCATACGCTATGTGTTTTGTTTGAGCGATGATATCGACGCTCTATACGACCGTGGCGAGATCGATGATGACATATACATGTTTATGGGAACGTCTGAAGTCAAAGTTCCACCATTGCGGGATATTCGGGATGATATTCCGATTTTAGCTTACGCTTTAATGGTAGATGAGGCGAAGGCAAAGGGAGTCACGCCGATTCCGAAATTTGACACAGCAGCCAAGGTTTATTTGCACGAGCGCGACTGGAAAGAAAATGTCTTAGAGTTGAAACAGCTGGTGAATTATTCTTTGAGTCAAGCTGACGGCGAAATCATGACGCGCAAACAATTGGAAATTGCGGTCGAAAACCAGAGTAAGCTGGCATCTTCGGATGGAGTCGAGGGGTTTAAACTGCGTATGGAAGAGTTCAGAGATGAGTATACCCAGGCCGTCCATCTTTTATTGGGGCAAGATAAGGTAAAAACCGCCCAGCAGCTCGGAGTCGAGCCGGTTTTTGTTGAGGGCGTAGTGAGAGGGTTTCAGCAATAGATTTACAGTCTTATGAGTTTATTCGATAAAGCAGCGCCTATTAGTGCTCAGCCAGCTCTTTTGACGGCGATTAAGTTCTCGCCGCAGTATTCGGCCATATCTGTCGAAGGTAAGGATGTCGACTCGATAGGATTGGGAGTGCTACTATCCACAGTCGAGCGGCTGAGTGAAAACTGTGGCGAATCGATGGCGTTGGGCAAATTGAACGCATTTTATAGTTTTTCCCATGGGCGCTCATTTACGCTGGAGAAGCACGAAGACTCGATTGCATTTAAGCACATTGCCGACGTATCCAGGTGGTCCGATTTAGGTGCTGGCTTCCCCAATTACACACAAGAAGATTTTCCAGATATTCCTACGCGGCAAGAAATCACTCAGTTTTTAAATGAGGAGTCCAACGTGGTATGCTTTGGGTTCCGCAGTCTCTCGAGTCAAGACTGGGAGTATCACATGAAATCGCTCGGCGAGAAAGCGCAACGTTTTCAGTCAGCGGGGATGGTTGCCATGCAGATCCATGTGTTATTGAAAAGCAGTCAATACCCCCACGGCCGCATGTGCCTGCGCTTCGACAACGGTGTGCAATGGATTTGGAGCACGCACGATGACCGGCATTGTATGCTATTTGTCGACACAGAGATTTCGCAGGCGTCTTTAGGAACCGTCATTCATTGCGGAGAAAGTTTTGTGCTCAGTTGAGTGTTTATTTGACTGCCAGGAGCTCTGCAATGAACACAACCTTCCCCATAACTCAACAGCCATGATTGAGAACGAGCGGGGCGAATGCTATCGTTTACTGGGAACGTTGGGATCCGGGGCTGCTGCCGACATGTTTCTGGCTGAAGATCTGTCGCAGCAGCGCTGCTGTGCCTTAAAGAAGTTTGAAGGTTCGCACTCAAGCGTCGAATTTGCCCTGAAAGAAGCTGCAATTATTCAAGGTATCCGTCACCCGCATGTCGTTCAGTGTATCGACTTTTTCTACCGTGGAACGAAGGAATTGTTCCTTGTGTATGAATACATGGAGGGGGGGAGTTTGAGAGATTTAATGCAGGCCACGCATGACCATTTTAATGTGGAAAACGCGGTCGAATGTATGGGGCACATATTGTCCGGTGTGTCTGCTCTACACCGTTTAAATGTTATTCATTGTGATCTGAAGCCAGAGAACATCTTGATTCAATATATCGACCGCCGACCCGTTTATAAAGTAGCTGATTTTGATGTTGCGGTTTTTGTTAAAGAATTGCCAGAAACGGATTTCAATATTGAAGGATCGCCCGCTTATATGGCTCCAGAACGATTTGGCGACCGTTTCTCTTTGCAAAGTGATCTGTACAGCGTGGGTGTAATATTTTATGAACTCTTGGTGGGCGAGCGTCCATTTGCGGGCAACACTCTGCAATTAATGCGTGCGCACCAGCGTCAGCAGGCTGACTTTTCACGCATCAAGGACGTCAAGATAAGAGGAATCGTTGAAACACTGATGCACAAGGATCCGGGGCAACGCTTTGGGTCTGCTGAAGCAGCGCTGCAGGCGTTGCAACCGAGCGAGCGGGCTGCTGGCAATGAGGCCCTCGGATTGACTGCAAACCGGCACGCCTTGCCGCCTCGGCGACACCGGGAATTGGGATACCCCCTGTGTGCACCGGCTTCATCTGGCAGCTTGGAGGAATTGACTGAATTTGCACTCCCCGGGCACGCAGATTGGGTATACGTTGCGCACTTTGAAGACGCGCCCTTTCTCGGCCTGGTAAACGAGTATAAACTGGGTATTTACGAGGGTATCAGCGGTAAGAACATCCATGCAGGAAAGAATTGGATGAATTTTGAAGTACGGCCTTTGAATCCCCATACGCTTGCATATCGGACCCAGTACTCCATTTGCAGTATTGACCTGTCGACTTTTGAAGAACGAATATTGCTCAGAAATCTCGACCATGTAACTGGATTTGCCTGTTATCCAGCCGAACAAGAGTGGGTGCTGACTAATTCTCGAGTGGGCTACTATCAGCACTTAAAAAGTGGGGAGTCGGACAGTTTTCCATGCATGAATTTTGGAGTGGTACCGCATATCCGTTTTTTGGCCGATCAAGGGTTGTTGTACTCCACCGGTCCAGTTGGACCGGCATTGAATATCTTGGATAAGAGTGGCTCAATGGTGGATAAATTGCTCCTGGACAGTCCTGTTATCAGTGCTTCTGAAGGACTGGATCATCTGTTCTTTGTTACACTCTCCCAAGACGATAAAGAGGTTTATAAGCTATATTTTTACAGCGAAGAAAAAGGGGTAGAAATGGCGTTATTTAAGGAAGACATTCAAACATACACGACATTTGGGCATTATTTTATCGCCTTGTTGAGTGATGGCACCATGCGGACGTATTCGCACCCGACGCGCTATGCGGAAGTTCGATTTGATGGCCCCAAAAATCATGCTGTATTTACATCCCTGGACAATCGTTTCATTGTTTTGCTCAGGAATGAAGGTGAACGGCAAATATTTCGCGCCTACCGCAATCATGAAGTGCTGTGACCGACCGCAGTATCCACTGTGCGGGTCGGACAGTCATGCGGCGAGCAGTTATCGGTGGACGGTCAACTGTTGGTGGCGGGTGGTGCTTGAGGACATGTTAGCAGATACCTTAAAAATAAACAACGACTGGAGGTTAGTCAGCACATCTCACTCCTCATCGAGCATAATCGCCCATGTCCGACAATAGCAGCACGCAACTTGCCATGCGCATTTGCGGGGTGTCTACCCAACTGCATCCGCATGGCTGCGTTGGGCACTGCTATTTTCTAGACATGAACCATTCTACTGCGCCTCTGGTGATGGTCCGGGCCAGGATGTTCGATTCAAGCTTGAATGATAGTGAGCCTTCAGGCATATTTCCCGAAATGAGATTGTTGCGTTAATTTGTTTATGAAGCGGTCGATACCGATATGGTGCAAAAAATTTTAGTTTTGGATGACGAAGAGAATTACGCTGAAATGCTCAAGACTCTGCTTGAGCAACATCGCTTCGCAGTAGATACAGTGACGCGCACTGAAGCAGCCATCGAGGCATTGCAGAAAGACGGTCATGAACTGGTCATTTCCGATTTCAAAATGCCGGTAATGGATGGAGCAAGCTTTTTAGAAAAGGCCCGCCAAGTAAACTCCGACTTGCCATTCATCCTGGTTTCAGGGCTGATGAATACCCCAGAATTAGTGAAGGTGGCAAATATGGGTGTCACCATGGTATTGGAAAAACCTATCGATGTAGACGTATTTATCGACAATGTGAAGCGCTTCGTTAAACCGCTCACGGAGGAAGAGTTTGAAATATACCGTCGCGCTAACGAGCAGCCGATGGATCCGGATCCCCAGAAAAGTGGCGAGGCTAGGCTCGAATTGACCTATCCGAAAAACCTGCAATACCTGTCCGGTTATTCATCGAAAATGCAGCGTTTTCTGGAGGGCATGTGGCAAGCACTGCAAAATGGAGAGAACTTGTTTGTGTCGTTTTTCCCGGAGGCAGAGCTTGAGTTAGTGTTGCGCGAAATTGCCGTCTGGCAGGATAGGCCTCCTCATAGCGTCCAGTTATTCCACGCATCCGCAGTTGGAACCACCGAATTTGCAGAAAAGCTGCAAACAGAGCAAAAGAATTCTGGGATTGTCGGCATTCTTGGTTTTGCAGCTTTGGATGATTATCAGCAAAAGAATGTTTTAGATTTCATCGCTGCCCCTCAGTCAATTGTAGCGGAAGCGGAGTCACTCACAGTTGTTCATTTTATCGAGGAGCATTTACTCCTCAATCCCATTCATGGCTACAGTGAAGCACTGTTGGATATTTTCCGAAAATACGCTTGCCGCTTACCCTCATTTGCGGAAAAACCGGCGGATTTAGCGGCTTATATCCGCAGGTATCTAGACTTGTTTGCAGTCAAAGAAGGTCTCAAGGGTAAGGTTCAGATCGAGCCGGAGGCCGTGGACTTGTTGCTGAATTACGGTTGGCCACGCAATTTTGGCGAGATGATTTCAGTCCTTCGCCGAGCTGTTTTATTAGGGCGCGATGGTCCTTTGACTGCACACGAAATGGCCGTCATTCTCAAACGTACCGGTGTATTTGCACCGGATGTAACAAATGGCCAGAAATTAGCAGATACGTTGCTGAATAAACAGAGCGAATATTTGCGAGAACTGATGAAGAATGAATCGCATGACTTGCCGAGCTTGCTCACTAAGGTGGGCGCGGAGGGGATTACCGCAGGCGGTGTCGATTCAATCGATGAATTAGGCTTATTATTTCCAGACTTATTGAGTTCCAAGACGCATCGGGACAACTGAATTAAAGCAGATATCGTATTATGGCACTTGCACGAATCCAAGCAGCAATCGTTAAGAATTTAAGAGAAATCGAACGGCTGAGCGACGAAGACGCTGAGCGGATCCTCAACACTCCCGAGGAGCTTTCCGGCGATGCCGTCGAGAAGCTACTGATGGAAGATTATGAGGTCACTGAGTTTCAAATGCTGGTCGCAAAAAGCCGCGCTTTTGACTTAAGCCCATTCAATGCCAGCAAATTAATTGTGGATGACCGCACATTTGAAAAGTTGGACCGCGACTTTTGCCTCGAAAATCGAGTTTTGCCGGTGGGCTACTGCGGGGAGCATTTTGTTGTCGCCGTGTCGAACCCATTTGATCTGTCCGTCAGTAATAAGATTCAGGAAACATCCACGCATAAGGTGAGCGTGCTACTAGCGTTGGAACGCGACATACTGACGGCTCTGAAAGACGATACTCCACAGCAGACGCCCAATGCAGAAGGCTTTGGGGATGTTGTCGATGCCTTGGACATGGCATTCGACATCGATGAAGCAGAAATTTCCGATGAAGACGATCCTGAAGATTCAGCGCCCATCATCCAACTGGCCAACCGCATCATTGAAGATGCCTTCTACACAGGTGGCAGTGACGTTCATGTCGAACCATTTGAGCATGAATGTCGAGTTCGCGTTCGTATTGATGGTGTGTTAATTGAAAAGCTGAGTTTGCCCAACAAAGTTGCGGGTGCCTTGTTGGCACGTATTAAAGTGATGTCTAACTTAGACATTGCAGAAAAACGCCTTCCTCAGGATGGTCGTATTGTTTTTTCACAATTTACGAAAAAACCACTTAACATTGACCTGCGGGTTTCGACGGCTCCCTTGAATCATGGTGAAGGCGCCGTCATGCGTATTTTAGACAAATCAAAATCGACGTTGCCGCTTGAGGCATTGGGTTTTGAATCTGATAATCTGGAGGTGTATCGTAAGCTGATTACCCGACCCTTTGGCATGATCCTGCACTGCGGTCCAACGGGTTCCGGTAAATCGATGACCTTGTATTCAGCGCTGAACGAAATCAATAGTCCAAGCATTTGTATTCGCACCGCGGAAGACCCAATTGAATATACCCTTCAAGGGTTGTGTCAGATGCAAATGCAGCGAAAAATCGGTCTTACCTTTGCCTCCGCTCTGCGGTCTTTTTTGCGCCAGGATCCAGATGTGATTCTGGTCGGTGAAATCCGAGATAAAGAAACGGCTAATATTGCGGTGGAAGCTGCTCTGACCGGGCACATGCTTTTCAGCACTCTGCACACGAATGACGCGCCCGGAACCATTGCTCGTTTAACCGATATGGGAATTGAATCTTTCATGATATCCGCATCGCTCGTGTGCGTGTGCGCGCAACGCTTGATGCGTCGCGTGTGCAAAACATGTAGACAACAATACGATCCCATTGATCGTGAAGCAGAGATATTATCGGCGGCAATTAAATGGAATGGCCCTATTTATCGGGCCAACCGTAATGGTTGCCCTTCTTGTGCTGGAAAAGGCTACAAAGGCCGAATAGGTATTCACGAGATGATGGTGACGAATGAAGGCTTGATCGAGGGAATCAACGAAGAATTAGAAACGGTCGAATTGAAAAAAATTGCCATGTACAACGGCATGAAAACGCTCCACCAGGACAGTATGCGCAAGGTAATGGCGGGTTTAACCACCATGCAAGAGGCAGTTGGTACCGTGCCTCCGGACATGGAAGATTTGGAATCACTCGCCGAAGAGTTCTCGTTGCGAGAGCAGCTCAAAATAAAGAAAGAAAATGATAGAAAGCAGGAGCTCAAATCATTGCGCGAAGAAAGTGAGCGGCTCATGGCGCTCGAATCTGCCGATAAAGATGCTGGTGCCAGTGATACACCTACCGAAGCTTCCTAGCCCAAGGCGCTGCGAAAATTTACCCAAAATTAACAATGATTATAAATATTATTTTAAGTTAATATTTATTTTATTTAGGTGTAAGGTTTATTAGAATAATAAAAAAGGCGGACGATATCCTGTCGTCCGCCTTTTTTACGAGCTGTTTGCGAATAAAGTGCTTAGTTGAGCGCCTTTTCTTTTTGCATTAAAGCGCGCTCGCGGGAATCGAGATCTTCGGCTCTCTGGGCCAGTTCAGTTTGTAAGACTTCCTGCTTTTGTGCTTTTTCAAACAAAGAGTTTTCACTCATTTCGAGAAATTGTTCGCGTTCTTCGAGCATTGCCCGCGCTTCTGAAACTGGACGTTTGAGGTCTTCCATCATTTCCTGCATGGCAGCGAGTTCTTTTTTCAGTTCTTTCACCTCTTCCTGCAGTTGTTTAAATTCCTCATTGGATGCTAGTTCAGCTTTGCTGATTGGATTGTTGGAAGCACTTTGGGAACCCTCTTTATTGAGTTGCCGTTGAAAGAACTGACGAGCGCGATCACTGGCATTGCTTTTCGACTCATTATTGTTGTTGGACTGACCGGCTAAGCCTTTTTGGAGACCAGCCTCATTTACCTCATTTTTGTCGCTTGGAATCTTTTTGAAATGACCCAAGCCAGAATGCTTGTCCTGCGCGACTTTGAAGACAGAAGGGCTATCTGACTCGAAAGTTTCCCACTCCGCGTTTTCCTCTTCGCTTTTGCTCACATGCAGCAACGAAATTTTTGCCAGGGGATGATGGGTCTTCAATCGATTCACATCAGGTAGCACCATGAGGTCATCCTGGACCTCACCATCGATCGCGACCCACCACGAGTCTTGTTGGTCATGATTGATAATCCAAGCTTGAAACTCTTTCAAAGTCATATTTTTTTAAATTTGTGGTTAAGGGGGGTAAGGGGGTGAATTAAAATGTCAAATTCGCTAATGGTTGAATACAAAAAGGGATATGTTATTATTATAATCGGAGTTTATTCACAACCATAAAGGCATAACTTAGTTCTTAAAATGCATTTTTATTGAATTATTTCAAGTTTTTATAAGAGTTTTACCCCAATAAGTCGCATTTTTTTTACGTAAATAGGTTTGTAGCCTCATGTCTTTTGGGGAAATTTATGCTTTATAAATTGCTAAAATAGTCGTTTATTTTTACGTGAATAATCTGTAAGACATTTGTTATGAGTAGGTTGGAGTTTGTAATGCAAATTGCTACTTGAATCAACGATGCTGTTTCACTTGCAAAAAATGGTTTAGTTTAAAAAAATTATAAATAAAATCCACCTCCCAACAAATAATCCTCTCGATACAGTGCAAGAATCTGGCCGGAGGCCAAAGCTCTTTGTGGATGCTCAAATTTGATTTTCGCGGAATTTTGCCCCAGATCTTCAAATTGAATCCGTTGCGAGGCATCTCGGTAGCGAGGTTTGGCGAATAATTCAGTCTTTTCAGCAACGGGTGTCTGTAGCCAATTGAGATGGTGGATCGTGACTTCGTCTTGGTACAGTCCAGGTGTGTTTTTTTCGTCGAAAGCTACGATCAATTGATTGGTTGCATAATTTTTGCTGATTACGACATAATTTTTAAAATCGGTATTGCTGGGTACGCCAATTCCTCGGCGTTGGCCCGGCGTAAAGTTGTGCAATCCTTTGTGTTTGCCGATGACGGCACCATCCTGCTGGCGTATAATTTCGCCGGGAGTTTCTTTTATATACTGGCTCAAAAATTTTTGGATATTGACTTTGCCCAGGAAGCAAATCCCTTGGCTGTCCTTGCGCTCAGCATTTGGCAGTTTGTGACGCAGCGCGATGGCTCTCACCTGGGGTTTTTGCAATTCCCCAATTGGAAAATACGCATCGCGTATTTGTGCAGGTTGAACCAATGCCAGGAAGTAGGATTGATCTTTGTTTTTGTCCACACCTTCGCGAATCACACGCGCACCTCCTCTGCGGGTGTCAGTTCTACAGTAGTGGCCGGTTGCCATGCCATCAAAACCATTGTTATGTGCATATTCGCGGAAGACGCCAAATTTCATTTCTCGGTTGCACATGATATCGGGGTTCGGGGTGATTCCTTTGCGATATCCGTCGACTAAATAATTCACGACTCGCTCGCGGTAGTCATCGATTAAATTAACGACTTCGAAATCGATACCCAAATGTGCGGCAACTGCTTTAGCGGATTGGATATCCGCTTCCCAAGGGCAATCGGCAAAAATGCCCTGTTCACCTTCGTCCATCCACGTGCGCATGTAGGCCCCCGCTACCGCATGGCCTGCTTGTTTTAAAAGAAGGGCGGCTACGGCACTGTCGACTCCCCCAGACAGCGCGACTAAGATTCTCTTGCTCATATCGATCTCCTGACTAGTCAAGGACAGGTTTTTTTCAAAGCTTTTTCTAAAGGTTATTCCACCTTTACTCTCTGTTCTATCTGATCAATATTCATGGATTCTATGAAAAAACCTGTGCCAAAAATGCTCGAGGCTAGTTGGGAGACGCACCAACGGGGGGTTCTTTATTTAAACAAAGACTGGCGGGCAACCAGTCGGATGCCGCCCTTGCTTTTAAATCCAGGAGGTCAGCCCCTGCGCACAGTGGAACAGGCACCTGCAACCGAATATGCTAAACGGTCTGGCTATTACTTAGACTTAAAAGGCAATATTGTATTTTTGCTATGGCCCAAATGTTATCACAATTTAGATTCAGGCGAAGAGGACTTTTATGTAGTCGGGTCATTTAATAAATGGCAGGTGACTCGGGAAAGGGCTTGGAAGTTGCAGCCTGTCACACTTGACGGGGAAACCGCTTATACCGTCGCCGTTTCACTGTGGAAGTGCACGCTTGCTGCAAAACATACGTTCAAATTCATAACCGGTTCGAACAAATGGCTGGATGTTCCAGCGGACGCTCCCAACTCGGTGCGGGATGAAAGTGGTGTTGTCAATTTTCAGATTTTGAAGGAGCGGACGGGCTATCATATTTTTTATTTTCAACCGCAGAATCAGCATCGTATTTTAGGAGAGGAAGCACTGGTGTGGAACGATCCGCGAAGGACGGAAACATGTGCGATCTCGGCAGGAGAGTTATTAACGCAGCTGTACTCCGACGTCCGACTCGGTGCTTACATTGCACGGGGGCAAACGATTTTTCGACTGTTTGCGCCACGCGCCAGCAGTGTATTGTTAGTCGTTTCGCAGCATCCTGACATGTCGCGAGCGTCAACTTTTGCCATGCAACGTCTGGATGAAATGATCTGGGAGTGGGTCCATCCAGATGATTTGAGCGGACATTTTTATCATTATCATGTCGACGGTTTGAATCGCGACGTTTTTTGTCATTTTGACAAACATGTGACTGTCAACGATCCTTACGCACTCGCTCTGTTAGGGCGCGCAGGGCCAGCAGTGATTGTGGACTTGGATAAATTGCCACAGCCTGGGCCCACTTACACACCGCCTTGCTGGCACGATTTGGTTATTTTGGAAACACATATCCGCGATTTACTGGCCAACGCTCCCGTCGACATCGATGCTGCCGACCGCCTGGGATTTAAGGGATTGGCAAAATGGTTGCGATCGGAACCCTGCTACTTAAAGGAGTTGGGGATCAATGCAGTGGAGTTACAGCCTGTTCAGGAGTTTGACAGCGAATCCAAAGATGAATATCACTGGGGGTATATGACGTGTAATTACTTTGCTCCTGAGAGTACGTATGCGTCACAGCCAGAAAAAGCGAGCCAAATACCGGAATTCAAAGAGTGTGTGGATGCCTTTCACGAAAACGGTATCGCGGTCATTTTAGATGTCGTTTACAATCATGTCGGTGAGCCTAATAACTTACTTTTTATTGATAAGAAATATTACTTTGAAGTTAATCGAAACGGTCAGTTAGAAAATTGGAGTGGGTGCGGGAATGATCTTAAATGTTCGGCCCCGATGGTGAAGCGCCTGATCCTGGACAGCCTAACACATTTGATTAAAACCTACGACATTGACGGATTTCGCTTTGATTTAGCTGAGCTAATTGGAGTGAATGTGTTAAAGGATATTGAAAAACGGCTCAAAGAGATAAAACCCTCGATTATTCTGATTGCTGAGCCTTGGAGTTTTCGCGGCCACATTGGTCACGCTTTGCGTTCTACAGGTTGGTCTTCATGGAATGATGGATACCGCGATTTTATCCTGGATTACGTGAAGGGTCATGGGAATCAGGAAGGTATCCGCTATTTTATCGCAGGTTCTCCGCATTATTTTGCCCGATTTCCCGCCCAGACTGTCAACTACACAGAATCGCATGATGATCGCTGTTGGTTGGATCGACTGACTGAAAATGCTGAATTTGACGGGAGGCTGCCGACGCAAAATGATCGCCGTCGCACGCACTTGATGTGTGCTATCTTGATGGCGTCCATTGGTGTCCCCATGCTTGCCGAAGGACAAGACATGCTTCGCTCTAAAAGTGGACACAACAATACTTATAAGCGGGGCGATCTCAATGCTCTCAACTATGGTCGGCAACAAGATTATTCAAATACGTTTCAATATTTTTGTCGGTGGATACGTTTCCGTCTATCCGCTGCTGGGGCCTTGTTGCGTTTGGATGCACGTCCGCAAGACACCTACCTACGCTTTATTCAGATAGACAATTCTTCGGCAGTTGGGGTGCTTTATAATGCGGATTGCAGTAAAGGCGCAGCCCAGCTTTTTTTCGCGGTCAATCCAAGTTACTCGCCGATATCCTTGCCGATTGCGGATGTGGGTTTAGAAGACTTTTTGCAAATTGCAGACCATGAACGATTCGATCAGCATGGATTGGCGTTTGCCCTGTTTGCCATTGAGCAAGGCACCGTCCATTTACCGGGATTAAGTTGTGGGCTGTGGATAAAAAACAGTTAGTTCATCCGTATCCTGCTGTCTGGATCGAGGCAGTGGAGACAACTAACCATTTTAGTCACCTCGAACACGCCATATATAATAGCGGCCGAAGGACCGAATGTGCACGGACGTATCTTCTTTGGGAAACTGTGGGCTGATACTAGGAACGGACTTATCAATGAAAATATCTCCTCCGGGGCATACGGAGCAAAGGCGGCTGGCAATATTGATCGGCCGACCAATATAGTCATCGGTTCCTGGAAGTTGGCTGGCCAAGCCAAAAGAGATACCGATGGCAACTTCTTCCGGTGCCCCATGGCTGAATTGCGGGCTGCGCCGCACCACTTTCCATTTACTGTTCATCTCATTGACACCTTCCAGGCAAATATCAATCGCGACTTGACGATCTTCAAAATTGGTTTCCCAGACAGCCAAAACACCGTCACCCAGATATTTAATCAGTTCGGGCGGGTATTTGTAAAAGCTTTTGCTGACCAGTTGATAGAAGGAATACATCAGTCCACACGTATAGGGGGACTCGATGTTCGGCTTTTCACAGAAACTTGAAAATCCACGCAGATCAATGATCGCAGCCAGGATTTCGCAGGGTTTACCAAATTCAATAATCGGCAATCCATCATCATGGATACCGTACTTTTCAAATAAAACATTTTCAAATTCGTAGAGTGACAATTTACTCAATGATTCACTGCAAAATGTCAGCCCCTGATGCATATCATCCGCATGTTTGGGAAAATACATGATCTCGGGGTTTTCGGTCAATTCGCTCGTACTCATCGTCCGCGAAATAAGCTTGGCTTTAAAGAATTTTACTTCTTCGTCGGCCAGATGCAGTTGCTTTAAGACAGTTGAAACGTCGCGTTCATTTTCAGCGATTGGGTCTTGCACACCCATTACAGAGTAGACGACCTCAGAGCATTGTGGGTGCATTTTTAAAAAATGTCCGCACAGGTCCCAGAAATCCGCAAAATCAGAAATTTCAATTGGATAATGTCTGGTGGGTGAGGCTAAGGACATGAATCGTGTGTTAACATTATATCCAGTTTATAAGTAAATCAATATTTTTAAAATGAACAACTTTCCTTGTTTAAATCAAGTCTGAATGAGGGTCAAATGTCAGTGAATGGATGCGATCGTTAAATGGGTGGGAACTAACGGAGTTTTTAGCGCCGATCGCGACACATGAATTCCGATAAAATAAAAAGGAATTCAATGCGTACACAAAAAAACTCGTCACACTCAGCTGTTCATTAAGCGTGTGGCGAGTTTTTGTTAAAATAAATGACCGATAACTAGGCTTTGACAACTTTGCCTGCTTTGATCGCTTTTACCGATACCCACATTTTTTTCACCTGACCACTGTCCAGGCGCACCCGGATGTGTTGCAGGTTAGGTCGAAATTTGCGTTTAACGGTTTTCGTCACGTGCGTGCCGATGCCGCCACTTTTCTTCGATTGACCTTTGCGGTGAATAGTGCGTCCAGTAGTCGGACGTTTTCCTGTGATTGCGCAAACTTTTGACATGCTGCTACTCGATTGAAATTCAGTGATGGTTGAGAAAAACGGAGGAAACTAGGTCGAATTGAAGCCATTGCAAGGATTTTTTTCAAAAATGCTTAAAGCAGGGTGTAATTTTAATCTGTAGCAGACACGTTTTGTAACCAGCAGGGATCCCCGAGCTCCAGCCCCGCATTTCTGGATAGACCGTGTTCGCTTCACAACTGTTGTCCGGTATAGTGGCGCTCAAATTTTCATGGACTGGATTGCAGGTTGTCTGGGTCACGCGAGCGGTGATGCCCGCTTCGGCACTGTATCATGGCGTGACCTTGACCCGAATTGCCGTAGACCGGCAATGCGGATGGAGCAAAGGGAGGTAGGAAAGTGAATCCTTCAAACGAAAGCAACAGCGAAACAAAATCTGCGATAGTTCCGCAACAACAAACGGATAAGCAAGCAGGAGAAAGCCACTAGGAAACCTACAAAGCTGAACGCTGGGTCTGTAGTGAGAAGATGCTGATGGTGATGGGTGCAGGATATAAGATGACACGCTATGCCGACGATATGGTTCTCCTATGCTACAAGTGCACAGGAAGCCGAACAAGCACTCAAAATAGTGCGCCAATGGTATGCAACAGGTAAATCTGCAGCTACACCCAGAAAAGACACGAGTAGTCAATCTGGAAGCAACAGGAAGTTACTTCGATTTCCTCGGCTATCGGTTCAAGCGAACCCGACGAAGTGATATTGCGCCTTTGGTGCGTCCCAGGAGTCAACAAAAGCTGCGTGCAAGCACACGCCGGTATACACGACGTTGCAATAAGCACAGCATGCAAACAATAATTGAACAAATCAACCCAACAATACGTGGATGGTTTGGATACTTCAAACATGTCCGTCGGACACGACTCAAAGAGATGGACGGGTGGATACGTATGCGGTTGCGCTCAATCTATCGCAAGCGACACAGAAAACGGGGAAGAGGTCGCTGAAGCGACCATCACCGCTGGCCCAATCAGCACTTTGCCGAACTTGGCTTGTTTAGTCTGGAAGCAGCTCAAAGTGAAGCATTAGCCTCCATTAAAGGAGTAAAACACTGACTGGAGAGCCGGATGCGGGAAATCCGCACGTCCGGTTCGGAGGGAGGGGAGCTAGCCTATTCCTGGGCAGCTTTCCTACCCCTGTCCAGGAATAAAGCATTAGGAATGATTTTCGCCATCGGCGTTGTTTGACGCTGTTGTGCGATTCACATGCGGGTAGCGGTCAAAACCTGGAATGCGTGGCCCATGTGGGTCGGATGAATCAATTGTAACAACGCCTGGCGGTCTGGGTCGAATTGGCCGGGTTGTTGGGCCACGATCTTTTGAATGGCCGGTTGACTATAGTGTATAAAAAACGATTCCTGGCGATGCACTCGAATGGAGTCCCAACGATTAGCTTGTAACACACTTACCAATCTATCCCAGCACACATGCGTTGTGAGGTCTTGTTCACCTGGGTCTGCCAAGAGATTGGTTTTTTGCTGGTGCAGTCGATAGGCACGTGCGGTACCCTGTGGGCAGGTTTGCAGCAATTCTTCCCAGTATTTGCCGTAGTCCATGCAGATCAATAAGCCGGATCCTGCCGAGCTGGCTATCTGTTGGAGGAGGTGTTCCGCGTCGAGTGAAATATCCAAGTGGTAACCTTCTGGCAGATTCCTCGGAAGCCGATCCAGCAACGACCGCAGCGACGCAGATGGTTGCGGCAGCAGGGTTTCTCGCAGAGTTCCGTCCCGGTAGGCCACGCCGATTTCATGCCATTGGCCTCGCTGCAACACGAGACGATGAAAGGGTTGCGCATCGAGAACCTCATTGGCAAATACAATTGCTTTTTCTGGTAAACGTATGCAGTCGCCGAGCGGAATGTTGACTTTTGTTTTGAAGGGTAATTGGACGCCGGTGAAAGCATCTTTGCCGGGTTCATTGCCAATTTCCACCAGAGTGTACTCAGAGAGGAGTGCGTCGGGCAGCAGGCTTTGTACAGCTGCCACGATAAGCGTACCAAAAATACTGCCGATTGATGTCGAGGTGTAAAAATCGGTAGTGTGTTGGAGGCCGACGCGTTCGCGTGCCCGCTGATAGTAGCCATATTTACTATCGAATAAAGCGATTCTCGAAAATTCCCGAAAGCTAAAGGGGTTTTGAATAGCGGCTTGGTCAGCAAATTTCTGCAGTATATTTAAAGGAGCTGACATGGTCACATCATGGTTGGGCTAGCCCGAATCTCTCACCACTCATCGAGCATAATCGCCCATGACCGAACATAGCAGCAGGCAACCTGCCATGCGCATTTGCAGAGCGTTTACCCAGCTGTATCCGCATGGCTGTGTTTGGCACTGCTAGTTTCTAGACATGAGCCAATTCTGCTTCGATTCTGGTGAGAAATTCGCGCTAGCATGTACGCATTGAATGTTTATTTAGTTCATGGATTAGCAGAAAAAATGACTTCCATCCACATCCAAATCGTTTTTGTGATCGCATGAATTTCGACGCAGCCATTCTGTAAGAAAAGGAGAATGCTGCCTTTGGCGGGATGACAGGATAGTTCTTGCTTCACATTCAGCATCCACGCCACCATAGTTTGCAATTAAATTATGCGCCGTTCTCGATCTTTTTTTCTGTTATCGTTGCTTTTAATTGTGCTTTGCCAAGTGGGGATGCTTCTGATTGTGCGGCCGTATTACCGCGAGTTATTTTCAGCAGCGTATTGGCGCAGTCTAGTCCGTGTGGGCGAAGTGATGCGTTTGGTGCACCGTAATTTTGTGACAGGGGATGCTGTAGCGTATCCGACACTGACGGAAAACGCACTGCGCGCGATCATGGCCGATTTGGACGATTACTCACAATATATGGATAAGCAGTCATTTGCACAATTCTCGATGGAGTCTGACCAGCACTACGTCGGGATTGGGGTTGAAATCCAGTGGGTAGATTTTCGTGTAACCATTGGGGAAATTTTTACCGGAAGTCCGGCCGGTGAAGCTGGAATCCAGTCGGGTGACCAGATTATCTCAGTCGATGGTGAAAATACGGAAGCATCTTCAGTCAACGAAATGTCAAATGTGCTCAGGGGTCAGGCGGGCACTGATGTAACGGTAACGGTATACCGACCACTCGAGGACCAGACCTACACATTTACCTTTCCGCGCAAACCGATTGATTTTCCATCGATCCGTAAGGTTGAGGTATCCGACGACGACTGGAAATTGGGGTATGTTCGTCTGGTTCAATTTGGGCGTCGCTCAGCAGCTGAATTTGTTGAAGCGTTGAATACACTCGAAGAGCAGGGGGTGCGTGGGTTGGTGTTTGATTTGCGCAATAATCCCGGCGGCGTATTGCCGATTGCTGTCGATATCGCCGGGCAGTTTATTGAGGACGGCAAAATGGTGGTATCTACCCGCGGACGTGACCAGGATATCGTAACGAGTGCATATGCAGACAACGGCGGCAACACACGCGATTATCCCATAGTTGTATTGATCAACGAATACAGTGCCAGTGCGAGTGAAATTGTTGCAGGGGCTTTGCAGGATTATGGCCGTGCCATTATTGTCGGGCAAACATCGGTTGGCAAGGGCACGGTGCAAAGCATCTACCAATTGGGAGACGAAGTGGGACTGCGTATGACGACCGCAAAGTATTATTTACCCAGTGGGCGCACGATACATCAATCCGGGGTGAAGCCGGATGTTGCGGTGGACATCAGTGAAGCAGAGCGTTTGAAGTTATTTACTCAACGCAATCATCTGCGGTATCTCGATGATGTTGCATTCGAAAAGCGGTTTGGTTTTCAGCCCATTCAGGATGCGCAGTTGGAGGCAGCTTACAGCCTGCTGCGGGGCATATTGGCATTTAGGCGCGCACCTGCGGTTGTCAGTCGCTAGCCCGAATCTAGGCAAGTTGTTTAAACATTATAATACAGGTAATACTCATGCGGGTGGGGACGCACCCGCACCTCATCGTATTCGTGCAGCTTTATATTGATGTAGTTTTCGATAAAATCTTCGGTGAAAACTTCGCCTTTGAGCAAAAACGCGTGGTCTTGTTTGAGCGCTGTGCACGCCGCTTGCAGATTGTCGGGCACATAGCTGAGGTTGGCGGCCTCTTCGGGAGGTAAATCATAAAGGTTCTTATCCATAGGTTCGCCCGGATCGATTTTATTTTCGATACCATCAAGGCCTGCCATTAACAGTGCAGAGAAGGCCAAATAAGGATTGGCCGAAGGATCGGGGCAGCGAAATTCGACCCGTTTGGCCTTGGGACTGGGAGAGTAGGTCGGAATGCGACAAATAGCGGATCGATTACGAGCCGAGTAGGCTAAGGTTACGGGTGCTTCGAAACCAGGAACCAGGCGTTTGTAGCTGTTGTTGGTTGGGTTGCAAATAGCGCAGAGTGCAGGTGCGTGCTTGAGTAAACCACCGATATACCACATCCCGATTTGAGACAATCCAGCATACAGGTCGCCAGCCATAAGTGGCTTGCCGTTTTTCCACAAAGATTGGTGCGTGTGCATACCGGAGCCATTGTCATCGAACAGTGGCTTGGGCATGAACGTAGCCGATTTTCCTTGGTGGGCGGCGACGTTTTTCACCACATATTTATAGATGCACATGGCATCCGCCATCTTTACCAGTGTATCGAAACGCAAATCGATCTCGGCTTGTCCGCCCGTTGCGACCTCGTGGTGCTGGCATTCTACTTTCAACCCCAGTTCTTGCATGGTGAGCACCATTTCGTTGCGAATATCCATGTGTTTATCGCTGGGGCTGACAGGAAGATAGCCTTCTTTGTGACGAATCTTGTAACCCTGATTTGGAAATTCTTCTTTGCCCGAGTTCCAGATACCTTCTTGGGAGTCTACATGGTAAAAGGACTCATTGGTTTGCGTGCGGTAGCGCACATCGTCAAAAATGAAAAATTCGGCTTCGGGACCAAAGTAAACCGTGTCGGCAATTCCCGTGGATATTAAATAATCTTGCGCCTTGATCGCCACGCCTCTTGGCGAGCGCTCATAAGGCTCACGGGTCAGCGGGTCTTCAATATTGCAGACAAGGCTCAGCGTAGTGGCTTGCACAAAGGGGTCAATAAAAGCAGTGGAGGCATCTGGAATTACCAGCATATCCGAGGCCTCTATGCTTTTCCAGCCCCTGATGGAGGAACCATCGAAACCGAGTCCGTCTTCAAACAAGTCTTCCGATAACTCGTGAACGGGAATGGCAAAGTGCTGCCAGCTCCCGTGTAGGTCACAGAACTTGAGGTCTACAATTTTGACGTCTTTTGCTTTGCTCAGCGCTAATACTTCTTTCGGTGTCATACAGCAGATGTGGGTTCTCGAATGGTGGATTGGTCAATGTTTACCGGGTGGTGGTTGTCGTCATAAATATTAAACGGATGAGAACGGTCGATACCTTGCAGTGTCTCGAGTGCCAAAACCGATAATAAATGATTTTTGTTTGCGGCTTATAAACGAATTCCCTTTAAGCCTGTGCTTAAATCGATTTCGATTGAGCAATAATTGATGCCAAATAGCAAGCGTAGAACGAAGCAAGTTAAGGTCCAACTGATCGGTGAAATTTCGATTCCCAATATTCTGGATTGGTTGATGGCTATTTATCTTGTTTCTGTTATGGGGTTTGTGACGCTGCATCTGGGGGGGGATCGCGCACAAACCATGCGGGAATGCGTGCTACTGATGAGCGGATTGGTGGGATTGCACACGCTTTGGTGGTTAACGTGTCGGCCAGAACAAAGGCTCATCGATACGAAGGGGCTGGTATTCATTCCTTTCCTTGTGTATGTAGCGTTACACTGGGCTTATTTTTCACCCGTGCAATGGTTGGCGAAGGGGGAGTTTCTGCTGCTCGTTCAAGCATTTTTGATCTTTTGGGTGACGCTGCACAATATACGTTTAAGGAGCCAAGTCTGGTTTTTGTTCATCGGCTTAATGGCGGTAGCGGCGGTAGCGGGGGTAGCGGTTTTACACAGTTACAATCAATATTTCCGTTTCCCGGATAAGTTGCCCATGGGTTTGACAACCTCCCCTCAATACACAGGACGGGCTTCGGGGGTTTGGGGTGCGCCTGCGCAATTTGCCGGGTTGTTGCTGCTGGTGATATTTCCGATTGTTATCGGAGCCGTGGTGCCCAGGCTGTCACAGGTGGTCCGTTTGTTTTGTGCATACGTAACGTTGATGTTTATATTCGGCCTGTATTTGACCTTTAGCTGCGGAGCTTGGATTGCATTTTTTGCGACATGGATATGGGTGCCGTTCTTTGCAGCGCGGACTTTGCGAGGGAGGTACTATGGCAGCGTGGCCACCGTGCTCGGCAGTGGTGTGTGTGCAGTCGGGTTATATTTTTCGAGTTCATTTTTAAGAGAGCGGATAAGCACTGTAATCGAGCGGGGAGGGGAATGGAACCATTTCGTTATGTGGCACGCGGCTTGGGGGATTTTTCAACAACATCCTTTCCTGGGCAGTGGGCTCGGGAGTTTTCGTTTTTTATTTGATCAATTTTGTGCCAGCAACGGTGATTTGGAACCCCACTATCCACACAGCGAGTATTTGGGGGTGTTAGCAGATTTAGGGCTCATTGGCATGCTGCTGATGCTCATACCGGCTGCTTGGATTGTTTGCCAAGCCTTGCGCGAATGGCGCGTGATTGCAGATGTTGTCGAAAAAAGAAAGGCAAAGCGTATACGGCGTGTCCCGTCGGTAAAAATGTTTATTGCGGGGATTTCATTAGGATTGCTGGCGTTCGCGATACATGACGTATTTGAGTTTCATTTGAAATCACCCGCATTGTTGTTTTGGGTCGCTATTTACTTTGCGATTTTAGCCAAGTGTTTTCCCTCCAGGTGGATATCCATACCGCAACACAGAGGAATTGTAGTGTTGATCTGCGCCAGCGGAGCCTTACTGGCTGTGGGGTTGCCATTGTTTGCAGTCAATTATTATCAGGCCTGTGCGTACGCCTTTGAAGGTGAACGCAGAGTGAGCGCATATGCGGATCCTTACTTTAAACATCGTGGGGATGAGGCATTTGTCGAAGAATCGATCGGCATATTACAGGCAGCAGTCGAGTCGGAACCACTGCATGCAGAAGCCTGGACATGGCTATCGGCGATGCTTGCGGAGCGAGCGAAATTCAGTCCGGATGAAAAATTTAACATTGGCAATGAAGCTATCTTTGCCGCGGAAGCTGCAATCGCCATTTACTCGCAGGACAAGATCTTTTGGATCAATTATGGCAATGCGGTTTTACTACACGGCAATCGTTCGCAAGCTGAAGCGGCTTTCAAACAAGCCATTGCGTATGCACCCATGGATTCAACGCCCTGGTTCGCCTACGCTTCTTTACTCAGCAATCTGCCTGAAAGGCGTGAAGAAGCGCTCGTCGCAGTTGAGCGGGCTCTGGAGATCTATCCAGAAAATGTGAATGCTCAAAATCTGCGGACGAAATTATTGATTCCATGATTCTCTTTCATCGAGGTTAATGCGTTGTACCCATAAACCTTGACCCGTATTATACGAAGACTATGCTCTGCAAGCAGGTGCCAGCGATGGCAGTCAAAAATGAATCCTGCAGCTTCATGATCCATCGAATCATTTTGTTTTTGTGTTTCTCATTCTTATTTGCTGTCTCGCTGTTGGCTCAGGATTATCAAAAAGGGGTGGTCATTGTCGCCAACGTAACGGGCTCTGCGACTGTCACGTTGGGAGCGGGTCGCCCGGCAAAATGAAAAAAAGGTTATCGCATTTACGAGGGAGCAACGATTGCAACGGCAAACGACGGTAAGGTATCGCTGGTCTTTGCCAACGGCTCTTCTTTGGTCATCGATAATAATGCAAAGGTCACTGTCGAGAGATTTCAGATAGTGCCCTATACGGCATCTGCAACCGACGATCTATCTGATTTAGATGTTGAGCCCACTTTGTCGCAAACCAAGCTGACAGTGGAAAAGGGTGATTTTGTGGGTAATGTGAAAAAATTGAGCTACGACCAAGGTTTTTTTTACGAAATAGAATCGCCTGTTGGCACGGCCAGTATTCGCGGGACAACCTGGACGCTAACCATCGTTGCAGACGTTCAGTCTGGCATTGATGGCGTATTTGGTATTTCGGAAGGAAGTGCGATATTTGTCGATCTGAACAATGCCCAGAATGCGGCCGGGCCCAAGACAGTTGTAAAAGTTGCGGGAACGGTGGATCCTCAGGAGCATGTGTCCATTCGTGCAGTTGCAGCACGTCTTATGACAGAGGCTGAAACAGACAGTGTCGACGTTCAGCCCACGGAGCTGGTCGCCCTTGTTGAGGCCACAAATGCTCAATCGATATCCGGTGCGGGCGAACCGAATACGGACGCTGCTCAACCACCCCCGCCTCCCCTTCGAAAACCACAAGTGTGGATCTTTGCGACATCGGGCGAGGGCAGCACTACGGATTCACCTCCCCCGCGTTGACTTGAAGCTGCGTTTAGATGTTTAATTCGAACATCTCACCAGAGTCGCAGCAGAATGGTTCATGTCTAGAAAATAGCAGTGCCCAACGCAGTAATGTGGATAACCGTCGGGTAAATCCAGCAGCTGCCGGACAAATTCGGACGGCAAGTTGCGTGCCGCTATTTTCGGTTATGATCGATTATGCTCGATGCGTGGTGGTGGTATAAAGTTTATCAAGAACCTGAGCTCTGCCCAGACCCGCTCCTCATTGCCGAAGAGGCTGGGGATAACAACAAGTAAACGAGCTGTTACAATCTGGAATGGAAATTTTGGTAAAAACGGGAATATGGATACAATTTGTGGGTGCTTTTTAACCGCAATTGTTTTTTGCAGGCTCTCGATTTTCTCACTGGATCAACTGTCGGTTTTAGTGATTGAGCGCCGGTGAAAAGCACCCACATGGTGAAAACCCGTATAACTGATTACGAAGTGGCCACTTGCTCCCAATCTTTGTCGTCTTGCACATTATCAAACAGAATCATGGATGAATCAACCAACGAAACTCGACGAAGAATAGGTCTAAACCTGCATTCAGATATGTTTAATTGCGGCGAAGCTCCAACATGTTTTTAACTAAAAATAAGTGATTAACATATATTTTTATTGGGGTTTAAAAATAATTATGATTGGCACCTCATTCCCTGAGGCGCTGCCGTCTCACTCGGATCCTGGTTTCTGCACCATGCACAGACGCCTCGCGCTCCAGAAAATCGTCTTTCACGGGGCGTTGGGCCTTATTGATTACTTACCTGCAAAGTAGTCAGGCGCATTGCCTGGCTTCCACTTGATATTGCAACCAATACTGGGCTTTTGCACATCATCGGGAATCAACTCACTGTCCAAGGTGGAATCGATTGCAGTGCGCAAATCGACACCGGTAGGGGGTACATCGTTTCCCGGACGGCTCTCATCGAATTGACCGCGGTAGGTAAGACGAAGGTCTTTATCAAAGACGAAAAAGTCGGGCGTACACGCAGCCTTATAAGCTTTTGCAACCGCTTGTTCTTCGTCCACAAGATAGGGGAAAGCATACCCCTGTTCGACAATCTCCTGTGCCATTTTCTCCGGACTGTCGTCTGGATATTTTTCGAAGTCATTGCTGTTGACAGCAATAACAGCTACCCCTTTTTTTTGATATTCGCCTGCGAGTTGGACGAACGCTTTGCGCAGCATCTTCACATATGGGCAGTGATTGCAGATAAACATGATAACATAAGCAGAGGCACCATCGAATGCCCGCAGCGAAACAAACTTGCCGTATGGATCCGGAAGTTGAAAATCCGGAGCCGGTGTTCCCAAAGGAAGCATTGTAGAATTGACTGCTACCATGGCTGATAAAAATCTTAAAAGCGAAACGGGCGCAACAGCAAAATGATCAGGGTGCAACCGATAATATTGTTCGTCATTTACCTAAAGATCTGAAACTTCCGTTGCGGAGACTATAAGAACCATGTAATGCCTGTCTGGAGGAAGCCAGAAGTTTATATGTGCAGCGCTGAAGACGCTTGATAAATGAGCCCAGGCTGCCGCGCAGCAAAGGCTGATTTAGCCGGCTGAGTTCGGGCGGTAATGATCGTAAAAGTAATTGGCGAGTTTTTCTTCCACCCAGTAAACGGCTGCCAGATCATTGCTCAACTGGCGCTTTTCAACTCTTTCAATTTTGCGACGATAACTACGGATAGCTTTGACTTGCGCTCTGTTGTAGCCGCTGATCTCGTAACTGTTGTTGGTCGAATGCATGATGTGACGATTTCTGGATAACTTCTACTTATAGTTATCGTCATTTTCTTTAATATTTTGAGAGCAAATCGGGTTTTTTTTTGGAAAAAAGCTAACCCATCTCGCAAAATCGCCGTTTGGCTAATGGACAATTCAAGTTAAATCTAAGCTTGCCTGTTTTTTGCGTCAGCATCGCTCCAACCAGAGCTTGATCCCGGGCTGCCAAACCCATCCTCAATATAGGTTTGGGTGCAGGTAATGGCACAATTTTATTTCCAATGGAACGTACGAAATAATTGCCTGGGGACGCACCTACGAGGCCGGATTGCGAAAACGTATGCGATTCATGGTTATAATCGGTATTTGGGTCGATATGTGTCATTTTGGCGCTAATTTAGGCGAAATCGATGGATATTGCCCACCTTCTACATTGAATTAAATGAATTTTATTCATGTAACATATTGAATGAAATGTACTTAAAAATAAAATTCAGAATCCTGATGTCTCGGACTAAAACCTGCATGCTGAAAAGAGACTACAAAGAACATGCTCCATTCAAATTTTTTATACCATGAATATCGATCTAAATAAATTCACAGAGAAAGCACGTGAGTCAGTTATGGAGGCTCAATCCGTAGCCCGACGCCACAGTCATCAACAAGTAGATGGCTGGCATTTGTTGATGGCTCTGGTAGAGCAGGAGCAGGGCATCGTGTCTTCTTTGCTAAAGCGCTTAGACATACCCAAAAATGCCGTCAGCTTATCGCTCGAAAGAGAACTAGAAAAATTGCCAAAGGTCAGTGGCAGCATCGACACGTCTCAAATTTATATCAGCCAATGGTTGCAAAATGCGCTGAACAAAGCCGAGACGAGTGTTAGAAAACTGCAAGACGAATACATCAGCGTTGAGCACTTGTTATTAGGTTTGATCGAAGCCACAGAGAAATTGCCAAGTAAACAGTTTTTCGACAAATTCAATCTGTCTGCAGATCGGGTGCTGCAAGGTCTGAAAAAGGTGAGGGGAAGTCAAAGAGTGACATCACAAAATCCCGAAGGAACCTATGAGGTCTTAAAAAAATATGGTATCGATCTCGTCGAGCAAGTGCATGCGGGTAAGCTGGATCCAGTGATTGGCCGCGATGACGAGATTCGCCGGGTTATTCGTATATTATCCAGGAAGACCAAAAATAATCCCGTATTGATCGGCGAACCGGGTGTGGGTAAAACCGCTATTGTCGAAGGACTGGCGCAACGTATTGTCCGCGGCGATGTTCCCGAAGGACTCAAAGATAAAACAGTATTTTCGCTGGACATGAGTTCGCTCCTTGCTGGGGCGAAATTTAGAGGCGAATTTGAGGAGCGACTCAAGGCCGTGTTGTCCGAAATAAAGAACAGCAACGGGCAAATCATTTTATTCATTGATGAATTACACACCATCGTAGGCGCTGGTAAAGCTGAAGGAGCCATTGATGCTGGCAACATGCTCAAGCCGATGCTGGCTCGAGGTGAGCTGCGTTGTATTGGGGCAACTACCTTGAATGAACATCGCCAATATATTGAAAAGGATGCTGCTTTAGAAAGGCGCTTCCAAACGGTCATGGTTGACCAACCGACGGTCGAAGATACCATTTCGATTTTAAGAGGTCTCAAGGAACGGTTCGAAGTGCATCATGGTGTATCCATTAAGGATACTGCCTTGGTGCAGGCTTCCATTTTGTCGCATCGCTATATTTCTGATCGGTTTTTACCGGATAAGGCAATTGACCTGGTAGACGAAGCCTGCGCGCAGATTCGGACGGAGATGGACAGTATGCCTGCTGAACTGGACGCGCTGAACCGTCGTGTCATGCAGCTGGAAATTGAAGAAGCTGCGCTCAATAAAGAAAAAGATGATGCGAGCAAAAAACGCTTGCTCGCTTTGCGCAAGGAACTCGCAGATGTACGCGAGAAAAATAATGCGATGCGTGCGCAGTGGGAGGCTGAGAAGACCACTATCGGTAAAGCCCAAAAAATCCGCGAGGAAATTGAAGCTACCCGGCATGCCATGGCAAAGGCAGAGCGTGAATACGATTTACAAAAAGTGGCTGAATTGCGGCATGGAAAATTGCCGCAACTCGAGGCCGAGTTGAAACAGGCAGAACATGCTGAAGATCAATCCAGCCGTAGCACTAGCCTGGTCAAAGAAGAAGTTTCCCAGGAAGAAATTGCGGAAATCGTTTCCCGCTGGACGGGCATACCGGTTGCAAAGCTGGTGGAAGGCGAGAAGGAGAAACTATTGCGTTTGGACGAGGTGTTGCACGAGCGGGTCGTCGGCCAGAATGAAGCCGTCACCTCGGTGTCGGAGGCGATTCTTCGAGCGCGTGCAGGCATTAAGGATCCACGTCGACCGATTGGCAGTTTCCTGTTTCTTGGACCTACTGGGGTTGGTAAAACTGAATTGGCCAAAACATTGGCTGAGTCGTTATTTGACTCCGAGCAAAATATCGTTCGGTTAGACATGTCAGAATATATGGAAAAGCACTCAGTTTCCCGATTGATCGGTGCCCCTCCAGGGTATGTAGGCTATGACGAAGGAGGGCAATTAACCGAAGCGGTGCGGCGCAAGCCTTACGCTGTGGTGCTATTCGACGAAATCGAAAAAGCGCACCCTGATGTATTCAATGTGTTGTTACAAATTTTGGACGATGGGCACATTACAGATTCTCAGGGGCATCGGGTCGACTTCAAGAACACCGTCATCATCATGACTTCGAATGTGGGAAGCCGTTATTTGATCGATGGAGTGGTCGGAGGCGCGATTCCCGATTCCGTGCGCGAATCGGTTATGAGTGAACTGCGACAAGGGTTCAGGCCCGAATTTCTCAATCGCATCGATGACATCATCTTATTCAAACCGCTGAGTTTGGAAGAAATCACCCGGATTGTGGATCTGTTGTTAGCCGAGTTGAATCGGCGCTTGGAAGATCGCAATGTAGTAGTTGAATTGGACGATGACGCGAAAGCTTGGGTCGGAGAAAAAGGCTATGATCCCGTCTACGGTGCGCGCCCCCTCAAGCGCTTTCTGCAAAAGCAAATAGAGAATCCATTGGCGAAAGCTATGATTGCGAGTGAGGTCAACGAAGGGGCACGGGTGCAATTTGGCGTTAGAGACGATGCATTGATTATGTTTTAATATGAATTATTCAACAAATTCGGACAGAGATATTTGGCCATTAATCAATTTTTCTTTCTGTGATTTTGGCAGTTGTTTGATGGCATATTCTATGCGGCTTGCCTCTGAGCGCGTGCCAGCTTGAACTGTGAAGACCAAAGCGAAAGGGTGCCTGGAGCGTAAGTATTTTGCTGATCGCTGATCCCCTGATTGGTGTGTTTCGAAACGTTTAACCACATCTTTGGCGATGCCAGTATACAGCGAGTTATCAGCGCAGCGAATAATGTAAACGAACCACATAGTGCCTCAAATTGAGTCGCAACAGTGAAACAATGCTTTGGCCGACTGCAATCTTTTAGACATTCAAAATTTGCTGGATTAAGTACATACGGGTTTGTAAAAAGAAGATTTGTAGTGAAAAAGCCAAAATATCTTGCAGCATCCATGAACACTGATTGCGAACATTCAATCCGATATTTTAATCGATACACCAACCAGCTTGAAACTGAATCCGTTTATGGCCAAGGATTTTTAAAATGGGCTTATGAATCTGTGTTGGGTCGGATGACAACAGAGCTGATTGTGAAGCGTGCGTTATTTTCCAAGTGGTATGGGTGGCGCATGGATCGGGAGGCGAGTCGAACGAAGATATTACCTTTTATTCAGCAATTTGAGCTCCAACCAAATGAATTTTTAGAATCCCCCGAAACTTTCAAAACATTCAACGAATTTTTCTTTCGCAAATTAAAACCGGAGGCACGTCCTATCCAGCAGGATCCCGGTCTTGTCGTATTTCCTGCAGATGGTCGACATTTGGGATTTGCGGATCTTTCAACAGTTCAATCGGTTTTTGTAAAAGGGCAGCGTTTTGATCTGCAGGGATTGTTGCAGCAAGCATCTTTGGCACGCCGTTTTGAACGCGGAACGTTGGTACTTTCCAGGCTCTGTCCGGTCGACTACCATCGATTTCACTTTCCCGTGGCAGGTCGAAATGGTGGAGAAAAAAATGGGCCTCGTTTAATTAATGGCTCACTGTATTCTGTGAATCCAATAGCTTTACGCAGAAACCTGAGTATTTTTTGGCAGAACAAGCGATATCTTACTGAAATAGAAACCGAGGATATGGGCACTGTGCTATTCCTTGAAATCGGAGCGACTTGTGTCGGCAGTGTTGTGCATACCCATGAAGCTGGCAAGCAGGCAGCCAAGGGGGACGAGAAAGGTTATTTTCGTTTTGGAGGTTCTTCGGTGATCACACTGTTCGAACCGGGAAGTGTCCGACTTGCGGATGATTTGCTTGCGCAGAGTGAGCAGGGTGTCGAATTATATGCAAAAATGGGTGATGAGATGGGACGCAAGGAAGGATGACGGACTTAATTGCTAATTCGTGCGGTCGACTTAAGACCCATGGATCTCGATAAAATTCTGCAGAGCGATATTAAGTTACCGTCTTGTCCACAAATTTTGCCCAAGTTGCAGAGTACTTTGCGTAATGTGGATGCCAGTATTTTCGATATCATCGAATTGATTAAGGTCGATGCGCCACTGACCATGCAAATCATGAAATTGGCAAATTCTGCATACTTTGGTGCTTTTGCGCCTTGTGAAACTATTGAAGATGCCATTGGTCGCATAGGTTTTAGCGAAACCTTCAAAATTGTTTCGATGGCAGCAGCTAAACAGGTGCTCGGTGGGCCTTTAGAAATATATCGCATGGGCACAGGGGAGTTGCTCCAGATCTCCATTGTGACTGCGCTCACCATGAGCTGTATGGCTAAAGCGCGAGATGCCAATGCCGCAGATGCTGCCTACACCATTGGATTGTTACATCCGCTGGGCAAAGCGATTATCAATTCGTATTATATTGAACGCGGGATCCGACTATACGGAAGAGGAATTGACGAAATTGATTATGGAGTCGAGCGCAGTATTCTCGGTTTCGACAACGCGCAGGTGGCAGCAGGTATTATGCATAAATGGAAATTTTCAGAAGAGGTGATTGAGGCTGTCCACTATCAGTTCGAACCGCTAAAAGCACCCAAACAAAAAAAAATTGCCAGCCTTTTAGCTGTTGCTCAACACTCGGTACCGCTTGTGCTCAATCAAGATCCTCTCACCGAATGCAGCTCTGTGATGCCGGATATAGATATCGTAGAAGCATCCGGTATGTCCGTTGATGATTATTGTGAAGAAATCCACAAAGCACGTGAAGCTTTGCAGGGTATGCAGGAGCTGTTGGGGAGTTTGAAGTAAGTTCAGATTGTTTATCAAAGGCCTGTAAGGCTATAATGACTCAACCCAGGCTGTCAGGCCTGGGTTAAGGTGCAAATCCAATGTTGATGCAGAGCTCTGAAAGAGCGGAGTAGCTGCCACCGGATACCCCAAGGTCGCCCAATTCATAGTGAAATACTATCCGATCATGGAATGACCCCATCCGAAGCGCTCACCGTAGCTGGCCTTGAAGTCATCTAGGGCCGCTTGAGTGGCTTGTTCAGTGGGCGCGCCATAGATGTTTTTGAGTTCAGCAGCGACAGTTTTCCTGTCTTTCCAGCCAACAAATTTAAGGCTATTACGAACCATGTGGACAATGCACAGTTGAACCTTACTTTGTGGAAAAACACTTTCAATAGCATCTGCAAAGCCGGTAAGCCCATCG